>Ga0187773_10000742_pt1 | contig 13047 bp, 7 predicted proteins | sample 0216_BV02_MP05_1_FD_133133 | JGI IMG/M metagenome (GOLD analysis project Ga0187773, IMG submission 133133) | Tropical peat soil microbial communities from peatlands in Department of Meta, Colombia - 0216_BV02_MP05_10_MG | ecosystem: Environmental > Terrestrial > Soil > Wetlands > Peat | place...
AATTCTGAATTGGCAGTTGCTTGTTTCCACAGGTGTTTAACGAGCCCCTGTGGGACCTCGGCATGCCGCCCGAAACCTCTTGATCCCCGTCGAATCCGGTCGCCCCCTCCTTTCATTCGTGTTGACTCATCGATAAACTAAACCGCTTTTTGATCACGCTACCGTTGTTTTTGTTTGAAGGCCTTCTGGATCTCCCGTTCCGCGATCTTGCGCCTCAACGTCTCCCGTTTATCCGCGGTCTTTTTCCCGATCGCCAAAGCCAGCTCTATTTTGGCGCGGCCTTTTTTAAAATAAATCTTCAGCGGAATCAGCGTGTAACCATGTTGCTGCGTTTTTCCGATCAGCTTGCTAATTTCGTTCCGGTGCAACAATAGCTTCCGCACCCTTAACGGGTCTTGGTTTGCAATGTTCCCATGACTGTAGGGGCCGATGTGGCAATGATATAAAAAAACCTCATTGCCCTCGATTCGCGCAAAGCTGTCCCGAAGGTTCGCCCGACCTTCCCTTAATGCCTTGACCTCCGTTCCAACCAACGCAATCCCGACCTCATACTTTTCCTCAATATGGTAATCATGAAAGGCCTTTGAATGGGTGGCCACCACTGAGTCATTTGCCATGACACCACTTTGTGAGAGCAGGGATTAGACATTGCCGGTTATGTTATATCACAGAAAGAAAAATTATGCAATCCATTGATCCCCCGAGGCTTTTTGTCAAGATTCTGCCGCTTTAACAGGGGGGGGATATTATAAATGCTCTTTTATATCAATGAATTGTATAGGGCTGGGGGGGCTTTACGACCTGATTCTGTTAAGACGAACGATAAGGTTAGCATTCCCTGGAAACGCCTTTATCCCGGACAAATAGAGAGGCCGGCTCGGCCTTTATACTTCCGAAAATGGGTTGGATCATTGTGGTACCCGGTTTGATCGCAACTACGACTCCTCGTTGATCAACTTTTGCCACTTCCGGATGCGAAGACTCCCAGGAAATCTTTGCATCCTTGACTTCTTGACCGTTTGTGTCTACGACCGTTGCGGTAAACTGTCGTTTTTCGCAGGGATTGAGCGCATAAAATTTGGGGTTGACCGTAACCGTTGTGGAGGAATTTGAAGTGTCGGCCGCTAAAATAATTTCAGTGCTGGACTTCCCTGTCAGGACCGATGGGACTACAGAAGGAAAAGAAATGGGCAAACTCCATGGGATGGTCATTAATAAGGCCAACGCAATCGAAGATCTTCGCCTTCCTCTCATCTGACATTCTCCTGGATTTCCCGGCTTCCGTATTGTTCAGGCAACGGCACGCGTAGTATTGGCTAGAACCATTTTATTTTAAAATTATCGCGGGTTGAAATCTCTGTCAAGTTGAATCACCGTGCGGTTTCGGGTAAGATGGGGTCTAATATAACCCGATAAGCCCTTATGCCTAAATCACCCTCATTCACATCCGCAAGCCAAGTTCTTCAACGTCTCATCGCCCAGTATGGTCTGGACGGTCCCCTGGCGGAACACCGGCTCCGGGAGCACTGGGCCGAGATCGTCGGAACCCAGATCGCAGGACATGCTCAGCCGGACAAGATCCGTTTCCGCAAACTCTATCTGTCCGTGGACAGCCCGGCCTGGATGCAAGAACTGGCCTTTTTAAGGCCAACCCTTTTAGAAAAGGTGAATGCCGCACTGCATCGGTTCCATGCTGGCTTCCATATTCAAGAGGTCATTCTACAATTGAGTCTTTCAATCTCAACGGCACCCTCTCCAATTCCACCGGGCAAAGGCCGTAAATAGCAGGGCTGCAGAATCCATCTCATCCTATGGAAAGCACCGGTGTTTCCCGGCCATCTGTCATTCCGGTTCAGCGGGGCGGCCGGTTGTACCTGTGGGTTTACCTGTGGCTGTTTTCAACCGGTTTTCGATGCTTCGGATCTTAACGTCGATCACTTTCGGATTCGGATAGCTATTGGCCAGCGACCGATATTCACCTAACGCCTCGTCTAAACGATCAAGCTCCTCCAGGCAATTGGCCATCCAAAAGCGGACTTCAATTCGCACATCGCTGCGCGGGTAGCGCCTGGCCGTTTCTTGGAAGGTGGCCAGGGCCTCTCTGTACCGTCCCTGAAGGAAATAACTGCTTCCAGTCCGATAAAGCGCATTGTCCGACCAATCGCCATTAGGTGCCTGTTTGAGAAGCTGGTCCCATTCGTTCCGCGCCTGATCGTAATCTCCCTGATCAAAATAGACCTCGCCGATGCGATACTGCACCTCCTCAGCGACGCCCCGATCCTGAGTGCGTTCCAGTAGGTTCTGGTACTCTGCAATGGTCCGCCGGGGATCGTGATATTTTTTTTCGTAAATCTCGGCCAATGCCCGCTCGGCTTGCAGGACAAGAGGGCTGTCGGGATGTTCTGTGACGACTTTGTGGAAGGCTTCGATCGCTTTCGGGTAATCGTTGAGGTAAAGGTACTCGAGCGTCCCGATGGCGTAGTACGCATCATCCACGTAGACGCTTTTGGGGTAATCATCGACCAGGCGCTCATACGCCTGCACGGCGCCGAGGTAGTCCCCCGCTTTCCATCGAGCTTCGGCCGTGGCGAGAATCGCCTTGGGCATCTGCTCGCATCCCGCCACCACGGCTAAGAGAGCCATGCCAAGGCTTAACCAACGCCGGCGGCCGGTTTTAGGCCGAAGGGCCATCACCCTCTTGACCCTGTGGCGACGCGGCCTCGTTGGGGACATCCTCCGAATCGGCTCTTTCGGCCAAAGTCGTGACACCCACCACACGATCGTTCGGATCCAGGCCGATCAACCGAACACCCTGCGTGTTGCGGCCGATTTGGCGAATGTCCCTGATTCTGAGACGAATGATCTTTCCCTCGGCCGTCATCATCATGAGTTCTCCATCCTCCATCACCTGAAGAACGGCCACCGCATTTCCATTCTTGGGCGTCGTGCGAATGCTGATGATTCCCTTTCCGCCTCGACCCTGGGAACGGTATTCCTTCGGGTCCGTACGCTTGCCGAACCCGCGCTCGGTCACGGTCAGAACACTCGCGCCCGTTCCTTTGTCCAAGACTTCCATCCCGATCACTTCGTTATCCTCAGCCAGAGTGATGCCCTTTACGCCCATCGCGGTGCGCCCCATCGGTCGGGCCTGCTTTTCCGGAAACCGGATCACCAATCCTTTTTTCGTGCCGATTAGAACCTCCTTGCCCCCGTCCGTCAACCGCGCCGCCACCAATTTATCTCCCGGCTCTAGCGTCAAGGCAATGATTCCTCCCGCTCTCGGATTACTGTAAGCCTGAAGCGGCGTCTTCTTGATGACACCCTGCCGAGTCGCCATGACCACATATCGGTCTTCCCGGAATTCATCGACGGGAAGGATCGCCGTGATTTTTTCCCCCTGGGCTAACTGAAGGAGATTGACGATCGCCCTGCCCTTGGTTGCACGCCCGGCCTCGGGGATCTGATGGACTTTTTGCCAATACACTTTTCCGGCATCCGTGAAGAAGAGGAGGTAGTCGTGCGTCGAGGCCACAAACAGGTGTTCGACAAAGTCCTCTTCGCGGACGCCCATCCCGATCTTCCCCTTCCCGCCGCGCCGCTGGCTTCGGTAGATCCCGACCGGGTTGCGTTTGATGTATCCGGTGTTGGTGATCGTGATCACCATGTCCTCTTCGGCGATCAGGTCTTCCAGATCGATCTCTTCCGCTGCGGCCATGATTTCTGTCCGGCGGGCATCCTGATACTTCTCCCGAATCTCGAGCAATTCGTCCTTGATGATCTTTCGAACCAAGGCCTCGCTGCCCAGAACCGATCGGAGGTACTCGATCCGCTTGATCGTCTCCTGATATTCCGTGACCAGTTTTTCCCGTTCGAGTTGGGTCAACCGTTGGAGTCTCATGTCCAGAATCGCCTGGGCCTGGACCTGCGAGAGTCCGAACTGTTGAACAAGCCCGGTCCGGGCCACCTCCGGCGAGGCCGCGCGACGGATCAGCGCGATCACTTGATCCAAGTGATCCAGCGCGATCTTCAACCCTTCCAAGATATGCGCCTTTTCTTCGGCTTTTTTTAGTTCGTATTGCGTCCGCCGGACCACCACATTGCGGCGATGCCGGACGAAGGCCTGGAGGATCTCGGACAGATTCAGAACCCGCGGCTGATTCTCGATCAGGGCGAGCATAATCACGCCGAAGGTCGTCTGGAGCTGGGTATGTTTGTAGAGCTGGTTAAGGATGACGGCGGCCACTTCCCCTCGCCGGAGCTCCACGACGATCCGCATCCCATCCCGATCTGACTCGTCCCGAACGTCCGAGATGCCATCGATCTTCCTGTCCCGGACCAACTCCGCGATCTTTTCGATCAGCCGGGCCTTGTTCACCTGATACGGCAGCTCCGTGATGATGATCGTCTCTTTTTCGGTCTTGGGGTGAACCTCGATCGTGGCCTTTCCCCGCAGCGTCAGGATTCCCCGGCCGGTTTTATAGGCATCCTTGATCCCCTGCGTTCCGCAAATGAACCCGCCCGTTGGAAAGTCCGGTCCCTTGATGATGCGCATCACCTTGTCGAGCCCGACTTCGGGGTTGTCGATCATTAATGTCAGGGCGTCGATGACTTCAGTGAGATTATGCGTGGGAATGTTTGTGGCCATTCCCACGGCGATTCCGGACGACCCGTTGATCAGCAGATTGGGGATCTTGGAAGGAAGAACTGTCGGCTCGGTGCGGGATTCGTCATAGTTGGGAACGAAATCGACCGTGTCCTTGTCGATATCGGCCAGCATCTCTTCCGCCAGTTGGGTCAGCCGCGACTCGGTATAGCGCATCGCCGCCGGCGGGTCCCCGTCGATCGAGCCGAAGTTGCCCTGTCCATCGATCAGGAGATACCGCATATTGAAGTCCTGGGCCATCCGGACCAGGGTGTCGTAGATTGCGGCATCCCCGTGCGGGTGATAATTTCCCATAATCTCGCCCGTCACCTTGGCCGACTTCCGGTACGGCCGATTGTGAAGCAGGCCCATCTCATGCATGCCGTACAGAATCCGCCGGTGGACCGGCTTCAAGCCGTCTCGAACATCGGGGAGCGCCCGGCCCACGATCACGCTCATGGCGTAATCGAGGTACGAGGTCTTCATCTCATCTTCGATGTCCACCACAATTTTTCGGGTTTCGGTCGTCACAGAACGCCTCTCATATATCCAGGTTTTTCACTTCCAGGGCGTGCTTTTCAATAAAGGCTTTTCGCGGCTCGACCTGGTCTCCCATCAGAACCGAAAACATCTCCTCCGCCGCGACGAGGTCCTCCAGTTTGACCTGAAGGAGAACGCGCTTCTCAGGATCCATCGTCGTCTCCCAGAGCTGTTCGGGGTTCATCTCGCCCAATCCTTTGAATCGCTGGATCGTCGCGCCGCTCCGACCGATGGCGAGGACCTGCTCCACCGCATCCTCCACCGTTGAAACCGATTTCGCTTCCTCGCCTTCGGAGGAAATGAGGTACGGCGGGGCCGCGATTTTTTGGATCTGGTCATAGATCGTTTCGAGCCCTTTATACTCGACCGACTCCAGGACGGCATCCACTTGAGCGGACTCCACGCGCCGCTCGATCACTTGACCCTCCCAGCCGAGCGAGCAGGATAAGACGAATGCGTCGTCCCGGCGCGCCAGCTCGCATTGCACCCGGATTTTTTTCGCTGTCGACGGAAAGGCTTCTTTCAAAATGTCAATATAGCTCTGCTCAAATTGTTTGAGCGCTTTGGGCGTCTGCCACTCTGTTTTGGGATCCGGGCGAACGGCAAGCAGCGTCCGGATGAGGTCGGATGTGGCGCCGCGTTTTTTTAGTTGCTGGAGGTGCTGCCGGTATTTTCCCATTTCGGCAAACAATTTTTGTCGCCGGTCTTCGGGAACCGCCTTCTTCCCCTTTTCGGTCAAGAGGGTTGCCCTTTCCATTCCCAGTTTGAAGAAGTGGTCTTCAAACTCCTTTTCATTCTGGAGATACCGCTCCTCTTTTCCTTTCTTTACCTTGAAGAGCGGCGGCTGGGCGATATAGAGGTAGCCTTTCTCTAGGAGCAGGGGCATTTGCCGGAAGAAAAACGTCAGGAGAAGCGTTCGGATATGCGACCCATCCACGTCGGCATCGCACATGAGAATGATCTTGTGATACCGGGCCCTGAGGATGTCGAAGTCCTCCGGTCCGATCCCCGTGCCGAGGGCCGTGATCAAGGTCCGTATTTCGTCGCTCGAGATCATCTTGTCGAAACGGGCCTTCTCAACGTTGAGGATTTTTCCTTTCAAGGGCAGAATCGCCTGATTGCGTCGATCCCGTCCTTGCTTGGCCGATCCTCCGGCCGAATCGCCCTCAACAATGAAAAGCTCCGAAAGAGCCGGATCGCGTTCCTGACAGTCGGCCAGCTTTCCGGGAAGAGACCCGACATCTAACGCATTTTTGCGGCGGATCAACTCCTTCGCCTTCCGTGCCGCCTCGCGTGCCCGCGCGGCATTGATCGCTTTCTCCGCGATTTTCCGGGCCACGCTCGGGTTTTGATCAAAGTATGCGCCGAGCGTTTCGTTGACGGCGGCCTCGACGATCCCCTTCACCTCGCTGTTTCCCAGCTTGGCCTTGGTTTGCCCCTCGAACTGCGGCTCCGGGATCTTGACGCTGATCACGGCGGTCAGCCCTTCACGGACATCGTCCCCCGTCAGGGCTTCGTCGTCGGCCTTTAAGAGGTTGCTGGCCGTGGCGTAATTGTTCACGGTTCGCGTCAGGGCGGCCTTAAACCCGACCAGATGGGTCCCCCCTTCGCGGGTATTAATGTTGTTCGCAAACGAAAAAATATTATCCGAGTAGGAATCATTGTACTGAAGGGCCACCTCCATTAAGACCCCGCTTTTCTCGCGGGTGACATAAATCGGTTTATGGAGAGGGTCCTTATTTTCATTCAGGTGCTCGACAAAAGAGATGATGCCCCCCTTGTAGGAAAACTCCTGCCGCTTGTCGGTCTTTTCGTCCCCCAGAAGAATCTGGAGCCCTTTATTGAGAAAGGCCAACTCGCGAAGCCGCTGGGAGAGCGTGTCGAAGCTGAATTCCGTCTCCTCGAACACTTGGGGGTCGGGCTTGAAAGTGATCTTGGTCCCTCTTTTTTTCGTCTTCCCAGTGGACTTCAGCGGCGCTTCGGGCTTCCCGCGAATGTATCGTTGTTGAAAGACTTGCCCGTCTTGCCAGATCTCCAGCTCCAGCCATTCCGACAGGGCGTTCACGACCGAGATCCCAACACCGTGAAGACCGCCCGATACCTTGTAGGCATCCCGGTCGAACTTTCCGCCCGCGTGGAGTACGGTCAAGGCCACTTCGGCCGCCGAGCGCTTTTGACCGGGGTGCATGCCCGTGGGGATCCCCCGTCCGTTATCGATCACCGTGCAACTGCCGTCGCTGTGAAGGACCACCTCGATTCGATCACAGAAGCCGGCCATCGCCTCGTCCACGCTGTTGTCCACCACTTCATAGACAAGGTGGTGCAGCCCGTCCACGCCGGTGCTGCCGATATACATCGCCGGACGTTTCCGGACGGCCTCCAGACCCTCCAATACCTTGATCTGTGCCGCATCGTACTTTGGGGACGTTTTGGTTTCCATCCTGCTCCTCAGTTTCAGACCCGCATCGGCATGACCACACACATATAATCCGGATCATCCGGTTGGCGGATGATGCAAGGACTCAGCGCATCCTTAAATTCCAGGATGGCCTCCTCCGAGTCGATGGCTGCGAGGGCATCCAATAGATACCGGGCATTAAAACCCGTTGTTAATCCTTCATGGCCGAATTTGGCCGCGATCATTTCTTTCGCTTCTCCCATGTCTGGGTTACTCGATGACAGCGTCAGGGTGTCGGGTTCCAGGGCCAGCTTGATTGCGCTCGTTTTTTCGCGGGAAAGGATGGACACCCGACGAAGCGCGCCCTCGAGCTCGGCCTTGTTGACTGCGACCCGTTTCTCATTTTCTTTTGGGATCACCTGTTGATAATTGGGATAACTTCCTTCCATAAGCCGCGCAAGCAGCAGAAGGCCTCCTCGTTTAAAAATCATCTGGTTCTTGCTCACTCCGAGTTCTGGCCCCCCTTCATTCTCTTCCAATAGCTTCTTGATCTCCAGCGCGGCCTTCTTCGGAATAATGGCGGCCTGCTCTTGAGGAAGCCCCTTTCCCTTTCCGTCGTCAAGCGGCCTTTCGATCACGGCCAAGCGATGTCCATCGGTTCCGACAAACCTGAGGAACCGCTTTTTGTCTTTTGCGTAAAGTGAGACCAATAACCCGTTGAGAATATACCGGGCGTTGTTATCGCCCGCGGCAAAAACGGTTTTGCGGATTAAATCAGAGAGGGTCTTCCGATCCATGGGCATGAGCGGCTCGGATTCGACCGTCGGCATGGCCGGAAATTCCTGGGGTGGCAATCCCAACACTTTAAACTCGCTCTTTCCTGCCTCGATTTGGACGCGGTGTTCTTCATTCGAAGTGATTGTAACCGTGCCCTCCGGAAGCTCGCGGACGATCTCATACAGCTTCCGGGCCGAAACGGTTACCCCTCCAGGCTGGGACACTTCGGCCTTGTACGTCCCCCGAATCCCGATTTCCAGATCGGTCGCGAATAAAATGACCTGGTCTCCTTTCGCCTCAAACAGCATATTCGAAAGAATCGGCATGGTATTCCGCTTCTCAACCACGCCCTGAACTCGCTGAAATCCGGTTAACAACTCTCCTCGCGAAATCTTAAGCTTCATGCCGACCTCCTCGTGCCCTCGCGTAATATTTTAGGATGACCCTTGTCCTTCTCGCAACTGTCTCAAGATCGAATCCACCAATTGCTTAAAGCTGGCATCGGCTTCCACTCGTTTTTCGATCTGTCGGCAGGCGTGAATAACCGTCGTATGATCCTTGCCCCCAAAGTGTCGTCCGATTTCAGGAAAGGAAAGGGATGTCAATTCCCGACAGAGGAACATCGTAATCTGGCGGGGCTGCACGATCGTTTTTGTCCTTTTTTTCGACTTCATTTCGGCCTGCTTGAGGTGAAACCGTTCTGCAACCACCCGCTGAATTTCCTCGGCCGTGATGATTTTTTTAACTTGCACCGCATCGCGCAGAATTTTCTTCGCCAAATCGAGTGTTATGGGTTGTCCCGTTAGGGAAGAAAAGGCGCCCACACGGATCAGGGCCCCCTCCAACTCCCGGACATTCCCTCGGATACTCTCGGCCAGGAGGTGTGCGACCTCGTCCGGCAAATCAATGCCCTCGGTCTCGCCCTTCTTTCGGAGAATGGCGATGCGGGTCTCGAGATCGGGCACCTGAAGGTCCGCGATCAGGCCCCACTCAAAACGGGATCGTAACCGCTCTTCAATCGTCGGGATCTCTTTAGGAAAGCGGTCGCTTGATAATACGATTTGTTTGTGTGCCTCGTAAAGGGCGTTGAAGGTGTGAAAAAATTCTTCTTGGGTCCGTTCTTTTCCCGCGATAAACTGAATGTCGTCCATGAGGAGGGTGTCAACACCACGATATTTATTTCTAAACTCCAACATTTTATCGTACCGAATGGAGTTGATGACCTCGTTCGTGAACTGCTCCGAAGAAAGATAGGCGATCCTCGTGCCCGGGCGTTTCTCAAGGATAAAGTTCCCTATGGCATTTAAGAGGTGCGTCTTTCCCAATCCAACCCCGCCATACAGGAACAGCGGATTGTATGCTCTGGCCGGGGACTCCGCAACGGCGAGAGAGGCTGCATGGGCGAACTGGTTGCAGGAACCGACGACAAAGCTGCCAAATGTGTATTTGGCGTTGAGATGAACTCCTCGGCGGGATTTACTGGTTTTTTCCGGTGAGGGGATTTCGTTTTGTATCGTTTCGCCGTTCTTGATAACCAGGTTGATCCTTAAACCATCGATCTTTGAAATGCGCCCAATCTCCTCCAGAAGCATTTCGTAGTAGTGCTCTCTAATCCATTCACAAAAAAAACGGTTCGGCGCGACGAGCGTGATTTCCTTTCCTTCCACGGAATCGATGGAAAGCGGCTTAAACCATGTGTCATGAATCTGCTTATTGACACGCGCCTCGATCTTTTCGCTGGCCTGCTGCCAGATTTCTTCAGGTCTCATCTATGCCAGGTTTTTAACAGGTTTATCAACAATTGTTGATAATAAAATAAAGCCATATAAATCAATGTATTACGAATACATTTATTGCATTTAACTTTATTGTATTAAAAAACCTGCGGTTCTCTGCTGTGGTTTGAATTATTTTCAACTCAAGATAACAAAATTGGACAAACAAAGCAAGTTTTATTCAATCCATACCCACAGGGAACTGTATTTTGTATTATCCGGTTCCGTTTTAATCCGCACTTTTAACAAGCACTACTATTACTACTATTATTTTATTTAATTTATAATAATCACCAAAACCTATCCAATGGATCTCCTGTTTTGTTTTCGATTGACTCCCCGAACAAACCTGCCTATAATCAAACTTTTAATCTGATCTAGGGAGGATAAATGTCCATCACCTATCGACAACCTAGCAAGAGGAGAAAAAAAAGCACCCATGGCTTTTTGGAACGGATGAAATCAAAAGGAGGGCGCCGGGTTATTTCTCGACGTCGCTCCAAAGGGAGAAAAAAAATCGCGGTATAGGATCTCCGGTGGATCGAAAAAATCGATTGAATAGAAAATCGCAATTTGAGGAACTTTACCACGGTGGTATTGCTGTCGATACCTCGTCGTTCAGGCTGCTGTACCGAGAAAACCGTCGTTCCTCCTCAAGATTTGCAGCGGTGGTCGGTAAAAGGTTTGGATCGGCGGTTTGTCGGAACAAGGCGAAGCGAATAGCCCGGAACATCTTCCATGAATTTCAAAGCAGAATCACTCCTCCATGCGACATCGTGCTGTTTCCGAAGAAAGAGATGCTTGTTCACGGATATCGTCTATTGAGCAGCCAGTTTGAGCGGGCGATGGGACATGACCCCCGAGATAAGAATTTTCCATGAAATACGTATTTATCGGACTGATTAAATTCTATCAGCGGATGGTTTCTCCTTTCTTGCCGAGAGCGTGCCGATTCACGCCGACCTGCTCCAGTTATGCAATGGATTCGATACAACGGCATGGAACAACGAAGGGCCTTCTGCTTACAGTCGCACGACTGATGAAATGCCAGCCGTTTCACCCCGGCGGGTACGACCCCGTCAAATAAGCGCCTAAATGGAAAAGCGATTTGTCCTCTTTTTGATTCTGTCTTTTGCGATAATGATGGCCTATCCCTATTTTGTTGATAGGCTGGGTCTTTTTCCGCCGACACAATCGGGGCAGACGGAAAAGGCGTTGGGCGAACGATCCGCCCCCCCAAAGCCATCCGGGCCAGCAACCATAGCGCCGCATGAAACAACCCCCGGACCGACGGAAGAACAAACGATACAGGTGGACACTCCGCTTTATCATGCTGTCTTTACCTCCCGGGGAGGCAAGCCGGTTTTGTTCGAACTAAAAAAATACACCGGCTCGGATGGAAAGACGAGAATCAAGCTGTATCAGGTCCTCCCCGACGCAGTCCCTGCGTTTGCGATCCTGACACCGGACGACGGTCTGAACAACCGCCTCGATCATGGACTCTACGCTGTCGACGGTAAGGACCTGAGTCTCGACGAACAAAACAAGGCGGGCGCCTTAACGTTCCGCTACCAAGACCCCGAGTCAGGGGTTCGTGTTTCAAAGCGCGTAACCTTCGAGAACGACACCTATCGGATGGCCTTAGATATCGAAACGGAGGGTATGTCGGACCACTATCTCCTTTCGATGGGCACCGACTTCGGGATTACCGACTGGGGACAAAAAAGGGGGTTCGTCGGTTTCGTCGGGCCCATCACGGACCTGGGCGGCGAACTGATGAAGGACAGCCCATCCAAAATCGAACGGGAAGTCCGGCGCGACGGGCCGATCGTCTGGACAGCGCTACAGGACAAGTACTTTATCGCCGCGGCGATCCCGACAGGGGCCAGCGCCGCCGTAGTAAGACGGGCATCCGACACAGCAATAAATACCTCTGTTGAATTTAAGATTGCCGGGCCCGGCTCCGTCGTCCGCCATCTCGTTATTTACGCGGGGCCGAAGGAACACCAACGCCTGAGGGCCCTCGGGGTTGGTCTCGAAGAGACGGTGGATTTCGGCTGGTTTATATATGGCAGCTGGGCGATCGTTCGGTGGATTGCCAAGCCCCTTTTCCATATTCTCCAGTTCCTTCATAGCTTCACCGGTAATTATGGGGTGGCGATCATCCTCTTGACCGTCGGCGTCCGCGTCTTATTCATCCCCCTCACACACAAGAGTTATCGGTCGATGAAAGATATGCAGGCCCTTCAACCCCAGCTGCAAGCCCTCCAGAAGAAATATAAGGACGATCGGCAACGCCTCCAGCGCGAGATGATGGAGTTGTACCAGAAAAACAAGGTGAATCCCGTCGGAGGATGTCTCCCAATGATCCTCCAAATCCCGGTCTTCGTGGCCCTCTTCAACGTGCTTTACACGACGATCGAAATTCGTCAAGCCCCCTTCATTCTCTGGATCCACGACCTTTCCGACAAGGATCCCTATTATGTTCTTCCGGTCATTATGGGCCTTACCATGCTGATCCAGCAGAAGATGCAGCCCACCACCATGGATCCCACGCAGGCCAAGATCTTCCTGATGATGCCCGTCCTCATGACCTTCTTGTTTGTAAGCTTTCCTTCGGGTTTGGTCCTTTACATGATCACGAATAATGTCTTGACCATTAGCCAGCAGTATTTCACAATGAAGTATTTTGAGACACGGCATGAAGAGGGGTCTGGAAAAAAAGAACCCGGCAAAGCACCCGCAACCGGTCGAGAAAAATCTTAGACCCGTCTCCGGCGATACCATTTGCGCGATCGCGACACCCGTGGGTAACGGAGGGATCGGGGTCATCCGGCTGAGCGGTGGACAGGCCATCGAGATCGCCTCGGAAGTCTTTAAGACGAAAAAGGGAGTGACCGTCAAAGACCTTGCCA
>Ga0187773_10000744_pt1 | contig 13023 bp, 15 predicted proteins | sample 0216_BV02_MP05_1_FD_133133 | JGI IMG/M metagenome (GOLD analysis project Ga0187773, IMG submission 133133) | Tropical peat soil microbial communities from peatlands in Department of Meta, Colombia - 0216_BV02_MP05_10_MG | ecosystem: Environmental > Terrestrial > Soil > Wetlands > Peat | place...
CGCGTTGGCCGACCCGGATTTGTATCAGGACAAGAAGCGGTTTTTTGAAACGGGGGACGCCCATGCGCGGGCGCAACGGAGAGTCGAAGAGTTGACGGCCGAATGGGAACAACTCTCGGCCGCGACGGAAAAATCTTCTACAACCTTCTGAACAACGCAACCAGGTCGCTGAAGCCGGAGGCTTTTAGCCTCCCTTCCGTCATCAGCCGAACGGCCTCTTTCTTGAGGCCCGAGTCTTTTTTGCCTTTGGCTCCGCGCTTTTCATAATCAGCCACGATCCGGAGCGCCCCATCGAAATCTTTTTCAAGCTTGTCCTTCACGATCGCGTTCTTTTCAAGACGCGGAAGAAGCGAGGCCCAAATCTGCCGGAGCTGCTCGGAAAATTGATCCGGCGTGAACTGTTCGACCGCCTTCTCCCCGGCGGCCGGCTGAAGCGACTTCGATAGCAAGGTATAGAACCGCGTGAGTTCCGCGGCCAGATCCAGGAAGATTTTTTCTTTGCCCGCCGGGTCCATTAACAGACGGTCTCGATCGCTTCGACGATGGCGTTCGCGGTGAGCCCGTATCGCTCGAGCAACTGGGCCGGGGTTCCCGACTCGGCGTACGTGTTCTTGAGTCCGACGAATTCCATCGGGACGGGATGATTCTGGACGACCACCTGAGCGACCCGGCTGCCCAGACCGCCGTCGATCAGGTGTTCTTCCGCCGTGACGATCGCGCCGGTCTCCTTGGCCGCCGAAACGATCGCCTCTTCATCGAGCGGTTTGACGGTATGCATATCGATCACGCGGACATCGATCCCCTTTTCCGAACATCGCTCCGCCGCTTCCAGCGCTTCCCAGACCAGCATCCCGATCGCGATCACGGTGACATCTTTCCCCGGTCGGAGGAGCTTGGCCCGTCCGATCTCAAACGGCTCTCCCGGCGCATAGATCAGCGGCACGTTCGGCCGGCCGGTCCGGATGAAGACCGGACCCGGATGCTCCGCCGCCTGTTTCACGAGCGCGCGCGTGGCCACTTCATCCGCCGGGACAAGGACCGTGAACTTGGGAATCGAGCAGGCCAGCGCGAGATCTTCCACGGCCATCTGGGACGCGCCGTCCTGGCCGAGGCTGATCCCGCTGTGCGACCCGCACAGTTTCACATTCAGGCGAGGGTTCGCGACCGACATCCGCAACTGATCGTAGGTCTTGCACATCAGGAAGGCCGAGAAGCTGGAGGCAAACGGAATCTTTCCGCAAGCGGCGAATCCGGACGCCGCCGAAACCAGGTTCGCTTCGGCGATGCCGAAATTGAAAAACCGCTCCGGAAATTCCTTGGCGAAGGCCCGGCTTTTCGTCGAGCCGGAGACATCGCCGTCCAGAACCACTACGTTGGGATTCTCTTTTCCGAGCTCGGCCAGCGCCTGTCCGTAGGCGTCCCGGGTCGCCAGGCCCATCTTCTTCTCACGCATCGTCACAAAAACCTCCATTTATAATTTTGCCGAGTCACCCTTGTGCAACGAATCATAATCGCCCGCCGCGGGGATGTCAAGTCGCCCCGTTCCAAGCCCCGCGGTTGTTGACAAACTCATTCGGCTGCCCTACAATAACCGCGTTTATTGGCGGCGTCGTTTTTTATTCCAAAATCCACACACCACCCCATCTCCCCGACAGGAGCATCCGGAGGTTTTCATATGGCTCAACCAACCATCGAATCGGTGTTGAAAGAGCGCCGCGTCTTCAAGCCTCGATCGGCCTTCAGCCGATGGGCCCACATCAAAAGCCTGAAGGAATACAAAAAACTCGCCCAGACGGCCGAGTCCAAACCGGAGGCGTTCTGGGCCAAGGTGGCGGGCGAACTTCATTGGTTTAAAAAATGGAAAAAGGTGCTTCAGTGGGACCCGCCGTTCGCCAAATGGTTCATCGGCGGAAAGATCAATATCGCCTACAACTGCATCGACCGACATCTCCAGACCTGGCGCCGGAACAAGGCCGCAATCATCTGGGAAGGCGAGCCCGGCGACACCCGAACCCTCACCTTCCAGGAACTTCATCGCGAGGTCTGCAAGTTTGCCAACGTGCTGAAGCAGTTGGGGGCGAGGCCCGGCGATCGCGTCGCCCTCTACATGCCCATGGTTCCGGAACTGGCGATCGCGATGTTGGCCTGCGCCCGGATCGGGGCCACCCACAGCATCATTTTCGGCGGCTTCTCGGCCGAGGCCCTGAAGGATCGGATTAACGACGCCAAGGCCCGGTTCCTCGTCACGGCCGACGGCAGCTACCGAAAGGGCACCGTCGTTCCCCTGAAAGAAAACGTGGACAAGGCGCTGACCCAGACTCCCACGGTCGAGAAAGTGGTGGTGGTCCGCCGCGTCGGAACGAACGTCCCGATGGAGGCCAATCGCGACCAGTGGTGGCACGACGTGATGAAAGGGGCGTCGGCCGTCTGCGAGGCCGAGCCGCTTGATTCGGAACACCCCCTGTTCATCCTGTATACCAGCGGGACGACCGGAAAACCCAAGGGGGTTGTCCATTCCACGGGGGGATATCTTGTCCAGACCTACATCACCAGCAAGTGGGTCTTCGACCTCAAAGACGAGGACACTTACTGGTGCACCGCCGATATCGGGTGGGTGACCGGCCACAGCTACATCGTCTACGGGATCCTCGCCAACGGCGTCACCTCGGTGATGTTTGAAGGCGCGCTGACCCATCCGACTCCCGACCGCGTCTGGGAGATGGTGGAAAAATATCGCGTCAATGTCTTCTACACCGCTCCGACCGCGATCCGGGCCCTGATGAAACTCGGAAACCAGTGGCCCGAGAAGCACGACTTGAGCAGCCTCCGGCTTTTGGGAACGGTCGGCGAGCCGATCAACCCCGAGGCCTGGATGTGGTACCACACCCTCATCGGAAAAGGCCGCACCCCCATCGTGGACACCTGGTGGCAGACCGAGACCGGGGCCATTTTGATCACGCCGCTGCCCGGGGCGACCCCGACCAAACCCGGCTCGGCCACCCTGCCCTTTCCCGGCATCGTGCCGGAGGTGGTCAACAAGGACGGCACGCCGGCCGGACCGGACCAGGGAGGCTATCTTGTGATCAAGAAACCGTGGCCGGCCATGCTCCGGACGATCTACGGGGATCCCGAGCGGTACAGAACGCAGTACTGGAAATTCGTCGAGGGCTGTTATTTTACGGGCGACGGCGCGCGGCGCGACAAGGACGGTTACTTTTGGGTGATGGGCCGCGTAGACGACGTGATCAACGTCTCGGGTCACCGGCTGGGAACCATGGAGATCGAGAGCGCGCTGGTTAGTTACCCGACCGTAGCCGAGGCGGCCGTGGTCGGCAAACCGGACGATTTAAAGGGAACGGCAATCGCGGCGTTTGTGACGCTGAAGACAGGAATTGCGCCGTCCGATCACTTAAAAGAAGACCTCCGCCACCACGTCATCAAGGAGATCGGGGCGATCGCCCGGCCGGACGAGATTCGATTTACCGACAGCCTTCCCAAAACCCGCAGCGGAAAGATCATGCGCCGGCTGCTCCGGGATATCGCCTCGGGGAAAACGACCGTCGGCGACACGACGACGCTGGAAGATTATTCGGTCCTGACCAAACTGATGCAGGAAGAGGAGTAAGGGCGACCGGCCGGTCGCCCCTGCCTTCATGATGTTGCGCGGCCATGCCCGGTGACCGATTAAGCGGAAAGGTGGCGCTGGTGACGGGAGGCGGACGTGGAATCGGTCGCGCGATCGCGATCGGTCTGGCCGCGGAGGACGCCGCCGTGGCGATCTGCTCACGGACGGAGCGGGAATTGAGGGAGACGGCGCGGGAGATCCAGGGGCGGCACGTCGTGCCCTTCGCCCGAGTCGTGGATCTGGCATCGCCCACGGCCATCCGTTCCTTCGTAAAAAATTTGAGGCGCCGTTATCCCAAGATCGATATCCTTGTTAACAATGCCTCGCTGCTTGGGCCGCGCCGACCCATCGCCGAGTATCCGCTCAAGGATTGGGAAGCGGTAATAAAGGTCAACCTGACCGCCCCATTCCTGCTAACGCAAGAGGTTCTGCGCTTAATGATACCGCAGAGGTCGGGCTGCATCCTTAACATCACCTCCAGCGTCGGCCGCCAGGGTCGGGCCGAATGGGGGGGCTACTCGGTCTCAAAATTCGGCCTTGAGGGACTCACGCAGATCCTGGCGGAAGAACTTCGCGAACATCGGATCCGCGTCATGGCCTTAAACCCCGGAGGAACACGGACCGCAATGCGTGCGGCGGCCTATCCCGATGAGGATCCCGCACGGCTTCCAGCCCCGGAAGCGGTCGCACAGGTCGCCCTCGATCTTCTCTTGAAGGACGACATGGCTTTGAGCGGTCAATCGTTCGATGCGCGATCGTTGATGAAAGATCCAGCAAACCTCCAAGGGTAAAACGAATGAGACTTACCAGCGAGCACCGCGAGCGAGAGGGGAAGGCTCCCGTGGCCAGGCCGCGGGAGGGGGCGACGCAAGCCCCTATAAGATGAAAGCGGTCGTCTTTCACGAACACGGCGGGCCCGAAAAACTGGTCTACCAGGACGTCCCGACGCCGGCGCCCGGAGAGGACGAGGTCCTGATCCGGGTCAAGGCCTGCTCGATCAATCACGTGGACATCTGGGTCCGTCAAGGCATTCCGGCTTACAAGACCGTCATGCCGCACATCTCGGGCTGCGACGTCGCCGGCGTCGTGGAGGCGGTCGGACCCAATGTCGCCGGGATCAACCGGGGCGAGAAGGTGATCGTGGCGCCGGGGTTGAGCTGCTTTCGGTGCGCCTACTGCCTTTCGGGGCAGGACAATATGTGCATCGCGTACAAAATCGTGGGCGCCCATACCAACGGAGGGTACGCCGAATACATCAATGTCCCGGCGATCAATGTCCTTCCCATGCCCGGCGTCCTCCGATTCGAAGACGCCGCCTCCTTTCCGCTGGCCTTCATCACCGCCTGGCATATGCTGATCACGCGGGCCGAGGTCAAGGCCGGTCAGGAGGTTCTGGTACTGGGGGCCGGAAGCGGCATCGGGATCGCGGCGATCCAGATCGCGAAACTGGCCGGAGCCTGGGTGATTGCGGCGGCGGGCCGGGACGACAAACTGGAAAAGGCCAAGGCCCTCGGTGCGGACGAAGTGATCCATTATCGACGAGAGGATTTTTCGAACAAAGTCCGTGAATTCACGGGCGGAAAAGGGGTCGACATCGTTTTCGAGCATGTCGGGCCGGAAACCTGGGAAAAAAGTCTCACCTCGCTGGCCAAAAACGGAAAGCTCGTCACCTGCGGCGCCACCACCGGACCGGAAGCCAAGACGGACCTCCGATACATCTTCTCGCGACAGCTCTCGATCCTGGGCTCCATGATGGGGACGCGGAGCGATCTGCTGGAAGTGACCAAGCTGATCGAGATCGGAAAACTCAAGCCGGTCATCGATTCGGTCTTCCCTTTGCAGGAGGCTCGGAAGGCGCAGGAGCGGATGCTGGAGCGGAACCTCTTCGGCAAGTTGGTGCTCGTCCCGTAATCGCCCGCCGAAACCCTTTCGATCTCACTTGCGATGTCGGATTGGATTGAGTATAATGCGGCCCATTGTTGATCCCAGACGGAGGCAAAGCGCGTCATGTCCTTAGCCCTTTTGATGAAACGGGAACTGAAAAAGATTTCGCCGTCCACCACGATCCAGGAGGCGGCACGGATCATGGGAATTCAGAAAGTCGGTTCGCTGTTTGTCGAGAAAGACGGTCTTTTGGTCGGGATTCTCACCGAGACCGACATCGTCCGCAAGGCCGCGGCCAAGGGGCTCGATCTCAAGAAAGACACGGTCGACTCGATCATCAGCAAGCCGATCATCTCGATCGAGTCGACTCGATCGCCTCAGGATGCTTTTGACCTGATGGGCGAAGTGGGAATAAGGCATCTGGGAATTACGGAGCGCGGGAAGATCGTGGGAATTCTCTCCGTGCGCGACCTGCTGGTCTATTTTAAGAAACAGTCCGAACCGCGCATGGGAATTGATTGACGAGACGTTACCCTTCTCCGGAACGCACCGCGGTTCGTTCGCGTTTCTTGACCGCCTGATGCCGCTTGTTCGCCAGCATCTTCTCCTTAGCGCGCCGGGACCGCCGGCGTTTCTGCCGACGGATCTTCTCGACCCGTTGCTGCTCCGCGCTGAGTGCTCCAAGACGCTTCCCTTCGATCCGATCCAGCAACAGCCGTCGCGCCAGAAAACGATTCAACCCCTGGGATCGTGCTTCCTGACATTTAACCGTAATCCCGGTCGGCCGGTGGACCAATAGGACGGCGGTCGAGGTTTTATTGACGTTCTGTCCACCCGGACCGGAGGAACGGACGAAACTTTCGTCCAGATCCTCCTCACGAATGCCGAGCATCCGCATTCGTTCGATCAGTTGTTGGTGTTTTGGAGCTGAAACCGGAAAGATCGGCATGCGGGCCGTTATTTCTTCCTGGCCGCCTTGGCTTTTGCGTCCTTGTTTAAATCTTTCGTCGAAGCCATCAGGCGTTTGACGTTATTCACGGAGAAGCTCTTGCTCCCCTTGCGCTGGATGATCTCGTGAATGATCCCGGTTTCGGGGGCCGGTTTCGTGAAAATCTGGGTCAACTCCTCGCTGTCCAGGACGTCTTCTGTGGTAAATTGTATCCCTTTTCGCTTCATATCGGCCACTTCTTTTTTAATATCGTCCACGGCGTAGGCAATGTGGTGCAGGGCGTTTCCGTGCTGCTTCACCCATTCCTTCACCACGCCGCCCTCCCCCACGCCCTCACTGATAAAGACCGAGATCCCCTGGCCGTCCTTCGCTTTAAGCGCAGCGCATCGGGCTTGCGTGTTGTCATCGAAATCGATAAAAAACCGGTCCGTCACTTCAAAATCCATCACCTCGGTGTAAAATTTCACGGCCTTTTCCAGATCCGCGACGCGGAACGCAATATGATCGATATGTTTTCCCGCCATCGTCTTACTCCTTATTTTTTACGGCTTCCCTTACGATACACTATTTTTTCACGGACCGCCATCCCCCGCCGGCCCAACTCCTTCACAAACGGACCGGCCGGAACAGCAGTCTCGAGTGGCACGACCCCTTTCTCCCGGATCTCTCCGCGGGCCAGCATCGCGGCCACGATCCCGGTCGAAAAACCGGTCGTCCGCTCCATCGCCGAGAAGCCGGTCGCGGGATCGTAATATTCGAGCATATCCAAGATCAACTCGGCCGGTCGCCGGTTCTTTCGCCCCCGGCAGACTACGCGAAGCACGACCAGGTCGCGATCCTCCGGGAAGGCGATCCGGTCCCCGACGACCTTTACGAAAAGATCCCTTGGCGCAACGGACGTCCCCTTGACCGATACCGGCTGGGGCTCCAGCAGTCCGAGATCGCGTAGCAGTTTGATCTTTTCATAATGGCCGGGATATCGGACCGTCTTGTAATTATACGATTTCAACCTTCCTTCGAATGTCCAGGGGGCGGTCGAGGTCGCCCCGGCCGTCACGAAGGCCTCGCATACGCCCAACGGTTTTGGAAAACGGATCTCTTCCAGTTCGCTGAAGGTCTCGATCTCGGTCACCTTGCCGTTCCGTAGGACGTACGCCTTTCCGAAGTAGTTGTTCAGCATTCCCTCCAGATTGAAGACGAGACGGTAGCCGAGTGGCGGCCGCGGAATCTGCGGAAGCCCGCCGCAGCGAATCTCGACCGAATCGGGCTCATCCAGCCGCTCCATCCCGTAAACCGCGAGAATATTATTCATCCCGGGAGCCAGCCCGCAATCCGGAATGATCGAAACCCTCACCGCCTTCGCATCGCCCGACAGTCGGCGCATTTCCTGTACCGCCACAATGTCGCCGCCCAGATCGCACATCGGTACGGCCGCCTCGATCGCAGCCCGCGCGATCTTGGGATTATAATAGTACGGCACGGCGCTCATCACGGCCGCCGCACCCCGCAGGACTTTCACCAATTCCGTATGGTTTTGGACCGAGACCACAACCGCCTCAAGGCGGGTGCTGTTGGAAGAGGGCAGCAGACGACGAAGCCGTTCGGCCGATTTCTGGGAAAAGTCCGGATTGGAATCCGCAAGGATGATCCGATCGGCTTCGCCGAAGAGGGCCAGATCATAGGCACAAGCCGTGCCCTGGCGCCCGGCGCCGAGGATGACGTAACGATACCCCATCAAGCCTGCTCCTTAACCTATCGTATTTAAGTGTAAGATGGATTCCTGAAGACGTCAAGAGAAGGGCAGTGGCTGGCGGCTCATGGGTCTTGAACCTTAACGATTGATTTCGCGAACGAGGTGGCCCAACTCGGATAGGATCAGCTTTTCCATGGCGAGACGCACGGCCGATTCGGAACCGGGGATCGAAATCACGATCTTCCCCCCGTAGACCCCCGCCACCGCACGGCTCATCATTGCGGCTGAACCGACCTCGAGATAGCTCAGGGAACGGAACAGTTCGCCAAAACCGTCCAGACGTTTCTCCAGCAACCCGGCAACCGCTTCGTAGGTGCCGTCCCGCTTCGAAATTCCCGTGCCGCCGTTTAAGATCACGGCTTGAACGTCCGGCTTGGTTATAAGGTCCACCAGAAGTTTTTGAACCTCGGTCGGCTCGTCCTTGACCCAATGCGAGGAGGCGACGCGATGTCCCCGATCCGAAAGAAGCTTCCGGATTAATGCGCCGCTCGTGTCTGTCTCGGAGGTGCGCGTATCGCTCACCGTCACGACGGCACAGACCACGAAGGAGGGAGACTGCGCCTTGTGTTCTTTGTGGCTCATTCGTGTACTGCAGGGGCGTATTGCAATACGCCCCTACGACGGTTCAGCAACCTGCAAGGCCCCCAGACTGCGTCGGGGAGGAGGAGTCGCTTGACCGGCTGCCCTTTGATGATATGCTGCTCCAGGATCTCGGCAACATCGTTGGGTGTGACCTTCTGATACCAGACGCCGTCCGGATAGACCACAACCGTCGGACCGAAGGCGCACGGACCCATGCAGGATGATTCCGTCACGATCAACTTGAAAACCAGGTTGAGCCGCGCCATCTCCATCATGAAGCGCATGAAGACCTCTTTCGATCCGTTTCCACTGCAGGAGCCGCGGGGGTGGTCCGGAGGCCGCGACTGAGTGCAGACCAATATATGGTGCGTCGGTTTAGGCATGATGACTCCTTATCATTATAGGCAGGCCACCTTGACCTGGCCGTCCTCGATCTTGACCGAATAGGTCTTGACTTTCATGGAAGGATTCGTGGAACAGACGCCCGTTTTAACATTATATTTCCAGCTGTGCCAGGGGCAGATTACGTTCTCCCCCTCCAGCATCCCTTCGCCCAAGGGCCCTCCTTGGTGGACGCACATATTGTCGATCGCATAAAAGGTCCCGTTTAGATTAAAAAGGGCCACCTCGTCTCCGTTGACCTCCACCACGCAGCCTTCGCCGGGACCGATCTCCTTTGCATCAGCCACCGTCACAAAATCACTCATTTCTCGAGCCCCTCCCTGCCCATTGGCACAAAATTCAGAGGGTTATTTTATAGGAACAGGATGGGGTATTCAATAAAAAAGAGCCAGAGTCAATCGAGCCCCTTGGGCGGAACCGGCATTCTTTTGGAAGTCAAATTGTGCCGACACCAGCCGGAAAAGTTTCCAATTTCAAATAGTTTGCGGCAAATATGAAGTCGCCCGCGTAAATTTGTAGAAATAAATTTTCATGAATTTGACAGCTTTCCGATCGCCGGTTATATTGTGATTCATTAAGCTGCTTAACCTGATTCTACTACGACACCGATTTGATCAGGAGAACACGTGACACTTCGAAAGCAGCTGGTGGCCACTGGAGCCATAGCAATATTTTTTCTCTTTCTCCTCGCATCTGTTCTGCCTGCCGCACAAACAGATCCCCTGGAGCTAGCAAAGAGATTAGAGGCCGATAAACAGTTCGATCAGGCCCTCGCCGCCTATGAACAAGCGGTCCGCGAGAAGCCCGAATCGGGCGAGGCCCTTCTCCGTCTTGGCAATCTTTATCGCAAGCTCGGCCGTTACGACGAATCGATCACGACCCTCCAACGCGCGGTCAAGAGCGAAGATCGGCCTGAGACGCATGCATCACTGGGCCAATCTTTTGCCGCGCTGGAAGATTGGGGTAATGCGATCGAACAGTACAAAGGAGCTTTGAAAGAGAAACCAGATCTCTGGGACGTTTATGATCTCCTGGCCAATGCCTACCTCGCCTATAAGGAACCGGAAAAGGCGCTCGAAACCCTTCAAAAATCGCTGGGAGGTCCGGGCGATCATTCGTTTCCCCATTATGAAATGGGCCTGATCATGATGAAGATGGACGATTACGACAAGGCCCTGGAACAGTTTGACCAGGTGTTAAAATCCATGCCGGATTACTATATGGCGCACTTTTACAAGGGAATGGTTCTGGAACGGGAGGGTCAGGACGAGGACTCCGAGAAAGAATTCCAGAAAGCGATCGCGATCAATCCGAATCTTGGAATCGCCTACGCGGAATTGGCCACCCTTTATGACCGCCTTCAAAGAACAAAAGAAGCCGTTCAGTATTACAAGAAATCGATTGAGATTAACCCGTATGCCACGGACGCAGAGTCCCGCCTCGCTGAACTTTATTACCGCATGGAGCGTTACGACGATGCGATTCCTCTTTACGAGGCCGCCTTAACCCGGGACTCGGAGGCATTCGTCATCCAATTCCGCCTGGGTGAAATCTATCAAAAAAAGAATATGCCTCAAACAGCCATCGGATACTATCGGAAGGCGCTCGAAGCTTTCCCGATCCTTTTTTCGGCGCGTTACAGTCTCGGCATCTCTCTCATCCAGATCAAACATTATAACGAGGCCGCTCAGGAACTGTCCGAGGTGATTCGGTTGAATCCCAACTTTTTCGCCGCCTACTACCAGATGGGGCTTGTGGAGTATCATCTCGGCAAAAAACCGGAGGCCAGAAAACATCTCGAAGAGTATCTTCACCAGGCGCCGGACGGCGACTTCGCGCTCGACGCCCAGAAGATTCTCAAAGCGCTCTAACGGAATGGGGGCAAAGCAGCGAAGAAAATGAGACGGATATCTTACGAATGGAGTTTTTGGAGCGTCCTCGCGCTCTTTCTATGGATGGCGCTCATGCCTTGGTTCAGCCAGACCTCCGCGGGAGATCCCACACCGGTTAAGATCGTTAAAACTTCCCCGAACTATGCCGAGGAGATCACCAATCTCAAGGGACTGGTCATCACCATCCAATTCAACCGAGAGATGGACCCTGCGATGCAAGAGGACTTCGTGATGGATCAACGCGGCGCCACCGACGAGCATGGCGACCCCATTGAGATTCAAGGGGAGCTGACCTGGCCGGACGCCAAGACGCTGCAATTCAAACCGAATGGGACGTTGAAACCGCATTCCACCTACCAAGTCAGCCTTTTTTCGGTGCAAACCAAAGAAGGAGAAAGCATGGATCAAGTTCCTTTCCGGTTGGTTTTTACGACCGGCGCGGGGCAATAAAGAATGAATACCCGGACAAAAACAAAATCCAAAAACTATGGACAAAACAAGGAACCAAGGAGAATACCCGATGAAAATTAACCGCCCAAGGCAAGCACCGCTTTTTCCGCGGTTCATTCTGGCCGCATTGGCCATTTCAATCCCCACGATCTTGTCGCAGGACACGGCTCATTCAGAAATGTCGCCCGGTCCCGGCACGGGTTCTCCCGTCACAATCGATATTCTGGACCAGATGGCGAAACTCCAGGGCGACATCGGGCCTCTGCCCGCCGTCCCCGTCCCGGCCGATAACCCGCAAACCCAAGACAAAATCGAACTGGGCAAGATGCTCTTCTTTGACTCACGGCTTTCCGGAGACAACAAGATCAGTTGCAGCACCTGCCATGATCCTTCAAAGGGGTTTGCGGATGGCCAGGCGCGGGCCATCGGATTCGGCGGAAAAGAACTCGGCCGACATTCCCCGACGGTCTTGAACGCCGCCTACAACACGGCCCAGTTCTGGGACGGCCGGTCCCCCTCCCTGGAGGATCAGGCCACGAAACCGATCGAGGCCACCGGAGAGATGAATCTCCCTCGGCAGGTGATGGCCAGCCGATTGGTCTCGCTGCCGGAGTACAAGAAGCGTTTCCGGGAAATATTCGGGGAAGATCCGACCCTCGAAACTGTCGGAAAGGCGATCGCGGCCTTCGAACGCACGATAATCGCGCCGGATGCACCGTTTGACCGTTACGCGCGCGGCGACAAACAGGCCCTCAATCCGCAGGAGAAACGGGGACTGATCCTGTTTATGAGCAAGGCCGCCTGCACGCAATGTCATAACGGCCCGAACTTTACGGACAACAAGTTCCATGTCCTGGGCGTTCCTCAGAAAGGCCCCCTGGCAGAGGATACGGGACGTTATGAGGTCACGAAAGATGAAAAAGACAAAGGCGCCTTTAAGACGCCCTCCCTTCGTAACATCGCCTTGACGGCCCCGTACACACACGACGGGGCATTTGAGACCCTGGATGAAGTGGTCGAGTTCTATAACCAAGGCGGCGGTTCCGTACCGAACAAATCGCCGAAGCTCTTGAAACTGCACCTGACCAAACAGGAAAAAAGCGATCTGGTCGCGTTCCTGAAAACGCTGACGGGGACGCAGCCGGTTGTTTCGACGCCGCAACTTCCACAAGAAAATTAGGGGGGACGCCATGAAAGTAGTATTCCGTTCATTCGCGATCGCCATTCTGATCGCCAATGCCTCGATCGCACACGCGGGCGGAACCGTCAACGGCACCGTCCAGATCCCGGGAAAGACCGATCTTGAGAATATCTTGGTCTACATCGAGGATGTCAAAGGAAACTTTACGGCCCCGAAGCGACGGCCGGAGATGAACCATATCAACCTTCAATTCCAGCCCGGTCGGCTGGCCGTCATGAAAGGGGGAACGGTCGACTTCCCAAACAGCGACCCGGTTCTTCACAGCGCGTTCTCGATTTCCAAGTC
>Ga0187773_10000745_pt1 | contig 13013 bp, 11 predicted proteins | sample 0216_BV02_MP05_1_FD_133133 | JGI IMG/M metagenome (GOLD analysis project Ga0187773, IMG submission 133133) | Tropical peat soil microbial communities from peatlands in Department of Meta, Colombia - 0216_BV02_MP05_10_MG | ecosystem: Environmental > Terrestrial > Soil > Wetlands > Peat | place...
CATCTTTGATAACAACCATTTTTCCCTCAGGAGAACTAACAACCACGGGAATATTCTCCTTCACATTATCAAGCTGACCCTCAAAAACCTGCAACCTACCCAACAAAGCTCTTGCTTTTTCCACAATCTCCAAACTTGTAGCCGTTTGTTTCGGAGTAAAATCAACGAAAACCACAGGCAAAGTAAACAAAAGAGTAGCCAAAGGAGCCAAAACCATATCCGCAGGGCTCACGTCAGCCGTAAAAGCCAAAGGAAGCTGAAGAGCACCCAGAAAAACATAGAACAACGCAACCGTAATCGTAGCCATGAAAACCGGAAACAGCTTATTGCCAACACCAATCACTCCTTCCCTAACAAAAAGTCTCGCAAAGAAAATCAAAGCCAAAGCAAGCCCAACCACAATAACAACAAACATCAACATACCAGGGACCGAATCACGATACTGAACCAACGCATCCGAAAGACTACGGCCAGTAAAATTCGGCTGCCAAGTAAGCTGACCAGTAATCGCATAAACAGCCTGAGAAGCATCATACAACCTGAACTGACTCATCGCAGTATTAAGATCAGGAAGAATCTGACTTAAACTCACAAGCACAGGCGGCGCAGAACCAGGAGCCAACCACCAATCAGACCGAACAATAGGCTTAACCGTAAACTCCCAATACTGAACAATCTGCAAAGGCACCGACAACAAAACATAATAAACAATCGTCAAACCAACATTCTTCTTAAAAAACACCGCCGAAGCCACAATCAAAGGAATCGCCAGAAAATAAGTTGAATTAAAGAAAAGCGAAGCAACAGCTAATATACCCAAATCAATAGCCACGGCACCCTTGTAACTGTTAAAAAATAAAGGTAAAACGATAAACAAAGTCATCCAAATCACAACTACCGCCACCCGAGTTTGCAGCGCTCCGAGAAAAGAAATGAAATACAGCGGAGGCAGAGACAAGTGATACATCAAACCTAACCCAATAACAGCGCCACCAATAGGCATCCCAAACTTCGGACTCTGATAAGTTACAAACGCAACCAAAACCGCAATTAAAATCGGCAAAGGCTGAGGAAAAAGCGGCAAAAGAGACATACCCAAAGCCATAGCAACAAGCGTCAACACAAAAGCCAAAATCTTAAGCGACGATGACTGAGCTAAACGCTCCTGCTCCTGCTTTTCTTTCTTTTTCTTCTTCCGCTCTTCACTCCAAGGGTTAAGCGAAGAGAGTTTCAGGGAAGGCTTCTTCAAGCAACCAACCTAAAACCTTAATTTAGCTAAACTCTTCTTAAATGTTATGTAGGTACCTCTGATGAACGATGGCAAAACATCATTTGACGTTCTTGAAAGCATTAAGCACCATATAGAAACATTAAAACCAATGCTGCCAAAGCAAGCAATAGTCTGCATCGGAGAATACGCAATCAAGACATTTTTCAAACAGCCAAACCCTAGCAAAACAGAGGAAAACTTGCCAATTCTTATCGGAAAATCAAGCGACGAAATCCTCAAATGGGCCCCAAAAGGCTTTGATCCCCACCTCGCCATCGGCTTCGAAGACCAAAAAATTGACACCCACTTCTGGTACACCGTACTACCATTCTTCTCAACAGACGACGCATTAATCGACGTCTTCAAGAAAAAACCCATAGAAAAACTAACGGGCGCCATAATCCTCGCAACAGTATGGGACGGAATCGGCAGCGCCTCACTACCCACCTTAATAACCAAATTCAAGGCTTCAAAAATAAACTCACTATCCATAGCCATACTACCATCAAAAGTACAACCAGCCGATACAAACTTCAACACACTAGCATCACTTGGCATGTGCGCTGGCATCGACGGAGCAACCATCCTACTGATAGACAGAGACAACCTTGAAAACTACGAAGGCGTCGACAGAGAAGGCTCACTCATCAAAGGCAACATCGTCACCAATTACCTCATCAACCTATTGCTCCCAAAAGAAACAGTTGCGCAAGAAATCTCCGAACTATCCAGAACCTTCAACGTCAAAATGTACACACTATTGTTAGCAACAGGAGCAAGCCTAAAAATCTACGGCTCCCTAGAAAACATACTAGACGCAACACTACTCAAACCACTATTCAACTTTGACTTATCAAGCGCTTCTTTGCTTTACGTTCTTCTCCGAATGCCCACAAGCCTCAAAGACAAACTACCCAGAGGAAAAATCGAATTAGCCATAGCAGGCTGGTTCAAAGATAAAGCTAAACTCAAATCCATCTACATAACCGAACCTATCTACGTTGAAGACACAACAGACCGCATAGACATAGCTCTCTTCATCGGCGGCTTCACCACAAAAACAATGTTTATCGACATGGAAACAAAAATCAAAAGCCTAAGAAGCCGCGCACTTCAGAAACATGCAATCAAGAAAGAAGAGTGGCAGGCACTAATGAAAAACTTGGGTATAAAAGAGGAAGAAGAAAAAGCTTCCTAAACTACTTCTTATTTTGATTATTATTGTTGTTATAGCCGCTGTTGTTGCCATTGATTTCTTTAATTACTTGTCCAGCTGTAACGCTGTGCTCAAGAAGATATGATCTTGATAGGTGACGTTCGAAATCATTAGATTTGTTATAGAGCAGCTGCATTTCATCATAAGCCTCCATGTCCTCAGGTCTTCCTCTTCCACCAACAACTAGCACTCTTGTGGTCCATGCGTCACGAGAATCAACGACACGAACGGTAATAGTTCTTGATACTTCGCTGGTAACGTATCCGGCTAAGGCAGTGTAAACTTCTTGAGACATATCTTCAGTCCAGAGATTCGGAGGCGATTGAACTGTAACCCAAATGTAATCTGTTTTGTAGATTGGTTTGTAGCCCATAACACTTGGCGTTTTGAAAACTCGCACTATACTTTTCATGTAGTCTTTGAAATGGTCCATATCCATTATATCTTTGGTTATCACTTCTCTGTTGAGACTTTCTTCTTGCTCCGTCAATATCTTAAATATTATCTTAAGTTGTTCGCTTTCAGTGAGATCCGCTGACTTCTCAAAGTATTTCTTTGGAGCCACAATATCGTCAATCTGTTGACTATATTCCTTGTTTATGTCGACAATCTTGTTAAGTCGCTTCCGATAGTCAGATATAAGCTCAAATCTCTTCGCTAACTTTTCATACAGCTTAATTGTGCTATCTACTTTTGCAAGTTGATCAAGAGCATAAGACTCCTCCGATTCTATTCTCTTAAGTTCACGATCAAGATCCAAAAGCTGCTCTCTCGCATAACGCTTTGAGCTGAAAAATCTCCTCAGCTGCCGCTCCATCTTCTCCTTATCAAATTCTTTGCGCTTCCTTGTCTCCTGAACTCTCGTAACTTCATTGTCAAAATTGCCTCTTTTCTGCATTCTCTTGGATAATATCTCGTTAATGTAGGTCAAGTGCTCATCAATCATTCTTGATTCGTCAACCGGGGTTCTAAGCATCAGTTGAATAATCAGGTAAATCGTAGCAAGCTCCGCCTGAATATCTTTTAAGTCTTCGAGCTCGCTCTTGCATTCTGGCAGAACTTCATAATACCTTATTAGCGCATCAGTTAGGTACCTAGTTTCATCATAAAACTTCATCAGGTTTAGGGATTTTTCAGCAATTTCCGACAAGTTTACTAAGTCTTCTAAAATCTTCTTTTGCCTTACAGTGAAAACTTGAGAGCTTGGAATTAGCTGCTTGAGCCGTTCGAGGATGGCTGCTTTTCTTTCACGGAACTCCAGATGAGTCTTCGTCAAATTACTAAGCAGAACTTCGAGGTTGTCCAGTTTTCTTGAGCCCTCTCTGCGTAAGGTTAAGTTTATTATTGCATCTTCTATTGGCCCTGTTTTTCCCATCAATTTAATGGTTGATAGGAATTTCATTATCTCACTTAACCAGTTTCTGACCTGTATCTCAACACCCTTAACATGCAATGCCAAATCATCTTCCTGGCGAGGATTGCTGTTAATGGTAGTTTTCAGTTTTTCTTCAAATTGCTCTTCGTTGAAGGTCCCTGTCTTTATTAGGTAGTTTTTGAACAGATCCCTCGTTACCTCGTAATCCACCTTTATTATGTCATTAATTTCGTCCAGTATGTCCAGTTTTTCTTTTCTCGAGTCTTGAAGAAGCTGAAGCCCCTCAAAATTAAGCTTGTAAGCTGAAATGTATTCTTCAACCGGATAGACTATTTTCATCATGCCCAAGGTATGTGCCGAATTTGTGGTTAATCCAACTTCGGTCCCGATTCCGCCAAGAAGATCAGCAAGGTCAAAGTCCATCAAAGTGTAAAGCATGTCTACAACCATGTCGTCCATTTCTCTTCGAGCGCTAACAATGTTACCTACCTTAGAGTAGGCTGGCAACAACGGCAAATAAATGAGGGCATTTAAGGGATTTCGATAACATTCGCCGTAAACTTTCGTGACGTACTCATTGTAATCTTTATTGAGAAATAGCGAAAGCTCATTCATAGACACAAATGCAGAGCATCCCTTCGCTGGAGGGTCATCTCCACCGCAGGGAGTCACAACAAATGCTATGATCGGTACACCAGAGCCCAAAACTTTTCGCAGGTGCTTAGCAAAATCAAAGAATACACCGCTTCCAGTGCCACCGCCTAATCCGTAAACCAAAATTACGGTTGGCGTCAGTATTGAGGAAAGGGCTTGCTCTTTGAACGAGTTAATGCAGTTCTTTATAATCCCAAGCTGATAGTAATTCAAAGCGTAGATTGCTTTTGCCAAGGCTCTTCTTCTTCCTGCACCGCCAGCCATCGGCGGAATAGCCATCGTCGTTTGCAGCCAAGGGGTGAAGTTCTGTAGTTTTGCTCCCTCGCCTATAACGTATTCAGCGTATTTTTGATTAATAAAATCAAACATTGCTTCAGCCGTCGGAAACTTAACAGACTGGGCAATTACACGCAATCTTTCCGCAGGTATTCCGCCTTTAATCATTGACTTTTGTACTTGCTCGAAAGTCTCTTGCAGGCTTCTAATCTCAGGATCGGCAATATCGATAGCTAAAAGAGAAAGCCTTGTTAGGTCATTCTCAATTAGCTCCTTAGTTTTTTTATGTGACAAAAAAGTCTCTACGATATTTGTTCCTGCCGAACCGAGTCCTATCACTTGCACACTGTTCTGGTATATTTTCGTTTGCTATCACATCCCTACTAATCTTTTGAGCCTGTCCTTAACCGATTCCAAGCTTGAGGAAACTGACCGGTCAATCTTCGAAACTCGCAAAGTCAAGCCTTCTAAGTCTTTGATTTGGTCTTCAACGACAAGCTGGAAGTAGCTTACTTTTCCACGGACTCTCATAAACATCACTACGAATACAACTGCAACAACCGCTAAGACAACGATTATTGGGAGATACAGCGACTGCACCGTTGAAGACATAGGCTCATTGGAAGTGCTGAGACTGTTAAGCATATTTATAGCATCGGTCACATCACCAGAGTTAGCTACAGCCTGCGAACTATTGAGAACGCTAGTGTAGATGTCTATGTATCCTTGGACAACTCCTGATGACTCAAGCGATTTAAGATGCGCGTTTTTCTCATTATAAAGTGTCAGGAACTGACTCATTGCAGCAGTGGTTGATGATATAGTGATTTGGTCAAGAGGTATTCCACTGGTTGGACCATACAAGCTTACAACGTTAAGTGGCGCCTGTGCTGCCGAAGCGGATGGTGTTGGAACGGTGCCGGCGACTGTCATGATGAAGGTTCCTTGAACCCAATTGAATGAGGCTAGTTTTGAGTTTGGATTAAAATCGTTACCTAAAGTGTAGTTACTTTGAGGGCTCAAGGTCCAATATTGACCTTGAGGTGGGTTTAGTAAACTGGTTGAAAGCTTTAGATCGCCGGAGCCAGCGGTGAAAACGTTGACTGTGAATGTTACTTTAATGACTGCTCCAGGCACTATTGCACCTAATGTTTGATTTATCCCCGTGGCAGAGTTGAATTCAGCAAGATGTTGATTAGAATTGTAATCATAAATATCGTAACTTGTGATCCACCCTTGTCCTTGAGCTTTGACTGTTGAAAGGGAGACTGAAGTTGCGTAAATCGTGGTTAATAATAATACTAGACTTATTGCTACGATTTTCTTGTTCAATTTTATTCCTCTCCAGTTTTTGTATTTACCTTTACATATAACACTTGCGCTAAACCGCTTTAAATAAGAATTTTCCCAAATTAGCATATTGTTGATTTTCAAAAAGGCTAACAAGATATGCTCCAAAGGTAAAGGATAAGAGATTTTGCCTGTATAACAAAGGAATACAGATGAGAACCTATGGAGATCATTAACGTTCGTTTACCCGACAAAATCGTCTTTGATTTGGACACACTAGCCAAAAAACACAATCTCACAAGATCAGAGGTAATGCGACAAGCATTAACCCTCTATTTACACCTCATAGAAAACGTGGGAGTCATGCTGCGCCCTATTATATTTGAAGTGAAACCAGCTCAGATAAGCTACACTCGGAGAGGCGACGTTTCAATCCTAAAAGTCCCAACTGGGCATGCAATTGTCGCAGGATCAACATCATCAGGCGCCGTTGGCCCAAAAATAATGGATAAGATCAAGGTTGAAGGGCGCATTTTGGGAAAATTTTTGGCAAGGGTTGCCTTGATGGATGTAATAGCAACAGGCGCATTTCCTCTTCTATTATCCGTAACATTAGGCGTGGAGAAGGAGCCAACAGGCAATGAAATATTAGAGGGAATTAGACGCGAAACAAGAAACGCAGGCCTAGACCCAAACCAAGTGATCATGGAAAACACAGAGGATAATTTTGAAACTGTACAAACTGGCGCTGGCTTAACTGTGATTGGGTTTGCAAATGAGGATGAACTCCGACTAGGAAAGACAAAACCCGGCGACCTCGTAGCTGCAATTGGCAAACCTAAGGTTGGCGACGAAGTTATTTTGGCTGAAGCAAAGGGCGAAATTGCTGACCTCAAAAATATAAATCAGCTTGTACAGAAGAAATACGTCCACGACATCGCGCCCGTTGGAACGTTTGGCATAGCGAATGAAGCCAAAATGATGGCTTATGGCGTTGGTAGGCAATTGAAACTCGCTGAGGTATCAGGGTTGGATTTTGACAAGTCGGCCGGTCCAGCCACCGTTGTTCTTGTGACTGTAGATAAAGAGAAGCTGGAAGATTTAACATCGCTAATTCACAAGCCTGTAAATGTGGTCGGAGAGATTCTGTAGCTTAAGTAATCAGCGGTTTTGGCGGTCTCTGACCAAATGGCCGTTACGGTCGATTTCACCATTTCTAATTCTTGTGGTGGAAATAGGTTTGCAGTTTTCCGCTGGAACCATGCTTATGGCAACAATTCTTAAAGGTGGAATTCCTAAGTTTGCTCGAATTTGGTTTATTTTTTCAGCTGTTGCTTTCGTTTCTTTGCTTACGACCAAAGCGTCTAGGCCTTTTCCTGATATGGTAAGCCCATAAGGATCGCTTAATGGCACAATTTCTGCTCGCTTAGAAACGCCATTTTTTTCCAAAAACGATTGAAGATCCTTTTGCCGTTCAACGTAAGATGCAGTTTTGTGGGGCTTATTCATTTTTGCAGCAAACTCATCTGTGGATAGCCCGATTACTACTTTTTCGCCAATTTCGAAAGATTTGGCTAGCAGCACTTTGTGTCCTTTATGGAGTTCATCGAATGTTCCACCGACAGCCACTTTCCCGTATTTCTTCATTTTATCAGCCTAACGCCTTGAAAATCAATCTTGCTGACTATCACTTGTTCAGAGGGTAACACTTGTTTAAAAGCTTCCGCCACGTTTTCTGCGTACTTGCCAAGAACTAACGCGTGAACTGCTTCTCCAATCATATTTTGCGCTGCACCGACTGCACCAGCCTTTTTAGCCAGTTTCACTAGTTCACGAACGTTTTGCGTAGCGAAGCCAGCATTTTGGGAAAATTCCCAACAGCGATCGAGGAAATTCTCTAGGTTGGGCTCGGCAAGAATTGCTTTTAGGGTTTGTTTCCCGTAGCGGTTAATCACCTGCTTTTTTTTAGGGTCTGTTAATACTGTTTTATTTAGACCGTTTGATTTGAAAAAGCCAGCCACAACCATATAGTCAGATATTATTGGTATGCGATCGAGTTGACAGATGCCCGGGGAACCGGGTTCCACAACTAGGACGCACCCGCCAGTGGACGTTAACGAGCTTACTGTACCTAAGCCTGTTTGACATTCAATTTCTGCAATGTGTGCTATTTTTCCGATCTCATTATACGTTAAAGAGAATGGTAAAATTTGTGCAAGCGCTAAGCCTGTTGTTAAGGCGCCGCCTGCACTAGTTCCAAAACCCATTCCTATTGGGACTTCAATCTGATGTTCAACTGTAATACTGTAATTTGTCTTAACTTTGGCAAGAAGCATTTCTATTACTTTTCGAGTCGTTTTTGCTTCTAGAGTTATTTTAGAATTGATAAACACGTTGACATTGTTGTTTTTTGCTTCTTCAACGGTGACTTTAGTCAACACGCCTTTTTTTAGCCCAAATCCTCCGCCTCTGGCTCCCACTTTCTCCAAATTTGTGATAGGTTTGTGATCTTCCGTATCATGAATTTCAAAAAAGCTGGAAATTGCTGCCGGTGCAAAAGCTTTAGCGTTTTTCACTCTGATTCACCTGGTCCTTGCGTCTTAACACTGGGAAAGCAACATTGACTGCTTCAATTATCGGTGGTCCAAGGACCAGCAGGAATGGGATTTCAGTAGCGAAAGTGAAGATAAAAAGCGCTAATGCCGCAGGCAAAGTGAATGCTGCTAGCGGTGTTTGGCCTGGGGGTGTAAATAAATATGCGTAAAGCGGTACCATTGAACCGATGATTGCGCTTCCCACAAGCAAACCAGTTACTGAACCTACCTCAAAGCTTCTCCATTTCGTGCTTAATAATGTGAAAGCTAAAAAGGCAATGTAGCTAGCCACCACTACTCCCACCCAAAAAATGCTTGCGTAAACATATGCTAACCAAGCCATGAGTATACTGACTATACCATAAGCCACAGTAGGCACTTTCCACCTTGTTTTCTTTTGAGCAACAAAGCCGATAATAAAGAATAGGGCAAAATTTGAGGTTATTCCAGCCATTACGCTCAGCAACGGATCGTTACCTAGAATTATATCGGTAAAGAAAATTCCGACACCTCCTCCTATGCCTCCCACCCATGGTCCGAAGAAGACCGCAAAGATGGCGGGTACTATTACTGGTGGCCAGAATCTTACGCCTTCAAATCTAACAGGTACGACAAAATAGAAGATAACTCCGACAGCGATGTATAACGCTGCGTTTAAGGCCATTGCCGCCACGTCTGAAGTTTTCAAGTATGATCACTATTTTTGAGTTAACAAACAAATAATGTGTTCCAAAATAAGTATTCCGTATATAATGTTTAAACATGATTAAAGATTGACAACTAGGATGAAATACGAGAAAACTAGCATTAAAAAGAACGCTTATTTCTTGTGTCTTTTGATTCTCTCTTGTCTTTGCGTTTTCATACGCCAATCTTTCTTTCTCTGCGTTGCAACAGTGAATTTCCCACCTTGTCTTGGCATCTGTTCAACATGGCGGTAGCGTGAAATGTTTAGATAGAATGTTTCCAAGTCTATTTTGTTTTCTTTTAACTCCTCAAGGTTATGGTTTAGTTCATTTTTCGCTGCAGCATCAGTTACATGGTCAAAAGTTTCTGAGTAAACAAGGTACGCAGCATGGAACTGAAAGTTTGAGGGGTTATCGACAAAAAGTTTTTCAATTTGGGGTTGGTTGTTTGATTCGCTTGGTTGTTCAGTCATGTTATTCAGCTTTGATTGACACCATGATTGTTTTTCCCTCTTTTATAGATGTTTGCTCTCGGTCATGTCAATTTCCTAGCATTCCACTTTAATCTAGTGAAGTGCCGATTACGCCTATGTGGTAAATAGCGCTTGGAAGAAGAACAACAACACAGTGCTGCCTGCGGTTGTTGTTGTTCTACTTGTTGTTTTTCTTCCAGTAAAAATCAACGCCAATCCAGCATTAGACTTGAATGATACATTCTACAATCATCTTATGTAAAAAGAACATTTATCATGTTGAAAAACACCAATTCAGCATACAATTTGCGAACCTAAGTTCATTGCAGAAGCGTGTTGAAACATGTTTGAAGCACATTAGAAGCATTTACTAGACCGGGGGAGGCTGTACACAAAGACAAACACTACCTACTGGGTATTACAGAAAATACCCAAGATTTGCAAAATTTTATTTCAGGTTCTTCCTTATTTCTTCAGCGTCCTTATCTAACAGTTCGGACGCTCGGTAGCCATTTTGCTGTCGAAAAAAGTGGTATGGTTTCATTGGGATAATGTGGATATGCAAATGGAAAACAATTTGTCCAGCATCTTTGCCATTGTTTTGCACTATCCTTATGCCTTGGATGCCTGTTGCTTCTTTTACGGCATGAACTACCCGCTTTGTTGTCTTAAAGAGGTAGCCCGCTTCTTCCTCTGAGATTTCATAAATATTCTCATAATGCTTCTTAGGCAAAACAAGCGTATGCCCCACGTTTATGGGGCGGTTACTCAAAAAGGCAACAACTTGGTCGTCCTCGTAAACTATGCTTGCAGGCGCTTTCCTCTGGATGATTTGGCAGAATATGCATTCGGACATAATTCATACCTTTCAGCGGTTTAAAGGTAGGTATAGATTTAATAGAATTTCTGTCTTCAATGGTAGTTTATGAACACTTTAGTTGATGATATTGGCAGTTTTCCGTTGCCACCGAATGTAGACGAAGAAGCGAACAGCCGAGTAAACCAGTTAGCGAGAAGAGCAGCAATTGAAGGCAAGAACCTAACAGAGGATGAGTTTCTTAAAAACAACTTTTGCGGAGTTGTACTTGATTCATTTAGAAAAAAAATTTCTTCGGGATTAGACGTCGTAAATTTTCCTCAGCCCCCTGATGGTATGAAGCAGGTTGGTGATGAGTTGCACGCGGCAATGGAAAAAGGTTCATTTGTTGTGGAAGAGAAAAACGCTGTTCTGCCAGAAGTATACTTGCTCAATCAACAGGCTAAGGCACTAAGCGAAGAGTTAGGCAAAAAAATCGAGCTACGGGTTTCTATTTTTGGTCCGCTTGAGCATTATTTGCATGAAATTGGAACTACTCCTTACCAGGATGTTTTGGACGGTTTGGCAGAAACGATTAGGCGCTTTGCAAAAAACAGTGTCCTAAACAGTAACTATATCGAGACTAAGGTAGTTTCGATTGATGAACCAAGCTTTGGCTTCAATAACATCCAAGCTTCTTCCGATGTAATTTGCGGCGTACTAGAGAAAGCTTTTGATTTTCAAGGGGCTGTAAGGCAAATTCATTTACATTCGGCTGCTGGAGTACATGATTTGCTTGGTGCTAAAAATCTCGATGTATTGTCGTTTGAATACGCATCCTCTCCGAAAAATATTGAAGCAGTGACCCGCAGCATGCTTGACAAGGCTGATAAGCAGATCAGAGTGGGAGTTTCCAGAACAGACATTGATAGCATTTTGGCTGAGTTGTGTGATAAAGGCGTTTCTAACCCGTTGGCTGAGCAGTTGGTCGAGCCAAAGGAAACCATAACAAAAAGGTTCAGGTTTGCCAAAGAAAAATATGGTGATAGGATGACCTTCACAGGTCCTGACTGTGGTTTAGCTAGTTGGCCCAGTCAGGAAGCGGCGACTTTGTTGCTAAAGCGTACGGTTGATGCAGTCAAAACCGCACAGTAGCTACTGTTGCGGTTTATTGGATTGACTCGTGCTTGGCGGCGCTTTAGGTATTTCTTTTAAGCCTAAGGTTCCGACAGGCGGCCATCCTGCTTCAGGCATAGACGCGGGCACCAACATTATAGTGTTCGATCCAGATTGTTGTCCGAGCTCATAGAGAATGTTCATCCACCTAAGCCTCAATCCTTCAGAACTGGACTCGTACATTTTTGCGGCTTCAATCATTTTTTGCGCAGCTTCAAATTCTGCTGTAGCTAAGGTTACTCTTGCAATTCGTTCCCGCTCCGCCTGTGCTTGACGAGACATCGCGTCTTGCAGGCTACTTGGAATTATGACGTCACGAACCTCAACAGTTGTTACCTTTATACCCCAATTCTCAGTTTTCTCATCGATGATTTCACGAAGCGTTGCTCCAACTTTCTCACGTTCAGCCAACAAATCGTTTAAAGTTACTTTACCTATGACTTCTCGGAGAGTGGTTTGTGAAGCCAATTGCGTCGCTTGGTAATAGTTTTCAACTTGCAAAACTGCCTTATTCAAATCTACTGGTTTCATGTAAAGTACTGAATCGACGTTTACTGGAACGTTGTCTTTAGTTAGAGTTGATTCGGTGCGAAACTGTATTGTATCAAGTCTGGTTGAGATTTTAAGAGGCGCTCTGTCAATTAATGGAACCAAATATATGATTCCAGGACCCCGCAGGCCCAAGTATCGTCCTAAACGTAGCACCGGCATTCTTTCCCACTCTTTGAGCACGCGAATGCCGCTTAACAGGAAAAGCGCAATTACAATTGCAATGAAACCGATAATAGCGGTTAAGACAGGATCCATCCTTTATTCCTCGGTTAGCTATTCTGCGGACTTAAGAGTTAAGCTTTTTGTTCGGTTGGTTGCACCACAAGAAACATGCCTTTCAACTCAATAACCTGAACCGCTTGTCCAACAATTATTGCTTTGTCCTTGGCTGTGGCTTGCCAAAACTCGCCCATAACTCGCACTTCACCTTTCGGATTAAGGTCAGTTGTCGCAATACCGACGGCGCCAATTAAGGCTTCTTTACCTGTCTTTATGCTTTTAGATTGAGCTTTGACGCCGGTATAGAAAATCCACCCAACGATCAAAGCTACAATTACAAAAGTTACTCCAAGAATTAGCTCAACATTAACAGCAATTCCATAAAAAGCTGTCCCAGAAAGCGCAGCAAAAAACAAGAATGCTGCGATGGTTACTA
>Ga0187773_10000747_pt1 | contig 13001 bp, 7 predicted proteins | sample 0216_BV02_MP05_1_FD_133133 | JGI IMG/M metagenome (GOLD analysis project Ga0187773, IMG submission 133133) | Tropical peat soil microbial communities from peatlands in Department of Meta, Colombia - 0216_BV02_MP05_10_MG | ecosystem: Environmental > Terrestrial > Soil > Wetlands > Peat | place...
AGCGGCTGCGCGGGGCGATGGCGGCGGCGCTCGCCACCCTCGCCACCCTCGAGCGCCTCTATCCGCGCTTCAGCCGCCTGCACGAGGAGCGGGGCCTTTGCCACGTGGCGCTCAAGCAGGCGCCGGAGGCGATCGGCGCGCTGCTTCAGGCCGTGCAGATCAACCCCGCCCTGCCCGCGAGCTGGAGCATGCTCGAGGGTCTCTATCGCCTGACCGGTCAGACCGGCAACGCCGCCACCGCCGCGGACCACGTCGCCATGCTGAGGAAGCTCCCTCCCGAAGTGGTGACCGCGACCGGCCTGTTCTCCGATGGGGAGCTCGGCGCCGCGGAGCAGCTGATCCGCGCCTTTCTCCTCAAGCACGGCCACCACGTCGAAGCCATGCGGCTGCTCGCGCGCATCGGCATCGAGCGCGACGTGCTCGACGATGCCCAGCGCCTGTTCGAAGGGGTGCTGGAGCTCGCGCCCGACTATGCCGCGGCGCGCGCCGACTACGTGCGGGTGCTCAACGAGCGCCACCTCTATCCGCAGGCACAGCGCGAGGCCGACAAGCTCCTCGCCGCCGATCCCGCCAATCGCGACCTGCGCGTGCTGTACGCGCTCACCTGCGTCGGCCTCGGCCAGCACGAGCGCGCCATCGGCCTCTACCGCGAGCTGCTCGCAGGCGCCGCGCAGCCCGCGGACCTGCATCTCTCGATCGCTCATTCCCTCAAGACCCTCGGCCGCAGCGCGGCTGCAGTCGAGGAGTACCGCGCCGCCGCCGCGGCGCGCCCCGACTTCGGCGATGCCTACTGGAGCCTGGCCAACCTCAAGACCTACCGCTTCGGAGACCGCGAAGTCGAGCGCATGCGCGCGGCGGAGTCGGCGGCCACGACTGCCGGGGTGGATCGCTATCACCTGTGCTTCGCGCTGGGAAAGGCGCTCGAGGACCGCGAGGAATACGCCGAGTCCTTCCGCTACTACGAGCGCGGCAACGCGCTCAAGCGTGCCGCGAGCCGCTACCGCCCCGAGCCCCTCGAGCTCAACACCCGCATGCAGATCGAGGTGTGCACGCCCGAGCTCTTCGCGCGCCACCGGGGCGCGGGCGCGACCGCGGCCGACCCGATCTTCATCGTCGGGCTGCCGCGCTCGGGGTCGACGCTGATCGAGCAGATCCTCGCCTCCCATACCGAGGTCGAAGGGACCCACGAGCTCGCCGACATCCCGCGCATCGTCGCGGAGCTCAAGGGGCGCGAGCCCGACTCCGCCGCGCCGCGCTATCCGGCGGTGCTGGCGCAGATGAGCGGCGCGGACTTTCGGGCACTGGGTGAGAAGTACCTGCGCGAGACGCGCAGCTACCGCACCGGCAAGGCACGCTTCATCGACAAGATGCCGAACAATTTCCGGCACGTCGGCCTCATTCACCTGATGCTGCCCAATGCGAGGATCATCGACGCGCGCCGCGAGCCGATGGCCTGCTGCTTCGGGAACTTCAAGCAGCTGTTCGCCAAGGGGCAGGAATTCAGCTACGGCATCGAGGACATCGCCCGCTACTACCGCACCTATCTCGAGCTCATGCGGCACTGGGATCGGGTGCTGCCCGGGCGGGTGCTGCGCGTCCAGCACGAGGACCTGGTGGACGATCTGGAGGGCAACGTGCGCCGTCTGCTCGATTACTGCGGACTCACCTTCGAGCCCGCCTGCATCGAGTTCCACAAGACCGAGCGCAGCGTCCGTACCGCGAGCTCCGAGCAGGTGCGCCAGCCGATCTATCGCGAGGGGCTCGACCAGTGGCGTCACTACGAGCCGTGGCTCGGCCCCCTGCGTACGGCGCTCGGCGACGCCCTCAGCCGCTACCGCGAATGAGCACCTAGCGCTGCGCGCTCTCCCATCCCGGCGCCACGTAGTACGGCGCCGTGGCCAGCGGCAGCGGTGTGCGGCCGCGGATGTGATCGGCCGCCTTCTCCGCCAGCATGAGGGTCGGCGCATTGAGATTGCCGGTGGTGATCGACGGCATGATGGAGGAATCCACGACGCGCAGTGCGTGCGTGCCGAGGACCCGTGCCTGCGAGTCGACCACCGCGAACGGGTCCGAGGCGCGTCCCATCCTGCAGCTGCACGAGGGATGGTAGGCGCTCTCCACTTTGTCGCGGACGAACGCATCGATCTCGGCGTCGCTCTGCACCCCCTCACCCGGCTGGATCTCGCGTCCGCGGTAAGGGCTGAAGGCGGGCTGCGCGAAGATCTCGCGCGTCAGACGCACGCACGCGCGCATCTCCAGCCAGTCCTGCGGGTGGGACATGTAGTTGAAGAAGATCCGTGGCTTGTCGTGCGGGTCGGCGGACCTCAGGCGCACCCAGCCCCTGCTTTGCGAGCGCATCGGACCGGCGTGTGCCTGAAAACCGTGCTCGTGCGCCAGCGAGGAGCCGTCGTAGCTGACCGCCATGGGCAGGAAATGGAACTGGATGTCGGGATAGCGCACCCCGGGGCGGCTGCGGATGAAGCCGCCGGTCTCGAAGTGATTGGAGATTCCCAGCCCGTCGTGCCTCAGCAGCCAGCGCATCCCGATGAGCGCTTTGCGCCAGGGCTTGATCTGCGAGTAGAGCGTGATGGGCAGGCGGCACGCCACCTGAAAGTAAAACTCGAGATGATCCTGCAGGTTCTCCCCGACGCCGGGCAGCTCGTGCACGACCGCGATGCCGTGCTCGGCGAGCTCGGCGCGCGGCCCGACACCGGAGAGCTTGAGAAGCTGCGGCGAGTTCACGGAACCCGCGCATACGATCACCTCACGCCGCACCCGCACTTCATGCCGCGCCTCCCCGCGGGTGTAGCAGACGCCGACCGCGCGGCGTCCCTCGAAGAGGATACGCGTCGCAAGCGCGTGGGTGCGCACGCGCAGGTTGGTCCGCTCCATCGCCGGGCGCAGGTAGGCGTTCGCGGCGCTGCAGCGCCGGCCGTCGCCGACGGTCATCTCGAAGTAGCCGAAGCCCTCCTGCTGGAAGCCGTTCACGTCGGCGGAGAAGGGATAGCCCGCCTGCCGCCCGGCCTCGAGCCAGGCGGCGTGCAGCGGGTTGTCGAGCAGCCCGCGTCGGGTCGCGAGGGGGCCATCCGCGCCGCGATACTCGTCGCCGCCGCCGGCGCGGCGCTCGGCGCGCTTGAAGTACGGCAGTACGTCGCGGTAGGCCCAGCCCGATGCGCCTTCGCTCTCCCAGCGCTCGAAGTCGAGCGGGTTGCCACGCACGTACACCATGCCATTGATCGAAGAGGAGCCGCCCAGCACCTTGCCGCGGGGCGTGTGCAGGCGGCGGCCGTTGAGGTGCGGCTCGCTCTCGGTGTAATAGCCCCAGTCGTACTTGGGCATGTTCATCGGGATCGATAGCGCGCTCGGCATCTGGATCCAGATGGCGCGATCCGAGCCTCCGTACTCGAGCAGCAGCACCTGGTCACGCCCGTCCTCGGTGAGACGGTCGGCGAGCACGCAGCCCGCCGAGCCCGCGCCGACGATCACGTAGTCGACGGTCTCCTGCGCCATCGCGCCGCCGTCAGTAGGGTGACTCGACGTCGCCCATGGCGACGTAGACGCTCTTGAGCTGCGTGTAGTGCTCGATCGCGGCGCGGCCGTTCTCGCGTCCGAGCCCGGACATCTTCACGCCGCCGAACGGCAGCTCGATCGGGGTCACGTTGTAATGATTGATCCAGCAGGTCCCGGCCTGCAGCTGCGCGATCGCGCGATGGGCGCGCGTCAGATCGTTGGTGAACACGCCGGCCGCGAGACCGAACTCCGTGGCGTTGGCGCGCGCGATCACCTCGTCCTCGTCGCTGAACTCCAGCACCGACATGACCGGACCGAAGATCTCCCGCCGTACGATATCCATGTCGTCATGGCAGTGATCGAACACCGTCGGCGCGACGAAGCAGCCGCGCGCCAGCGCCCCGTCCGTCACGCGCACGCCGCCGGTCAGCAGCCGCGCGCCCTGCGCCCGGCCGCGTGCGATGAACCCGAGCACCTTCTCCATGTGCTGCGCCGAGATCAGCGCCCCCACCTGCGTGCGCGGATCGAGCGGATCGCCGACGCGCAGCGCCGCGGCACGCTCACGCAATCGCTCGACGAACGCCGCACGGATGCTCCGGTGCACGAATACGCGCGTGCCGTTCGAGCACACTTCTCCCGCCGAGTAGAAATTGCCGAGCAGCGCCCCCGCCACCGCATTGTCGATCTTCGCGTCCTCGAACACGATGAGCGGCGACTTGCCGCCGAGCTCGAGCGTCACCTGCTTGAGGGTCGCGGCGGCATCGGCCATCACCGCCTTGCCGGTGCCGACCTCGCCGGTGAGGGAGATCTTGCGGATGGCGCGCTGGCGGGTGAGCAGCCGCCCGGTCTCGGCGCCGCCCTGCACGACCTGGAAGACCCCCTCCGGCAGTCCCGCGGCCGCGAAGATCTCGGCGAGGCGCAGCGCGGTGAGCGGCGTGAGCTCCGAGGGCTTGAAGATCATGGCATTGCCGCAGGCGAGCGCCGGTGCGCTCTTCCAGCAGGCGATCTGCAACGGGTAGTTCCACGCGCCGATTCCCGCGACGACGCCGAGGGGCTCGCGCCGCGTGTAGCCGAAGGCCTTCGGTCCCAGATCGAGGTGCTCGCCGGCGATGCCGGCGGCGAGACCCGCGTAGTACTCGAGGCAGTCCGCGCCCGAGAGCACATCGACCGCCTCCGTCTCCTGGATGGGTTTGCCGGTATTGCGCGTCTCGAGCGCGGCGAGCTCGGCGTTCCGGGCACGCAGCAGCTGCGCCGCGCGCTGCAGAACCCGCCCGCGCTCCGCCCCACTCTGCGCCGCCCAGCGCCTCTGCGCCGCGAGCGCCTTGTCCACCGCGGCGTCGACCTGCGCGGCCCCGTCCACCGCGAGCTCCGCGAGTACTTCGCCGCTCGCCGGGTTCCGCACGGCGAAAGTGCCGGACACCTTGAAGCTCCCGCTGTCGAGCAGCGCCGCGCCCGCGCCGCTGACGAGCTCCGCCGCCGGCGCGCGCTGCTGCCCGAGGTCGCGCAGACGCCCGTCCACGAAGGCGGTGAGGAGCGCGCGGGCACTGCCGCTGTCGGCCTCCTGCCACTGCGACAGCGCGGCGCGCAACCATACGCCGTCGATCATCGCAGCGATCATGGCGGCGAGGCTGCGTGCATCCTCGCCCGGGATCATGCTGCGCAGGTCATTGCGCAGATTCGAGAGCATGCGGCGCTGGTACGCCGTCTGCACTCTCCTCAGTCCCTCGAAGTGCAGCACCTGGCCCCAGAAGGCGAGCCAGGCGTTGCCGGTGCGCCGGTCGAAATTCTCCGGCCCGAGATTGGCATCGATGACCGCCTGCACGCGTGCGCGCGGGGTGTCCGCGAGCGCAAATCGCTCGCGCATGCGCACCGCCACCACACGCGCGAGCGTACGGAACGCGGCCTCGAGGAGACCGTCCTTGTCGCCGAAGTAGTGGGCGACGAGACCGGTGGAAACGCCCGCGCGGCGGGCGATCTGCGCCAGCGTGGTGCCGACGTAGCCGACATCGGCGAGGCTGTCGATCGTCACCTCGATGAGCTGGGCGCGCCGGGCCTCTTCCAGCTCATCCCGCGGCAGCGTAGAGGGGGCGTGCCGGGAGTCTCTCAAGGACATTGACTGCCTGTTCAATGTTGGACTCCGTCGGACTTGCCACGAGGTCTCAGGTTGTCCTGCGGCCGATCGCAACCGTGGCAGATTGTGCGCGGTCGGTCAGGGACTTGCCCTGTTTATGCTACTTGACACGTGATCTATTAAACGGCTATTCAAGCCAGTGTGGGAATGATGAAGTCGGCGGTCCCCGGGGTCAAGTGCGCCGCACCGCACGACAGCGGCATGGAGCATTTCGGCTACCGGCAGTCGCTGGCTCGCAGCATCGGGGCCTTCGGCAGCTTCGCCGCCGGCGTCAGCTATATCTCGATACTGACCGGTACTTTCCAGCTGTTCTACTTCGGGTTCGGCACGGCCGGACCCGCCTATCTGTGGTCCTGGCCGATGGTGCTGATCGGTCAGCTGGCCGTTGCGCTGTGCTTCATGGAGCTGTCCGCCAAATACCCCGTCGCCGGATCGGTCTACAACTGGTCGAAGCTCCTGGGCAGCCGGATCGCGGGGTGGTCTTCGGGCTGGCTGATGCTCACTGCATCGATTGTCACCCTGTCGGCCGTGGTGCTGGCGCTGCAACTCAACCTGCCGCGGCTGTGGAGCGGCTTCCAGATCATCGGCGACGGCTCGGGCACCTACGATTTCGCCACGAATGCGGTGATCCTCGGCACGGTCCTGATCCTGTTCACCACCGTCGTCAATGCGCTCGGCGTGCGCTTGATGGCGATGATCAACAGCGCGGGCGTCTTCGTCGAGCTGATTGCCGCCTGCCTCATAGCGATCTTCCTGGCGATCCACATCAAGCGAGGTCCCGAGGTCTTCTTCTCCACCCACGGCTACGGTGCCGCCAGGAGCTGGGGCTTCCTGGGTGATTTCCTGGTGGCCTCGCTGGCCTCCGGATACGTCATGTACGGCTTCGACACCGCCAGCTCACTGGGTGAGGAAACGCTGGAGCCCCGGCGCACCGCTCCCCGGGCCATTCTGCGGGCCATACTGGCCTCGTTCGTCATCGGCGGCGCAATCCTGGTATTCGCAGTCATGGCGGCACCCGATTTGCACGATCCGAAGATCGGCAGCAGCGACGGCGGCTTGCAGTACATCGTCGAGCAGGTGATGTGGGGACCGCTGGGCAAAGTCTTCCTGGTCTGCATCGTGGTCGCGGTGACGGTGTGCTCGCTGGCGGTGCACACCGCAGCCATCCGCCTGACCTTCGCGATGGCGCGCGACAACGCACTGCCGTTCGGAGAGAGACTGGCGCGCGTGAATACCGAGACGCAGACGCCCATCGTTCCTGCCGTCGTGATCGGCGTGATTGCCGAGCTGATCCTGGTTCTCAACATCGGGCAACCGAAGATATTCACGGTGCTGACCTCGATCGCGGTCATCATGATCTACCTGGCGTACCTGATGGTGACGGGCCCACTGCTGATGAAGCGCCTGCAAGGGCACTGGCCCCCGGCAGATCTCGCCGCCGGCGGCTACTTCACCATGGGCAGGTGGGGGATGCTGGTCAACATCGTCGCGGTGCTGTGGGGCACGGGGATGGCGCTCAACCTGGCGTGGCCGCGCGAAGCCGTCTACGGCGCGCCCTGGTACAACACGTGGGGCGCGTTCGTCTACATCGCCGTGATTCTCGGAGCAGGTCTCGCCTGGTACGCCGTCAAAGGCCACCACATCGGCACGCTGGCCTCGCACGCCCTGACCCGGGACGCTGATTCGCTGCAGGCCGAAGGCTGACGCTACGTCCAAGCGCCGGGTCGCGCGCACGCCACCACCGGCGGGCGCGGCTGAGGGCGGGCCACGACGCGCATGTCGCGCACGTTCAAGCCGTCTGGCGCGCGGGTGCTCGCCCGCACATCCGGCGCGGCGCATGATCCGCGACCCGCAGCAGCCCTCATCCCGCACCCCCGCCATGACACCCTTCTCCGCACTGTCGCTCCTCAGGCAGGGCCTGAGCGGCCAGCGCGGCTGGCAGCCGCAGTGGCGCAATCCCGCTCCCAAGAGCGCCTATGACGCGGTCATCATCGGCGGCGGCGGCCATGGGCTCGGCACCGCCTACTACCTCGCGCGCGAGCACGGCCTCAGCCACGTCGCAGTGTTGGAAAAAGGCTGGATCGGTGGCGGCAATACCGGCCGCAACACCACCATCATCCGCTCCAACTACCTGTTCCCGGAGAGCGCCGCGCTCTACGACCATGCGCTCAAGCTCTGGGAGGGCCTCTCGCAGGAGCTCAACTACAACATGATGTTCTCGCAGCGCGGCGTGCTGATGCTGGCGCACACCGTGCACGATATGCAGGTGGCGAAGCGCCACGTGCACGCCAACCGCGCCGCGGGCGTCGACAACGAGTGGCTCACGCCGCGGGAAGCGCAGGCTTTCTGTCCGCCGCTGAACATTGGCGACATCCGCTATCCGGTTCTCGGCGCAGCGCTGCAGCGGCGCGGCGGCACCGCACGCCACGACGCGGTGGCCTGGGGCTACGCGCGGGGCGCGGACACCCGCGGCGTCGACATCATCGAGAACTGCGAGGTGACCGGCATCCGCCTCGATCCTCGCGGTGCGGTCGAGGCGGTGGATACCACGCGCGGGCGCATCCGCGCGCCGCGTGTCGGAGTCGTGGCCGCCGGCCACAGCAGCGTGATCCTCAGGATGGCCGGCGTCGCGCTGCCGCTCGAAAGCTACCCGCTGCAGGCGCTGGTTTCGGAGCCCGTGAAGCCGGTATTCCCCTGCGTCGTCATGTCCAACACCATCCATGCCTACATCAGCCAGTCGGACAAGGGGGAGCTGGTGATCGGCGCCGGCACCGACGCCTACACCTCGTACACCCAGCGCGGCGCGCTGCACATCCCGAGTCACGCGCTCGAGGCGATCTGCGAGCTGTTCCCGATGTTCAGACGGCTGCGCATGCTGCGCAACTGGGGCGGCATCGTCGACGTGTCGCCCGACCGCTCGCCCATCATCGGCAAGACCCCGGTGCCGGGGCTGTACGTCAATTGCGGCTGGGGTACGGGCGGATTCAAGGCGACGCCCGGCTCGGCGCACCTCTTCGCCTGGACCATCGCGCACGATGAGCCCCACCCCATCAATGCGCCCTTCACGCTCGAGCGCTTCCGCGAGGGCGCCCTGATCGACGAGGCCGCCGCCGCGGCGGTCGCGCACTGAAGGCTGCCATGCTGCTCATCGACTGTCCCTACTGCGGTGAGCGCCCCGAGCCCGAGTTCGTCTACGGCGGACAGGCGCACATCGCGCGCCCGACGCACCCGGCGCAGGTCGGCGTGGACGAGTGGGCGCAGTACCTGTACCTGCGCGCCAACACCCGCGGGGTGCACGCCGAGCGCTGGCGCCACACCCACGGCTGCGGGCGCTTCTTCAACGCGTTGCGCGACACGCTCACCGACCGCTTCCTCGCGACCTACCGCGTGGGGGAGCGCCCGCCGCAGCCGCCCGGTGGCTGGTCGTGACGGCACCGCGGTCATGATCTCGGAGCTCCGCACTCCCTCCGGCGGGCGCATCGACCGCAGCCGCAGCCTTCACTTCCGCTTCGACGGCCGTCTCTACCAGGGCTTCGCCGGCGACACGCTCGCCTCAGCGCTGCTCGCCAACGGCGTGCACCTTCTCGGCCGCTCCTTCAAGTACCACCGCCCGCGTGGCCTGCTGGCCGCCGGGCCCGAGGAGCCGAGCGCGCTCGTCACCGTGCGCCGCGATGCGGCGCGTTGCACACCGAATCTGCGCGCCACGCAGCTCGAGCTCTACGAGGGACTCGAGACCGTCAGCCAGAACCGCTGGCCCGCCCTCGGCTTCGACCTCGGCGCAATCAACGATCTGTTCGCGCCGTTCCTGCCCGCGGGCTTCTACTACAAGACCTTCATGTGGCCGCGAAGCGCGTGGCAGTGGCTCTACGAGCCGCGCATCCGCGCAGCGGCCGGCCTCGGACGGGCGCCGACCCGCGCGGATCCGGACCGCTACACGGGCCGCTTCGCGCACTGCGACGTCCTGGTCGTGGGCGCAGGTCCCGCGGGCCTCGCCGCGGCGCACGCGGCGGCCGCCGCGGGCGCGCGCGTCGTCGTGTGCGATGAGCAGAGCGAGCCCGGCGGCTCGCTGCTCTCCGACCGGGCGGGTGACGAGCCCACGCTCGAGGACCGCCCGGCTTCGCTGTGGCTGAGCGATACCCTGCGCTCGCTCGCGCGCAACCCCCGCGTGAGGCTCCTCACCCGCACCACGGCCTTCGGCTATTTCCCGCACAACCTGCTGGGCCTCTGCGAGCGCCTCACCGACCACCTCGCGGCGCCGCGCGCCGACGTGCCGCGCGAGCGGCTGTGGCAGGTGCGCGCGCGGGAAGTGGTGCTCGCGACCGGCGCCATCGAGCGGCCGCTGGTGTTCCCCGGCAACGATCGCCCGGGAATCATGCTGGCCGGCGCCGCGCGCACTTATCTCAATCGTTACGGCGTCGTGCCCGGGACGCGCGCGGTCGTCGTGACGGCCTGCGACGAGGCCTATCGGGCCGCGCTCGATCTCGAGCGCGCCGGCGTCGTGATCGCCGCCATCGCCGACGTGCGCGCGCGCGCCGACGGCGACTGGGCGCGCCGCGCGCTCGAGGCCGGCGTGACGGTCTTGCCCGGGGTCACGGTACTCGGCACCAGCGGACGCCGGCGGGTCAGCAGTATCGAGCTCGCGCGGCTCGAGGCGGGCCGGGCAGCCGATGCCGAGACTCAGCCCTGCGACCTGGTGCTGATGTCCGGCGGCTTCACTCCGAGCGTGCATCTGCACTCGCAGTCGCGCGGCAAGCTGCGATGGGACGAGGAGCTCGAGGCGTTCCTGCCCGGCGAGCCGGCGGAGCACACGCTGAGCGCCGGCGCATGCCGCGGCGTGTTTGCCCTCGAGGCGGCCTTCGCCGACGGGGCGGCGGCGGGCGCGGCGGCCGCCCGCGCGGCGCTCGCACCTGGCCGCAGCGGCGTGCACGCGGGCGCGAGCCCGCCACGCAGCGGTGCCCTGGCTGCGCCGAGCGCGGCTGGTACGACTGCGGCGCTCCCGGCCGGCTTCGTCGGCGCCTTGCCGCAGCCGAAACGCGCGCGCTCCAAAGCCTTCGTCGACTGGCAGAACGATGTGACTGCCAGGGACCTGGCGCTCGCCATGCGCGAGGGCTTCCGCTCGATCGAGCACGTCAAGCGCTATACCACCACCGGCATGGCGACCGACCAGGGCAAGACCTCCAACGTCAACGCCCTCGGGATCGTGTCCCGCACTCTCGGCCGGAGCGTCCCCGAGGTCGGGCTCACGACCTTCCGCATGCCGTACACGCCGGTCACTTTCGGCAGCTTCGCCGGCGTGGCCCGCGGCGAGCTCTTCGATCCGGTACGCACCACGCCGATGCACGGCTGGGCCGCGGCTCAGGGCGCCGTGTTCGAGGACGTGGGACTGTGGAAGCGTGCCCGCTACTTTCCCTCTGGCGGCGAGGCCATGCACGCGGCGGTCGCGCGCGAGTGCCGTGCGGTACGCAGCGGCTGCGGCATCTTCGATGCCTCGACCCTCGGCAAGATCGAAGTGGTGGGAAGCGATGCGGTGACGTTCATGAATCGCATGTACGTCAATGCCTGGGAGCGGCTCGCCGTGGGCCGCGCGCGTTACGGCGTGCTGCTGCGCGACGACGGCTTCGTCTACGACGACGGCGTGGTGGCGCGCATGGCCGAGGACCGCTTCCACGTGACCACCACGACCGGAGGCGCGCCGCGCGTGCTCGCGCTCATGGAGGACTACCTGCAGACGGAGTGGTCGGATCTCAATGTGTGGCTGACCTCGACCACGGAGCAATGGGCCGTGATCGCGCTTCAGGGTCCGGCGGCGCGCACGGTGCTCGCCCGCCTGGTCGACGTCGACATCTCGGCGCAGGCCCTGCCGCACATGAGCGTCGCTGAAGGGCACATCCTCGGGGTGCCGATGCGGCTGTTTCGCGTGAGCTTCACGGGCGAGCCCGGCTTCGAGGTGAACGTGCCCGCGGATTTCGGTTCCGCGGTATGGCAGGCAATCTGGGAGGCCGGCCAGGCGCACGGCCTGACGCCCTATGGCACCGAGACCATGCACGTGTTGCGCGCCGAGAAGGGCTACATCATCGTCGGACAGGACACCGACGGTACCGTGACGCCCGACGACGCGGGGCTCGCCTGGACGATCGCTAAGAGCAAGTCCGACTTCGTCGGCCTGCGCTCGCTGCAACGCCCGGCCATGAGCGCTCCGGACCGGCGGCAGCTGGTGGGCCTCCTGACCGCTGATCCGCAGACGGTGCTCGAGGAAGGGGCGCAAGTCGTGGCAGACCCCGGGGCGCAGCCCCCGGCCCGACCCCTCGGGCACGTGACCTCCTCGTATCACAGCGCGGTCCTCGGACGCTCCATCGCGCTCGGGCTCATTTCCGGCGGGCGCTCACGCATGGGGCAGACGCTCTATGTGCCGATGCCCGCGGGCGCCGTGGCCCTTCAGGTCACCTCTACGGTGTTCTACGACCCGGAAGGGAAGCGCCTTCATGCCTGACCTGCGCACCCAGCGCCGCGCGCCGCTGCTCGCCACGAGCCCCGGCGTGCGCCCGCTGCCGCCTCAGGCGCGCTGGCTCCTGCGCGGCGGCCCCAGGGTCCGGATCGCCGCTGAGACCGCCCTCAAAGTCGCGCTGCCTGCGGCGGCGTGTCGCGCCACCATGGGGGGCGAATCCGCGGCGCTCTGGCTCGGGCCCGACGAATGGCTGCTGATCTGCGAGGAGCCTGCGTCGCAGGAGACAGCGGCGGCGCTGCGCGCCACTCTCGCGGGGCTCCCACACTCGCTGGTCGACGTGAGTCACCGCCAGATCGCGCTCGAGGTGAGCGGGCGGGACGCGCCGGCGCTGCTCGCCGCGGGGTGTCCGCTCGATCTCGAGGCGAGCGCCTTCCCGGTCGGGATGTGCACACGGACCATGCTGGCCAAGGCCGAGATCGTGCTGTGGCGCACCGCGCCTGAAGTCTTCCGGATCGAGGTGTGGCGCTCGTTCGCCCCCTACGTAAGCGCCTTCCTCAGCGAAGCGGCGTGCGGGGTCTCGTGAGCCCTGCCGCCGACTAAATCGGGCAAGGCATTGTCGCAATTGGAGCGCCGGCCACCCCGCTGCTGGCTACACTGCGCCGCAGGCCGTCACCAGCGCCGGAGAATCATCCCGTGAAGTCGCACGTTCGGGTCCTCGTCATCGGCGGCGGCGTGGTGGGCGTCAGTACGCTCTACCACCTCGCGAAGAAGGGCTGGACCGACATCGCGCTCATCGAGCGCTCCGAGCTCACCGCCGGCTCCACCTGGCACGCCGCGGGCCTCCTGCCGCTCTTCAACATGAGCTACACGGTCGGCCAGCTGCACAAGTACTCCGTGGACCTCTACAAGAAGCTG
>Ga0187773_10000751_pt1 | contig 12959 bp, 12 predicted proteins | sample 0216_BV02_MP05_1_FD_133133 | JGI IMG/M metagenome (GOLD analysis project Ga0187773, IMG submission 133133) | Tropical peat soil microbial communities from peatlands in Department of Meta, Colombia - 0216_BV02_MP05_10_MG | ecosystem: Environmental > Terrestrial > Soil > Wetlands > Peat | place...
AAGAACACGTTCGCGACCACCGCGAGCATCAGCACGATCGCGCCCACCGTCAGGAAGCTGCCCAGGCCCGAGAGGTCGCGCCTGGTGGTGGTGGCGATACCTGCCATGACGAAGAATACGCCAGCGGTGCCGCCGGCGGCCATCATTACAAGCTGCACGCCGTTGCCGAAGCCAAGCACGCGCTGGAGCAGCGGCCCGAGCAGCAGGCCCATGAACAGCGTGAAGCCGAGCAGCAGGCCCACGCCGAGCGAGCTGTTCTTGTTGCGCTCGATCGCGATGATCCAGCCGTAGAAGATCGCGAGGATCGCGAAGAAGGAGAGGATCGGGCTCGACCGCATGAAGCCGAGGTCGATGTTCGTGCCGATCGCGGCGCCGATGACCGTCGGGATGAGCGATACCGCGAGCAGCCAGTACGTGTTGCGAAGGACGCGGTGCTGCTGCGCCGCGTAGTCTTGCGAGGGGACCGCGTTGCCGGTCCGGATCGGTTGCAGCTCGGGTTGCATATCGTGCTTCCTCCGGGAAACGTGTATTTGTACATCTTTGACCCGGTCGGATCAGCCGGGTTTCATCGGCGCCCAGTATAGCCACAGCATGCCGAGGGCGCCATCGCAAACCGGAATATGAGGGAGCGGGTGCTACAATTCAAGCGCCGACAAGCACTTAGCGCGAACGGAGAGTTGGCAGAGCGGTTGATTGCACTGGTCTTGAAAACCAGCAAGCGCGCAAGCGCTTCGGGGGTTCGAATCCCTCACTCTCCGCCAATCACGCTGATTTCATGCGGATCTTCGAGTGGTTCGCTCGTGTTCCCGTCAATCTTCCCATCAATGGGGTCGCTGCTCGGAGACAGCCCGAAAACGCCCCAGATCGCGCTCAGAGCGCCCGAGCGCGAGAGCAAGCTGAAGAGATGAAGGCGAGCCAGCGGGAGGCGCTGCGGGGGCGGGAGCACAAGATTGCGGCGCGCCGGTGCGCCGCTCAAACTTGCCTATCCTTAATCGCGAGAATTCTCTGCATGGAACCTCCCGTGTTTGTCGGTTCGCTCGCCACAACAACTCGAATTGTTATGCGATTTTCCGTTGACGGTGTTCTCCCCGAAATAATAAAATGCCGCCTCTTTTTCGGGCCGTTAGCTCAGGTGGCAGAGCAGCGGACTTTTGATCCGTTGGTCGCAGGTTCGCACGGCCTACCAGGATATCGGGGCTCGGATGGAAGACGCGATACTGGCGAGGCTCACCGGGATCTTTCGCGAGGTTTTCGGCGAGCGGTCGCTGTCCCTTTCCCGGGAAACCAAGGCGTCCGACATCAAAGGCTGGGACAGTCTTTCCCATATCACTCTCATGCTCTCGGTGCAGCGCGCGTTCCGCGTGCGGCTCTCCGCCGCCGAGACCAGCCAGCTGAAGGACGTAGGCGCGCTCGCGGACCTGCTGAGCGCGAAGCTGGAGCGTTCGTGAAATTGCCGTGAAGGACGCGACGCTCTCCGGGCTTTTCTGGTTGCCTCCGGCACCCGAGGATTTCTTCGAGCAGTGCGAGGTGCTCGAGCGATCGCCCGGGCCCCTAGGCCGACGCCTCCGCGCGCTCGCGTCGACGGCGCTCGATGAGAACCGTCTCAACCGCCTCGCGAAGGTGGTCGCGGCGCTGCACGGCGCCCCGGGTGCCCTGGATCCCCTGACGCCCTTCAGGCTGGGTATTTCGAGCAACGCGACGACGCATTTCCTCGTGCCGGCGCTCATCGCAACGGCGGCACGGTACGGCTTCGCGCTCGAGTGCATCGAAGGCGGATTCGATCAAACGCTGCAGGACGCTAGCGATCCCGGATCGCCCATCAACCGCGCCCGGCCGGACGCCGTGCTGGTAGCGCTCGATCACCACGGGCTGCACCTTCGCGCGGAGCCGGGCGACGAGCCGTCGGAAGAAGCGTCGGTGATTGGCGCTATCGCGCACATCGATGCAATTCGTCGCGGGTTCAGCGGGAATTGCGGGGCGGCGTGTATCGTGCAGACTCTGGCGCGGCCGGTCGAGCCGTGGTTCGGCAGTTTCGACGCGGTGCTGCCGGGGACGCCCCGCCGCCTCGTCGACGGGTTCAACCGGCGGCTCGCCGAGCGCATTCGCGGCAGCGCGGACCTGCTCCTGGACGCCGCGGCGGTCGCCGAGTCCGTGGGACTCGCCGAATGGCACGACCCAACCCTCTGGAACATCGGCAAGGTCGCTTTCTCCAGCACCCACCTGGCCCTGTATGCGGAGGCCGTTTGCCGCCTCGTCGCCGCGTTCCGCGGCAGGAGCCGCCGCTGCCTGGTCCTCGATCTCGACAACACCCTTTGGGGCGGCGTGATCGGCGACGACGGTCTTTCGGACATCGTGCTCGGCCAGGGAGATCCGACCGGTGAAGCGTTCCTGCAGGTGCAGCGCGCGGCGCTCGCGCTGCGCCAGCGCGGCATCGCGCTCGCAGTCTGCTCGAAGAACGAGGACGAGATCGCGCGCGCTCCCTTCAGGAACCATCCGGAAATGCTGTTGCGCGAGGACCATTTCGCGGCTTTCCGCGCGAACTGGGAGGACAAGGCGAGCAATCTGCGGGCCATAGCTGGCGCGCTGTCGCTCGGCCTGGAGTCGCTCGTTTTCCTCGACGACAATCCCGTGGAGCGCGGACTGGTGCGCGAGCTGTTGCCGGAAGTGGCTGTGCCGGAGCTGCCGGACGATCCCGCGCTCTACGCCCGAACCCTGCTTTCCGCGGGCTATTTCGAAGCCATCGCGTTTTCCGCCGAGGACCGGGGCCGAGCGGACGCCTATCGCGACAATACCCACCGAGAGGCGCTCAGGGAGAGCGCTTCGAGCATCGAGGACTATCTCCGCTCGCTCAAGACCGTGGTCGATTTCCGCCCGTTCGATCCCGTCGGCCGCGGGCGCATCGCGCAGCTCATCGCCAAATCCAACCAGTTCAACCTCACGACGCGGCGCTATTCAGAGGCCGAGGTCGCGCGCATGGAAGGCGATCCGAGCCGTTTTACGCTCCAGGTGCGCGTCGCCGACGTGTTCGGCGACAGCGGCATGGTCTGCGTGGTGATCTGCGTGCGGGAGGGCGACGACTGGCGGATCGATACCTGGCTCATGAGCTGCCGAGTGCTGGGGCGCATGGTCGAAGAGGCCGTGCTGGGCGAGCTCGTGCGGCACGCCCGCGAGGGCGGCGTGCGGCGGCTCCTCGGTACCTATCTACCTACCGACCGCAACCAGCTGGTCGAGGACCACTATGGCCGCCTGGGCTTCGCGCTCCTCGAGAGGAACGAAAGCGGAGCGAGCCACTGGGCGCTCGCCGTCGACAAGTACACCCCGCGCGAACTCCCGCTCTCGGTGTCCCGTTCACGGGACCTCGCCTCTCAACCGTCAGCGCCCGGATCGGCGCGCTAGCGGCAGCTTACTTCCACCCCGAACAGCTTCGCCACGGTGTCGGCCACGCCTCGGGCGATCACGTCCTTGCCCGCGTCGGTCCAGTGCGAAGAGTCGGCGAACATCCTCGTCGTTCCGACGTGCGGCGACAGCAGCGCCCGCTCCGAGAGGACCGCGATTCCCGGGCGCGACGCGTAGCGCCGCTCGATCGCGTCGTCCAGCCCGGAATCGTCGATCTGGCCGGTGCCGAATTCGAAATGCGAGCGCACCAGGATCACCAGCCGCGCGCCGGAGCGGAGAACTTCATCCGCCGTGCCGTCGAGGTTCGGGAGCATGAGCGGCGTCCAATAGCTCGAGTTGGACTTGCTGGCGATCGCGGCAATCCTCGCCGCGAGGGGGTTCTCGAGCGAGGCGTTCCTGACGTCTTCGGGGAGCCACTCCCAGTAAAGCCTTTCGACCTTGGAAAGCTTGACGCGCCCTAGGAAGGGGAGCTGGTCCACCCAATGACGGGGATGCCACGAGTGATATTCCATGTAACGCTCCCATTCGCGGCTGTCTTCGTACTCGGTGGATACGCCGGCGTTATACACGATCAGGTCCGGACGAAACTCGAGCGCCCGCAAGGCGATGACCGCTTTCCTGCGAGAACCGTACCCTGGGCTCGAAAGATTCCATACCTCCGCCTCGATCCCATAGCAGCTTCGCAGGGCCCTGCGCAGCGCTTCGCTCACGGATCGCTCGAGGCTCGGCCCGCGCGCTGCGGAGTCCCCAATGACCGCGATGCGGCGGACGCCGGCGGGCGCGGCAGCCGGGTATCGCTGCGGCCACAGCCGCCGGGACGCGGCACTCGAGATCGACACAACGGAGTCCCGGACGCTGAGAGAGGTGTCGCGGGAGTAGCCGAATGCATTTCGATCGGCGGGGGACTCGTGGTAGCCGAATCGGGCGATCAACTCGAGGGTCACGAGAGCGACCGCAGCGAACACAGCGGCCGCTGCGATTTTCGGTGCGAGAGGAGCGCGGTCGAGGTCCACGGGCAGCTCAGAACTGGAAGTAGATGAACTGTGCGCGGCCCGCCTCGGACGTGGCGAGCATGACGAACATCAGGAAATAGCAGACGGCGAGCACGGCCCCGGGCCGCTTGGCGATATCGGCTTCCTCCGCGTCGCTTCTGACGGCGAAAATCAGCAACAGCAGGGGTACGGCGTGAAGCGCCAGCCACAGGAGCACCCCGCGCGGTACGGCCGCGCCGGGACCGGACACGCCGCCCAGCGTGGCAAGAACCTGCATCGCGTCACCCATGGACTCGCTGCGGAACAGGATCCAGGCGATGCACACCAGCGCGAAAGTGAGCGCCCGCGAAAGCACGATCGGCAGGACGCCCGGGGCCGACGACAGAAGGGCCGCGCCGGGCACGACGATCCACAGCACCTGCAGGATGCCGTGGAACCCGCCGAAGGCCACGTAGTGCCAGTCGGCTCCGTGCCACAGGCCCGCAAGCAGCATGGTCGCGATCAGGCAGGACGACACGATAAGGCGGTCGTCGACGATCGGCTTGCCGGAGGCCGGGTCCTGATTCCGGTACGACAGCGAGAGCGAAAGAGGGAGAAACAGATAATCGCGGATCCAGGTGGACAGCGAGATGTGCCAGCGCCTCCAGAATTCTCCCGGAGAGCGCGAAAGCAGCGGCAATTCAAAATTGCGCGTCAGCTCGACGCCGAGCAGCGTCGCCGAGCCGCGCGCGATGTAGCTGTATCCCACGAAATCACCGTAGATCTGTGCCGCGTACGCGCCGGTCGCGGCCAGCGCCCAGCCCATACCGAGCGAGCCGCCCTCATGCACTGTCTTGAAGTAGTAGTCCGCCACGACGGCGCAGTTGTCGGCGACGAACACCTTCAGGACATAGCCGATCAGCAGGAGGTGAAGACCCCACGCGAGCACGCGCCAGTCGAACCGGGACTGGAATCTCAGTTGCGGCAGCATTCTCGCCGCGCGCTCGATCGGGCCGGCCACGAGCTGGGGGAAGAACGTGATCATGCACAGGACGCGCCAGAAGCTCGGCTCGGCCTTGCAGCGTCCTTGCGACACGTCGACGATGTATGCGATCGACTGGAATGTGTGGAAGGAGAGGCCTACCGGAAGCAGGATGTCCAGCACCACTCCGTCGGCGGAGGCGCCGAAGTGCTGGAGCAGGTCCTGCAAGCCCTCGGAGAACCAGTTCGCGTACTTGAAGAAAGCAAGGATGCCGAGGTTGACGCAGACTCCGAGCAGCACCAGCCAGCGGCGACGGCTCTGCGCGTCGAGACGGGACGCAGCGAAGAACAGGATACAGAATCCGAGCGCCCCCGCCGCCGCGAAGGCTATGTGCGAAGGCGCGACCGGTTTCACCAGTCCGGCGAGCGCCAGCCAGGCCGCAGGCGCCATGCCGACCGAGAACACCCTGGCCCAGGCCGGTGGCGGACCCTCGTAAGCGTTGGAGCACAGGTAGTCGCTCGCGGCCGCGGCGATCAATAGCGCGCAAAAACGGACATCCCAGAAGGCGTAGAAAAAAAGCGACGCGCCGATGACAAACCACAGGCGAAGGCGCGACGGGAGCGCCCAGAAGCCCGCGGTGACGGCCGCGAGGAAGAACGGGTAATACCAGGTCGCGAAAGACAAGGGTCGATTATAGGTGTGAAGCAGCCTCAGCTTGAGTGTCGCGGTTTTCTCTCCCTTGAGCAACGGGGTCGATCGCTGGTATCCGGACCAGTCCGAATTCGATCCGTACGACGGTTCCCGTCCCTGAGGCGGGCGAAGCGAAGCTTACCGATGCTCCATGAAGCTCAGCGATCTGTCTCACGATCGCGAGTCCAAGCCCGCAGCTGCCGGCGGCCGTATCCGGGCCTCCGAGAGGCCCACCGAATGAACCGGCCCCAATCCCATGTCTCGCAGTTTCTTGAGGGGAGAGCGGTAGCGGAAGATGACAGTCCGCCGTTCTTCTGTCGCATTCAACGGGTGGCAGTCAACTTTCGGACTTCGTTGGACTGCCCTGGATAGTGGACTTTAAGACTCACTCTCCGCCAGATCTTCAGAGGAAATCCCGAAAAGAAAAAAAGGCGGGGAACGTTTTCGTTCGCCGCCTAAAACCTCCCTACGCTCCCCTAGGCGCAGCTCGCGCTGCGTCTTTTGACCTGCCCGCCGGCCCAGCGAAGACTGTTCGGGTTAGTGCTTGGAGCCCCTGCGCTTAGTCCGCGCGGCCTTGCGCAGACTCTGATAGAGATCCGGGTGGTGCTGCTTCATGTGGTCGATAACCTCGAAGTCGTCCTTCTTCACCCGGCTGAGGTCGATGCGCTCTACGTGGACCAGCCGCAGCAACTGGCGCACGGGCTTGGGCATCGTCCGGCCGCTTTCGTAGCGCGAGCCACCGCTTTGCGTAACGCCGATCATGGTCCAGAATTCCTCCTGGTTCATGCCCAGACGCCGGCGGATTTCCCGCGGGTTGATGAGTTCGACAAGCTTCATCTTGGTTACCCCGATAACCCTCTATAGACCGTTGCACATGCCAAGAGCATGGAGCGTGCCAGGGCGGGCCGGTGCGGCTGGCCCGGGCCGGCCCAGGCCTTAACAAGCCTGGCATTTTGCAATAAAATTCAAGGCCTTCTTAGAGCCCCGGCATGGCCCTGATCGTCCAAAAATTCGGCGGCACCTCGGTCGGAACGACCGAACGCATAAGAAATGTCGCCGCGCGGGTTGCTAAATATCTCACGCAAGGGCACCGGCTCGTTGTCGTGGTGTCGGCAATCAGTGGGGAAACCAACAGACTCCTCGCCCTCGCCAAGGAGATCCAGTCCGAGCCTGACCCGCGGGAGCTCGACGTGGTGCTCGCGACAGGCGAGCAGGTGACGATCGGCCTGGTGTGCATGGCGCTGATGGAGCGCGGCGTCAAGGCGCGCAGCTACACAGGCGGACAGGTGCGTATCCTCACCGACAGCGCCTACACCAAGGCGCGCATCCTGAAGATCGACGACGAGCGCATGCGCGCGGACCTCGCCGCCGGGACCGTGGTGGTGGTTGCGGGCTTCCAGGGCATGGATGCGAAGGGCGATGTTACGACGCTCGGCCGCGGCGGGTCCGATACGACGGCGGTCGCGCTCGCCGCAACGCTCAAGGCGGACGAGTGCCAGATCTATACCGACGTCGACGGGGTCTACACCACCGATCCGCGCATCGTTCCCGAGGCGCGGCGCCTCAAGTCGGTGACCTTCGAGGAGATGCTCGAGATGGCCAGCCTCGGCTCGAAGGTATTGCAGATCCGTTCAGTGGAATTCGCGGGCAAGTACAAGGTGCGACTGCGCGTGCTCTCCAGCTTCCAGGAGGAGGGAGAAGGCACTTTGATCACATTCGAGGACGATGCCAAGATGGAACAAGCCGTTATTTCGGGAATCGCCTTCAACCGGGACGAAGCCAAGATCACTGTCATGGGCGTGCCCGACCGGCCCGGCATCGCCTACGCCATACTCGGTCCGATAGGCGACGCCAACATCGACGTGGACATGATCATCCAGAACGCGAGCGTGGATGGCATGACCGACTTCTCCTTCACGGTGCACCGCAACGAGTACCAGAAGGCCCTTGAGGTGCTCAACCGGCAAGTGAAGGGGAGCATCAAGGCGACCGACGTCCGGGGCGACCCGAAGATCTGCAAGGTCTCGATGGTCGGCGTGGGCATGCGCACCCATGCGGGCATCGCGAGCCGGATGTTCCGCACCCTCGCCGACGAGGGCATCAACATCCAGATGATCTCGACCTCCGAGATCAAGATCTCGGTGGTAATCGACGAGAAGTACATGGAGCTCGCCGTGCGCGCACTGCACAAGGCGTTCGAGCTCGATCAGCCAGCCTGAGAAGGCTGTAGAATGCGCTTCACGCGGAGAGATGCCCGAGCGGCCGAAGGGGGCGCCCTGCTAAGGCGTTATACGGCTTAAACCGTATCGTGGGTTCGAATCCCACTCTCTCCGCCAATATAGCAACAAGAACATAGAGTTACGTCAATAAGATTGCCTTACCCACGTACCTACCCCCAAGACGGTAAACGCTTACGGCTCAGGCGCTTGCCTTGTCACTAGCGTTCCAATTTGGAACAGAGGGCGCGCGGTCGTGGGTCCGATATGTGGTCAATAGCATGTCCGAAACCGTCTACCGCTGGCGCGTCTACGACACTACAAGCCCCTGGAAGAAAAAAGGTGGCTGGCGTGAACTCACCTGGGCGACGAGCGAGCCTGACGCGCTGGCGTGGGCCAAGAAGGAAGGTTTCGTGCGGATCGAGAAGCTAGAGGGGAGCGAGAAGACCTACAGTGACGTGGACAGAAGGCAGTCCCCTAGCAGTTAGCCGCAGCCAGATTCGGGTAGCTTGATACGCTTGCCCTGCGTGGTCTAAAGGATGATCTCGATTGATTCCCCGACTTGCGGCTAGTGCTGCACTGCTTCCGCTGGCGGCGGACAGACCGTAGTGCACCGTGAGCGGGATGGAGTCAGTCAGCCTGCTTCAGCCAGTTCTCCGCATCTTCAACCGTCCTGAACATCCTTGCGCGCAGACCACGGTTGACCGCTACGTTCTCACCGAACTTGAGATTGCGATCGTCCTTGGCGTTGATGTCGACGAAGGCGAGGGCTTCGATCTGCGCGCGGGCACGATCGCTCATTACTGACCCAAGGTCGAATACATCCATCATCCCAATGCGCGGCCCCACTAGGCGTTCCTCGATCAGCACGCGGCGGTGGCCCTGGGCAATGCACTGCGCCAAGAGCTCTTCAAGGTAGCCCTTCATGTTCTCCTGCGTGTTTGGACCCGACGCTATAGCATGGACGTAGCCGGCCTTCCGGGTGACGGTGAGTTTGTACGACTTCGATTCACTCATGGGCGCAGAGGCTCCGGGTGCGCCGCGCTGTTAGTCGTCATTTCTCGCGGCTTTGGGTAGGGCGATACTTCAACAAAATGTCGGACACAGCGGAATCTATGACCGGGTCGCCAGATTTGTAGGGGTACCGTACTCGATAGTCGGCAGCACGACCAATCACTCGCTTCATAGGGGGATTGATAGTAGTGTCGGGCACGAGGTTAAGCGCAACGAGATCCGAGTCAAGCATTGACTCCAACATTGCACTTGCCTTGGATGTGTCTCCGCCACGCAGAGCCTCCAGGACAAAGAGCTTTCCGCCAATCCCAGCCGCGGCGCTGTACGCGATTGCCTGTTCAGTGGACAGAGAGGTCTTCATCCAAGCCACACCACCTCCAACCACGGCACCAACTGCGAATACTCCAGAGCAGAGTAAGGCGATTCGTGTGGTAGTCATGACGCCTAGCTTTGTATTGAACGACACCCAGTGTTCCTAGAACGCTGAAATGTCCGTATACCAGCCTCTCCTGTTCCCCCCAATCACTTCAGCTGTTCCTCCAAACGAGTATAGACCATTCGCTGGGTAGGGCTATTGCGCGTCATTCGGCGTCCCCAAGTTGCGAGCAGAATGCGAATCTCAGTAGCATTCTGGAGTGTGCTCCGTGATCCCGGCGAAGGTCACATGACGGAACTGGGCGAACAATCCCGCGCGTTCCTCTCGGCAATGGCCCCTGGGCGTCGCGAGCGGCGACTCGCGTTCCTCTTTGTAGTGGGCTCGGCCGTACTGTTCCTGGCCCTGGTGCCATTCGCTAAATGGCAATTGGCGGCGATACCGACTTTTGTAGCGATTCACCAAGGAACGTTGGTGACGCTCGACGTGATCACCGCGGTATTGCTTCTCGGGCTGTATGCCGAGCTGAGGTCGCCCGGCCTCTTGGCCTTGGGGTGCGGTTACGCCTTCACCGCGACGATCGCGATCCTACATGCGCTCACTTTTCCCGGTTTGTTTGCGCCGACCGGGTTGCTCGGTGCCGGCCCTCAGACTACGTCGTGGCTCTATGTGATCTGGCACGGCGGTTTTCCCCTAGTCATTATCATTTACGCCCTATCGAAGCGCGACACTGGCCCGCCGCAGAGGGGTAGCGCGGTCTTGCCGATCTTCACGGGGCTCGGATTCGCGGGACTCGCTTCGGTTGGTGCCGCAGTTCTCACGACAGAGGCTTCGGTGTTCCTTCCGGAGATCGTCGAAGCAAACCGCTACACTGCGGCGGAGGTCGGTATCGTTTCTTCGATCTGGGCGCTCAGCTTGCTCGCGTTGGCCGTCTTATGGTGGCGGCGCCCACATTCGTTGCTCGACCTTTGGCTCATGGTCACCATGTGCGCATGGACGTTCGACATCGCCTTGACAGGCATGCTCAGCGCGGCCCGGTTTGATCTCGGCTTCTACGCCGGACGCATCTACGGCCTCATGGCTTCCAGCTTCGTATTGATCGTTCTACTGACGGAGAATGCAATGCTTCGCGCAGAGCGTGTGTCGCTGTCCAAGAGCGAACGTAGTGGGCTACTCGACTAACGGCGAGAGCTGCACTCCTTCCGTTCGAGCCTATCCTTCTTCTTCCCTTCCGCTACGGTCTGCCACTGCATGCTGCGGCTGTTACTTGGAAGGTCTTACGCACGCTTCTTTGGTTCCGGGGACACACCCTCCAGCGCAGACAGCTTTGCCGCCTTGATCCAAACTCGCTCCCCCGCGCGGCTGACTGGAACAAAGAACATTTCCGCGTTGATCCTTGACGCAATAGCCGGGACCACAGAGCTGTTCGCCATATTGGTCGTTCATCATGCCACCCCCGGGCTTTGTACAGACAACCTCACCGCGCTGGTTGCTGGCGCAGGTTGAATCGGGTTGGCCACAGACCACCTTTCCGTTTTGATCCGTCACACAGGTACCCTGGGCGTGAACTAGAGTAGAAGCCATGCAGAGGGCGGCCACGCCGACTAGAAATCTCGCAAGCCAAGGGTGCGATTTCATGAAGGCCGATGCTGGGCGGGATCGCGGTCGTAGGCAAAGGCAGGGAACGCCAGCAGGGACGCCAGGAGCAGGGCTAGGAGTCGTTTCATCCCGCAATTAACGCACGGATACGCATTTCAGGATACAGTCAGGAAGGCCATGGGACGCTCTAACGTAATGGCCTATTCTCGGGAGGGAAGTTGCTGATCAGGTCTATGTACCCACTAGCTGTATCCCTGCTTGCTGTTCTTGCTGGGTGCGCAACGCAACCAAACACAGCAACGATGTTCGCGGACCAAGCGGAGAAATGCCGAACCGCTTACCGCGACCCTGCACTAGATCCGATCAGGAACAAGCTTCCAGTGCTGGCTGGTCTTCAGCGACCGATTCTTGAAATGCTGTCTGATTCGTCGCGCATCACTGAGGAGCAGAAACCTCTAATCTTGCTTTATGACAAGTACGTCATCGAATGCAATAACGGATATTCGCAAATCTTCGCTCTCGTCGGCCCGAATTACGTGGCAGTCCACAGTCAGACAGTCGGGCTCGGCCAAGCTAACCGGGCAGATCTATACCAAGGCAAGATCACATTTGGCGAGTATGTCCAAAGGGGAGTGACGCTATCGGACGAGTTCAGAGCGAGACTAGCGGAGCTCGACCGCCAGCGCCAAGAGGCTGCCCTTCAGCGAGCGCAAGCGGCAGCCGCAATACTGAGTAGCATGCCAGCTTATCAGCCAATCACCTTCCAACCCATGCAGGTGCAAATGGGGTCATAGGTCTGCCTGAACCCTACAAGACGTTTATGGAACGGTTGAAAGAAGCCGTTCGTGACCAGCCTTCGCAAGACCCGCACGAGTTTTCGTTCATAACCTTTAACTACGATGTTTGTCTCGAAGCCGCGCTTGAAGCCTACGGCATTAGGTATGACTACTTCCTGGAGGGGGGAGCGAGCCCAGGGGTGACCCCTCTGCTGAAACTCCATGGCTCGATCAATTGGGGCCTCGACCGCAAAGAAGCCACACCGACGATCGCGCCAGCCCCCATCTCTCAGATGAGGTTCAACGCACTTGGCCTGGCCGATCACGTCTACTTCAACGTGGGATCCCTCCTAAATGGCCTAGGCATCAATGGTCGTGTCCTTGACGGGCCTCCAGTTATTGTCCCTCCCTCGTGGAATAAAAACAGCTACCACGGTCAGCTCTCTAACGTTTGGGCGAAGGCCTCACAGGAACTGGCGAGCGCGGAGAACATCGTGGTGATTGGATACTCTCTGCCGGAAACAGACTCCTTCTTTCGATATCTATTCGCACTTGGAACGGAAAGCCCCACGACTATTCGCAAGTTCACGGCTGGCTCGCCGGCACCGTGCACCGCGCGGCGTGGGAGACCGAGGTCCGCAGGCCAGAAACTCCAGGCCGTGCCGGTCACACGCACTCGGTACTTGCCCGGATACAAGGTAACAAGCTTCGGCGGCACGATTAGGCGGCGCTCAGTCCGCGAGCGCCTATCCGTCCCCGCCGCACAGAGGGCACTCGAAGTGCCACTTTGGCTTGGTCATCGCCATACTGGATAAGCATACAGGATAACCTGGGGGCGTGGCCGGGTACCGACAACAGCCCGGCGAGCGCCGCGCCCACTGTCTACAATATGCTTTGTCGAGGCTGCGTCGCGATGATTGATTGGAGGTCTGAAATGAAGGT
>Ga0187773_10000753_pt1 | contig 12940 bp, 13 predicted proteins | sample 0216_BV02_MP05_1_FD_133133 | JGI IMG/M metagenome (GOLD analysis project Ga0187773, IMG submission 133133) | Tropical peat soil microbial communities from peatlands in Department of Meta, Colombia - 0216_BV02_MP05_10_MG | ecosystem: Environmental > Terrestrial > Soil > Wetlands > Peat | place...
ACTCGGTCCGGGCGAGCGAATCGATCCGGGTCCTCCTCGTTCCCGATCTTCCGTCCGTCACGATTTCCGGAAGCCCGAATCTGACCCTCACGGACACGGACGGAAATCCGATCGCCGGGGGGTTTAAAAGTCCCATCGCGATCGCCGCCGGCTCACAGGGACTGATCCTCCAGAACGAGCCCACCGACCAACGCGAGATGGTCGTTTCCTCCGGGAACGGAGCGATTCGTATCAACGGCAGGGCCGTCGGCGGGATCCTCCATGTCGCACTTTACCACGATAAACTTCGTTTCGTGAACGAACTGGACGTCGAAGATTATCTCAAGGGCGTAGTGCCGATTGAGATCTCATCCAAATGGCACCCGGAAGCGCTGAAGGTTCAGGCGATCATTTCAAGAACCTATGCGCTCTACCAGCGGCAACTCAACCTGGGCAAGGAGTACGACGTTCAGGCAACGACGGCCGATCAGGTGTATGAAGGCCGGGATAAGGAAGACCCGGTAACGAACCGTGCTATTGCCGAAACCCGCGGGTTGGTCCTGACCTTTGAAGGACAGTTAATCCTGTCGGCTTATCATTCCACTTCGGCCGGCCCGACCGAAAATGCCTCTGAAGTCTGGGGTATGGACCTTCCGTATCTCAAAGGGGTGAGTTGTCCTTTCGACCAGAACTCGCCCTACTATCAATGGAGCAAGTCCTTTCCGATGGAGTCCGTCCAAAAGGCCTTTTCGACGGCCGGCTATCCCATTGGAACGATCGCTTCGATCACCCCGTTCCGCTGGACCGAGGCCGGACGGATCAGCCAGATTCGCCTGATTCATTCCCGGGGAGAGCTGATCGTCACTGCGGAGGATCTCCGGCGGATCCTGGGCTATAAGGAACTGCCCAGCGCCCATTTTCGGATCGAGAAGATGGGACGCGAAATCCAACTCCAGGGCAACGGGTACGGCCACGGTGTAGGACTCTGTCAGTGGGGCGCCAAGGAGATGGCCGAGATGGGTTACAAGTATGATCGGATTCTGAAATATTATTATCCGGGCGTCCTCGTGTCGCCCTATTCATCCGTTACCGCGGTCGAGCCTTCTCCATGACCCCGCAAACATTGCCGACCGAATATCGACTATCCAGTTACGACTATCCGCTGGACGAGTCCCTCATCGCCCAAGCTCCATCGGCCGACCGGGATCATGCTCGCCTGATGGTGCTGGACCGGAAAACGGGTCGGGTCGAACACCGTCGGTTCTCGGATCTGGTCGACCACTTGCGGCCCCCCGACCTGCTGGTTATCAACAACTCCCGGGTCATTCCGGCCCGTCTACTCGGCCGCAAGATGCCCGGCGGCGGGAAGATCGAACTGCTGATGCTTCGTGAAGCGGATGGGCCGAAAAAATGGGAAGCCCTGGTCCGGGGATCCATCGCCGTGGGGCAATCGATCCAATTCGGCCAGGGAATGTCTGCCATCGTCCGGGTAGATTTGGGGAGCGGGCGAAAGCTTCTGGAATGGATCGGGGACGAAGCCGTCGAGTCGATCATCCGGCGACTCGGTACTCCGCCGCTACCCCCCTACATCCGGCGCGGTCCGGAACCGGGGGACCAGGAGCGGTACCAGACGGTCTATGCCGTGTCTCCCGGGTCCGTGGCCGCACCGACGGCCGGGCTTCATTTTACGGAGGAGCTTCTTGAGCGTGTCCGACAACACGGCGTGAAGGTGGTTTCGGTCACACTGCATATCGGTCCGGGAACCTTTCGGCCGGTCCGTTGTGAGGACGTTCGGGATCATCGAATGGACCCGGAGTGGTACGAAATCGGTCCGTCGGCGGTCGAGGCGTTGGAGGAGGTCCGCCGAAAGAGGGGACGGATCGTCGCGGTGGGCACAACGGCCACACGCGTTCTCGAATCGGCGGTCCGGGAACCCGGCCGTTTTCAAGCCCGATCGGGCTGGACCGACCTGTTTATCACCCCCGGCTATTCCTTTAAAACCGTGGACGGCTTGGTGACGAATTTTCACCTTCCCAAGTCCACTTTATTGATGCTGGTCTCGGCCTTCGCCGGATTTACGAACGTCAAACGGGCGTACGATGATGCAATGAAGGCCCGGTACCGTTTTTTAAGTTTCGGCGATGCGATGCTGATTTTATAGAAGCCAGGGACGGGGAGGACGTAAGCCCTATAATTAGCCTTCCCAACGGGAGATTATGAGGCGCGTTAATCGTAGATTAAAACACCGGCCTGTTTCGAGAGGCCGGATCGTTCTTTTTTTGGCGGGCGGCGTGGCCACGGCCGTTTTGCTCGTGGTGGTTCTCATCTCCCTGGAACAACGCTCGCCGGTTCAAAGTGCCCTGCCTCCGTCATCGGTCGGGGTCGCTCCCAAAAACCCGAAGTTCCAACCCGTGCCTCCGGTTCCATCGCCCAATCAATCGTCGCCGACACCCGCCCCCGAGACATTCACGTTTTACGACACGCTGGAGCAACGCGGTACGCCCCATCCTGGATTTCCCGCCAAGGTTACTCCACCACCGGCAGGGAGTCCGCCCCCCCTGACCGCGACACCCGGCCCCGGAGGGGTTTCCCCTAAGAAATCGTCAACCGGCTACACCGTCCAGATCGCCTCGATCCGAGATCGGGCCACCGCCGAGGCCCTGGCCGATCGTCTCCGGCGGAAGGGCTATCCCGCTTTTATCCTCCCGCATGTGGTCCCGAAGCGGGGGACCTGGTACCGCGTTCGCGTCGGACACTATGCGCAACGGGAGGCGGCACAAGAAGTGACGCAGCGCCTGTCCGGACAAGAACGACTGATGGCTTACGTCGCCCGGGAGTAGGGTAGGATCATAGAACGATTTTTCGTTCTTTCGCCGTGTGCTCAAGAATCACAATGGCGCCGTGGAGCCGTTGGAGGCGGGTATTCCGACCCCGGATGGCCAGGACATCGTGGAGCGGGAATTCCTCCCCACGAACCACGGTCTGTAATTTCCTGAGCTGGTGATAAAGCGCCTTCACGCCTTCGGAGTCGAACTTTTTGAGCACCAACGGGTTGATCGTAAAAAAACCCTCCGCCACGTCCCGCGCCACGGCGCCGACGCTTTTCCCGCGCAGTTGCATCTCCGGCATGGTTTCTTTACCTCCGCACGCTCATTCAACCATACCGTATATCATCCCCCCTGTCAAAGGAGCGCAAATGCCGAAAGGGTTGTATTATGGTCCCCGTCCATGTATAATGCGCGCCGAGTTTCGGTAACACCCGGGAGGCGGGATGGAAAAACGGAGGCAGAACCGAAGCGGTAAACGACTGTTCGTGAAGTTCGGCAAGGATAAGCCGGAGAAGCTCGGGTTTACGGAGGATGTATCTACCGGCGGGATGTTCATCAAAACGAATACGGTGTTCCAACCCGGAAGCCATCTCCAGATCGAGCTGACTCTCCCGGATCATCGGGTCCTTTTGATGACGGGACAGGTGATGTGGGCCCGCCAGGTGCCTCCGAGTCTACTCCGGTTTGCCAAGAAAAGCGGAATGGGCATCCGACTGACGCAGTCCAATCACGACTACCAACAGTACATTACCGCGCTTGGGCCCGCCATTAAAGCGCCTGGTTCTTAATCTCGATCTTCGTCGCCGCCCGCATTCGATTCAAGGCGGACATCACGACCCGCTGCTGTTTTCGGGCGAGGGCTTCCTGGACGGCTTTGGTCTCTTCCTCGAGACGTTTCTCGGGCGTCAACTTCGGGTCGGTCACCGAGGCCTTCGCGTCGATCGTCTCCTGGTTCGTCAGGACAATGCCGTCCTGAAGGACGCGTTTTGCCTTGTTGATCAGCAGGTCTTCCCGCACGGACTGCTCGAATTCATCGGCTGCGGTGTGACTGCGTGACAGAAAATATTGGTACCGTTCGGGATCAAAATGGCCCTGGTCGTCGTGAAACGAGGCGTCTTGGGTGATGCTCTCCCGCAACTCGTCCACCCCGACCGAAAGGTCGAGGTCCCGGGCCATTTTCAACCACAGTTGCCTCTCGACCACGCTGTTGATCACGAGTTGTTTGATCAAATCCTCTTTGAAGTTTTCTTTGAGGAGGTCCCGATAGTAACGGTAGGCATTCTCTTTGTACCGGTTGTATTGGGTCTGCGTGATCCGAACCTTATCGATCTGGGCCACATAAGGCTCCCGGGTGGCGCCCGAGAAGCCCCACCAGCCCATACTGATCACAAAAGTCGCGGCGATTATGAACATAATGGAGCGGTAGATCCAAGGGTTTTCAACCGCGCCTTTGCGTAAGATCTTCAGCATCCGATCCCCCGAATATCGGATTGATCATAGCCTCTTTTTGAATGAAATGCAACGGGTCGCCTTGAAAAAAAGCTGCGATCTGATATAATGAGTTATTCTTAGGATTCGTACGGTATTGCAGAGGGTTCCAGGAGATGGGTCGTCGTGGGCGAGGTTGACGAACAACGTCCGGATTCGGCCGAAGGGTTCCCGAAAGCGGACGTGATTCACCGTTTTATTGCGAAGTTCATTGATTTCTTGATCGTTGCGGCCTTTGCCCGGTTGGTCCCGCCAGTGGGGTTTTTCGCCGGAATGACCTATATCTTGATTGCGGACGGTCTGTTCGAGGGACAGAGCATTGGAAAGCGGCTGATCGGTTTGCGGACCCTCCGGTTCGAGAGCGGGGCGGCGGTCTCTTTCCGAGAGTCCATATTGCGCAATATCCCCTTTTCCGTGGCCTACCTCTGCCTGGTTATACCGTACATCGGCTGGTTATTGGGAGCCGGCATTGTCCTGATCGAGGCGCTTCTGGTGATCGGCAACCTGCAAGGACACCGTGCGGGAGATGAGATCGCTAAAACACAGGTGATCGATCAACGATCGATCCGAACGGAGGATTTCCCCGAAACGACTCGTGAGCGCGGGGCATAGGGAGACCTTACGCATGAGCTGGAAGAGACCATCATATTTTGAGAGGAGGCCTGTGTGGGCGCTGTAGATAATATTCTGGGTTGGTTTTCGAACGATTTGGCCATCGATCTGGGCACGGCCAATACCCTCGTTTACCTTAAAGGGAAGGGAATCGTCATCAACGAGCCATCCGTCGTCGCCATCGACCGGAAGACCAGCAAGGTCCTGGCCGTCGGGGCCGAGGCCAAGAAGATGCTTGGCCGAACGCCCGGGAACATCGTCGCGATCCGTCCGATGAAAGACGGCGTGATCGCCGATTTCGAGATCGCGGAAAAGATGCTCAGCCATTTTATCACCAAAACGCACAACCGGAGCACCTTCGTCCGTCCCCGAATCGTGATCGGCGTTCCCTCGCGGATCACGCAGGTGGAAAAGCGCGCCGTCCGCGATTCGGCGCAACTGGCCGGTGCGCGCGAGGTGTATCTGATCGAGCAGCCCGTCGCGGCCGCGATCGGGGCGGGACTCCCGATCGCCGAGCCCTCCGGAAACATGGTGGTGGATATCGGCGGCGGGACGACCGACGTGGCCGTCATCTCCCTGGCCGGGATCGTCTACAGCGAATCCGTCAAGGTTGCCGGAGACAAGATGGACGAAGCGATCATGAATTACATCAAACGAAAATACAACCTTCTCATCGGCGAGCCGATGGCGGAGCAGGTCAAATTTGAAATCGGATCGGCTTTCCCGCTGGAAGAACGAAAAACGATCACGATCAAGGGCCGAGATTTGATCTCCGGAATACCCAAAACCCTGGTGATGGACGACAGCGAGATCCGCGAGGCGTTGTCCGAGCCCATCAGCTCCATTGTGAACGCCATCAAGGTGGCTCTGGAAAACACCCCGCCGGAACTGGCGGGCGACATCATCGACCGGGGCATCGTGCTGACCGGCGGCGGGTCGCTCCTGCGGGGCATGGACGTCCGTCTTCGCGAGGAGACCAACCTTCCGGTCATCACGGTCGAGAACCCGCTCACAACGGTGGTGCTGGGAACGGGCAAGGTGCTGGACGAACTCGACCTGCTGAAAAAAGTAACCATCATGTCGCAGTAGACCTCACATGCAAACCCAAAGGCCTCTGCCCAGCGAGCACGGCGAGCGAGAGGGGGAGGACTTCGACGAGCTCAGTCGAGTCGCTCCATTCCGCCTGAGGCGGATGGAGGGGGCGACGCGAGCCCCTTCAAATAAGCGGACATGCTTCGGCAAATTATAAATTACAGACGGTTCATCATCCTTCTTCTGGCGGTCCTTTTAGTCGCGGTGCTCCTTTTTCCGGAGTTGCAGAGACGGCCCGTCACTTTCCTGAGCCGTCCCGTGGTCTTCATTATCTCGGGGCTGCAAAAGGGGCTGACCAGTACGACCGACGGCATTGCGAGCCTCTGGAAGGGCTACATCGACCTGATTTCGGTTCACCGAGAAAACGTGCGTTTAAAACAAGACCTCGACCGGCTGCAAAGTGAAAACCTCCAGCTCCAGGAAGCCGCCCAGGCGAATGACCGACTCCAGCAGCTGCTCGATTTTAAAAAGTCAAACACCTATCCCATGGTGGCGGCCGCCGTGATCGGACGCGATCCGTCCAATTGGTACCGAACGCTGATGATCAATAAAGGAACTCGCGACGGCGTCTCGATCGATATGGGCGTCATTACCCCCGTCGGGGTGGTGGGCCGCGTGATCAAAGCCGACTCGACGGTATCGCAGGTTCTCCTGGTCACCGATCGGAACAGCGCCGTGGCGGCGCTGATCCAACGCACACGGGACGAGGGGTTGGTGGAGGGAACGGAGCGGGGGCTTGCCCGGATCAAGTATCTCTCCTTGCTGGCGGACCTGAAAGCGGGCGACCTCGTCTTAACTTCCGGCTTAACGGGCAACTTTCCAAAAGGGCTTCCGATCGGGACGTTGGGCCGTGTTACAAAAAAGGAGCTGGATCTCTTCCAGCAGGCCGAGGTGGTTCCCAGCGTGGACTTCTCAAAATTGGAAGAGGTCTTGGTAATCACCTCATTAGGTGACAGACCCCTTCTGACCGGCCGGCCGGCTCCACCCTTGACGGAGAGCCCGCAAAACAGGAAATGAACCGCTGGACGTACGCCATCCTTGTCCTGTTGTTGATCCCGGTGCAAACCACCTGGCTTCAGGCCTTCGGCATGCACGCCGTCAAACCGGATTTGGCTTTGCTCCTGATCTACTTCACGGGATTCTATGCCGGGGAGTTGAAGGGGTTTATGATCGGAGGTCTCGCCGGAGCCTTGATGGATTTATTTTCGGGAGGACCATTCGGTCTCCAAATCGCCACCAAAGCGACGGCCGGATTGCTGTCCGGCCTGCTGGGACGATTTTTTCTGAATGCGACCGGCGCGCTGACCATGGGATTGGTTCTTTTGTTATCGTTGCTCACCGGCACACTGGGTTATTTTTTTCACGAACTCGTGGTGGGGGAGATTCCTTTCACGGAAGCCTTTCGCTGGACCCTGCTGCCGGAGGCGTTGTATAATAGTTTTTTGGGAGGAGCGGTGTTTTGGGTTGTCATCCGGCGGCTTCCGATCAAGCAGCCGTGGTCGGAAGACGCATCGTTTCCTCCGAATCCCGATTGATTATTAACGATGGACCTCTATACCGCTTCCGAAAATCCCAAGGAAATTCAGGGCCGGCTTGGTTATTTGATGGTCGGAATCGTCGTGATCTTTGTGGCCCTGCTCATGCGGGCCTGGTACCTCCAGATCACGAAGGGCAGCTACTACAAAGAACAGTCCGAGAACAACCGGGTCCGGGTGGTGTACATCCAGCCTCCCCGTGGCCTGATTTTCGACCGCCACGGCGAGCTGCTGGCCAACAACGTGCCGAGTTTCAATCTCTACCTGGTGCTGGAGGACATTTCGGATAAAAAGGGCGTACTGAACGAGCTGGCTCGTTTCCTTCAGATGGACCGCGGAGAACTGGAACGCAGGATCAATTCGCCCAAGAACAACGTTCCTTATATGCCGGTGAAGGTCAAAGAAGGGCTGTCCCTGAAAGAAGTGGCTCTGATCGAGTCGCACCGCCTGGACCTGGCCGGAACGATTCTCGTGCCCGAACCGCAACGGAACTATTTATACGGACCTCTGGCGGCCCATCTGCTGGGATACGTGGGAGAGATCTCACCGGCGCAGCTCCAGGAACCCGAAAACGAGGATGTGCTCCCCGGAACCTCCGTCGGGCAGAGCGGCATTGAGAAGACCTACGACACCCACATCCGCGGCGAGGTCGGACAAAAAATCATCGAGGTGGACGCCGTCGGTCATGAAATGAAGGTCCTCCGCGTCCAGGAGCCGACGTCCGGCAACGACCTCTATCTGACGATCGATCTGAAGGTCCAGAAGGTGGCGGAAGAGGCCCTGGGAAAAGAGGCCGGAACGATTGTGGCGATCAATCCCCGCAACGGCGAGATATTGGCGATGGTCAGCCATCCCGCGTTTGATCCAAATCAATTGTCGCAGAGCCTGTCGACGGCCGACTGGGAGGCGCTGGCTTCGGATCCGGGCCATCCCCTGACCAACCGCGCCATACAGGGTCAGTATCCACCCGGCTCCACCTTTAAACTGGTCGTCTCGTCCGCGGCGCTGGAGACCAAAGAGGTCACGCCGGAAGAGCCGATCTTCTGTACGGGCGGCATGCTGTTTGGGCGGCGTGTTTACAAAGACTGGAAGCGGGGCGGCCACGGCGTGATGGATCTTCATACCGCCATCGTTCAGTCCTGCGATGTTTATTTTTACGAGATGGGCCGACGGCTGGGCATCGACCGCGTGGCCGACTATGCTTTTCGGTATGGATTGGGGCAGCCGACCGGAATCGAATTGGCCTCCGAAAAATCGGGCGTGATCCCCACCTCTCAATGGAAGCTCCGCGCCAAGGGGGAGCCCTGGTTTCCGGGAGAGACGCTTTCGGCTTCCATCGGACAGGGGTTCGTCACCGTGACGCCGATTCAATTGGCGAATCTCATCGGAACCGTGGCCATGTCGGGCGCCCGTTATCAACCCCATCTGATCAAGGCCATCCGCGACCGGGCGACCGGGCGGTTGTTTGAGTTTCCCCCGGTTCAACTCGGAAAGGTGGAGCTGGCCGAAAGGACGTACAACACGATCCGTCAGGCCTTGAGCGGCGTGGTCTCGGAGCCGCACGGAACCGGCGCGTCGGCCAAGTCGCAATTCGTCACCATCGGCGGGAAAACCGGAACCGCCCAGGTGGTCGAAGAGAAAGCGGGCGTCGAGACAAAGTCCCTCCCCAAGGAACTTCAGGATCATGCCTGGTTCATCGCCTTCGCACCCGTCGAAGATCCCCAGATCGCGGTCGCAGTCTTGGTCGAACACGGGGGCCACGGCGGAGAAACAGCCGCCCCGCCCGCCAAGCGGGTGATTGAGGAGTATCTGAAAAATGATCGACCGGAGATTCATCAACAGCTTTGACGGGTGGTTTGCCGTCACCGTGCTCCTGATCCTGAGTCTGGGAGTGCTTTCGATCTACACCGTCACATACACCGTCTCGCCCAAGGCCCACGGGGCGATCTATACCAAACAGGTGATCTGGATCCTGCTCGGACTGGTCGTTTTCTTTATCGCCGCCTCGATCGACTACCACGAGATTGCGCGATACAGCACTTTCCTCTACGCGGCGGGGGTGATCCTGCTCCTCCTCGTCCTCTTGGTCGGGCGAACCGGCATGGGCGCCCGCCGGTGGATTTCCCTGGGCTTCTTTGACGTGCAGCCGTCGGAATGGATCAAGCTGATCGTCATCTTTGTCCTGGCACGATATTTCGCAAATCGTGCCCATCCCCGGGGGTTGAGCCTCTTCGAATTGCTCGTGCCGTTTTTATGGGTGGGCGTACCCCTGATCCTCGTGCTGAAGCAGCCGGATCTGGGCACCGCGCTGGTGCTTCTGTTCATCCCGACGGTAATGATCGCCCTGGTGGGTTTGCGATCGAGGACGGCGGGCTTCTCGATCCTTCTTTCGCTCATGGCCTTTCCGTTTATTTGGGAGATTTTCTGGAACGTCCTCAAACCCTACCAGCGAAACCGGCTCATCGCCTTCATCAACCCGGCGATGGATCCGACGGGACGGGGCTACCATGCCCTCCAGTCCAAAATTGCGATCGGGTCGGGGGGGCTTTTCGGAAAAGGACTGTTCGGCGGGACGCAGAGCCAGCTAAAATTTCTTCCGGAAGGCCATACCGACTTCGTGTTTTCCGTTTTCGCCGAAGAGTGGGGGTTTGTAGGGGTATTGGTACTGCTGACCTTGTATCTGCTCTTGATCTGGTGGGGCATCGACGCCGCCTACAAGGCAAAAGATCACTTGGGCGTTTTCCTGGCGGTGGGCGTGGTTTCGATGCTGGTGTTTTACCTGGCCGTCAATATCGGCATGACGCTGGGCGTGGCGCCGGTCGTGGGCGTCCCGCTTCCGCTGATGAGCTACGGAGGCAATTCCATTCTGACGACGATGGCCGGCCTGGGACTTTTATTGAATATCAAAATACGCCGCTTTATGCTATTTTACTGATTTGCAGGGGCTTGCGTCGCCCCCTCCATCCGCCTAAGGCGGAATGGTCCGCCTGTGGCGGACTCCCCCTCCGTTCGCCGTGCTCGCTGGGTAAAACAATTCTGGCAAGCGCGTAGGGTTTACGGAAGGCGACGACCGAAGGCCTTCGCAGCCATTTCAACCATAAAGGATTTTATTATGGCAAACGAAATTGTGATCAATACCGCACGGGAAGAGACCCGCGTGGCCGTTTTGGAAAACCGCGTGGTCACGGAACTCTATATCGATCGTCGGAAAGACCAGGGGATCGTCGGAAACGTCTATAAAGGCCGCGTCGTGAAGGTTTTGCCCGGGATGCAGGCCGCCTTCGTGGAGATCGGTCAGGAGCGGGCGGCCTTTCTGTACGTCGATGACATCACGTTCAGCGCCGACGACTATTCCCGGTTCCTCGAAGAGGAGGAAGAAGAAAAGACCGAAGTCAAAATGAGCGAGGCGACCGAGCCGTCCGAGCCAGCTACACCCTCCGATGCCGTCCCGACGGAGCCCCCGCTCCCCTCAGTCGGCCTCGAGGAAGGGGGCGAGGGGGCGCCGGCCGAGATGGAACGCCCCGAACGCGGATCTCCGGAAACCGAGCGACGCGAAGCCCCCCGCCCCAAGCCGCGCCGGTCCGGAAGCAAGTCCATCGAAGATTTGTTGCAGGAAGGCCAGGAGGTCATGGTCCAGGTGACGAAGGAGCCGATGGGGACCAAGGGGCCTCGCGTGACGATGTATGTCTCGCTGCCCGGACGGTACCTCGTTTTTATGCCCAATGTGAACCATGTGGGCGTTTCGCGGCGCATCGGCCGGGATGAGGAACGCGGGAGGCTCAAGGACCTGATTTACCGGCTACGGAAACCCGGAACCGGTTACATCGTCCGCACCGTTACCGAGGGCATGACGGAGGAGGAAGTCCGCGCCGATATGGCCTTCCTGGACCTGGTCTGGAAAAACCTCCTGAAGAAGAAGGAGTCGCTCTCGGCCCCCGCCATGCTCCACAATGATCTTGATCTGGTTTTCCGGACGATACGGGATCTCTTCACCCCCAAGGTGGACCGGTTGATCGTCGACGCCAAACCGGAATACGACCGGATCAAGGAGTTCGTCAACACCTTCATGCCGGCGCTGAGCTCCCGTGTCGAACTGTATGACCGGGAGGAGCCCCTGTTCGACAATCTGGAGATCGAACTTGAAATTTCCAAAGCGCTCGGTCGAAAGGTCTGGCTCAAATCGGGAGGCTACATCGTGATCGATCACACCGAGGCCCTGACGGTGATCGACGTCAACACCGGACGGTTCGTGGGCAAGCGGCATCTGGAAGACACCATCTTAAAGACCAATCTGGAGGCGGTCAAGGAGATCGCCTACCAGCTTCGGCTCCGGAACATCGGCGGGATCATCGTGATCGATTTTATCGACATGGAAAGGGAACGGAACCGGGACAAGGTCTACAACGCGCTTCAGGAGGCCTTGAGCAAGGATCGGGCGAAAAGCCGCATCCTGCGGATCTCCGAGCTCGGCCTGGTCGAGATGTCGCGCGAGCGCACGCGGGAGGATCTGTTGCGCATCATGTGCGAGCCCTGCAGCTATTGCGAGGGCCGCGGCTACACCAAATCGCCGGTCACAGTCTGCCACGAGCTGTTCCGCGAGATCCGAAAGATCGGGATCTCGCCCAAACATAAAAAGATCATCATCGGGGTTCATCCGGACGTGGCGAACCTCCTCTACGACGAGGAACGTCAGAGCATCGAGGAGTTGGAGCTGGAGTTTCACAAAAAAGTGATCATCAAGGCCGATTCAAATCTGCATATCGAACAATACGACATTGTAACGCTGTAGAGACGGTGTCCTCGACCATCCTCATCTGGATTCATCTGGTTGCCGCCATCGCCTGGATCGGCGGCATGTTGTTTCACCGGCTGGTCTTGAACCCGGCCCTCGCCCGCCTTTCCGCATCGGGGAAAGGCCCGGACCTGCTCCCCGGAATTCTGACCCGAATCGAGTCCCGCTACAAAACCCTTCGGTGGCTCAGTCTCGCAACGCTCCTGGGCACGGGAATTGTCCTCCTGATTCACGAAGGGGGTTCGGCCCGACTGGAATCGACCTGGGGCGCGTGGCTGATGCTGAAACTGTTTTTTGTCTTGATGGTGATCGGGCTCACTGCGATACTCGACGTCGGGATGGCGCCCGTTCGGAATCCCGGCGGAACATCGATCGAACCGCCCGGCCGCTCCGCGGCCTTCCTTGCCGATACCATCCTCGCCCTCGGCCTCGTCATCGTCTTCATCGCGGCCTATCTTGTGCAGTCGTAGCAGAACGATTTCGAACCGCTTCAGCCTGTCTTTGCTGTCACCGGAGCCTCGGTTCTTTCCTTGACTTCCTCGAGAACGTGTTTGTGGGAAGGGGAGCCGACGATCTCTTTGACTTGCGCGGGATCAGCCGGCTGGTAGGGGAGA
>Ga0187773_10000755_pt1 | contig 12928 bp, 9 predicted proteins | sample 0216_BV02_MP05_1_FD_133133 | JGI IMG/M metagenome (GOLD analysis project Ga0187773, IMG submission 133133) | Tropical peat soil microbial communities from peatlands in Department of Meta, Colombia - 0216_BV02_MP05_10_MG | ecosystem: Environmental > Terrestrial > Soil > Wetlands > Peat | place...
CATTCTCCTTCCGCCCGATCCTCATCAAGCTCGCCTATGCCGCGGCGCCGGTTGCGCCGGTGACGCTGCTCTTCCTGCGCATGGCGATCGCGCTGCCGTTCTTCGCCGCGATCGCCTGGTGGCACGGGCCGCGCGAGCCGCGCCTCGCCGCGCGCGACTGGGGCGCGATCGGCGCCCTGGGCTTCATCGGCTACTACATGGCGAGCTTCCTCGACTTCCTGGGGCTGCAATGGGTCGGCGCAGGACTCGGACGGCTGATCCTGTTTCTCTACCCGACGCTCGTGCTGCTGCTGTCGCTCGTGTTCCTGAAGAAACGCCCGAGCCGCCGCCAGCTCGCGGCGCTCGTCCTGAGCTACGCCGGCATCGGACTGGTGGTGTCCGACAGCTTCGGCGGAGGCGCCGAGGGCGGGCGCTTCCTCGCCGGCGTTGCGCTCGTGTTCGGCTCGAGCCTGTGCTATGCGATCTACCTCGTGGCGGGCAGTCAGCTGGTGCAGCGCGTCGGCTCGATGCGCTTCACCGCGTACACCATGATCGTCGCCACGGTTCCCGCGGTGGCGCAATTCTTCGCGCTCGAGCCGCTCTCCGCGCTCGCGCTGCCGGGCGCGGTGTGGTGGTACGCGGTCATCATGGCGACGCTCAGCACCGTGCTGCCCGTGTTCCTGGTAGCGGAAGCGCTCAAGCGCATCGGCGCAAACCACTTTGCGCTGATCGGCGCCGTCGGGCCGGTCACCACCGCGCTCGCCGGCGCGATCGGACTGGAGGAGCCGCTCAACGGCCTGCAGGCGGCAGGCGGGGCGCTGGTAATCTTCGGGGTTCTGCTCGTATCGATGAAAAGGAGCGCATAGCGATGGATCTGGGAATCAGGGGCAAGACGGCGCTCGTGTGCGCCGCGTCCAAGGGACTGGGCAAGGGCTGCGCCCTGGCGCTCGCGCGCGAGGGCGCAAACGTCGTGATCACGGCGCGCGGCAAGGAAGCGCTCGAGGCGACCGCCGCGGAGATCCGCAAGGCGAGCGGCGTGAAGGTGACCGCGGTAGCGGGCGACATCACCACCCCCGAGGGGCGCGCGGCGGCGCTCGCCGCCTGTCCGCAGCCAGACATCCTGGTGAACAACGCCGGCGGCCCTCCGCCGGGCGACTTTCGCAACTGGACGCGCGAGGACTGGGTCAAGGCGCTTGAGGCGAACATGCTCACGCCGATCGAGCTCATCAAGGCGGTGATCGACGGCATGATCGCGCGCAAGTTCGGGCGCATCGTCAACATCACCTCGGGCGCGGTGAAGATGCCGATTCCCGAGCTCGGCATGTCGAACGGGGCGCGCACCGGCTTGACGGGCTTCGTCGCGGGCCTGTCGCGCGCAGTGGCGCAGCACAACGTCACCATCAACAACCTGCTTCCCGGGCCCTTCGACACCGACCGCCTGCGCTCGAACATGGCGTTCAACGCGAAGAAGCTGAATAAGACGGCGGAGGAGCTCGCCAGGGCCCGCATGGACGCCAACCCCGCGCGGCGCTTTGGCACGGTGGAGGAGTTCGGCCAGGCCTGCGCGTTCCTGTGCAGCGCGCAGGCGGGCTATATCGTCGGCCAGAACCTGCTGCTCGACGGAGGGGCGTTCCCCGGCACGTTCTGACGGCAGTAGAATTTCAGGTCCACCGTACCGGAGGACTTATGAACGCTCCGTCCCGCGCGGGCCTGCCGGCCCTCGACCTCAAGGACCCCAAGCTTTTCCGCGAACAGTGCTACATCGACGGCGCCTGGGCCGCCGCCGACTCGAAGAAGACCTTCCCGGTCGACAACCCGGCGACCGGCGAGACGATCGGCGTCGTGCCCGACATGGGCGCAGCCGAAACCCGGCGCGCGATCGAGGCCGCCGATAGGGCGTGGCCGGCGTGGCGCGCGAAGACCGCGAAGGAGCGCGCGGCGATCCTACGCAAGTGGTTCGACCTGATGATGGCCAACCAGGACGACCTGGGCCTCATCCTCACCACCGAGCAGGGCAAGCCGCTCGCCGAGGCCAAGGGCGAGATCGCCTACGGCGCCTCGTTCGTCGAGTGGTTCGCCGAGGAAGCGAAGCGCGTCTACGGCGATGTCATACCGCCGCATCAGGCCGACAAGCGCATCCTCGTGCTCAAGCAGCCGATCGGCGTGTCGGCGATGATCACGCCCTGGAATTTCCCCAACGCCATGATCACGCGCAAGGCGGCGCCTGCGCTCGCCGCGGGTTGTACGGTGATCATCAAGCCCGCCGAGCAGACGCCGTTCTCCGCGCTCGCCATGGCGGAGCTCGCCGAGCGCGCCGGCATTCCGAAGGGCGTGTTCAACGTGCTCACCGGGGACGCGCCGACGATCGGCAAGGAGATGTGCGCCAATCCCACGGTGCGCAAGCTCTCGTTCACCGGCTCGACCGAGGTCGGCCGCATCCTCATGCGCCAGTCGGCCGACACGATCAAGAAGCTCTCGCTCGAGCTGGGCGGCAATGCGCCGTTCATCGTCTTCGACGACGCCGATCTCGACGCTGCGGTCGAGGGTGCGATCGCGAGCAAGTACCGCAACGCCGGCCAGACCTGTGTGTGCGCGAACCGCATCTACGTGCAGGACACGGTCTACGACGCCTTCGCCGCCAAGCTCGCCGAGAAGGTGAAGCAGTTCAAGGTCGGCGCCGGCACCGAGGCGGGCGTGGTGATCGGCCCGCTCATCGACCAGCAGGGCATGAAGAAGGTCGAGGAGCACGTGGCGGACGCGACCGCCAAGGGTGCGAAGGTCATCCTCGGCGGCAAGCCGCACAGCCGAGGCGGCCTGTTCTTCGAGCCGACGATCCTCACCGGCGTCACGCAGGCGATGCGCGTCTCGAACGAGGAGACCTTCGGCCCGGTCGCGCCGCTTTACCGCTTCAGGACCGACGACGAGGCGATCGCGATGTCGAACGCCACCGAGTTCGGGCTCGCCGGCTACTTCTACAGCCGCGACATCGGCCGCATCTTCCGCGCCGCCGAGCAGATGGAGACCGGCATGGTGTGCGTCAACAGCGGCATCCTCTCCACCGAGATCGCGCCCTTCGGCGGGGTGAAGCAGTCCGGCCTCGGCCGTGAGGGCTCGAAGTACGGCATCGAGGAGTACCTCGAGATCAAGTACCTGCTGCTCGGCGGCATCTGAGGTTGAGCGGGGCCGCCTACGCCTGGTCGCCAGACGCGCGCACGGTCGAGCAGGCGAACGCGACCGCGCTGATGCGCAGGCTCGGCGTCGCGCGCTACGACGATCTGCTCGCGATCGCCGACGGCGAGCCCGAGCGCTTCTACCGCGCCCTGCTCGAGGCGGTCGACTTCCGCTTCTACCGCCCTTACGCGCGCGCGCTGGACGAGTCGCGCGGCATCGCCTGGCCGCGCTGGTGCGACGGCGGCACGACCAACGTCGTGCTGAACGCGCTCGATCGCTGGCGCGGCACGCCGACCTGGGACAAGCCCGCGATCGTCTGGGAGGGCGAGGACGGCGCGCGCAGGGACCTTTCCTACGCCGGGCTCGACCGCGAGGTGTGCCGCTTCGCGGGCGGCCTGCGCGCGCTGGGTCTCGGGCGTGGCGACGTGATCGCGGTATACATGCCGAACGTGCCGGAAGCGGTGGTGGCGATGCTTGCCGCCGCCAAGATCGGCGCCATCGTGATGCCGCTTTTCTCCGGCTTCGGGGCCGACGCCCTGGCCGCTCGGCTCCAGCTCGGCGAAGCGAAGGCCCTCGTCACCGTCGACGGCAGCGCGCGGCGCGGCAAGCTGGTGGACGCCAAGTCGGTCGCCGACGAGGCCGCCGCCTCGAGCCCGGCCCTCGCGCACGTGATCGTGCTGCGCCGTGCGGGCAACGCGGTCGCCTGGAATAGCCGGCGCGACCGCTGGTGGCACGAGCTCGTCGCCAACCAGCCCGATGCGTCGCCGACCGAGGAGATGGAGGCCGACACGCCCTTTCTGCTCATTTTCACCTCGGGTACGACGGGCAAGCCGAAGGGCGTGGTGCTCACCCACGTCGGCTTTCCGATGAAGGTGGTCGTCGACCTTTGGCTGACGATGGACTTCAAGCCCGAGGACCGCTTGCTGTGGATGAGCGACATGGGCTGGGTGGTCGGCCCGATCATCGTCTACGGCACGCCGGTGATGGGCGGCACGGTCGTGCTCGCCGAGGGGGCGCCGAACTTTCCGGGTGCCGAGCGCATGTGGCGCCTCGTCGAGGCGCACCGCGTGAGCTACCTCGGCGTCGCGCCCACCACGATCCGCAGCTTCATGGCGCAGAAGAGCGAGCCATGGAAGCACTACGACCTTTCGCGGCTGCGCATCTGCGTGTCGAGCGGCGAGGCCTGGACGCCGGACGCCTGGCACTGGCTGTTCGACAAGGTCGGCGGCTGCCGCGTGCCGCTGCTCAACTTCTCGGGAGGAACCGAGATGATCGGCATTGTCGGTTGCACCGTCCTGCGCCCGCTCAAGCCCTGCGGCTTCAACACGCCGATTCCCGGCACCGGCGCCGACGTGCTCGACGAGCAGGGCCGCAGCACGCCGCCGGGTACGGTCGGCGAGCTCGTGATGCGCCGCCCACCGATCGGCCTCACCCAAGGCATCTGGCGCGACCCCGAGCGCTACATCCAGACCTACTGGAGCACGTGGCCCGACATCTGGCACCACGGCGACTTTGCGAGCCGCGACGCGGACGGCCACTGGTTCATCTGGGGGCGCTCGGACGACACGCTCAAGATCGCCGGCAAGCGCACCGGGCCGGCCGAGATCGAGGCGCTCCTCATGGCCACGGGCAAGCTCGCCGAGGCGGCGGCGATCGGCGTGCCCGACCCCGTCAAAGGCTCGGCGCTCGTGCTGGTGTGCTCGCTCAAGGCCGGGGTTGCGCCTTCGCGCGCGCTGGAGGACGAGCTCGCGCGCGCGGTCACGCACGGCCTGGGAACGCCGTTCAGCCCCAAGGCGGTGCTGCTGGTGACGGATCTGCCCAAGACGCGCAACCTGAAGATCATGCGACGCGTGATCCGTGCGGCCTATCTGGGCGAAAATCCGGGCGACCTCTCTTCGCTCGTCAATCCCGAATCGGTGGACGAGCTGCGCGCAAGGCGCGCCTCGCCGTAGGGCGCCGCCTGCGCCGCAAGGCGCGCGCGCGCCGCCTCGTACTCGCGCGCCAGCCGCGCCACCACCTCCTCAGTCGGCGCGATGTCGTCGATGCAGCCCACGCCCTGCCCCGCGCCCCAGATGTCGCGCCAGGCCTTCTTCTCCATATTGCCGCCCGAGCCGAAGCTCATGCTCGCCTTGTCCGCCGCAGGCAGGTTGTCCGGATCCAGGCCGGCGGCGGCGACGCTCTTCTTGAGATAGTTGCCGAGCACGCCCGTGAAGAGCGACGTGTAGACGACATCGCTCGCAGCCGAGTCGACGATCATCTGCTTGTACTCCGGCTTCGCGTTCGCCTCCCGCGTTGCGATGAAGCGCGTGCCGATGTAGGCGAGGTCCGCCCCCGCGGCCTGCGCGGCGAGCACCGCATCGCCCGTCGCGATCGCGCCGGCGAGCAGGATCGTGCCCTTGAAGAAGCGCCGCACCTCGTGCACCAGCGCGAACGGGCTCAACGCCCCGGCGTGGCCGCCGCCGCCCGCGCACACGAGGATCAGGCCGTCGACGCCCGCCTGCATCGCGCGCCGCGCATGCCGTACGCTGATTACGTCGTGGAACACCACCCCGCCCCAGCCGTGCACGCGCGGCACGATCTCGTCCGGCGCGCGCAGCGAGGTGATGATGATCGGCACGCGGAAACGCTCGCACACGTCCATGTCGTGCGCCAGGCGCTCGTTCGAGGCATGGATGATCTGATTCACCGCGTAGGGCGCCGCGCCGGGCGACGCGGCAAGCTCGGTGCGGATGCGCTCGAGCCAGGCTTCCAGCTGCTCCTTGGGGCGCGCGTTGAGCGCCGGGAACGAGCCGACGACGCCAGCCTTGCACTGCTCGATCACGAGCTCCGGATTGGAGACGATGAACATCGGCGCGCCCACGACCGGAAGCCGAAGCCGTCCTTGCAGAACTTGGGGTATTGGCATGCGTTCAAGTATGGCACGACTGGTAGAATCCACCTCTTTCGCGCTCATTCATGCCGCGCCCGATCCGCAACATCGCCATCATCGCGCACGTCGATCATGGCAAGACCACGCTGGTAGACAAGCTGCTGCACCAGGCGGGTGCGTTCGCCGCCCACGAGCGCGTCGCCGAACGCGTGATGGACTCGAACGACCTCGAGCGCGAGCGCGGCATCACGATCTTCGCCAAGAACTGCGCTATCGACTACGCGGGCGTGCACATCAACATCGTCGACACGCCCGGCCATGCCGACTTCGGCGGCGAAGTCGAGCGCGTGCTGGGCATGGTCGACGGCGTGCTGCTGCTGGTCGACGCGGTCGAAGGGCCGATGCCGCAGACGCGCTTCGTCACCCGCAAGGCTCTCGCCCTGGGATTGAATCCGATCGTGGTGGTCAACAAGGTCGATCGCGACGGCGCACGCGCCGACTGGGTGGTGAATCACACCTTCGAGCTGTTCGACAAGCTCGGCGCAACCGAGGCGCAGCTCGACTTCCCGGTGGTGTACGCCTCCGCGCTGCAGGGCTGGGCGAGCCTCGAGCCGGGCGTGCGCGGCAAGGACATGCGCCCCCTGTTTGACACCATCCTCGCCCGCGTGCCGGCGCCGGCGGACGAAGGCGTCGGCGGCCCGCTGCAGCTTCAGATCTCGGCGCTCGACTACTCCAGCTATGTCGGGCGCATCGGCGTCGGGCGCATTCGCCGCGGCCGCTTGCGGCCGGCGAGCGAGGTCGCGGTGCTGTTGCCCGGCCGCGCGCCGGTGCAGGCCAAGGTGGCGCAGGTGTTCGGCTTTCAGGGCCTTGAGCGCGTGCCGCTCGAAGAGGCGCTCGCGGGGGACATCGTGCAGTTCACCGGCATCGATGAGCTGGCGATCGGCTGCACGCTGTGCGACCCCGAGCATTCCGAAGCGCTGCCGGCGCCCAAGGTCGACGAGCCCACCATCACCATGAACTTCCAGGTGAACTCGTCGCCCTTCGCCGGGACCGAGGGCCGCTTCATCACCAGCCGCCAGATCCGCGAGCGCCTGATGCGCGAGCTGTACACCAACGTGGCGCTGCGCGTCGAGGACACGAGCGATGCGGACGTGTTCCTGGTCTCGGGGCGCGGCGAGCTGCACCTCACGATCCTGATCGAGAACATGCGCCGCGAGGGTTACGAGGTCGCGGTCGGCCGCCCGCGCGTCATCACGCGCAGCGAGAACGGAGCGCTGCTCGAGCCCTACGAGATGCTCACGCTCGACGTCGAGGAGGCGCACCAGGGCCCGGTGATGGAAGCGCTCGCGCTGCGCAAGGGCGAGATGCAGGACATGGTGCCCGACGGGCGCGGCCGGGTGCGCCTCGACTACCGCATCCCGGCGCGCGGCCTGATCGGCTTTCAGGGCGAGTTCATGAACCTGACGCGCGGCAACGGCATCATGAGCCACGTGTTCGACGATTACGCGGCCTGGCGCGGCGAGATGCCCGGGCGCAGGAACGGCGCCATGGTGTCGCAGGAGAACGGCGAGGCGGTGGCCTACGCGCTGTTCAACCTGCAGGAGCGTGGACGCCTGTTCGTCAGTCCCGGCGACAAGGTCTACGAGGGCATGGTCGTCGGCATCCACAGCCGCGACAGCGACCTCGTGGTCAATCCCAGCAAGACCAAGAAGCTCACGAACGTACGCGCCTCGGGCAAGGACGAGAACGTCCTGCTCACGCCGCCGGTGAAGCTGACGCTCGAGTTCGCGGTCGAGTTCATCGAGGACGACGAGCTCGTCGAGGTCACGCCGAAGTCGATCCGCATCCGCAAGCGTCACCTCACCGAAAGCGAGCGGCGGCGCGCGGTACGCGCCGCCGCGGGCTCCCAGCCGACTCCTGCGCCGGCATAACGTCGCGCTTGCCATGAGAGCTGTCGCCGTTGCCGCCGCGCTGCTCGCATCCGCGGCCGCGTACGCGCAGCCCTGCCTCGAGCCGGGTGCGTGGTTTTCGACGACCGCAGAAGCGCCGCGCAGTATCCCGGCCTCCGAGGTGCTCGCGGCGAGCTCGCAGCGCGAAGTCGTGCTGCTCGGCGAGCAGCACGATGTCGCCGACGACCACGTCTGGCAGCTGGAGATGCTCGCCGCGCTGCATAGCGTGCGGCCTCAGATGGTGATCGGATTGGAGCAGTTCCCGCGGCGCACCCAGCCGGTGCTCGACGCGTGGATCGCAGGCCGGCTCACTGAAAAGCAGTTCCTTGAGCAAAGCGAGTGGGGCAAGGTCTGGAACTATCCGCCCGAGCTGTACTTCCCGCTGTACCGTTTCGCGCGCATCAACCGAATACCGATGGTCGCGCTGAACGTGGACCAAACGCTCACGGCGGAGGTCGCGCGCAAGGGCTGGGATGGCGTGCCTGATGCGCTCAAGGAAGGCATGTCGCGCCCGGCACCTGCGAGCCAGCCCTACCTGGACATGCTTCTCCAAATATACAAGGAGCATCCGCAGCGCGCTGGCGCCGTTTTTCAGCACTTCGTCGACTCGCAGCTCACCTGGGACCGCGCCATGGCCGAGGCGCTGGCGCGCGCGGCGGCGCCCGGCCCGGCGGCCGGGCGCCCGCTGGTCGTCGGAATTATCGGCAGCGGGCATCTGCGCTACGGCTACGGGGTGCGCCATCAGCTGCGCGCGCTCGGCATCGACAACGTGGCGACACTGCTGCCGGTATCCGCCGACAGTCGGTGCGAGCAACTGCGCGCGGGCATAGCCGACGCGGTATTCGCGATCCCGCAACCGCTGGCGAAGGACGCGCCGCCGCGCCCGCGTCTCGGCGTGCGGCTCGAGCGCACACAGGAAGGGATCTCGATCGTCGAGGTCACGCCCGGCAGCCTCGCCGCGGCGAGCGGGTTGAAGAGCGGCGACCGCATCGTGTCGCTCGCTGGCGCGCCCGTGAGCGCCCTGCATGCGGTGATCGACGCGGTGCGCGGCCAGCCGGCGGGCACCTGGCTTCCCATGCAGGTGCGGCGCGGCGACGAAACGCTAGACGTAGTCGTCAAGTTTCCGCCGCGGGAATGAGGGCGCTCGGCAGGGTTGGCGGCTTCCTTGCCGGTGCGCTGTTCGCTGCCTCATCCGCCGCCGCGCCGAGCCTCGTACTCGATGTGGCGCTCGACCCGAGTACCCGGCGCCTGGATGCGGTCGCGCAGCTCCCCGCGCCGGCAAACGCCCACGTTGCGTTGTACGACGCGCTCTCCATCAGCCGAGTGACGCTTAGCGGCCGGCCGGTGAGCTTCGTGCAGACAGGCAGCGAGGGCAATTTGCGCGTGTGGCGCGTCCAAGCCGCACCCGGTGCGCCGCTGCGCATCGAGTACGGCGGCGTGCTGCCCGCGCTCGACCCGCAGCTCGACTTTCGCCGCGTCTTGCAGGAGTTGCCACCGCTGACCTCACCCGCCGGCAGCTTCCTCGGCGCGGGCTCCGGCTGGTATCCGCGTCCCGCGCCGCTGTTCAGCTACCGCGTGCGGCTGTCGCTGCCAGGCGACCAGCGCGGCCTGGTTCCCGGGCGGTTGCTGCGCGAGCAGGAGCCGCGCGACGCCGGCGGCCGCTACGTCGCGCAGTTCGCCTTCGAGCGCCCCGCGGAGGGCATCGACCTGATGGCCGGGCCCTACGTCGTGCGCGAGCAGCTGGTCGCGCGCGCAGCGGGCGAGCCGCTTCGGCTACGCACCTATTTCTATCCTGAGCTGGCGCCGCTCGCCGAGGGCTACCTGTCCGACAGCGCGCGCTACATCGCGCGCTATGAGAAAGAGATCGGCGCGTACCCGTTCGCCGGCTTCTCGGTCGTCGCCAGCCCGCTGCCCACGGGCTTCGGCATGCCGACGCTGACCTACATCGGCGCCCAGGTCCTGAGGCTGCCCTTCATCCGCGCCAGTTCGCTCGGGCACGAGGTGCTGCATAACTGGTGGGGCAACGGCGTGTACGTCCATTACGCGCACGGCAACTGGTCCGAGGGCCTCACCACCTTCATGGCGGATTACGCCTACAAGGAGGAGGCATCGCCCGAAGAGGCGCGCGCCGCGCGCCTCGCGTGGTTGCGCGATTTCGCGTCGCTGCCCCCCGGCGAGCCGCAGTCGCTCGCCGAATTCCGCACGCGCGCGCATGGCGCGGCCGCCGCGATCGGCTACGGGAAGGCGGCGTTCGTGTTCTACATGCTGCGCGACCTGATCGGGCCGGACGCGTTCGCGCGCGGCGTGCGGAGCTTCTGGCGCGCGCAGCGCTTCCGCGTTGCATCCTGGGCCGACCTGCAGCGCGCCTTCGAGCAGGCCTCGGGTCGCTCGCTGGCCGCGTTCTTCGCGCAATGGGTCGAGCGCTCGGGCGCGCCCGACGTGCGCATCGCCTCAGCGCGCTTCCGGAAAGGCGCGATCGAGGTAACGCTCGTGCAATCGAATCCGCCCTACGCGCTCCGCGTGCCGCTCGAGATCGTGGGCGAGAACGGCTCGGAGACCCGCCTGGTCGAGCTGGACCGCGCGCAACAGACCGTCAGCCTTCCGGTCAGCGGCAGTCCACAGGGATTGCGCCTCGATCCGGACCTGCGCCTGTGGCGCGTGCTCGATCCGGCCGAGCTCCCGCCGATCCTGCGCCAGTGGATCCTGTCGGGCGCGCCGCGCGTGGTGATCGCCTCGGCGGCGCTGCGCGCCGACGTCATGGCGCTCGCCGGGCAGCTGTTCGAAAACCGCGCCGGGGAGATCCCGCTCTCGGAAGCGCACCGCGATGCGCAGCCCGTCCTGCTCGTCGGCTTGCACCCCGAGGTCGATGCCGCGCTCGCGGCGCTCGGGCTGCCGCCCGAGCCCGATAGGCTCGCGGGCCGCGGCACGGCGCAGGTCTGGACGCTCGTACGTAGCGCCGCTGCGACGCCGATTGCCGTGATTTCGGTGCGCGATGCCGACGCGCTGCGCGCGCTCGCACGGCCCCTGCCCCACTACGGCGCGCAGAGCTTCCTCGCCTTCGAGGGCGCACGCGCGATCGAGCGCGGCGTCTGGCCCGCGCCGGCACCGTTCGTCCCGCTGACGCGCTAGGCCGCGCCCGGCCGCCGCAGGCGCATCGGGCGCATCGCAGAGGCGGCGAAACCCACGCTGCGGTACAAGTCCTGGGCGCGCTCGTTCCCGGCGTCGGTGAGCAGGCTGATGCGCAGTACTCCATCGCCGCGCGCCTGCGCGATCACGTGCGCGAGCAGCATCCGGCCGATGCCGCGGCCGCGGCGTTCCGGCCGCACCACGAAGTCCTCCAGCCAGGCCGCCCTGCCCCCCTCCGCGGTGCTGACCGTGTACAGCAGGCTGCACATACCGAGGACGCGTTCGCCTTCGCGCACGACGTAGATGCGGCCGATCGAGCTGTCGTCGAGGATCCGGCTCAGGGCAAGGCGCTGCTTCCGCGCGTCCGGGGCGAATTCGGCTTCTTGGGAGAACAGCAGGCCGAGCAGCTCGACGAGCTGATCGAGGTCCTCATCGCGCGCGATTTGCGGACCGCTCATGGCTTGAGCGTGCAATATTACCGCCCGCGGACCGCGACCCCGCAAACGCCGGCCGGGCGACGCCGCCGAAAATCGTCCAAGTGAGCAGTACGCCGTATGCGGCCGCGCGGTGATTGAGTACCGTGTTCGCATGCATGCCACGGCGAACAGACACGGTCTGACCCTGCCCAGCGCGCTCGCGGCTTCGGTCGTATCGGGATGCATCGCCGGACTCGCGGTTGCCGCCCTGTACGCCGGAATGGCGCCCGCTCCGGCGGGGCTCAGCGCCGCTGCGATCACCGGCAACGCATGCCGCGCCTGCGGCGTCGTCGAGGAAGTCCGCAGGGTCGAAAATCCACAGCCGGGCAAGAATGTAAGCACGGTCGTCGCCAGCCGCGATGAAGGGATCGTGATGCTTCTGGTCGCGCTGGGCGGCGCGACGCTCGCGCCGCCGCCGGCGGCGCTCTACGAGGTTAGCGTCAGGATGGCCGACGGCTCCCTGCGCACGATCCTGGGCCAGCGCCCGCCGCGCTGGCAGACCGGGGACCCGGTCAAGGTCGTCAAGGGAGAGATCGAGGCGCGCACTACACGTTGAAGCGGAAGTGCATGACGTCGCCGTCGCGCACGACGTATTCCTTTCCTTCGACGCGCAGCTTGCCGGTCTCCCGGGCGCCCGCCTCGCCTTTGCAGGCGACATAGTCCGCGTAGGACACGACCTCGGCGCGGATGAAACCGCGCTCGAAATCGGTGTGTATCACACTCGCCGCCTGTGGCGCGGTCGCGCCGACCGACACGGTCCAGGCGCGCACCTCCTTCGGGCCGGCGGTAAAGTAGGTTTGCAGGCCGAGAAGCTGGTAGCCGGCGCGGATCACGCGGTTCAGGCCAGGCTCCTCCATTCCCATGTCGGCGAGGAACACCTTCTTGTCCTCGTCGCCGAGATCGGCGATCTGCGCCTCGAGCGCGGCGCAGATCGCCACCACCGGCGCGCCTTCGTCGCGCGCGCGCGCCTCGACGGCGGCGAGCAGCGGATTGTCGACGAAGCCGTTCTCGTTGACGTTCGCGACGTACATCGTCGGCTTCATCGTCAGCAGGAACAGCGGTCGGATCAACGCCATTTCCTCCCTGCTCAGCTGCGCGGTGCGCGCGGGATGCCCCTCGTTCAGCACTGCCTGCACCTTTTCCAGCGCCGCCACTAGGCGCTGCGCGTCCTTATCTCCGCCCGCCTTGGCCAGCTTGGCGTTGCGCGCCAGCTGTTTTTCCACCGACTGCAGATCGGCGAGCGCGAGCTCGGTATTGATCGTCTCGATGTCGGAAACCGGGTCCACGCGCCCGGCGACGTGCACCACGTTCGGGTCCTCGAAGCAGCGCACGACGTGCGCGATGGCGTCGGTCTCGCG
>Ga0187773_10000757_pt1 | contig 12904 bp, 10 predicted proteins | sample 0216_BV02_MP05_1_FD_133133 | JGI IMG/M metagenome (GOLD analysis project Ga0187773, IMG submission 133133) | Tropical peat soil microbial communities from peatlands in Department of Meta, Colombia - 0216_BV02_MP05_10_MG | ecosystem: Environmental > Terrestrial > Soil > Wetlands > Peat | place...
TAAACGACAATAGTATGCCTCTCGCTAAATCATGTGGGAGCCTGGCTATTTCATTTTTTCGCATGCTGCCGAAGTAACTTAGACTGAATAAATTGTTTTGCAGTGAACAGAAAAGACTGTTTGAGTTAGAGAAAAATATTGTCATGGTAAAGAGGAAAATTAGTTGGTATTTTGGAAATAAAGGCGCAGAGCAATTGATTTCGACTTTAAAAAAAGAAGAATTTTAGTGCTAAATTGTCATTTCAGCAAGTTTTGTTGGACTGTTAATTTCGACTCCTTTTGTTCCTGTGACTAGTCGAGTAACCTTGGAGTTTGCCCCTGAACCTATGGTTGCAACTTTGTTGCCTTTATAGGAAACTGTGATTGTGACTCCTTCTCTGCATAGATCTTCAACTATTTCTTTGAAAACGGGTTGCATATTTCGGGCGGTCCTAATTCCGCCAATGCTTCGTTGTATGCTTTCTCTTACACCTCCTTTAGTGCCTGACTCACGTGCACTGGCAACAACTTCTTTAATCAATTTTTTGTCGAGAGCATTTATTTTGATTTTTTTATTTTTCGCTTCAATTTCAATTTGCGGCGTATTATCCTGGCTTACGACAATTTTCCCTGACTTGATAGCTTCAGCTAGCATCGTTGTTAACTCCAAGTGTATTCGCCTACGAAACTTTGAACATTTATTCTTTTGACGCTACTGGTTGGGAGTAGATAACGTCAAGGACCACAGCACCATTAACTTTGGCTTTGAGCATGCCACTATCAAATGTGAGGTCTTCAAAGCTCAGTTTAAGGTTAGATCTCTGTCCAGCAAGTTTGTCAAGCACTGTAATAATCGTGTTCGCGACGGTTTCAGCAGTAGTGTTCATTGTTTCCGACAAGTCTGATCGTTTATTTTGCATTCAAAACACCATTAAAAACAATCAGGAGTTTGGTATAAATACTTGACCGAAATGAAACTTTAAAAAAAGAAATTTTCTTTTTCTGTAATCCGTGAATTATTAACATGAATAGTAAAAATCCAAGAACAAAAAAATTAAGTTGTGTCAGACCGTCCAGACGCTGCAACTAGTCAGTTTAAAGGTTATGATCAGTTCCATTCCAGGATTGTTGTAATATTGAACGTCGTTTAGGTTAACTAGCATTCCTGTTTGTTTGTCAAAATATAGGTTTGTCATTTCTTCACGCATGGTGTTGCCTGTTGGGTCTCTAACATCGACAAATACATTATCTATTGAAAAGAGGTTTCTTTGTCTAGTTGAAGTTGAGTATGTCTGAGTGTCAGTGCTGTTAACGTATGTGCCGTCAAATCCTGTAGGACGAAGCATCTTATTCACGTTCAAGTTGGCGGGGTAAAGTTCCCAGAATTGCCAAGTTGTAGTGCTTTTGTCCCCACTTCCAACGTCTAACCATTGAGACTCATTGATTACGGTACCGTTGTTAAATGCGACAGATACATCCATCGAGACCCTCGTACCATTGATTCCTGTTATTGTGACTTTGTAATAATCTGTATTGTTGAGATCGGAGAAATTTGGAGATTGTGAGTCTGGATTAGCATCAACGCTAGATAAAACCGCAGTGCCCGTTATTTTGTAAGTAAATGTGTCACCAACATGTACGCCGACAGCAACGTTTGCGGTTGCAGGTTTAGAAAATTGTGTTGTATAGATTATTGCGCCGGTTGCAACCGCTAATATGGCCACGAGAACAATCGCAATGTACACCTTTGTTGATAGTCCTTTCTGGGGCATAGTTTTATCAATGCAGTAATCTGATATTTAGTTGTTTTCCCAAAAAGTCGGTTGAAACTAATCCAAACGTGTCATGCAGAAAACGGTCTTATTTCTTAAGAAAACTGCAATTGTTTCTTTATTTACTAGGAAAACTTAAGAGAATGTAATAGCACGTCTCCTTGTCAACTAATTGGGTGAAAAAACTTTGTACTGTCACAAATGTGGTGAACAACTGCCAGACGATGCAGCCTTCTGTGTTAAATGCGGAACAAGCACAACACTAAATATTCCGAAGCCAACTCCAGCTCCATTAGCCGTTGTTGCTCCTTCTGGAGTTACTTCGTTAAAATGCCCTAGTTGTGGCGCTCCTATTACACCCAAGTTTGGTGAAATGATTATTTCATGTGAATATTGCGGTTCTGCGGTGACTTTGGGTATGGATGGTTGGAAAGGAATTCAGAAGCAGTCGATGCTGCCTGTCAAGTATTCAGACAAGGATCAAATGATCTCAATAATTCGTGGTTTGATGGACCGTGGATTGTTGCATAGGCACTTGCAGGAGAATTCGACACTTGAGGAGCTAACGGTCACCTTTGTTCCATATTGGATTTTAGCGGTTTCTGCGAGAACATCAGTTGTCGCCACGGACATGGCTGTTGAAGGGGGGGAAATCGCTACTACCGCTGCTCTAATGGGTGTTCTTGGTGGTATGGGGGGAGGTAGAAGAGGCGGTTTTGGAGGGCCTTTGCTTGCGGGAGCAGTGCTTGGTTCAATGATGGGGGGACCTGGCCAGAATGCAGCGAAAAAAGTTTACGAGATAAATGAAAACTATTATTTTCCAGTCATCGCGCTTAAGGCTCTTAGCCAGTATCAACCGAGAAACTACCAGTTTAACCTTGATGATAGACAGCTTTTCGATGTTTCTAAGATTCCAAAAAACGTCAAGATTTTGAATGGCGATGTAGGTGAGGAGGCAGCAACTTTTCAAGCAAAAACGCTCGTATCACAGTTACAGTCCGATAAGGCACATTCGCAGTATCATATGATTCAGCAGTTGCATACTGATGTGGATGTTGCAGAGTCTGAACTGCTTTACGTTCCAATATGGTTTGCGCGCTATGACCATAAGGGGAACAAGATAATTTTAGCAATTGACGCTGAGTCAGGAAACGTTATCAACAGTCTTGGACTGGAGTGAGTCTAAATTCTCCAGTATGTCTGCCTCCGCTAGCTTAACCTTTTGGGATAACGTGTTCCTTGTAGATTTTCAACGGTCTAAAATTGTATCATTAAAAAGCGCTTTTTTTTCACACAGAAAACTTAGGCATGCCAAAATATTTATTAGGTTAACCTAAACTATTTTTAGGTATGCCTAAATCTGATATGCCTAAATCTGACTTCGAATCAAGCAAAAGTATGCAAGATTACTTAAGAGCAATAGCAGCGCTCACAAATAATGGCAATCCTGTTGGCACAACCGAAATTTCACGTTATTTCAAAATTGCACCGGCAAGCGTCACGGAGATGCTAAAGAAACTATCTGAAAATGGTTACTTGAATTACTCATCTTATCATGGGAGCACTCTCACGGGTAAAGGTGTCAAAGAGGCACAGAAGATCACTCGCAAGCACAGATTGCTTGAAAGATTCCTTTCAGATGTGTTGCACATTCAAAAAGAGGAAGTTCATACTCAAGCTTGCGAAATGGAACATACGCTTTCAGATGAAGCGGAGGAATCGCTGTGCCGTTTTCTGAAGCACCCTGATAAGTGTCCTGATGATGACAAAATAATTCCTGCTTGCGATTTGCCATTTACGACGTGTGAGGAATGTGTTGCTTTACATAAGCAAGGCTTAGAACAAGTCGGTAAACGCCAACAGAACGTTAAATCAGTCTGCAATCTAAAATCCGGGGCCAACGCAAAAGTCTGTTTCATTAGAGGCGAACATCGAATCCTTCAAAGACTTCTTGACATGGGATTAACTCCTGGCACTCAGATTAAAATTCAGAGAGTAGCACCGCTAAAAGGACCTATTGAGGTTTGTGTGAGAGGGTCAAAAGTTGCTCTTGGGCAAGACATCGCTGCCAACGTGTTCGTTGAATTACCTGAAAGTCTAAGTGAAAAGGCGGGTTAGCCGTGTCATGCCATTCTGATTCACATGCAAAGCCCAAGAATCGAAAAAATAATGAAAAAGCGATAACTATTGCCCTAGCTGGCAACGCGAATGTTGGAAAAAGCGTTCTGTTCAACCAACTTACCGGTTCGAGCCAAATAATCGGCAACTGGCCTGGCAAAACGGTGGAGAAAGCCGAAGGCACACTTACGTTTGAAGGTCAAAGAATCACCGTTATTGATTTGCCCGGAATTTATTCATTCTCAACATTCGGCATGGAGGAGCTGGTGTCAAGAGAATACATTGCATCAGAGAACCCCGACGTCGTAATCAACGTTGTCGATGCTGGGGTATTAGAGCGTAATTTGTTTTTTACTATGCAGCTCATCGAAATGGATGTGCCCCTTGTTGTTTGTCTTAATCAGGTGGATGAAGCAAAGAGAAAAGGCATAACCATCAATCGCAAGAAGCTCGAGCAACTCTTAGGGGTTCCTGTTGTCCCCACTGTCGCTATAAGAGGTGAAGGGTTATACGAATTAACAAAGACTGCTGTCAATGTCGCGCATGATAAGCTAAATCACAAGTCCCATCTTAGGTATGGTGATGAGATTGAGCAACGTATAAACAAACTAGACCAGACTATTCAAAACGCGAATCTAAACCTTAAGTACTCTTCACGGTGGGTTGCCATTAAGCTTCTTGAAAGTGACCAAGAAATTAAGACGCTGGTTGATACTTCGGAATCTATTAACCGGGATTCTAAAGCTTTGGCGGATGAAATTTCTGTTATTCACAATGAACCGACTTTTGCAGTGATCGCTTCTGAGCGTTACGGTTTGGCAAGTAGGATAGCGAATGAGTCTCAGAGACAAGATGAAGTCAGGACCAACATTTCTGACAGAATAGAATGGTTAACCACTCACCGAGTCTTCGGCTATGTGACAGCTGTAGCAGTAATTGCGGGTTTGCTTGTTTGGACGTTTAGCATCGGCAACCTACTCTCAGGATTATTTTCAAAAGGGCTCACGTTTTTTTCACCTGTTAACCCTACTTTGGCTGGATCAATTCAGGGTATACTCTGGAATGGATTATGGGGCGGAGTTGTCGCAGGCTTGACTCTAATTATCCCTTTTGTCGTTCCATTCTACTTGATGCTCGCGATGATTGAGGACTCAGGAATTCTAACTCGTGTAGCATTTATGATGGACAGCGCCATGCATAAAATTGGGCTACATGGCAAGGCATTAATTCCCCTGATTCTTGGTTATGGCTGCAACGTTCCCGCCATTCAGGCCTGCAGAATCATGGAGACAAAACGCGAGCGACTACTAGCTACTTTCGCGATCACTTTTGCTCCATGTTCAGCGAGAACTATAGTTATTCTTGGTTTAGTGGCTATTTTTCTAGGTCCTTGGTGGGCGTTGTCTCTATACGCGGTGGATATTGCACTTATTTTCGTTCTTGGAAGAATAGCGTTGAAAGTTGTTCCTGGACAATCAACTGGACTTATTATGGAGATGAGTTCTTTCAAAGTTCCCTCCTTTAAAGTGGTAGCTAGACAAACTTGGGCAAGAACCAAATCTCTAGTTTACATAGTGTTTCCACTTTACATAGCTGGAAGTGTCATAGTACAATTATTGTACGCTGCGGGCGTACTTCATCAAATTGGCATTGTGCTATCCCCTATTACAGTATTCTGGCTTGGGCTTCCTGCAATAGCGGGAATACTTCTTGTTCTGGGGTTTGTCCGCAAAGAAATGGTACTACTTGCCGCTGTTGCAATTTTCAGCACTACTAATCTGGCGCTATTCTTTACTCCTGTCCAACTAGTGGTTCTTGCGTTAGTCAATATGATTTACATTCCATGCCTGTCAACAGTCGCAGTGATAGCAAAAGATTACGGCTGGAAAACTGCAGTCATCATATCAGCTGCAAACTTTGCTGTTGCGATACTTGTAGGAGGAATAGTTTTTCGTCTACTTACTCCTTTCCTGTAGAGTCTAAGCTTCTTTTCAACAACATAACCCAGAAAAAAAATTATAGGTCGGCACCCTCTTCTCAAGCCCAAAATTTGCGTGATTCAATTTCAGAACTTCTCGCTTTCTGAGTATCATAAGCATAAGATGCTACTGTTGATTGCGAAAAAACCGTTAGGAAGGCATTGAGATAACCTTAACTTTTTATTTGGCATTAATCTTGCAAGAAACGGCTTGGTGAGCTTTTCAAAGATGGCGAACAGCGGGTTTTCAAAATTGTTTCTTTTTGCTTTGATGCTAGCAGTTTATTCGAAATCTTCGCTTCTAACGATGGCATTGCTATCTTTATATGGGTTGGTTCATGGAGTTGCAAGTGTACCTAAGAAAAGGGCAAGCGCGATGAAAAGTCTAATTCGTTATGGCGCTAAAATTCTCCTACAGAAGTTGGGTTCTGCATCTTAGCTTACTATTATTAGAAGACAAAGAGCCAAAGGCGAATTGGTGCATTAGATGACCATTATTACCAGTTTTGATATATTCCGGTTTGGGAGTATGACGTAGTTTAAATATTTTTTTGAAAGAAATATCGGTTATATATTGTCTGCGCTAATTAGAGTCAAATATTAGGGAAAGGGCTAAAAAATGGAAAAACGAAAAAAACTCTCAAGCTCAGACATACTCAAAATCTACGAGGCAATTTGGAAGGAAGGTCCTCTAGTAAGGTACAGAGCTCCGGATGCTTGGATTAGAAGCATTACTGTCCCTGCTAGTTTCTAAAATTGAAACTGATTAACTTTTGAGTCTTTCCAATATAGTTTTGATTTTCAATTTGTAGTTGCCTGCCTGTGACAGCACGCTCTTTTATTGGGCATTATTTCTAGTTTTCGATGGGCATATATTCGGCGGAAGGGGAGGAATTTAGGCATAAATATGAAGAGAGCGCATAAAACGACTCGAACAATTGGTTGAAAATTCGAACAAATAGGAAATTAGCACAGGAAATATCCGAATTGACACCTATCAAAAAAATATCTACAACGAAAAAGATTAAATCAACGACACTTTCCGAGGAAAGCCGGTCCTTACAAGAATTAGACCATTCGCAAACCGAATCGTTTCATGTCATGGCAAAACCTGCTGGAGCGAGATGCAATCTTTCCTGCAGCTACTGTTTTTATCGATCCAAAGACTTCAGGCATCAGAGTGCCAATAATTTTATGTCCGAACAGGTTTTAGAAAAATATGTCAGTCAGGTGATAGCTTCGGAACCCACAGATCAGGCCACTATCGCTTGGCAAGGTGGTGAACCTACTCTTCTTGGCGTTGAGTTTTATAGAAAAGCGGCAAACCTCGCATCAAAATACTTACCAAGAGGCAAACGAATCCAATGGACCATGCAAACTAACGGAACATTGCTAAACGATGATTGGTGTGATTTTTTTCGTCAAAACGGCTATTTAGTTGGTATTAGCCTCGATGGTCCACAGGAAGTTCATGATGCCTACAGGAAGGATAGTCAAGGAAACGGAACGTTCGTTGAAGTTATTCACGCGATTGAATTGTTAAAGAAGCACGAAGTAGATTTTAACGTTCTTTGTTGCGTACATTCTGCCAACGGCAACATGGGCCTTGGGGTTTATCGGTTCCTGCGCGATAATGTAGGTTCTCGCTACATACAGTTTATCCCTGTTGTCGAGCATGCTATGGGTAATCGGAGATTGAGTCAAACTTGCGATCTCGTAACGTCACGATCTGTGCAACCTATGCAATGGGGACAGTTTTTGATAGATGTTTTTGATGAGTGGGTGCACAATGATGTGGGCGAAGTATTTGTTCTAATTTTCGATTGGGCTCTTGCTTCCTGGTTAGGATTAGAAAGCCCAGCTTGTATTTTTCAGCGGAAATGTGGTCGAGCACTCGTACTCGAACAAAATGGTGATATTTACTCATGTGACCATTTTGTCAACCAAGAAAATCTTATAGGAAATATTCAGACCCAGCTTCTAGTTAAAATTTTATCTTCCAAAAAACAAAGCAAATTTGGAGCGAGAAAAGAAAACTTGCCCATCTATTGCGAGAAATGTAACTTTCGTTTTGCCTGCAATGGTGAATGCCCTAAGAATCGTTTTACCTCGACCTTTACCGGAGAACCCGGACCCAACTATTTGTGTGCTGGATACAAAAGGTTTTTTGCTCATATTGACAAGTCAATGCAAATCATGGCTTGCCTAGTTTCCCTTGGCCGACCTGTGGAAGAAATAATGAATATTCGCTGCTAAATAAATTCAGTTTCTATTCTGAGACTGACACAATAATAAATTCAAGCACTACTGTTGTTGACATGAAGCAACAACATAATCTTATCTTCATTTCTGCGCTTAAGCATTCGGTGTTTTTTTGAGTTCGATTGGAAACGAAAAAGCTAATTCTAGCAACAGCGGCAATCAAGGTTTAAATTTTCAACGCTCAGTTCTTCCAATTCCCGATCAACCTTACAAAGGGCTTATCGTTTTTGATGCCAAAAGTCCTGATGCAAAGTTTCCTCCAATTCAGCCAATTCGTCCCCCAAAAGAAGCCCCAAACATTCTGCTAATCCTTCTTGACGACGTTGGTTTTGGAGCTTCTAGTACTTTTGGAGGACCAGTAAGCACCCCTGTCGCTGATGCGTTATCAACAGACGGCCTGAGATACACGCGTTTCCACACAACTGCATTGTGTTCACCTACGCGAGCAGCGCTTTTGACGGGTCGAAATCATCATACTGTTGGTATGGGAGGAATCACTGAAATCGCGACTTCGGCTCCTGGCAACAATTCGATCCGACCAAATTATTGCGCACCCCTTGCAAAGATTTTAAAATACAATGGCTATTCAACCGCGCACTTCGGAAAGTGCCATGAAGTTCCAGTCTGGGAAACAGGTCCAGTTGGACCGTTTGATCATTGGCCTACGTTTTCTGGTTTTGAAAAATTCTATGGCTTTGTGGCTGGAGAGACAAATCAGTGGTATCCTGAAGTCTATGACGGTCGAACAAGGGTAGCGATCCCTAATAATCCAAACTATCACTTTTTGGCAGATATGACGGACCAAGCGATTAATTGGATCCGCACACAAAAAACAACTGCCCCTGAAAAACCATTTTTTGTTTACTTTGCTCCTGGAGCCACACATGCGCCACATCATGTTCCTAAAGAATGGGCTGATAAGTACAAAGGCAAATTTGATGATGGTTGGGACAAGTTACGCGAAAAAACATTTGAAAACCAAAAAAAGGTTGGAGTCATTCCGAATAACGCAAAATTGACAAAACGGCACAAAGAAATTCCGGCTTGGGATGAAATGCCAGAAAACCTAAAGCCGGTGCTTCGCCGCGAGATGGAAGTGTACGCAGGTTTTCTTGAGTTCACAGATTATCATGTTGGGAGACTGCTTGACTCCCTGAAAGACCTTGGAATCCTCGATGAAACCCTCGTCTTCTATATAATTGGTGACAACGGTGCTTCAGCAGAAGGAACACTGAACGGGACTTTCAATGAAATGACCAACTTCAACGGTGCTGCATCACTTGAAACTCCGGCGTATTTGATGCAACATTTAGATGAGTTTGGAGGTCGAAATTCATATAATCACTATGCGGTCGGTTGGGCACATGCCATGTGTTGTCCTTATCAGTGGACCAAGCAAGTAGCTTCTCATTTCGGAGGGACAAGAAATGGCCTTATAATTCATTGGCCAAAAGGAATCAAAGCTAAGGGTGAACTGCGTAATCAATTTCATCACGTCATCGATATCGCACCGACTATCCTTGAGACAGCTGGAATTCCTGAGCCTCAATTCGTGGAAGGCGTTCAACAGAAGCCGATGGAGGGATTAAGTATGGTTTATGATTTTGAAGATGCGTCTGCAACAGATCACCATGATGTTCAGTATTTTGAAATGTTCGGTAATCGTGGTATCTACTTCAAAGGTTGGACAGCTGTTACTAAGCATCGGACACCTTGGGAGCTGCTTGGTCAAAAGACTGTTGCTTTCGACGATGACAATTGGGAACTATATGATACCACCAAGGATTGGACTCAAGCGGAAGATCTTTCTAAAAATTTCCCTGATAAGCTCCATGAATTGCAGAGACAGTGGTTGATAGAAGCGATGCGTTATAATGTTCTGCCGATGGATGATAGGGGAATTGAACGTTTTAATGCAGAATCAGCTGGACGCCCCGAAGTTATTCGAGGAAAAACGCAGTTCATGTATCCTGGAATGATCCTGACGGAATCTTCTGTTGTTAATATTAAAAACAAGTCCCATTCGATTACTGCTGAAATAGAAGTGCCCGCTTCCGTTGCAAAAGGTGTTATTGTAGCGCAGGGTGCAAACTTTGGAGGTTGGGCTTTGTATTTGCATGATGGTAAACTCAAATATGTCTATAATTTTCTAGGCCTTGCTATTTACACCGTGGAGTCTCCAAGTGTTCTTTCAGAAGGTAAACATGAAGCGCGTATGGAATTCAAATATGATGGCGAAGGACTCGGAAAAGGAGGTATTGCATCGCTATTAATTGACGGGACCAAAGTTGCTGAAGGTCGAATAGAGCACACTGTTCCTGTTATATTTTCTGCTGATTCTACTTGTATGGTTGGTGACAAAATCGGGGCACCAATTTCTAGTGACTTTGAAGAGTCTGCTAACAAGTTTAATGGCAAAATAAGTTGGGTACGAATAGAAGCTGGATTAGAAGATATGGACCGATTAATTAAGCCTGAAGAATGGGTTCGAGTTCATATGTCTATTCAATAGAAAAGTTCATGACTGAAAAATTTCAAAGCAGGGATCTGTAGGCACTATTCAGTTTTTGGAAAAGCATAAGCCGCTATATATATTCCCGCTACGAAAATAACGACCGAAAAAAAAGCCCATTTTCCCCCAAGCCAAAGCACGAAAAAAGATAAAACCCAAAGTAATGCTCCAATGATAATTTGTAGATAGGGATTCATCTTCATAATTTTCTTCTCTTAACAGTCTTTTCAAAACTTTCAAAATCGTCAGTGAAGAAAAAACGCAATTGTTAAGTTAAACGTATGTGATTGTGTCAAACTAGCAACGTGCATTTAGCATGGTAAGTCTATTGTGAACGTTGTTCCTTTTCCAGCTTGACTCTCAAATGTTATGGTGCCGTTTAATGCTTCTACTAGGCGCTTGACTACGGCTAAGCCTAATCCTTGACCTTTAGATTTGGTTGTGACCATCGGGGTAAACAGTTTAGGCTTAACTTCCTCAGGAATACCCGTTCCCGTGTCTTCAACGACAATCGACACCTTGCCATTGGCTGCGTAAGCGCTGATTATAAGGTTGCCACCTTTCGGCATAGCTTGAATCGCATTGTTAGCCAAATTTGTTATTGCTCGTTGAATAAACGTTGGATCTGTCTTAAATCTTAAAGATTCAACGTTAATTGAAAGCTTGATATTCTCTGGCATATTGATCGTTTTAGCAAGATCACCTATTAGATCAGGCAAGACCACATCAGAGTACTCAGGGTTTAATGTTCTAGCGTAATCTTGCAAGTCGGCTACAATCTTATTAATGTACCCAACGTTCTTCTCAACGCTGCTTAAGCTTTCGGCCATGCTCTCTTTTGGGTTGCAGTCAGGCATGGTTGCCAAATCATCTTTAATCAAGTAAACGTCGCCAACGATAGCCTGCAAGGGATTGCGAATGTCATGCCCAACCATGCCTGCAGTAGCACCGATAGCAGCTAATCTTTCTTTATCTTGAAGCTTTGTTTCCAGAGTTTTTCTGTCAGTTATGTCCCTGAAAAGAATCCCCACTAGACCTTTAGCGTATGGGAAAAAGTAAGCATCGTGCCACTTTTGTACAAGTTTGTTGTAGTTTTCATAATGCATCGATTTGCCTGTTTTGGCAACTTCATCAAACATTACAACCCAGTCTCTATCAATATCAGGGGTAATCTCTAATGCTCTTTTTCCTAAAACAAGGCCTGCTTTGGTGCCTGTTTGCTGTTCAAATGCTCTGTTTACTTTTAAAAAGCGAAAATCGCTTGCTTTGTCTTCGCCATCGTACAATGGCTCGACCAAAATGAAACCATCATTGCTATTGTCAAAAAGCGTCCGGTAAAGCTCTTCGTTTTCTCTTAATTCTTCTTCCATTTTCTTTCGTTTTGTTATGTCCCTTGTTACACCGAGGAAAACAATAGGCTTTCCGTTCTTGTCGCAAATTGCAGTTACTGATATTTCAGCACTAAAAGCGGCGTTGCCCTTTCTCAAAACCCCAACTTCGGTTAAAGTTCTTCCTGCTTCGAGTACTTTGAATGATCCCTCTATAGCGCGCTGCCTGTCTTCTGGAACTACGATATCGTAAACATTCTTGCCAATGAATTCTTCTCTGGTTAACCCCAGCATCTTGATGGATGCTTCATTGCAGTCTAAAACTGTTCCATCTAACCCCACTAAAGTTACACCATCATCCATAGAGTTAAGAATACTTTGTAGCCTTTCTTTGGCATCTCTCAATGCTTCTTCAGCTTGCCTTCGTGCCGTGACTTCTTCGACCAACATCCATTTGTTTCCTTGTCTAATTAAGGTGCCAATGTGGTTGCTCACCACGTCAAGAAAATCATTAGCGCTGCAATTCTTAAGATAGTAAGTGCAAACAGCAATCATTCTGTGTTTTCCGATAATCGAATTAATGGCTTCTTCACATTCAATGAATTTTTTCCAGATATTGCGCTCAACCCAAAAACTGTTGCCCGTGAGACGCATACCCACGAAACCGCGTTCCAACGCATTTCTTTCTTTTTCAACCCAGCCCCGCAACACGCGATCAGGATCAAATTTTCCTCCGAGAAGATACCAATCGTTATGCGAAATTATCTCAAGTTGTCCTTTATTAAAATACTCATCCAAATCTGGTACTGCTTTATTCAAAGCTTCTTTGGCTTCTACAACTTCCAGAGGCGGAGACGTTACCCACATACAAAACTCATTGCTGCGCAAACCTTCTACAAAGTACGGAACCAAAATATCGATCAAGTCTTGTTTAGTTTCAAAGAATTGACAAAGA
>Ga0187773_10000758_pt1 | contig 12898 bp, 10 predicted proteins | sample 0216_BV02_MP05_1_FD_133133 | JGI IMG/M metagenome (GOLD analysis project Ga0187773, IMG submission 133133) | Tropical peat soil microbial communities from peatlands in Department of Meta, Colombia - 0216_BV02_MP05_10_MG | ecosystem: Environmental > Terrestrial > Soil > Wetlands > Peat | place...
AGCCCGGGGCGCGGGCTGTGGGGAGCGAGGTGGAGGAGGGGGCCCGCGTTCGTGTAGCGCGCGAGGAAGTCGCGGTCGTAGAGCCCCGCCTCGATGAGCTCGCGGATGATCGCGAGCAGCAGCGCACCGTCGGTGCCCGGGCGGATCGGGATCCATTCGTCGGCGATCGCGGAATAGCCCGTGCGCACCGGGTTCACCGAGACGAAGCGCCCGCCCGCGCGCTTGAACTTCGAGATCGCGATCTTGAGCGGGTTGGAATGGTGGTCCTCGGCGGTGCCGATCATCACGAAGAGCTTGGCGCGCTCGAGGTCCGGGCCGCCGAACTCCCAGAAGGAGCCCCCGACGGTGTAGATCATCCCGGCGGCCATGTTCACCGAGCAGAAGCCGCCGTGGGCGGCGTAGTTGGGGGTGCCGAACTGGCGGGCGAAGAGGCCCGTCAGCGCCTGCATCTGGTCGCGCCCGGTGAAGAGGGCGAACTTCTTCGGGTCGGTGGCGCGGATCTTCCGCAGCCGCCCGGCGAGCAGCGCGTACGCCTCTTCCCAGGAAATGGGCTCGAACTCGGCCGCACCCCGCTCGGCGCCTTCCTTGCGCCTGAGCGGCCGCGTGAGGCGCGCCGGGGAGTATTGCTTCATGATCCCCGAGGAGCCCTTGGCGCAGATCACGCCCCGGTTGAGGGGATGGTTCGGGTTGCCGTCGATGTAGCGGACCTGGCCGTCGCGCAAGTGGACGCGGATGCCGCAGCGGCACGCGCACATGTAGCACGTGGTCGTCCGGACTTCGGAGGGAGGGGGCGAGCCGTCCATGGGAGGCTGGAACTCTACGGCCGCGGCCCTCCGGGGACCAACGGATTTTTCGGGTAATGCCTACCCGCGTTGGCGTTGGATCGCGAGGCAGTGGGCGATGAAGCGCTCGAGCGTGGGCGACATGTAGCGCCGCTCGTGGTGGACGAGGTAGAAGGTGCGCTGGAGCTTCGGGAGCGCCGTGCGCAGCACGACCACGCGCCCGAGCTTCAGCATGTCCTCGACGGTGCAGCGCGAGACGCAGGCGAGGCCCAGGCCCTCGGCCGCGGCCTGCGTGATCGCCTCCGTGCTGCCGAGCTCCATCTCCGCCTTCATCGCGTGCAGGTGCGGCTGCAGCGCGCGCTCGACCACCTCGCGGGTTCCCGAGCCGGCCTCGCGGGCGAGCCAGCTCGCCTCGCGCAGCCGAGCGAGCGAGACGCGGCGCCGCGCGCGCGCGAGAGGATGCCGCTTCGCGCAGACGATCACGAGCTCGTCCGCCATCCACGGCCGCACGGCGAGCTGCGGCTCGGTGGTCGGGCCCTCGATGAAGCCGAGGTCCACCTCGAACTCGGCCACGGCGCGCGCGACCTGCAGCGTGTTGCCGATCTCGAGGGCGAGGCGCACGTCGTCTTCCTGGCGCCGGTACGCGGCGATGACCCGGGGCAGCACCCAGTTGCCGATGGTCGTGCTCGCGGCGATGCGCAGGCGCGGCGCGGGCGCGTGTCCCGCCGTGCCGAACTGGCTCTCGATCGCGCGGGCCTCGTCGAGCAGCACACGCGCGCGGGCGAGCATGCTGCGCCCGTGCTCGTTCAGCACGAGGCGCCGCCCCACGCGGTTGAAGAGCTTCCCGCCGAGCAGGGCCTCGAGCTCGTTCAACGAGGCGCTCACGGCCGATTGCGAGAGCGGGATCTCCTGCGCGGCGGCCATGGTGCTGCCGGCGCGGGCGACGGCGACGAAGGCCTGGAGCTGGCGCAGCGTGAGCCGTGCCGTCACGATTCGCGCGCGCCGACCGTGCGCTCGCGGCTCGCCGGGGCGGGGTGAGGTTCGGCGGGCGCGACCCGGCAGAGCTTCTCCTTCGCGAACTGCAGGAACGCCATCACGGCGCGCGCGTGGATCCTCTCGCGCGGGTAGACGACGGAAAGCTGGCGCAGCAGCGGCGGCGAGAGCGGGATGCGGACCAGGGCGCCCAGCCGCACCTCCATCGCGACCGTCGCGCGCGACATGATGGCGAAGCCGAGGCCCGTCGCGACGAGGCCCTTGAGCGCCTCGGGGCTGCTCGCCTCCATCACGAGCTGCAGCGAGTCGGTCGTGAGGCCGGCCTTGCGCAGGTACCCGTCGATCACCTCGCGGGTTCCCGAGCCGATCTCGCGGCCGATGTAGGCGTGCTCGGGAAGCCCGCTCACCGGGACTTCGCGGCGGCCCGCGAGCGGGTGCGACGGCGCGCACACCACCTGCAGCTCGTCCTCGCCGCACGCGTCGGTGGCGAGCGAGGGCAGGTGCGAGACGCCCTCGATGAAGCCCAGGTCGAGGCTCCTCTCGGCGACCCGCTCCTGCACCGCGTCGGAGTTCGCGACGACGAGCCGCGGCACCACGCCGGGGTGCGCGGCCTTGAACTCGCCCAGCACGCGCGGCAGGAGGAACTCCGCGATGGTGGTGCTCGCCCCGATCAGCAGCGGCCCCGCCTCGTGGCCGCTGAACTCCTTGAGGCGCGTGTCGAGCTCGGCGTCGAGCGCGAGGATGCGCTCGGCGTATTCGAGAGCGACCGCACCCGCCGGCGTGAGCGAGATGCGCCCCTGGGTCCGGTCGAAGAGCCGCGTGCTGAAGTGCTCCTCCAGCTGCTTGATCTGGAACGTCACGGCGGGCTGCGTCATGAAGAGCGATTCCGCCGCCTTCGTGAAGGAGAGGTGCTTCGCGACTGCGTGGAAGACCCGGAGCCGGCGGTCGGCCATGGCGGGATTTCGAGGGATCGAAAGCCCCTATTGAAGCATAACCGCGCGAGGCCGGGGCAGGCGGCTTCCGGCGCTGCGCGCGGAAGCGGCGACGGATCGGGACGGCCGATATGCCGTCATCGAAGCGCAGCCGCGGGGCACGGTTCATGCCAGAATGCGGGCGATGCGCGTCGTCATCGCACAAATGCAGCACGAGACCAACACGTTCTCGCCGGTCCCCACGCCGTGGGAGGCCTTCGGGAAGGATGGGCCGCGGATCGGGCGCGAGGCGTGCGAGGCGGCCGAGGGCACACGGGTGGCGATGGCCGCCTTCATCGACCTCGCACGCAAGGCGCGCGCGGAGATCGTCACACCCGTGGCCGCGTGGGCGAATCCGAGCGGACCGGTGGACTCCGGCGCCTATGAACGCATCTGCGGGTTCATCTGCGATGCGATGCGACACGGATGCGACGCCGTGTTCCTGGACCTGCACGGCGCGATGGTGGTCGAAGGCCGCACCGACGACGGCGAAGGGACGCTCCTCGAGCGCATCCGCGCCATCGCGCCGCACGTGCCCATCGCCGTCTCGCTCGACCTCCACGCCAACGTGACCGAGCGGATGGTGCGCAACTGCACCGTCATCGCCGGCTACAAGACGTACCCGCACGTGGATGGATACGAGGCGGGCGAGCTTGCGGGGAGCATGCTGTGGCGTCACCTGCGAGACGAGATCCAGCCGGTGATGGCGTGGGGCAACCGACCGCTCCTCGCCCATACGCTGCGCCAGAACACCGGCGAAAGCCCGATGCGCGATTTCGTCGACGCGGCGCGCGCGGCGGAGCACGAAGGCATGCTCGCCGCGACTGCGTTCGGCGGCTTCCAGCTTGCCGACATCCCCGAGGCCGGCATCAGCGCGATCGTGGTGGCCGATCGCGATCGGGCCGCGGCGCAGGCCGCGTGCGACGCCATTCTCGATGCGGCCTGGCGGCGCAAGGGGGATTTCGTCTATCGCGGCCGCCCGCTCGAGGAAGCGCTCATCGAGGCGAAGCGCCTCGGTGAAGAAAGCGGAGGACCGGTGCTGCTCCTGGACCACGCGGACAACTGCATGTCGGGTGCCACGCAGGACTCGATGCATGTCCTCGATGCGGCACTGCGCATCGGCCTCACCGGCATCGCGGTGGGCCCGGTGCGCGATCCCGACGCGGTCGCCCGCATGGTGGAGGCGGGCATCGGCAATCGCGTGACGTTGCCCGTCGGCGGCAAGGCGGACATGCCGGCCATCGGCCGCAAGGGAAAGCCGATGGAGCTCACCGGCATCGTGCGCAACATCACCGACGGCGAGTACACCGTCACCGGCCCGCAATTCACGGGGACGCGCTGCTACATGGGCAGGACGGCGGTGCTCGACACGGGAGCTGCACAGATCGTCGTCACCGAGCGCAACCAGGAGCCGTGGGATCGCGGCGTCTTCGAGAGCGTCGGCATCCGGCCGGAGAAGCATCGCTACCTGCTGCTCAAGTCGCGCATGTACTTCCGGCCGGTGTTCCTGCCGATCGCGAAGGGTGCGGTGTTGTGCGATGGGGTGGGCGTCGCCTCGTCGGACTGGAAGCAGTTCACCTATCGCAAGGTGCGCCGCCCGATCTATCCGTTGGACGAATGAGCTCATGGCCGAGCACGACCTGGTGATTCGCAATGCCACCGTCATCGACGGCTCGGGTGCGCCTCGGTATACGGCCGACATCGCACTCAAGGCAGGCTTGATCGCCGCCATCGGCCGCGACCTGCCGCGCGGCGATGAGGAGATCGATGCCACCGGGCTCATCGCGGCACCCGGCTTCATCGACGCGCACACGCACGACGATCGGCTGATGCTTTCGGCGCCGGACATGGCGCCCAAGGTGAGCCAGGGCGTCACCACCGTGGTCGCGGGCAATTGCGGCATCTCGCTGGCGCCCGCGCCCCGCGGCATGCCGAAGCCCGTCACGCCGCCGCTCGACCTGCTGGATAGCGACGGCTCGTGGTTCCGCTTCCCGACGTTCGCGAGCTACATCGAGGCGCTGGAGGCGAGCCCCGCGGCCACGAACTGCGCGCTGCTCGTGGGCCACAGCTCGCTTCGCGTGCAGACGATCTCCGACTTGAATCGCGCCGCGACCCGCGCTGAGGAAGCCGAGATGCGAAGGCTCGCGGAAGACGCGCTCGGCGCGGGCGCGATCGGCATCTCGACGGGTCTCTGGTACGAGCCCGCGCAGGCGGCCACGACCGAAGAGGTAATCGAGGTCTGCCGCCCGCTCACGGCCCGCGGCGCCCTCTACTGCACGCACATGCGCGACGAGGCCGACGGCGTCGCGGCCTCGCTCGAGGAGACCTTCCGCATCGGCCGCGAGCTGGGTGTGCGCGTGGTCATCTCGCATCACAAGGTGGCGGGCGTGCGCAACCATGGGCGATCGAAGGAAACGCTCGCGCTCATCGACCGCTGCATGCACGAACAGCCGATCGGGCTCGATTGCTATCCCTACTGCGCATCGTCGACGATCCTATCGTACGACCGCACGCTCGGCGCCTCGAAGACGCTCGTGAGCTGGTCGCGCCCGCATCCGGAGATGGCCGGCATGGACCTCGAGGCGATCGCCCAGCGCATGGGCATGCCGGTGCGCGATGCGGTGGAGGCGCTTCTTCCCGCAGGCGCGATCTATTTCGCGATGGACGAAGCCGATGTGCGCCGCATCCTGGCCTTCCCCGACACGATGGTCGGCTCCGATGGGCTGCCGCACGACGCCGCGCCGCATCCCCGGCTATGGGGCACGTTTCCGCGCGTCCTCGGGCACTACTCGCGCGAAGTCGGCCTCTTTTCCCTCGAGACGGCGGTGCACAAGATGACGGGGCTCACTGCGAGGACTTTCGGGCTGCGAGACCGTGGACTGATCGAGCACGGGATGGCCGCGGATATCACGCTGTTCAATGCCGAAACCGTAGGCGATGCGGCGACGTTCGAGAGTCCCATCCGCGCGGCGCCGGGCATCGAGACGGTGATCGTGAACGGCGAGGTGGCGTGGCGCGACGGACGTTCCACTGGCGCGCGGGCGGGGCGGGTGCTGCGCAGGAGCTCAGAGGGCGTTGAACGCGATCCAAAGATTGGCGAAGCCCGCCCACTCGCGAGGTGAAGCGGTCCGGATCCTGAATGCAAACTCAGCCCTGAACGACCTTGGAGCGAAAGAACGACTAGACGCCGGCGCGCGACAGCATCGCATGCAGCAGCACGTTGCAGCCTGCCGCGAGGTGCTCGGGCTTCGCATCCTCCAGCTCGTTATGACTGAGGCCTTCCTTGCAGGGAACGAAGATCATCGCCGTGGGCGCCACGCGCGCCACGTACACCGCGTCGTGTCCGGCGCCGCTCACGATCTCGATCGCCGGATAGCCTGAGGCGTGCGCTCCGGCGCGCACCGCGGCGACGCATTCGGCGTCGAAGCGGCACGGTGGAAAGTAGACGACCTCCTCGGTCCGGACCGTCACGCCGCAATCGGTTTCCACCCGCGTGCACGCTTCGCGGAGCTTTTCCTCCATCGCCTTCAACCCGCGGTCATCGGGATGCCGGAAATCGACCGAGAGCTTCGCTTCGCCCGGGACGACGTTGCGCGAGTTCGGCGAGACCTGCATGAAACCCACGGTGCCGCGCCCATGGGGCGCTTCGCCGAGCGCGATGCGATTCACTTCGCCGACGATGCGTGAGGCCGCCAGCAGCGCGTCCTTGCGCAAGTTCATGGGCGTCGGTCCCGCATGCGCGTTCATGCCGGTGACCGTCACGTCGAACCAGCGCTGCCCGAGAGCCCCGATGACGATGCCGATCGTGTTGCGCGTTTCCTCGAGGATCGGGCCCTGTTCGATATGGGCCTCGAAGTACGCTCCGATCGGCGTGCCGAGTGGCGCGCTTCCCGCGTAGCCGATGCGGGCGAGCTCGTCGCCGACCGATTTGCCATCGATATCCGGGCGTGCCAGCGCGTGCTGCAGCGAGAATGCGCCGGCGAACACGCCCGAGCCCATCATCACCGGCGTGAAGCGCGAGCCCTCTTCGTTCGTCCAGACCGCGACCTCGATCGGGGCATCGGTGCGCACGTCGTGATCGTTCAGCGTGCGAACGACCTCCAGTCCCGCGAGCACGCCGTAAGCGCCGTCGAACTTCCCGCCCGAAGGCTGGCTGTCGATGTGGCTGCCCGCGACGACGGGAGGCCGCGAGGGATCGCGGCCCGCGCGTCGTCCGAAGATGTTGCCGATGGGGTCCACGCGCACCTCGAGCCCGGCGGCGCGGAACCATTCGACCACGCGATCGCGCCCCTGGCGGTCCAGGTCCGTGAGCGTGATGCGCCGCACGCCGCCCAACGGCGTCGCGCCGATGCTCGCGAGATCCATCAGCGACTGCCACAAGCGCGTTGCATCGATTCGAAGTTCGGTCTCCGCATCCACGGTCATGTCGTTCTCCTAAGCCAACGCCGGCCGCCGCTTCCACATCTCGGTCGCGCCCTCGAACGCATGCGCGAGCTGCAGCACGCCGAAGTCGTCGCGGTAGCGTCCCACGATCTGCAGCCCGACGGGCAGCCCCTCGCCGGTGAAGCCCGCGGGCACCGAGATCGCCGGGTGGGTGGTGGCGCTGAAGAGGTAGTTGGACTTCATCCACTCCAGGTAATTGCCGAGCTTCACGCCGTCGATCTCGGTGACGTAGGGCTGGTCGACCGAGAACGGCGGCACCTGCACCGTGGGCAGCACCAGGAACTCGTAGCGCTCGAGGAAGGTGCGCAGGGTGTGGTAGACGTTGGACCGCAGCACATTGGCGTTCGCGATCCGCGCGGCATCGAGCTTCAGCCCCTGCTCGATGTTCCAGACCACCGTGTCCTTCATCAGCGCGCGCTTCCTCTCGATGAGCTCGCCAAAGGCCTCGACCAGCCCCAATGCGCGCTGCACCTGGAAGGCTTCGTCGGCGTCCGACAGATCGGGCGCGGCGTCCTCCACGATGCAGCCGAGCGACTTCAGCACCGCCCGCGCCGGCTCGAGCGCACGCGTCACGCGCGTATCGACGGGAAAGGCGCCGTCCAGGTCGGGAGTCCACGCCACGCACACTTTCTTGAAGTCTCGCCCCAGCGGCCGCGCGAAGATGCTTCCGGGCTCGGCGTGCGTCGTGGGCGCGCGAGGATCGGGCCCTGCCATCGCGGAGAGCAGCAGCGCGGTGTCCTCCACGGTGCGCGCAACCGGGCCGACCGACCACAACGTGTCCCAGGCATTCGGGAACGGCCAGTTGGGCACGCGCCCGGGCGTGGGGCGAAAGCCCACCACGTTGCAGAAGCTCGCGGGATTGCGCAGCGACGAGCCGAGGTCGGAGCCATCCGCGAACGGCAGCATGCCGCTCGCGACCGCGGCCGCCGCGCCACCGGAGGATCCCCCGCTCGTCTTCGAGAGGTCGTACGGATTGCGCGTGGCGCCGAAGATCGGGTTGAAGGTCTGCGCGCCGATCGCGAATTCGGGGGTGTTGGTCTTGCCCAGCAGGATCGCGCCGGCGTCCCGCAGGCGCTCGACGATGACGTGGTCCACCTCGGGCACGTGGTCCTTGTAGATCGGCGAGCCGAAGGTCGTGCGGATGCCCTTCGTCGGCACGATGTCCTTGTGCGCGATCGGCAACCCGGCGAGCGGTCCCGCCACGGCCCCTTTCCGGTCGAGCGCCTTCGCGCGCTTCAGCGCCTGCTCGGGAAGGAAGGTCACGATGGCATTAACCTTCGGATTCACTTCCTCGATGCGCGCGATGAAGGCGCGCACCACCTCCGTCGCCGAGACCTTGCGGGTGCGGATCATGCGCGCGAGCTTCCTGGCACTCGTGAAGCAGAGCTCGAGATCGTTCATTGCGGCACGGGCGCTCCTTCGCGCAGGTGGCATGCGGCGAAGTGGCCGGGTGCCACCTCCTTCAAGGGCGGAACCTCGACTCGGCAGCGGTCGAAGGCGTACGGGCAGCGCGTGTGGAAGCGGCATCCCGGCGGCGGGTTCACCGGGCTCGGCACGTCGCCCGAGAGAATGATGCGCTTGCGCGCGACACCGGGGTCGGGCACCGGCACGGCCGACAAGAGGGCCACGGTGTACGGGTGCTGCGGCCGCGCGAAGATCGCTTCGGTATCGGCGAGCTCGACGATGCGCCCCAGGTACATGACCGCCACGCGATGGCTGATGTGCTCGACCACCGCGAGGTCGTGCGCCACGAAGAGATACGAGAGCCCGAATTCCTCCTGCAGGTCCATCAGCAGGTTGATGACCTGCGCCTGCACCGACACGTCGAGGGCCGACACCGGCTCGTCGCAGACGATGAGGCGCGGCTTGGGCGCCAGCGCGCGCGCGATCCCCAGGCGCTGGCGCTGGCCGCCGGAGAACTCGTAGGGATACTTCACCATCTGGTCGGCGCGCAGGCCCACGCGCTCGAACAAGGCAGCGACGCGGGACTGGATCTCGTCGGCCCCCGCGGATTCGAAGTTGCGGATCGGCTCGGCGACGATGTCGGCGGCGCGCATGCGCGGGTTGAGCGACGAGTAGGGGTCCTGGAACACGGCCTGCAGCTCGCGCCGGAAAGGCCGCATCTGCGCGGGCGACAGGGCCTCGATGCGCTTTCCGCGCCACGAGATCTCGCCCGAGGTCGGATCGACGAGCTTCAGAATCGCCTTCGCCGTCGACGACTTCCCGCAACCGCTTTCGCCCACGAGCCCGAGCGTTTCGCCCTCGGCGATATGGAAGCTCACCTCGTCGGCGGCGTGCACCTGGCCCTTGCGGGTCGGGTAGTGCACGGTGAGCTTGCGCACCTCGAGGAGCGCGCTCATGGGCGAGCCACCGGGGGCAGGCGGTCGGCTTCCCAGCACGCCACGCCGTGGCCCGGCGCCTTCAGCGCGATCGCAGGCGCGTCCGCTCGGCACGCTTCCACCGCGTAGTCGCAGCGCGCCGCGAAAGCGCAGCCCGCGAGCGGTTCCCGCAACGAGGGAACGATGCCGGGTATCTCCTGCAGCCGTTGGCGCGCGCCGTGACTGGCGCCGAGCCGGGGCATCGAATTCATGAGCCCGCGCGTGTAAGGATGGCGCGGCCGCGCGAAGAGCTCGCCCACCGGCGCCTCTTCCACCTTGCGGCCGGCGTACATGACCACCACGCGCTGCGCCATCTCGGCGACGACGCCCAGGTCGTGCGTGATGAGCAGGATCGCGGTGCCGGTCTTCGCCTGCAGCTCGCGCATGAGGTCGAGGATCTGCGCCTGGATGGTGACGTCGAGCGCGGTGGTGGGCTCGTCGGCGATCAGGAGCTTCGGATCGCACGCGAGCGCCATGGCGATCATCACGCGCTGGCGCATGCCGCCGGACATCTGGTGCGGATATTCGGCGGCACGGCGCGCGGGCTCGGGAATGTGCGCGAGACGCAGCAGCTCGATCGCGCGCGCCATCGCGTCGGCGCGGCTCATTCCGCGATGCAACACCAGCGTCTCGGCGATCTGACGCCCGATGGTGAGCACGGGATTCAACGACGTCATCGGCTCCTGGAAGATCATCGAGATCTCGTTGCCGCGCACCTTGCGCATCTCCGGCTCGCTCAAGCCCAGCAGGTCGCGTCCCTCGAAGCGGATGGAGCCGCCCACCACGCGTCCCGGCGGGGAAGCGATGAGCCGCATGATCGAGAGCGAGGTCACGCTCTTGCCGCAGCCGGATTCGCCCACGAGCGCCAGCGTTTCGCCCGGATCGATCGAGAACGACACGCCGTCGACCGCGCGCACCACGCCGTCGCGCGTGAAGAAGTGCGTCTTGAGGCCCTCGACCTCGAGGAGCGGCGCACCCACTGGCTACATCCTCCGGGCGAGGCGCGGGTCCAGCGCGTCGCGCAGGCCGTCGCCCATGAGGTTCACCGCGAGCACGGTGAGCGAGAGGCAGAGGCCCGGGAAGAAGATGAGGTAGTTGGCGAGCCCGAACATGCTGCGGCCCTCGGCCATGATGTTGCCCCAGCTCGGGATGTTGGGCGGCGTGCCCGCGCCGATGAACGACAGGATCGCCTCCGTGATCATGGCGGAGGCGCACACGTAGGTCGCCTGCACGAGGAGCGGCGCCATGATGTTCGGCACGATGTGGCGCCACAGGATGCGCGGCAGCGTCGTGCCGGCCGCGACCGCCGCCTGCACGTAGGGCTCCTCGCGCAGCGTGAGCACGAGGCTCCTCACCAGGCGCACGGCGCGGGGCGTCTCGGCGAGCGTGATGGCGACGATGACGTTCTGGATGCTCGCGCGCGTGAGCGCCATGAGCGCGATCGCGAGCAGCACCGGCGGGATCGACATGAGCCCATCCATCACGCGCATCACGATCGCATCCATCCGGCGCACGAAGCCCGTGACGAGCCCGATCGCCATTCCGAAGAGCGTGGTGAGCAGCGCCACGGAGATGCCGATCGCGAGCGACACGCGTGCGCCGTAGACGACGCGGCTGTAGACGTCGCGCCCCATCATGTCCGTGCCGAACCACCATTCCGCGCCGGGCGCCTTGAGGCGCTTCACGGGTGCCACTGCCTCGGGATCGACGGTTGCGAGCCACGGTGCCAGCACGGCGGCCGCGATCATGAGCAGCAGCACGACGCCGCCCGCGATGGCGGTCGGATGGCGGCGCAGCGCCTCGCGGAAGTTGCGCCACGTGGGCGACGCGGGCTTCGGGGCGTCCATCGCGACGGCGGCCATCGTCAATACCGGATGCGCGGGTCGAAGAACATGTAGCTCAGGTCCACGGCGAGGTTGATCAGCACGTAGGCCGCGGAGAACATCAGCACGACGCCCTGGATGATGGGATAGTCGCGCCGCAGGATGGCATCGACCGTGAGGCGGCCGATGCCGGGCAGCGCGAACACGGTCTCGGTGACGATCGCCCCGCCGATCAGCAATGCGACTCCCAAGCCGATCACCGTGGCGATCGGCACGGCCGCGTTCTTGAGCGCGTGCCCGAGAAGCACGCTGTGCGGAGCGAGTCCCTTGGCCTGCGCGGTGCGCACGTAATCCTGCGCGAGCACATCCAGCATGGATGCTCGCGTCATGCGGGCGATGAGGGCGATGTACACCGTGCCCAGCGCGATGCTGGGCAGGATCAGGTGCCGCGCCCATTCCCAGATCCCCTCGCTCATGGGGCGATAGCCTTGCACCGGCAGCCACTCGAGCTGGATCGAGAAGAGATAGATCAGCATGTACGCGAGCACGAACACGGGCAGCGAGAATCCGCCCACCGAGAAGCCCATCACGGCGCGGTCGATCCAGCTGCCCGCGCGGGCGGCGGCGACCACGCCGAGCGGCACCGCGACGAGCACGGAGACCACGAGCGTGCAGAGCGTGAGCGAGAGCGTGGGACCGATGCGCTGGCCGATGAGCTGCGTGACCGGCAACCTCGTGAAGATCGAGATGCCGAGGTCGCCGTGCAGGAGCCGCCACACCCAATCGCCGAAGCGCACGTAGAACGGCGCGTTGAGGCCGAGCGCCTCGCGGATGCGCGCGATGTCCTCGCTCGTGGCCGTGTCGCCGGCGAGGATCGCCGCGGGGTCGCCCGGAGTGAGGTACAGCAGCATGAAGACGACGAACGCGACCACCGCCATGACGACGATGGTCGCGAGCAGACGTCGGACTACATAAGCGAACAAGTGCTTGGTGGCGTTGAGCGGCGACTTGTCGTCCGCGTCAACACCGTTCCCTGTTCGGTGGCGTTGAGCGGCGACTTGGTCGTCCGCTCCAACGCCGTTCCCGATGCCGTTCTATCTCCCCTGCCTACTTCTTGTCGACGTTCCACAGCAGGTTGATCGGCGCGATGATGAGCCCGCTGATGTTGGAGCGGTACGCCGTCGGCAGGATGAACTGCCCCGTCGGGATGATCGGCACGAACTCGAACGCGTGCTTCTGCACCGCCTCGGCGGCCTTCTTCGACTCCGCGGGCGTCTTGGCCTTGAACCACGCCTCGCGCAGCTCCTCCATCTTCGGGTCGTCGGGCCAGCCGAACCACGCGTCCTTGCCGTTGCCGCGGATCGGGAAATTGACCGCCGGGTTCACCATGTCGGGGCCCACGAGCCAGGTGTGGAAGATGTTCCAGCCGCCCTTGTCCGGCGGCTCCTTCACCGCGCGCCGCGTGATGAGCGTGCCCCAGTCGCCCGCCTGGATCTCGGCGTTGACCC
>Ga0187773_10000759_pt1 | contig 12896 bp, 14 predicted proteins | sample 0216_BV02_MP05_1_FD_133133 | JGI IMG/M metagenome (GOLD analysis project Ga0187773, IMG submission 133133) | Tropical peat soil microbial communities from peatlands in Department of Meta, Colombia - 0216_BV02_MP05_10_MG | ecosystem: Environmental > Terrestrial > Soil > Wetlands > Peat | place...
CGCCGAGCGCTTCGACGCGGCCGAGGCCTACCGCATCGGCTTCGTGCAGGAGCTCGCCCCGCCGCACGAGCTCGACAAAATGGTGAACGGGATTCTCGGCCACCTCGTCCAGGGCGCTCCCGGCGCGCAAGCCGCGGCGAAGGAACTGATCGCCGCGGTCGCGGACCGGCCCGTCAGTGCCGAAATGATGAGCGACATGGCGGTGCGCATCGCGGCCGCGCGCGCCTCCGACGAAGGCAGAGAAGGCATGCGCGCCTTCCTCGAGAAGCGCTCGCCCTCCTGGCTCAAGACAGCGAAGCAGGCGACGAAAGCGGGAGCCCGGAAGAAGAAATAGCGGGATAACGATGAACCTCCCGCGCAAGGTCCGCATCGTCGACGTCGCCCCCCGCGACGGCCTGCAGAACGAATCGAAGAGCGTGCCGACGGCGGTGAAGATCGAGCTGATCCACCGTCTCGCCGAGGCCGGGGTTCCCGCGATCGAGGCGACCGCGTTCGTCTCGCCGAAGTGGGTGCCGCAGATGGCCGACAACGCCGAGGTGATGAAGGGCATCCGCAGGAAACCCGGCGTCGCGTATCCGGTCCTCGTGCCGAACATGCAGGGCTTCGAGGCGGCGCGCGCGGCGGGCGCGCAGGAAGTCGCCGTGTTCGCCGCGGCGTCCGAGACCTTCAGCCGGAAGAACATCAACTGCTCGATCGCCGAGAGCCTCGAGCGCTTCCGCCCGGTCGCGAAGGCCGCGAGAGCGGCCGGCATGCGCGTCCGCGGATACGTCTCGTGCGTCGCCGGCTGTCCCTACGAAGGCGAGGTGAAGCCCGCGGCGGTCGCGCGCGTGGCCGACGAGCTCCACCGCATGGGCTGCTACGAGATCTCGCTCGGCGATACGATCGGCGTCGGCACGCCGCGCAGGATCGCCGCGATGATCGACGCGGTCGCGAAGCGGGTGCCGGTCGGGAGGCTCGCGGGCCACTATCACGATACCTACGGACAGGCACTCGCGAACGTGTATGCCTCGCTCGAGGTCGGCGTGAAGACCTTCGACAGCTCGGTGTCGGGTCTCGGAGGTTGCCCCTACGCCAAAGGCGCGACGGGCAACGTCGCGACCGAGGATCTGATCTACATGCTGGACGGGCTCGGGATCCACACGGGGATCGAGCTCACGAAGCTCTTTCGCGCGGGCGAATTCATCAGCCGTGAGCTCGGCCGCGAGCCGGCGTCGAAAGTCGCGCGGGCGCTCGCGGCGAAGCTGAATTCATGAACGAGACCCCGGCGCGGGACGAAGTCGCCTCGCCCTGCATCAACATCTGCCGAATGAATCCCACGACCGGCCTGTGCGAAGGCTGCTTTCGCACGCTCGACGAGATCGCCGCGTGGTCGAGCCTCGACGCCGAAGCGAAGCGCGCGATCCTCGCACAATTGCCCGGGCGGAGCCTGCGCGCTTGAGGCTGCCCGACGGCCTACGGGTGATCGAGCGCGGCTGGTTGTCCGCGAACAATATCCTGCTGTTCGCCCCTGAAGGGGCGACTCTCGTCGATTCCGGCTACGGCGCGCACGCGCCGCAGACGATCGCGCTCCTCGAGCGCGCGCTCGCGGGCGATCGCCTTGAGCGACTCGTCAACACGCACTGCCATTCGGATCACATGGGCGGGAACGCCGCGATCCGCTCGAAGTACCGCTGCCGCACGAGCATTCCCGCGGGCGAGGCGCCGATCATCGATCGCTGGGACGAGCAGGCGCTCATCCTTTCGGTCGCGGACCAGCGCGCCGAGCGCTTCCGCTACGACGACACGTTCGCCGACGGCGACGCCCTTCCGATGGGAGGGCTCGAGTGGCGCGTGATCGCGGCGCCGGGACACGATCCGAACGCCGTCGTGTTCTACTCGCCCGAATCGCGCACGCTGATCTCGGGCGACGCGCTCTGGGAGCACGGCTTCGGCGCGGTATTTCCTCAGCTCTCCGGGCGCGAGACCGCGCTCGCCGAGACGCGCGCGACGCTGGACGCGATCGCGAAGCTCGACGTCGAAGCCGTCGTCCCGGGGCATGGGCGGGTTTTCGGGGAGGTCGCCGCCGCGCTCGAGCGCGCTTACTACCGGCTCGAGGGCTACGAGGAAGACGTGTCGCGACTCGCGCGACACTGCGTGAAAGTGGCGTTTTCCTTCGCCATGCTGGAGAAGCGCACGATGCCGCTCGCCGAGGTGCCCGCGTACCTGGCGCGCGTGCCCATTCTCGCCGACATTAACCGCCGCTATCTAGGGATGCCGGCCGCGGAATTCGCCGAATGGATCGTCGGCGATCTCGAGCGCGCCGGGGCGATGCGGCGGGAGCGGGGGTTGCTGCTCGCGGTCGGAAGCTAGGCGTCCGAACGCCTAGTCCCGGTGCCAGGAGATGTTCCGAAGCCTGACCGAGGCGCCGATCCCCGCGATCAGCACCCTCGAGAGCAGCGCCATGTCCAGCGGCATGCCGCGGCGGCGGACGTCGAGCAGCAGCGCAATGCGAACCTTGTCGCTGCGGTTCCACACTTCATGCGGAAAGGTGTCGTCCCAGAGGAGACACTCGCCGTCGCCGATCCGGTACTCGCGGTCGTCGATCGCCAGCACCGCCGCCGGACGGCCGTCGCTCGCGACGGGCACCGACAGCCCGAGGTAGAAACGGATCACGCCGCGAAACGGGCCCCGATGCCGCGGCACGTGCTTCCCCGGCGCGAGAAACGAGAGCGCGGCCGAGAGCACGTCTGGAGCCGACGAGACCGCTGCCGCGAGCGCGGGACACCGCGCAATGTTCTCGGCCACGGACACGCCGTACGCCTTCAAGACGAGCATCCGCCAGTCGCGATCGTCGTTCGCCGAGATCTCGGCCTGCTCGGGCATCAGCTCGTGAAAGCGCGGCACTCTTTGCAGGTCGGCCGCGACCCGAATCGCTTCGTCCCGCAGCGCCGGCCACGCGTCGACGAACCGCCGGGCGTCGGGGAAGTGCGCGGCGATGTCGAGGACCGGTCCGCCCGAGATGCGCCGGTCGTAGATCCTCCGGATCGCCTCGGCCGATCGGTCGTACAGGGCGCCCACGTTATCCTGCTTTACCGTTTGAGGCGACTTCGATCGTGGAGTTCTCGATGAAGCGCCGGCCGGAGCCCCGGGGACGCATCCTCAGGCTCGCCGGCGGTCCTGCTCGAGCAGCCACTTCTCGGCATCGCTCACCGAGGGGAATATCCTTACCGGCACGCCGCGGTTCACCGCGACGGTCTCGGCGAACTTCATCAACTTGCCATCGGCGTTGGCATCGACGTAGGCGATCACCTTGAAGCGTCCCTGCGCGTGATCGCTTCCAATCGCCGCGATCTGGAAAACGTCCGTGGTGCCGAGACGCGGGCCCTCGAGATGCTCCTCGATCAGTATCTGGAAGCAGTTCCGGGCCTTGCACTCGCGCAGGATCTCCTCGAGATAACGCGCGACGTTTTCCTTCGTGTTCTCGCCGGTGACGATGGCGTGAAGGTACGTGGGCTTTTCGAGGATGGTCAGCTTGTACGACATGGGCAACCGCGCACGCTAGCTACGATACATCGCCGTCTTGCACTCCGCCTTCTCCGGGTACTCCCTGACACCGTAGGCAGACGTCAGGACCAGCGGCACCAGACCGAAGACGATCACGGCGACGAGCTTTCCGAAGTATATCTTCGCGACGACCGCACGGAATTCGCCGGAGATTCGCTTCAGCGCACGGCCGAGGGCCACCGTCGCCACGATCGACAGGAGCAAGGCCAAGGCGAAGAGCAGCGTCAACCCCTCGGCGAGATGCGAAGACGTCTTGACCAGGCAATTGAAGAAACCGTTGGTGCCGAAGGCGTACGAGTAAGCGAGGCCCTGGAGCACCGCGAACGCGACGATCGCGTTCGAGTAGGTTTCGATCTGCTTGATCAGGATCTCGGAGTTCATTCGGGCGGCTCGGAGACCGAGGTCTAACGTTGCGCGTAACCGGCCGCCGAGGAGCGAAGCGACGAGGGAAGCGAACAGCGCAGCTGTTGGCCGGTCCGATTGACGCGCGGGTTAGCTCTCATCTCGCCCTCCGCGCCCCCAGAAGTTGTCCGCTTGCTCGGGCGATCGGCCCTTCCTGCTCTCCCGCCACGCGGGGATCACTTTTTCAACGTACACCTTGGCGAACTTCACGATGTCCTTTGCTACCAAATGCCCGACTTCGTTGGCAGAGATCTTCTTGCCTCGTTTCATCCCTGCAGCGAACTTGCGATCGATAGGAGGATAGTCTCCATTACTCTCAACGGCGAGCATGCATATCAGGGTAGGGATTCCTGCTCCGAGGTGATCGAGGCCCCCCTGCAGATATTGTTCGATCTCTTTGGCCTTTACGTCCTTTGGAGATGGTATCGCCTTCGCCGCCTTCGATATTTGAAGGAGGCTCTTTGCGGCGATCGGTGGGGCGTTCTTTTTCGCTGCATCCACCCAAGCCAGCTTGGAGATAGTTTTCACATCTGCCTCGGTCAGCGACGAATAATCCAACTCGTACCGGGGATCGGTGTTCCAAATGCTTCGGCGGTAAGGGCGTGCGCTCTTTGCCATGACAGCTAACGTATAGCGACCTTCCCAAAAGTCGATTAATTAGACACCCGCACTAGCCGCTCTGTCATCTTTCCTTTGGAAACATCAACGTGAACGACGAGCGGAAGGAATGAAGTCCGCGATAGGCTGCGTGCAACGCAGAATCATCCAGGATAGGCTGCACGAGCGCGAATATCTCGCGGACCATCAGCCGGTTCGCAAGATCGGGCAATCACCGTCGCCGCGCGCTCCACGACTCGACTTCGCGCTCTCCACGCCGCGCGCTTCCGCTCATGGAGTCGCCGGCGACCCGGCCGACCAGTTCGAGCGGCTCTCCGCCGACGACTCCTGCGGGCAACGTCATCCGCAGCTCGTCGCCGCGCAGCCTGCCGTGCGATATCGCCGCGCCGCCGGCGGTCCCCGACACGCTCTGGTACCGCTGCGCGAGGCGCAGCGGTACCCGCCGCCCGCCGACCTCGAGCGTCCAGTCGCCTTCCACTTTCGCCGGGACGATCCACAGGTACAGCACGCTTTCCTTGCGCGCGCCGACGCTCTTGTCGGGCGCGGGAACCGTTTCCTCCGCGTCGGGTTTCCAGTCGCCCATGTCGTAGTCGTGCGACACGACGCGCGCGCCCGGCGCGAGCTCGGCGAGGATCTTGGGGCGCAGCTTCGTGTTCACGTCGGGAAGCAGGTAGAGCGTGAGTACGTCGGCCTTGTGCAGATCGGTATCGAAGAGATCCTGCTTCAGGAATTTCGCACGATCGGCGACGCCGGCGCGCCGCGCGTTCTCGTTGGAGACATTCACGAGCTGCGGGTCGATCTCGACGCCGAAGCCGCGAGCGCCACGCTCGCGCGCGGCGGTGATCACCACCCGGCCGTCCCCGGACCCGAGATCGATGATCGTGTCGCCGGGCTTCACCTGCGCGAGATCGAGCATCTTCTCGACCACGGCCTGCGGCGTGGGAACGTAGGGCGTGTCCAGCTCCGGCTGCGGCCCCAGCCATTGCGCGAGCGCGGACGACGGCAGGAGCAAGGCCGCGACGAGAGCCTGCACCGGGCGGCGATTCACTCTCAGATCACTCCGCCCCTGCGCAAGGCGTCGATCTCGGCGTCCGCATAGCCGGCTTCGCGAAGAATCTCGTCGCTGTGCTCGCCGCGCTCGGGCGCGTCGCGCTCGATCGCGAACTCGAAGCCGCTGAACCTCACCGGAAACGCGAGCTGCGTCGATCCGTCGCGGTCCCGGATCATGCCGCGGGCGCGCAGCTGCTCGTTCGCGAGCGCCTCGTCGATCGTAAGGACCGGGCTCACGCAGCAGTCGACTCGATCGAAGACCTCCGTCCACTCGCGCTGGGTGCGCGCGGCGAAGATCGTGGCGACGCGCTTCTTCACGGGAGCGGCTTCCTCGCCGTAGACGATGTGCTTCGGCTTCAGCTCAACGCAGCCGAGCGTGTCGCAGAGCGCCTCCCAGAACTTGCGCTCGAGCGCGCCGACCGCCATCCAGCGCCCGTCTTTCGTCCGGTACATGTTGTAGCACGGAAGCCCGCCGTCGAGCATCGACGCGCCGCGGCCGGGCGCTCTCCCGCGTTCCAGGAAACCGAGCAGCGGAAAGATCGCGTGCGCCAGCACCGCGTCGGTCATCGACACGTCGACCAAGCGGCCGCGGCCCGAGGCTCGCGCGTCGACGAGCGCGGCGAGGATCCCCATGACCGGGGTCAGCGCGCCGCCGAGGAGATCGGCGATCTGGAAGTTCGGAACGACAGGGGCGTCTTCCGTCCCGATCTGATCGCCGACGCCGGCGTAGCCGATGTAGTTCACGTCGTGGCCCGCGCGCTCCGCGTAAGGTCCGTCCTGCCCGTAACCGGAGATCGAGCAATAGACGATGCGCGGGTTGACCGCGGCGAGCGCGTCGTAGCCTGCGCCGAGCTTCGCCATGACTCCGGGGCGGAAGCCCTCGACGACCGCGTCCGCGCTCTCTGCGAGACGAAGAAATACATCCAGCCCCTCGCGCTTCTTCAGGTCGAGGCGCATCCCGCGCTTGTTGCGGTTGAGGAGCCGGAAGAAATCGGACATCTTCTCGGCCGCGGGGCCCCTTCCCCGCTCAGCTTCGCGCACGTGCCCCATCCCGCGCGCGTAGTCGCCCGCGGCGGTGTCCTCGATCTTGACGACGTCCGCGCCCATGTCGGCGAGATGCAGCGTCGCCGTCGGGCCGGGAAGCAGCCGCGTCAGGTCGAGGACGCGGACGCCGCGAAGCGGCCCCGAACGCCCGCTCACTCGATGTTCCGGGGAAACGCCCGGCCGAGCATCCAGGACTTGATCGCCGCCACCGTCTCGGCTTCCTTGCCGAAATAGCCGTGCGCGCTGCGCGCCTCGCAGGGATCGGATTTCGCAGGTTTGCCGCCGCGCACCGACACGAGCGGATACGTCGATCCGAGATCCTTCACGCCGCGATAAGGACTGACGTGGCAGCCGTCGTCCACGTGATGCACGAGGAGCAGCGGCGCGCGAAGCTCGCGGTAATCGAATCGAGACAGGCCCGTCCCCGCTCCGCTCGCCTGCGAGACGGTCGAGGTGAGCACGACGCCGTCCACCGACGCGCCGAGTGCCAGCCCCACGTACGCAGCCGAGACCGTTCCTCGGCTGGTGCCCACGAGAAAAATCTTTGCGCCCTTGAAGCGGCTCCGCAGGTCGCGGACCACGGCCGACATATCTTCGGCGTGCTCCTTGCTCTGCCGGAACGCATCGCTGTATCCGCGCCGAAGCAGGTCCGACGGAACGTCGACGATGGCCACGGCGACTTCGGCGTCGCGGAACAGTCCGCGCGTGCGCACCAGGAAATTGCCCTTTTGGTTCATTTCCACGGCGTCGCCGCTTCCGCGCAGATCGAGCAGTCCGTCGCCGCCGGGGAATAGGATCGCCACCGCCTTGGGCGGCGCGGAAGGATCCGCCATCAGCAGATACGATTCGCTCACGCCCGGGCGCGTGGCGACCTTGACGATGTCGGCAGCCCGAGAGCCGCCTGAGACGAACAAAGCGAATGCAACCGCGACCGCGGCGAAGAACTTCATCGTTTCTCCTTCAGGGTCTTCTCATTCGTATTTCTTCGCGTCCTCGATCACCTTGCCGTCGTTCGGCAGCTCGCCGGGTCTGCGCAACGCGACCTCGCCCCGGAGCTTCGTGACTTCCCGGATCGAGGCAGCGACCGCGGCGGCGAGCCCTTCGGACGCCGCGCTCACTTCGCAATGCAGGGTCATGCGGTCGGCGCCCTCCGCATTGTCGACGACGAGCCGGGCCTTCGCGATTTCCGGGTGGCGCCTCATGATCTCCGCGACCTGCGAAGGGTGCACGAACATCCCCTTCACCTTCGTCGTCTGGTCGGCGCGCCCCATCCAGCCGCGGATGCGCGTGTTGGTGCGCCCGCAGGGACTCGCGCCCGGCAGCACCGCCGAAAGATCGCCCGTGCCGAAGCGGATCAGCGGGTAGTCCGGGTTGAGCGTCGTAACCACGACCTCCCCCACCTCGCCGTCGGGCAGCGGGTCGCCGGTGCCGGGGCGCACGATCTCGAGGATCAGGCTCTCCTCGAGGATCATGCCTTCGAGCGCCTCGGACTCGTAGGCGATGAGGCCGAGGTCGGCGGACGCGTACGATTGCAGCACGCGGATGCCGCGATTCGCCATCGCGGCGCGCAGCGCGGGCGGGAGAAACTCGGCGCCGACCGCCGCCTTCTTGAGAGAGCCGATATCGACTTTCATCTCGTCGGCCTTCTCGGTGATCAGCTTGAGGAACGAGGGCGTGCCGATGTAGGCGTTGGCGCCGAGAGCGGCGATCGTCGCGACCTGCATCTCGGTCTGCCCGGTGCCGGTCGGCACCACCGTGCATCCGAGCGCGAGCGCCCCCGACTCGAGCATCGATCCGGCCGGCGTGAAATGATAGGCGAAGGTGTTGACCGCGACGTCGCCCGAGCGGAATCCGGCGGCGAACAGCGCGCGCGACGTGCGCCACCAGTCGGCGCCCCGCCCCTCGGGATCGTAGATCGGGCCGGGCGAGACGAAGATCTTCGCGAGCTTCTGCACCGGCGTCGCGTTCAATCCGCCGAGCCGCGGCTCCCGTTTCTGCAGGCTCGCGAGATCGGACTTGCGCGTCACCGGGAGACGCGCGAGCGCGGCGCGGCTCGTCACCGCGGAGGGATCGACGTCGGCGAGAATGCGCGCCCAGCCGGGCGCCGCCACCTTCGCGCGCGCGATCAGGAGAGGCACCGCGGCCATCAGCGCGCGCTCGCGCTCGTCGCGGCTGCGGGTCTCCAGAGAGTCGCGGTATTCGGTCATCGGACGCGTCGGCCGCCGGCCGATGGAATCACTCGATCCGGATTCCCGACCGACGGACGATGTTCGCCGTCGACTTCGTCTCCTCGCGGAGAAACGAAGCAAATTCTTCCGGCGATCGCGAGCCCGCGGTCTCGGTCCCGTCGTGCGCGAGCACCCGCTTCAGGTTTTCGTTCTGCAACGCCAGTCGCGTCGCCTCGAAGAGGCGCATGACGATTTCGCGCGGCGCCGCGGCGGGCGCGAAGAATCCGTACCAGATCGAGAGGTCGTAGCCGGGAACGCCGGCCTCGGCCATTCCCGGGAGTCCCGGGATCAACGGCGAGCGATCGCGGGTCGTGACCGCGAGGCCGCGCAGGCGCCCGCTGGAGGCGAGCGGCATCACGGAGGGTGCGGTCCCGAACGTGACCTGGGTGTCGCCGGCAAGCACGGCCTGCATCGACTGTCCGCCGCTCTTGTAGGGCACGTGCACCATGTCCGTTCCGGTGAGGACCTCGAAGAGGACCGCGGCAAGGTGCGGCACCGAGCCGTTGCCGGAGGACGAGAAGTTGAGCTTGCCGGGCGATTTCTTCGCCTCGGTGACCAGATCCTGGACCGAGTGCACGGGAAGCACGGGGTTCACCGCGACCACGAGCGGAGAGCGGGTCACTTGCGTGATCGGCGCGAAGTCATTCTCGATGCTGTACTTGGCGGTCTTGTTCACGAGCGGATTGATGATCATCCCGCTCTGGCTCGCGATCAGGATCGTGTAGCCGTCCGGCGCGGAGCGGGCGACGAACTCCGCCGCGACGCTGGAGCCGGCGCCGGGCTTGTTGTCGACGATGATGGGCTGGCCCAGCGCGCGCGAAAGCGGATCGCTCATTGCGCGCGAGATGATGTCGGCGGCGCCGCCCGGGGCGAAGCCGACGATCAGGCGAATCGGCTTCGCCGGATAAGTCTCCGCCGACGCTGGCGAGCATGCGGCGAAGAAAAGAAACAGGATGGACAGGGTCCTCAAGCGCACCTCCCTTTCAAGCGAGCCAGCGTTTCCTGCGACGGTAGTGCTTGACGTCCTTGAAGCTGCGGCGCTCGCCCGAAGAAACGCCGAGGTAGAACTCCTTGACGTCTTCGTTCGCGGCGAGCTCGGCCGCCGCGCCGTCCATGACGACGCGCCCGTTCTCGAGGATGTAGCCGTAATCGGCGTGGCGCAGCGCCACGTTGGTATTCTGCTCCGCGAGCAGGAAGCTTACCTTCTCGTTCCGGTTGAGGCTCGCGACGATCTTGAAGATCTCTCCCACCACCTGCGGTGCGAGGCCCATCGAAGGCTCGTCGAGCAGGATCATGCTCGGGCGGGCCATCAGCGCGCGCCCGAGCGCGGTCATCTGCTGCTCGCCCCCCGAGATGTAGCCGGCCAGGGCATCCCGCCGCTCCTTTAGCCGCGGAAAATACGAATACACGAGCTCCAGATCGCGCGCGATCGCGACTCTTCCGTCGCGGCGCGTGAACGCACCGGTGAGGAGGTTCTCCTCCACGGTGAGATGTCCGAAGCAATGGCGGCCTTCCATCACTTGCGCGCAGCCGCGGCGCACGACCTCGTTCGGCGAAAGCGCCTGCACCTCGGCGCCGTCGAACACGATCGAGCCCTTGGTGACTTCGCCCCGCTCGGAGTGGAGCAGGTTGGAGATCGCCTTGAGCGTCGTCGTCTTCCCCGCGCCGTTGGCGCCGAGCAGCGCGACGATCGCGCCGCGCGGAACGTCGAGCGAGACGCCCTTGAGCACGAGAATGACGTGATCGTAGACGACCTCGATGTTGTTGACCGAGAGAATCGCCCCGCTCGCGGCTGCGCGCGAGGATCCCAAGCCGGGCGCTGCCGCGGCGCTCATCGTTCGTTGCGGGATTGCGCTCCCGCGCCGGACGACCGGCGCGGGAGGGGGAATCGCCTAGGTCACAACGTCTTGTCGTCGCAAGTTTCGGTGCGCTTCGGCCAGGGCTGGTTCTTGCTCACGTAGTCGCTGGCGGCGCTGTAGAGCAGCGGCAGGACCTTGTCTTCCATCGGCGTGATCCAGTCGGAGACCTTCACCCATTTCTGGCCGTCCCACTGCTGCACGTAGGCGGCGTGGTGGCCGTTGTGGTCCTGGCAGCTCACGCTGATCGCCGCCGCGAAACCGGGCAAGCCCAGCTGCTTCCAGCGCTCGTCCGAGATCTTCAGCGTCTCCAGTCCGCGGCGCACGTCGGCGCTGTTGACCGCCTTCTTGTGCGTGATCGTCTGCGCGTTGCGGATGGCCTCGGCGATGATGGCCGCGTTCATGACACCGCGGTTGTAGAAGTTCTCGCCGACCATGTCCTTCGGCGTCTGGCTGTTGCCCTTGGCGATCACGTCCTTCTCGATGTCCTTGATCGCGGGGTAACCGGCGCCCACGGCGTTGAAGTTGAGCGACAGATAGCCCTTCGCCCCTGCGCCCGCGGGCCGGGCATCGTTCTCGCTGCCTGACCACCAGACGCCGATGAAGCGGTCCATCGGATAGCCGGTCTTGGCGGCCTCCTGCACCGCCGTCGGGTTCATCGCTCCCCAGCCCCACATGATCATCCAGTCCGGCCGGTCGCGGCGCACGCTGAGCCACAATCCCGACTGGTTCTGCATTTCGGCGGGCGGCACCGGATACTTCGCGACCGAGAAGCCGTACTCCTTGGCGAACTGGTCGAGCAGCGGAATCGGCTCCAGGCCGTAGCCGCCGTCGAAATAGATGTAGCCGATCTTCTTGCCCTTGAGGCTGGCGAACCCGCCTTCCTTGCCGGCGATGTACTTCAGGACGATCGACATCCCGTCCCAGTACGTCGCCGGGGGATTGAAGACCCACGGGAAGTCCGCGCCGACCGCAGCCGCCGACAGGCCGTACGCCATCGAGAAGATCGGAATACGGTCCACCGACGCCTTCGGGATGAGAGCGAGCGTGATGCCGGTCGAATACGGGGTGATGACGAGCGGATGCTTGCTCTTGACCGAGTCGTAGCATTCGACGCCCTTCTCGTTCTTGTATCCCGTCTCGCATTCCTGGATCGCGAGCTTCACGCCGCCCACGCCGCCATCGCGAGCGTTCAGCATGTTGAAGTAATCGTGCATGCCGTTTGCGATCGGAATGCCGGAGTTGGCGAAGGGGCCCGTGCGGTAGGTGAACAGCGGAACGAACAGCGTGTCTTCCGCGACGGCCTGCGAAGCCGGGAGGGCCGTCCCGACCACGCCTGCGACCGCCGCGCCGAGTACCAGCTTCTTCAGGCGCATTTTTCTCCTCCATCCTCATTGGCGGCCGGCGCGGTCTGCGCCGGCCTCGATTGCGGAATCGCCCGGCCAGTCTACCCCTTCAATAGGGGAATGGCCACACCCGGAGCTTCTGCTTGCCGATCTGCCAGAGCCGCGCGAGCCCATAGGGCTCCACGATCAGAAAAAAGATGATCAGCGCACCCACGATCACGAACGAAGTCTGCTCGGCCGTGGCGCTCCGTATGCTGACGCCGAAGAAGGCGGGCGCGGCGCGCAGCACGATCGGAAGCCCCCAGATCAGCGCCGCGCCGAGAAACGAGCCGAGCAGGCTGCCCAGCCCCCCGATGATCACCATGAACAGGATCAGGAACGACTGATTGATGCTGAAGCTCTCCGATTCGGCGTTGCCGAGCCACAGAAACACCATCATCGCTCCGGCCACCCCGCAATAGAACGATGACACGGCGAAGGCGAGCAGCTTCGTCTGGTACAGCCTGATCCCGATCAGCTCCGCCGCCAGATCCATGTCGCGCACCGCCCTCCACGTGCGGCCGATGCGACCTCGCACCAGATTCGCCGCGATCAGGGTCAGGAGCGCGACGATCGACAGCACGATCAGGTAGCGCGTCACCGGCGACGCAGTCGGGCCGGTCACGGGAATGCCGAAGAGAGTCTTCGTCGGCACTTCGATCGAGGCGGAGACGTTGTAGTTGTAGAGCCATGGAATGCGGATGAAGCACCACGACAGGAAGAATTGCGCTGCGAGCGTCGCGACCGCGAGATAGAAGCCCTTGATGCGC
>Ga0187773_10000762_pt1 | contig 12885 bp, 8 predicted proteins | sample 0216_BV02_MP05_1_FD_133133 | JGI IMG/M metagenome (GOLD analysis project Ga0187773, IMG submission 133133) | Tropical peat soil microbial communities from peatlands in Department of Meta, Colombia - 0216_BV02_MP05_10_MG | ecosystem: Environmental > Terrestrial > Soil > Wetlands > Peat | place...
CCAATCGTAGTCTGACGCCCGATGCCCTGCTCCGAGCTTTGCAGGAGACCACCAAAGCCGCCGTAGAAGTAATTGTTCCAGGGCAACAGATGAACCCCTCCGAGAGTCAGTTGATTGCGGGTGGACGTAGTCGTACCGCTCGCGGTGGACAGGTTCGAGCTTATGCCGGCCTGAGCCGCCCAGCGTTCCCGGGGATATGCGGCTAGCCCGCTGAGGCTGTATTGGACTGACTGATTGCCCTTCGAGTAGATAGTCCCAAGATTCAGGCCGCCCGTGAATCTCTGGAAGAACCTCTCGGAAGTCACAGAGACCTGAACGATTTGCGCACTATCCAAGACCACTTTCTTCTCCGCGGTCTCTGCTATCTGAATCTCGATCGGGCGACCGGCCGACGTCTCCGTGCTGTTGAGTATTCCTCGGTAAACCGACCCGTCGCCCGTCTTCACAAGAAACAACTGCTTGCTCTCCAGGTGCGCCACCTGCGACCAATCGACAGAAAGGGTCTGGATAACGTAAGGAAGGCTGACGTAGAGCGTGCCTCCGCTCAAGCCCTTTATCTGACACGTAAAGTGATCACCGTTCTTCATGATAATCACATCGGTGCTTTCTCGCGCGAAGAGAGGCAGGGCAAGAAGTAAAGAAAGGCACAGGATCGCGGCATGGATGTTCATAAGGCCTGCTCTATTCATAGTGATCCACTCTGGCATTCGGACTTGTATCATAATCGGCAACCGCATTTTGTCTGGGCTACGGGCGCCGATCCTCTCGGTTCCACTCTCCCCCTTCAAAAAAAGGCGCTGAGGATCAGTCCGAACTGGTTCAGCTGCTGATTCGGGCGCTTCCAGGTGATGGACTGGTGTTCGTAACACGGGCTGTGAACTCGAAATGCACGATTTCTGCTCGCGTCGGCTCGCCGGCCTCCCTGGTCTTAGCCTGGACTCACCTCCGGCAGAAACCGAAAGGTTTGCGCATTGGCTGGCAACTACATCAGCAGCAAGGAGACAGCTGCCTTTTCCCGTCGCGGACAAACGCACCAGCAGCACAGCGGAGAGACATTGGGCAGCCGTGCGCCGGGTTGGACGGGAACGTTGCCGCCGGTGTAGAGTTGATCCAGTCTCAGACGCCGTATGTGTGGCTCATCGGCCGAACCCAGACTAATGAGCCCTCCGATTACGATTTCGTGCACAAAATCCAGGCTGGGTATCAAGTCACACCATTGTTGCAGTGGGGCAAGACGCCGGTTCCGGCTCCCTTTAAGGCGGACCCACCGTGGATATGAAAACGCCACCGCTGAAACAAGTCAACAAGATGCCGACCAAGGTTTTCTACACTTATGGGGCGGAGCTGATGCATCCGCCGCATGTGACCGACTGGTCCATGGTCGCTTGCACTAGGCGCATTTAGGATTGAGCCATGACAGGCTGGGCGCGGCAATTCAGGAATCGCTCACCAGGGCTGCGTCGGCTCTGAATCATCCCAACACCTCTCGATCTACGAGGTTGACGAGTCCCCCCTCCAGCAGCTCCATCGCGATGAATCTCCGCTCGCTCTGGCATCGGATCCCTGGCCAGGCGCCGGAGATAGAACTGCGCTCGATCTCGGCATTTAGATTCCGAAAAGAAGAAGAATCCGAACAGGGTCTGAAGCTTGGTGGCAGGAAGGAAAGATTCGTGCCCTCCGTTTGGGTGCTGAACGAAGCAGAGAGATTGCCCGGAAGGCTGATATGCCCGCATAGGCCAACGATAAGGCTAAGAGAAAAGAAGAACTCTGAATGAGGCTACTCTGAGACTGCTGGGGCCGCCATTGACATTCTTGTGCTCGCTCGCTAATACTTTCTGCCATCGGAAACGTCGGTCAAGGCAAAACCGCAGAGCGGTGCTTACCTAACCCAAGTTCGTCAGTAAACCTGCCAAGTTTTCGAGTTTGGTTCCCATTTTTGCGAGCAAAGTTGTTTCGTTTCAGTGACAGCGAGTCGAAACCGTCGAAAAAGCTGATGTAGTGCAGACCGAGCCTCTTGTGGCGCGAAGTTGACTGCTGTCATGATCGGCGCGGGATGTTCCTTCGCCACCATGGGCGCATTCGAAACGGCAGAGAGCACAGCTATTGGTCGTTGGTGGAAACCGTGCGTACGGCCGATGGTCCGCGCCAGCGCACGCTGTGCTACCTGGGGGAACTGAACGGCTCGGCGCATGCCCGCTGGCAGAAGACGATAGAGGTCTTTAACCAACAGGGCGAGAGTGCGCAGCTGAAGCTGTTTCCGAGTGAAGTGGAAGTTCCCGATGAGGCTCATGTCGCACGCGTCCTGGTGAAGAAGGTTCGAGTGGAGCGCACGCGCAAATTCGGCGACTGCTATGTGGGAATGGAGCTGTGGAAGCGGCTGCAGCTGGACGATTTTTTCACTCAGCACCTGGACGGTGACCAAGCGGAGGTGCCTTGGTCGCGTGTCACTGCCGTGCTGGCGATCAACCGTTTGTGCAATCCGGGCAGCGAACTGGCGGTGGAGCGACACTGGTATCCATCCACCGCATTAGAAGATCTACTGCATATCGAGAAAGGAAAAATCAACGACACCCGACTGTATCGCTGCCTGGACCGCCTGTTGCCGCTGAAATCGAAACTGGAACAGCATTTGAAAGCGCGCTACGGAGAGCTGTTTCAAGCGCAGTTCGACATTCTGTTGTATGACCTGACCAGTACGTACGTGGAGGGAGAAGCGACGGGCAATCCTATGATGCGGCGCGGCTACTCGCGCGATCATCGTCCGGATTGCGAGCAGCTGGTGTTGGCAGTCATCGTAAACTGCGAAGGTTTTCCCTTCAGCTACGAGGTGTTCGATGGAAACCGGGCAGATGTTACAACCCTGGAGGTGATTCTGCGTACGGTGGAGCGCAAGTACGGGAAAGCGCGACGGGTCTGGATCTTCGATCGTGGAGTGGTCAGTGAGGAGAACTTGGCAGCGGTACGCAGGCATGGCGGACAGTATCTGGTGGGTACCGCGCGCCGCAAACTGAAACAGTTCGAGGCGGAGTTGTTGAAAGATGATTTTGAAAAGATTCGGCCGGACGTGGAGGTCAAGCAGATCCCCATTCCTGGCGGGGAGGAAACTTACATTCTGTGTCGCACGACGGGGCGGAAGGAAAAGGAGAAGGCCATTCGCAGCCGTTTTGTGAGCAAGATCGAAAGAGCTCTTCGCGGGCTGGAGAAACGGATCGCGGAAGGCAAGCTAAAAGATCGCTTCAAGATGGAGCGCAATCTGGGACGCATCCAGGCCTGCCATCCGCAGGTGGCGGATCTCTATGAGATGAAAATCACGGAAGACAAGCAAGGCATACGCCTGCTGTGGCGACAGAAACCGGAACAACAGCAATGGCTCGAGGCCCGCGAAGGGACCTATCTATTGCGCACCAATCTGCAGGTTGACTCTCCGGCGGAGCTTTGGAAAAAATACATTCAGCTGACGGAAGTAGAAGCCGCATTTCGTACACTCAAAAGCGAGCTGGCCATCCGACCGCTCTTCCATCAACTGGAAAAACGAGTAAAAGCGCACGTACTCGTTGCCTTCCTCGGCTATGCCTTGTTGGTGACGCTGAAACACCTACTGAAGCGAAGCGCTTCAGAATATTCGCCGGCTGAAGCCCTCAAGTTTTTAGCGACCTTGCACAGCGTAGATATCGTTTTGCCGACGATCGATAACAAAGAGATATGGCTGCGCCGCATTACCAAACTGGATGAAAATCAGGAGAAGATTTTCCACCAACTCCAACTGCAACTGCCGGAACGACTGGAACCCATCCAAATTCAAAATGTAGTGCAGACCGCATCATAGGCGCCACTGATTTAAAAGCACTTAACTATCTCTTGGGCCGTTTAATGACGAACTTGGGCTAGGTGAAACGTACCCCTGGCTGAAGAACGTTTGCAACTGATCAGCGCCCCCCCAGGTCCCGCGTCTTCGAAACCGGGGTATAAATCGGTGGGGCACTTGGCGCGTTGGGAAAAACAATTGGAGGTCTACATGTGGTTAGTCCCGCTTCGGAGGTTGCTCCCTTCGGAGCGGGACGTTTAGGTTGTCCGGGCCCAAATCATGTCGCCGCCCAGGCCAGCGGTTCGGCTTCTGTCGACATCTCCAAGAGTCTCTCCACAAAACTGCTCGCCGTGATTTGTGGGGAATCTGCAGGAATGAGTGGTTGGAACGCGAATCGCTCGCGGTCGAGCTAAGCCTCACTTGGACCTGGAATTGCCCCCTCTTGCTGCACTCTTTTCTGATCAGCGCGACCGTAAATATTCTTCTTCGCAATTGGCAAGTGAAACCTTACGAACGGGCTGGTTGCCAACCTGTTGGGGGTCCTGCTCCCCCTGTCGTTTGAAAAGGGGGTTTATGGGTGAAGGTGTGGGGGATACAGGAGCGGTTTCGCTGGGTTGATTGGAGCCCGAGGAGCAGGGCCCTGGCCGCGGTTAACAGACAGGCTTTGAGCAACCTCAACGAGGCATTCATGAACCAGGCGGTCCCCGATTACGTTAGTACTGTTTTTGGTGCATCACCGGTACTCTTTGAAGCCCGGCTGAATAGCACGACAATATCGCCGAAGAGCCTCGGCACGCTTCGAATCTGTTCGAGCCATGTCAAGGGAGTGAACGTCAAAGGACTGGATGAATGGTTGAAAGAGAACAAGTCGTTCTCTCGTCTGTCTGCAGTCGAGCGTTCGCCAAGAAGACGGTGGCGCGCACCATCGGAGTGATGCTGGCCACCCTGGGGTTTTTCGGGCTGTCCAAGTACCTTTTCCATGCTGATCTTCGGTCAAACCAAATTGTGCTGTTCGTAGCCACGGTGTGGATCTTAGCCTTGGTGCTTGACCGCTTCCCGGCTAACAAGGCGAACGCACAAACTGTCCTCACCGACTCAGAACGACTGCAAGCTCAAAAAATGGAGGCTATAGGTCGACTCGCTGGGGGAGTGGCTCACGATTTCAACAACCTGCTCGCGGTGATTTCGGGCTACAGCGATCTGGTGCTAGAAAGTCTTGGCTCATCGGATCTCAACCGCGGGAAGCTTGAGCAGATTAAACAGGCGGCGAACAGCGCCGCTTCTCTCACCCGTCAACTGTTGATGTTCAGCCGCCAGCACATCATCCAACCGGTGATTTTGGATATTAACCAGATCGTCGGCAATGCGGAAAAGATGCTCCGGCGCTTGATCAAAGAGAACATCGAATTCGCAGTGATCCTGGAGCCGAATCTCGATCGGGTAAGCGCAGATCCCGGCCAGATCGAACAAGTAATCCTAAATTTGGTGGTTAACGCCCGCGATGCTTTGCCGAGAGGCGGAAAGCTCCGTATCCAGACGAGTAATGTCCGAATGGATAACGACTCCAGTCCCGCCGGATCAGGCGTACTGCCTGGTCACTTCGTCCTGCTAGAGGTGACCGACACAGGAACGGGCATGGACCAGGAGACACAGAGACACATCTTCGAGCCGTTCTTCACCACGAAGGCTGTGGGCAAGGGCACTGGCCTAGGTTTGGCGACCGTCTACGGAATAGTGAAACAGAGCGCCGGAAAGATCGAAGTGCAAAGCACATTGGGGCAGGGCTCGTCGTTCAAGATCTATTTCCCTGCCATGAAGCAAGCGGAGGCGAGTCAGGAATCCCGCAAAGACCCGGCTAGTCCAGCGTTTTCTGCAGAGACCGTGCTTGTGGTCGAAGATGCGCAACCCCTTCGCGATTTGATCTGCGAAGCCTTGAGCGGCTTTGGCTGCACGGTCTTGCCCGCGCGCAACGTGCAAGAAGCCTTAAAAATGGTCAGAGAAAGAAAAACTCCGATTGAACTGCTGCTGACAGACGTGGTGATGCCCGGAATGGACGGCACGGCCCTGGCCAAGGAGATCCGTTCGCTCAGCCCTGAAACCAAGGTACTTTACATGACCGGCTACAGCGGTGAGTTTGTGCGGGCCGAGATGTTAAATCCGGGTGTGTCGCTCATCCGGAAGCCCTTCACCCCCACCGAACTTGGACGCAAGATTCGCAAGATGTTGCCGGATAAAACCGGCACGGCCTCGCCGGAGGCGGCTTCCGCGAACCAGAGTGCGGTGGCTCGCAGGGCATTGGTCGCGCGAACATCAGGATAAACAGCAGAACTGCATTTCCATTCAGATGGCCCTTCAATCACACCGCAGCGGCGCACGCCTGCGCTGTGGAAGTGAGGGAACAGCCGGTGCGGCAAGAACGCCTGTACCGGCTAAGGGACGAGCAAGCCCCATGGCTGCAAACCCGCTCTCCGTCGAGCGGTCAATGACGTTGCATTGGCGGCTGCGCTCACCGCTCTGCTGCCTCTTATTCCTAGCTTCCAGGAATTCCTTCCGGTTAATCGATCGCGTTTCGGGCGCAACAGGTTCGCGACGGTTGCGAGCATTCGTCACTTTGCCTGTGATCGGGCCTGCTTCACCATTTCGACCAGGACAGTTTTCGTTTCGCCGGCGTTCCTCACTTCTCGCAGGAACGCAATCCGGGCGCCGCGGGCGCCATCGCTGGTCTGCAGGCGCAGATTGAAGCCCAGGCGGTCAACGGCAGTCATGGATGCGGTCTGGGAATCCATGCGTGCGAAAGCCCGTGCAAGCAAAACTAGCGCCTCTGCGTGGTCCACATTCATGTGCCGGATGATTTCATCCGCATGATCTGCCAGAGGATCCGGCTGTGCCCGCTCGTATTCGGGGGCCGGGACCCAGCCCATCACGCCGAAGCCACCGATGTAGTAAAGGTCCACGACCTCCATGCGGTAAAAGGCGAAGTCCTCAAAATCGACCCAGTATTGGCTGTGGGGGTGGCGAGGTAGGTAAGAGGCGCGCGCTTCTGCAATTTCTTGCGAGGGTAGCACTGCCGTGGTTCCCATTAAGGTCACCCGGGGAGCACCGAGGGGATCACCGGCACCGGCGGGCGGGGTTACAAGCAGGCTGCTGCGCGGGTCCGCCTGGACATTGTGAGTGTGCATGGCCATCGCACTGATCAGGAGGATGGGGCGTCCCCTGGCATCCAAGCCGTAGGGCATGACGGATCCGAAGGGATAACCCGATGGCTTACAGGAGAGAGTCGAGAAACTGCCCACGCGGCCCCGATGCATAAGCGTGCGCGCCTGCTCGGCGAAGGAAGGCTGTGGAACTGTAGGGTGGTCAGTGGCCGGGCCAGCGTGTTTTCTCGCGGACATGAATGCGACTCCAGGAGGACCATTCAACCTCCCTGTGTTTGTACCATGGCCATACTCCTCGGGCAGGGAAAATGGGCGCTGACCCGTGGTGCACATGTCACGAATTGCGGAATAGCTCAGTAATCATCCACAGCAGAATCAGGCAGGTCCACCACGGAATGGAGGCGAGACCTTCAAAGCTGACATTCGTGCCCAGCCACGTGTTTATTCGCTGCCAGCGCAGTTCGCGAACCAGCTTGCGGTAGAGACGTTGCTCGTCCTGTTCGAGATAGCGGACCATGGTGGGAATGTCAGCCAACAGATGCCTGCGGGAGGATTGAAACCACTCGTTTCCCCTCTACTAGCAATCGAAGTAAGTGCGGTGTTGTTCCCAGGTATCGCGCAGGCCCTGCTTGTCACCGAGGAGGGGCGCAGGCCTCGGCTTGCGCATGGACCAGGAAGCGGGCGCAGTGATCGTGGGGCAGTCCAGCCAAGGCATCGCGGCAGGTAGAGCGGACGTGGCGTAACTGGCTGGACCAGAGTGCCGGACAGCAGCTGATGTAGTTGGCGACGACCGACATGTTCACGCCATGACGGTGGCGCCAGCCAGCCAAGAGCTTACGGGCGTCGCGTTTTTGACCGAGAGCCACCAAGGTGCGAGAGGTCTCCTCCCAGGACTCGACTTGGCACTCAACCACGAGCCGATGTTTCTTCCAATATCTCACGACCAGCCGCTGGTACCCCACATCCGAGAGTTGCTGGAGAAGAACTGCCCGGTAGATGCCGCTTTGCCAGGGAGCGCCGTCTACCATATCCAGCAGAGCTTGGACTTCCCGAACTCCAGAATGCGGATACCTGCTACGCCAACCCGGTTGCCTGGTGAACTTCTTGGGTTTTCCCCGTTCGAGGGCGTACGAGGCCAGGGTCGCGAGCGCACGCGGCGTGGGGCGCAATCCCTGCTGCAGGAAAGTGCGCATTTTCTGGTAGGCCGGCTCCTCCCTGGGTTGATCTCCCAGGCCTGTTCGGCTGATTGCAGCGCCTCCTCCCAGCGGCCCTCCAGCCCCAGCACGCGCGATTCGCAGCTCAACACCCAGCTGTCCCGGGTTCCCAAGGAGTGGGCCTGTTGCAGGCACTGGTGCGCCTGCTGAAAGTCGCGTAGTGTGGCCGAGATCACAGCGTACGACGAGAGCCAAGCCGCCTGAATCTCAGGGTCGTCGGGGAACAGCTCCGGATTGGCCTGGAACGACCGCAGGTCATCCAGCAGACACCATCGGCGCCGGTGAATGCTTCTGACGAAGTAGCGGGCCCGGGGACTCGAGGGATCGCGCTGCAGAGCGGTGCGAAACAGCCAGCGAGACAGCCGCCATCCGCCCGGACGAGCCGCCAGCCTGCCACCCAAGATGAGTTCCGGCACAGATAGCTGGCCTGGGCTGGTGAATGGTTTCCAGTACTCGGATGGCGATCATAGAGGTCTTGCAGGTGAGCGAGCGAGTTCACGGTGTTGTCATATTGAAGCATGGAAGGCAGCAGGGGGCGTGGGGGAAATCTTGCAAGCTCGACGGAAGTAACTCACAGCCATGATCTGGCGATATCGTGCGGCGGGAACTCCCGGGCCTTCGGGGTTTGGATCGGTCGACCAGTTCGACGTGACGCGTCCCAGTCTTGGGCATGTGATCCTTTGCATGCATCCCTCGCAATTTCGTCGGGAAGTATGGCTTCATGCCCTGGTGGATCAAAGCGGCGGAAATGCCCTCGGAGACCAATCGCGGAGCCCGAACGCCGTGCGAGAATACCACTGAAAGCCAGCTCCCGCTCGCGGACCGGGCTGCCAGGAACTCGGGGGGGCAGAAGCGAAACTGGGGAATGACCGGCAAGGCAAAGCGCAGGATGCCGCGGTTTCGGCACCAGCGACGGTTAACCGGGCGACATCGTCCAAGGTGGAGAGGCTGGAAATGAGAGATGAAAGCAGAGTCTTTCGAACATCTCGGAGCGATCCAGGGAGCGCGAGCGCAGTTTGGCGAGATGTGGGAGAGTTTGGGCGATGACACCAGAGGAGATTCGCCTGGCGGAATCGCGTGCCCGCAAAAAGCACTGGAAGCGCTGGGGCCCCTACCTCAGCGAGCGTGCCTGGGGCACAGTCCGGGAAGACTACAGTGCCGACGGCGATGCGTGGGACTACCTACCTTACGACCACGCCCGTTCTCAGGCATACCGGTGGAATGAGGACGGGCTGGCAGGTATCTCCGATCGACATCAGCTCATCTGCTTTGCCCTCACCTTGTGGAATGAACGCGATCCTATGCTGAAGGAGCGGCTCTTTGGTCTCACCGGGAACCAGGGGAACCACGGCGAAGATGTTAAGGAGTACTACTTCTATCTGGACTCGACGCCCACTCACTCCTATATGAGGTGCCTGTACAAATATCCTCAGGCTGAGTTTCCCTATGCCCAACTGGTTGAGCAGAACCGGCGGAGGGACAGGACGCAACCGGAATTCGAACTGATAGATACCGGTGTGTTTGCTGACGACCGGTACTTCGATGTCGTCCTGGAATATGCCAAGGTGGACATTGAGGACATCCTGATCCGGATCTCGGTTACCAATCGCGGCCCGCAACCCTCAAATCTTAGGCTGCTGCCTACAGTCTGGTTTCGTAATACCTGGGCCTGGGGAAGAAGCGAGTCGAAGCCGGAGCTGCACCAAGCTCGCCTGGCTCCATACCCGGTCATTGAGTTGAAGGATCCAAGGGCCGGAACACGCTGGCTGCACTGTGAAGATTCGCCGGAGCTAGTGTTCACAGAAAACGAGACCAACGTCAAGCGGCTTTGGGGAGCGGCTAACCCCGCTCCCTATGTGAAAGATGGGATCAACGATTACATCGTTCAAGGTAGAGGCAATGCCGTTAATCATGAGAAACGGGGCACCAAGGCAGCCGCGCATTACAAACTGAGCCTGGCCGCGAGCGAAACCGTGGCGGTGCGTTTGCGCCTCACCAACAGCGACCTCGGCGCGAAAACCGCTTTCGATGCTTTTGACACCACGCTTGCCTTGCGCCGCCGCGAAGCCGACGACTTCTACGCGACGGCAATCCCGCAGGATTTGTCCGCTGATGCACAGAACGTCATGCGCCAGGGTTTCGCCGGTATGTTGTGGTCCAAGCAGTTCTACCACTACGTGATTCGGGAATGGCTGGAAGGCGATCCGGGTAATCCTCCGCCGCCGCCCCAGCGCCACACCGGCCGCAACTCGCAATGGACGCACCTGTACAACGCCGACGTCATCTCGATGCCCGACAAGTGGGAGTACCCCTGGTACGCCGCTTGGGATCTAGCCTTTCACTGTGTGGCGCTGGCGTTGATCGATTCGGATTTCGCCAAAGACCAGCTGATCCTGCTGCTGCGCGAGTGGTACATGCACCCCAACGGCCAGCTCCCGGCATACGAGTGGGCCTTCAGCAATGTGAATCCCCCGGTCCACGCTTGGGCCGCGTGGCGTGTCTACAAGATCGATAAGAAGCGCAACGGTCGGGGAGACCGCGGTTTTTTGGAGCGGGTTTTCCATAAGCTCATGCTGAACTTCACCTGGTGGGTGAACCGCAAAGATGCCGATGGGATGAATATCTTTCAAGGAGGCTTTCTGGGCTTCGATAATATCGGGGTCTTCGATCGCAGCGCCCCGCTGCCCACGGGGGGTTACCTCGAGCAATCGGATGGGACCAGCTGGATGGCCATGTACACGTTAAACCTGCTGGCGGTCGCTCTGGAGCTGGCCAAGGAGGATCCCAATTACGAGGATGTGGCCAGCAAGTTCTGGGAGCACTTCATCTATATCGCTCATGCGATGAGTCATCGCGGGCAGGATGGCCTGAGCCTGTGGAACGAAGCCGACGGCTTCTTCTACGATTTATTGCGCCTCCCCGATGGCACCAAGTTCCCGATGAAAATCCGCTCCATGGTGGGTCTGATTCCGCTGTTTGCCGTGGAAACGCTGGAGCCGGCGATGCTTGCCCGTCTTCCCGATTTCAAGCGGCGGCTGGAATGGTTCATTGACAACCGTCCGGACCTGACGGAAAACGTGGCCTGCATGCGCACGCATGGAATGGGGCAGCGACGCCTTCTGTCGATTGTGACTCAGGAGCAGTTGCGCCGTATCCTGGGCTATATGCTGAATGAGAATGAGTTCCTTTCACCCCACGGCATTCGCGCTCTATCGCGTTACCATCGGGACCACCCCTATATGCTGGCGGTGAACGGTATGGTGCATCGCGTCGACTACGAACCGGCGGAGTCGACGACGGGACTGTTTGGTGGGAACTCCAACTGGCGGGGTCCGGTCTGGTTTCCGGTGAACTTTCTGCTGATCGAGTCGCTACAGAAGTTTCATTACTACCTCGGGAACGATTTCAAGGTGGAGTGTCCCACCGGTTCGGGCAGACAGTTGACGCTGTGGGAGGTCGCCGGCGAGCTCTCGCGCCGGCTGACCAGCATCTTCCTTCGGGACGGGAGTGGCCACCGACCGGTTTATGGGAATCTAGAAAAGTTTCAAAGCGATCCGCACTTCCGCGAGTTGGTGCTCTTCTACGAGTACTTCCATGGGGATTCCGGCGCCGGTGCAGGCGCCAGCCACCAAACCGGCTGGACTGGCCTGATCACCAAGTTGTTGCAACAAAGCGGCGAGGTTCGCCCGCCGCCCAGGAAGGCCGGACCCACCCGTGCTGCAACCGCGGCCGACTGAATTCTGAGAAAGGCTGGCGCGCTGCACGGCGGCCTCGGGCAGCCAAAGTCCGCCCCATGCCGTCACGCTCCGGGAGCCACAGCCGGGCCAGGAGCTCAGAGTGCGCTGCCGTAGACCGGAATCGCCGCGCCATTGACGTCTTTTCCCGACTCGCTGACAAGCCATACGATCAGGCTCGCGATGCGCTGTGGCTGAACCCATTGCCTAAAGTCGGCGTTGGGCATGGCCCTGCGATTCGCGGGAGTGTCGATGGTGCCGGGCAAGATGACGTTGGCTGTGAGTCCCGCATCCCTGTTTTCCAAGGCGATCGACCGGATCAGTGCGACCAGAGCCGCTTTCGAACAACTATAGGCGCCCACTCCCGCGCCAGGTTCCAGGGCGGCCCGGCTGCCAATGGCGATGATGCGCCCGTCGCCCGTGCTCCGCAGTGTCGGAATCACGGCACGCAGAAGAAAAAACGCGCTGTTCAGATTGACTTCCAGCATGCGCTGGAAGGTGGCATCGTCGGTCGCAGCCACCGGCTGGCCACCGGCGAAGCCACCGACCGTATGGACCACGATGTCAAGTCGACCGAAACGAGTGACCGCGGTGTCGGCAACTTTCTGCGCGCCTGCCGGCGTAGCGATGTCGGCGGGAATGGCCGTGAAAAGCGGGCCGTTGAAATCGGCTGGCTGAATCTTTTGCGACACGCCAATCACCGTCGCCCCGGCGTCGAGAAGAGCCTGGGTGACGTGAGATCCAAGGCCGCCGTTGGCTCCGGTGACCATTGTGACTTTGCCTTTCATGTGGGTTCCTAGGGAGTGGGCTTTCGAGGCCCGTTTGCTCCCTCACCCTCATGCGATGTCATCAAGAGGGCAAGGGCGTGCTTCTCGGCGGTAGACTCCGGCACTGGGCCGGTGAAAACCCGCGCACAGTTGCGTCGGCAGCCTCAACGGGCTGGAACCTCGCGCTTGGGATATTTGGCGAACATCTTC
>Ga0187773_10000764_pt1 | contig 12882 bp, 16 predicted proteins | sample 0216_BV02_MP05_1_FD_133133 | JGI IMG/M metagenome (GOLD analysis project Ga0187773, IMG submission 133133) | Tropical peat soil microbial communities from peatlands in Department of Meta, Colombia - 0216_BV02_MP05_10_MG | ecosystem: Environmental > Terrestrial > Soil > Wetlands > Peat | place...
TGGCGTGCCGCCACCAACTTTACCTGGCAGAGCGCGATCGACGAGCAGACCGACACCGAACTGCTGCGCCGGCCCATGCGCAAACTTTCCTTCCGGGTCGACCGGAGCCTGACCGGCGGTGGTACGGTCGGTGGCGAGCTTGTTGCTGCCTCCTCACATCTTGACTTCGACAACGTGACTAACGGCACGACCACCGTACCCGGCTACGGGATCGTCAATCTAATGTTCCGGCTGCCGATAGACCGCCAGTGGACGCTCGAAGGTCGGGCCGACAACATCTTCGACAAGACCTACGAACTGGTTTCAGGCTACAACACGCCTTCTCGCTCGTACTTCATTGCTATGCGCTATGATGCAGCCCGCTGACCGACGCCTCGCCTACCTGCTCGCCGCCTCCGCCGCCGTGCACCTCATGGTGTTGTCGGCGACCGGGTGGCGCGCGCGTTCGCCGGTGTCGTCGGGCGACATTGCGCTCCAGGTTTCGCTGCTTGGGCCAGTACCGGAACAGCGCGCCGCTGGCTCGATATCCGCGAGCCGGCCTGTAACAAAAGCGGCTGCTGCGACTTCAGTGGCGTTGCTGCGCACCGGAATCGAGCCGGCGCCGGCCGAAGTGCTCGTCACGCGGCCGCAGCACCAAACACCCCACAATCAATCTGGATCGAGCACGTTCCATAATCAGGTAAAACGCGGAAACGGCGGCCATAACCAGCTGACCGAGGCCGCCATCAAGGCCTACGGTCAGACGCTGCACGACCGGCTCATGCAGGCACTGCACGCGCGCTTTTTCTATCCCTTGCTGGCACGGCGCGAGGGATGGCAAGGCGCGGTACGCCTACTGCTTCATATCGAACCAGACGGGCGCATCTCGAATACGCAGATCCTGCACACGTCGGGATATGCGGTCCTGGATGATGCTGCCATGCGAAGCGTCCACGAGATCGCGGTGGTGCGCGTCGACGACGCGCCGCCCGGTACCGCTTTTTTTGACTTGAGCCTGACGGTCGTGTATAGACTGACTGACGGTTGAGGACCGCGTGCAATGGGCCATCGTCTTTCCAAGATTTACACCCGCACCGGCGACGACGGCACCACCGGCCTCGGCGACGGCGCGCGCGTGAAAAAAACCAGCGCGCGGGTGGAGGCCATCGGAGCGGTCGACGAACTCAACAGCGTGATCGGTATGCTGCTGGCGGACGGCGTACCCGGGGACATCGACTCAGCCCTGACGGACGTCCAGCACGATCTTTTCGATCTCGGCGGCGAGCTCAGTATTCCGAACCGGACCGCGATAGCGGAACGTCAGGTCACACGCCTGGAAACAACCTTGGACGGGCTCAACGCCGATTTGTCTCCGCTCAAGGAGTTCATCCTGCCGGGCGGAACGCCGACTGCGGCTGCCTGTCACCTCGCGCGCGCGGTATGCCGCCGTGCCGAACGGCGCGTCTGCCGTCTCGCCGAAACCGAGACGATCAACCCGGCGGCGGCAAAGTATCTGAACCGCCTTTCCGATCTGCTGTTCGTCATGGCGCGTACGCTCAATGCGCGCTCGAATCGCGGCGACGTCCTGTGGCAGCCGGGGAAAAACCGCTAACGCCCGTCTGAGGTTTTTGTCGGGCGCGCGCCTGCTCGAGGTCGTGGCACACGTCCTCGGCGCCATCCAGGATCCGCGGACTGCTGCGCTCGATGAGATCAGGCGGAACGAAGAAGAGATTGTCGTGCGCGACGGCGGCCAGTCCGGACCAGGCCCGCCAGCGGTCGCGCCACTCAGACCAGAGTTGATTGTTTCCGCTGGCGAGAATCGCTTCCGGGTTGCGTTGCAGCACCGACTCTATATCCACGCGCGGCGTGATCCCCGGCAGGTCGGCAAACACGTTCTCCCCGCCGCACATGCGGATCACGTCGCTGATCAGGTGTCGGCCGGTGACCGTGAGCGGGGAAACGTCGAGGATCTGATAGAACACCGGTACAGTCGCGCGGCCGCTGTAGCGCGCGCGCAATTGCGCCAGATGCCGGCGGTATTCTGCCGCCGCCGCGTCTGCCGTTGGCTGCGTGCCCAGGAGCTCGCCGAAACGTTCCAACAAACCGGCGATATCCTCCACTCGGCGCGGCTCGGTGACGAAGACGGTGAATCCGAGTCCACGCAATTTCTCCAACTGCCACGAGGGATTTCCGGTTTGCCAGGCAACGACGAGGTCGGGACGCCGCGCGACGATCGCCTCGAGATCGAGTCCGGCGCCGCTGCCGACCCGCGGAATCCGTCTCGCGGCTTCGGGATAATCGCTGTATTCCACGGCGCCGACGATGCGGCTCCCGGCGCCGGCCGCGTACAGCAGTTCAGTGATGTTCGGCGCCAGGCTGACGATGCGTTGCGCCGGAGCGCGCAGCTCAACCCGTGCTCCGGCGTCGTCCCGTACCGACACCTGCGCTTGCGCCGTCAAGGCGGTGACCCACATGAGAAAAAAGAGATAACGACGCCATAACCGGGCACGGTGGTTTTTCATCGGAGTAGCCGCGCGCTACAGCCGACCCGCGTGGAACAACAACTCGGGCGCCTCGTGTGCCCCGTTTTTTTCGACACGGATGCGCGTGATGGAGGCGTTGGGGACTTGCAACCGAAACAGGTGCCGCAGCGGGGTCTCCAACACATGCGCCACGAACATGCGAATCACGCCGGCATGCGCCACGACCAGCACATGTTGACCGCCGTGACGCGCGAGCACGTCGTTCCAGACGGCGAGGATGCGCAGCCGAAAAGCCGTCAACGGTTCGGCCCCCGGCGGCGCATGCGCGACGGGATCGCGGCGGAACCGGCGCAATAAATCCGGATCGGCTGCGGTCAACTCCGCGGGCGTGCGCGATTCCCACGCGCCGAACCCGATTTCCATCAGGCGCGCGTCAGTTTCGAACGGCAGGGCGTGCCGCGCCGCCAATTCCCGGGAAAACTCGACGCAGCGCGACAGCGGCGAGCTGATGATTACCTGCCACGGGCAATGTCCGTGCACCGCCTGCCGCATCTGCGCCCAGCCCTTTTCGCTCAGGGGATCGTCAGTCTGGCCGCGGTATTTTCTGCCGCCGACCGGCTCGCCGTGACGAATGAGATCGAAGATTGTGATCTGACTTTCAGACATGCGAACAATTCACGCCAGCACAGTGGGTGGCGCCGGATGATGGAAATAGGTGGACGGGATCAGACGGAGAGAAAACCCGCCAGGTGGGCGCCGGCCATGAGCGTGCCCACCACCAGCCAAAGCAGCAGGACGCGCCAGATGAGCGCCACCACGCGACGCACGTGGCCCGCGTCAGGAATGACGGCAAGATCGGAAGGCCGCTCCTCGTATTCGTTTTCCATCGAGGCCGGCTCGCACAACTGCATGTGCATGGCGCCGAGTCCGGAGGCGAGCAACGGCCCGCTGTTGATGTCCGACCACACCCCGACGCGCTTGCGCCAGCAAAGCAGCGCGTCCTCGAAGCTGCCCATGAGGGCGTAGGAAAGCGCCGTGATGCGGGCCGGTATCCATCCCAGAACGTCGTCGAAGCGCGCCGCCGCCCAGCCGAACTCGGCGAAGCGCTCGTAACGGTGCCCCCACAGCGAGTCGAGGATGGCGCTCAAGCGCTGCATCACGGCGCCGAACGGACCGAGCAGCACGAACCAAAAGATCGGCGAAACAATCAACGAGTTACCCTGCTTGAGCACGCCCTCGACCGTGGCGCGCGCGACGCTGGACTCGATCTTTTCCGGCGCGCCTTTGCCGGTCAGATCGCGCAATTTTTCGTCCGCTTCCTCCAGGTCGCCGGCTTCGAGCGCCTCCGAAACCCCGTTGGCGGTTTTCCCGAGACGCTGCACATCGACGCACAGATACAGCACCACCACGTCGAAGGCGAACTGCAATATCCAGGCGAGCTGACCCAGCACGTAATCCACCAGGAACACACCCGCCACGATCGGCAAAATCGCCAACACCACGGCGCCCACGCCATGTATGCGCCGGCCGCCGTTGAAGCGTTCCTCGATCGACTCGGCCCAGTCGCGGTACCACGCAAAGGGCTTGAACCCGTGACGATCGGGGATCAGGTGATCCAGCAGGATCGCCAGCAAAACCGCTATCAGTATCTTGGTCATGTCAACCGCGTCCATTCCGTGCGACGTATAAATGTAACGGCCCAGTCCGTCGCCGCGCAAGTCCTAAACAGTGGCGAGATAACGTTTCCAGTCGAAACGCGGGCCGGGGTCGGTCTTGCGCCCCGGGGCAATGTCGCCGTGACCGTATATTCGCGCCGGCGTGATCGCGGGATAGGTTTCGCGGATGGCGCGTGTCAGCCCGACCAGCGCCTGGTACTGGGCGTCTTCGAATGCCAGCGCGTCATCGCCCTCCAGCTCGATGCCAATGGAAAAATCGTTCACGCGCGCGCGCCCGTCACAATACGACCGGCCGGCGTGCCAGGCGCGCTCGTGCAATGGCACGAACTGCACCAGCTCGCCGTCGCGGCGGATCAGCACGTGCGCCGAGACTTTCAGATCGTTGATCTCATCGTAATAGGGATGCTCGCGCGGGTCGAGGCGATTGCAGAACAGCTGCTCGATCCCGGGACCGCCGAATTTTCCCGGCGGCAGGCTGATGGCGTGAATCACCAGGGTATCGATGGGTGCGCCTTCGGGACGGGCATCGAAGTTCGGGGAAGGAACGTAACGGACGCCCCGAATCAGGCCGGTGGCGGCGTCGATCCGCAGCGTGTCACGGGATGTATGCGCCGACGGAGAGGATTGCATGACGAAATTGTAGCTTACCCGTCTATGGAAGTACCGCCGCCCGGCGGCCGTTCCGAATTCCACCAACCGGCGCCCGTCCACGATCCCGGCCGCCTGTTTTCTCGGGGATCACCGGCGATATCATTATATATATGATGCCCCCATCGCCGTCCGCCCCTTCTGTCTGCAAATAGCCATGGCCCTGGCCGATCGCGAACGCTGGAATCGCAAGTATGCCGCCGGCAATCCGCACCCGGACTTTGCCCCGGACCCGCTTCTGACGCAGTATGCCCACCTGCTGGGCGGAAACGGATGGGCGCTCGACGTCGCTTGCGGTGTCGGTCACAACGCTCTGTTCCTGGCGCGCGGCGGCTACGACGTGTTGGCCGTGGACGGCAGCTTGGTAGGCCTGCAATACGGGCGCGCCACCGCACGCGACCGCGCGCTGCCGGTGCACTTCGTCGCCGCCGATCTCGACCGGTTCGCGCTAATTCGCCACCGTTTCAACCTGATACTGGTCATGCGGTTCCTAAGCCGACCGCTGCTGCCGTTGCTCAAGGAAGCGCTGATGCCGGGCGGGCTGATGATTTATCAGACGTTCAACCTTAACTGGCGGCGCGCCAACCCGGCCTTTAATCCCGAGTACCTGTTGGCGCCGGGCGAGCTGGCCAAGGCTTTCAGCGATTTCGAAGTCATCGCCACCAATGACGCGATGGATATTGCGGATGACCTGACTTACTGGATCGGGCGCCGGCCCGGCGGAACGGCGCACATGCCGAAAAGCTGAGCGTTGGTGTCGGCGGCTCAGTCGTTTTCGACGCCCCAGATCTTCACGGATGAATGATCGGACGCGTCCGGTGGACGCACGACCCGGAAACTTTCTACGATGCACTCGTCTTCGACGTCGCGCTCCATCGCGAGGAGCGTATGTATTTCGTGGCTGCACAAGCTGGCGGCAAAGCCGGCTTCCTCGCGCGCGGCGGCCAAAGCCGCCTCCCGATCCGGCGCGCCGTAATGGCGCATGAAATGATCGGCCAGACGCTCGACAACCTCCTGGTGCTCGCGCTCATCGATTTCGTCCACCATCACCAGCGTGCCCCACCCGAAACTCGTCGTGCCTAAAAATCCGTGGTGAAACGCCTGCTGTTGCTTGCCGGTCAATGAGTCCGGATCCACGTTGAGGAACACGAACGAACCCGTCACCGCCCATTCGCCCGGGACGGCCAGTTTCTCGTAGACCCGGCTGTCCGAGTCATCGAGACGAATGAGGCGCGGAAAACGCATGATCATGATCGTACACCTTCGTCCGGCGGTCAGCGATACCACGCCGGCCACACCATTTCATACAAGACGTAACAACACGGATCACGCGTGATTAGGCCGGCGGCGACCGGGGGATTTACTTCAGCGAGCGGATTCTGCTTGAATGAAGGCGTACTCACTTGGCACGCCCTGCAACGGGGCATTCCCGGAACACCGGAGGTGTCCATCATGAGCCAAGACCCAAAGCTGAGCCGCCGCGGTTTCGTGCGGCTGTGCGCTTCGACGCTGGCCATGATCGGCGCCAACCCGGATCTGCTGGCGCAAACGGGTGCCGAGTTACGCCGCTATCAGCGCGTCCGCCTCATGGACCCCGACGGTAGTCCGGTAACACCAGCCCACCTGAAGGTGGGTGAAAATTACCTGTTCCACTATCCGTATATCGCCACGCCCTGCTTCCTCCTGAATCTCGGCCGCCCGACGGAACAACAGGCGCTGCTGAAAACCGAAGCCGGTAAATCGTATGAATGGCGCGGTGGCGTGGGGCCGGAGCGTTCCATCGTCGCCTTCTCCGCCATCTGCGCGCACAAGATGTCGTATCCTGCCGACGAGGTCAGCTTCATCAATTATCGGCACAATAACGTAAGTTTCCAAAATAAAGACCAAGCGACGGAACAACGCTCGCAGGTCATCTACTGCTGTTCAGAAAAAAGCGTGTATGACCCGTTGCGCGGCGCGCGCGTGCTCGGCGGGCCGGCACCGCAGCCGTTGGCGGCGGTTGAGCTGGAGTACGACGACCGCGACGGATCGCTTTACGCGATCGGCGTCTCCGGGGGAGAAATGTTCGACCGGTTCTTCGAGAAGTTTGCGTTCCGGCTGACGCTCGAGTTCAAGACCCAGAACGTCCGCGAACCGGTCACGCGCACCGCCACGGTCATGCCCCTCACCCGGTACTGTCATACGCAGGTGCTATGCTAGTCATCGCGCGGGAAAGAATTACTGGCCTCGGGAGCGGTCTAGACAATCCGCCAACTTGGCATGTCCTTCGGCCGCCGCCACCATGGCCGGCGTGCGACCGAAAGCGTCCTTGGAGCGCGGGTCTGCGCCGTGGGCGAGCAACAGGCGCACGATTTCCAGTGAACCTACGGCCGCGGCGTGGTGCAGTGCGGTTTCACCCTGATCGTCACGGGCATTCACGCGCACTGATTTGTTCTGAAGCACAACGCGAATCACCTCGATGCGATCCGAGTCCACCGCTCGCATCAGCGGTGTCCAACCGTAGACATCCGCGGCATTGGCATCCGCGCCGGCTTCGAGCAGCTGCCGGACAACGGCTGCCTGCCCCGTGGCAGAAGCCAGTGTCACGGCGGTCCAGCCGTTTTCGGCCCGGGTGTTCACCGCCGCGCCGTGCGCCAGCAGTGTAGCGACCGTTTCTGGCGTGCCTTCGGTGGCGGCGTACATCAACGCCGTCCCGCCTCGCGCGTTGGCGGCATTTACATCGGCGCCCGCAGCGAGCAAAGCGCGTGCCAGATCCGTGCGCGCGGCCGCAGCTGCCACCATCAGTGCGGTTTTTCCATCCTTGGTAGCCAGATTGACTAGTCTTGAATTCTGCGAGAGCCGCTGCTCAATGGCGTGGAGGTCGCGCTGAGCGATGGCCCGAATCCATTCTTCATCCGGTCCGGCCCAGGCGACGCTCAGCATCAACATCGCGGCAGCGCAGAAGTAAACGTATCGCGACGTGAATACAGAAGCCGTCATGGCCCCGCCGATGCGCCACCTCACTCTATCGCCGCGGCCGCATCGAGGTCACGCCGCCGGCGTGTTGCGTTTGACCCAACGGGAGGTTTCGCGAAGCCGCTCGTTTTTCCAGAATGGCGCGCGCGCCTTGAGCTCCTCGATCAGGTAGCGGCAGGCCTCGAAGGCGGCGGCACGATGCGCCGCCCATACCGCGACCAGCACGATGGGATCGTTCGGACGCACCTCGCCGACGCGGTGGATGATCAAGGTATCGAGAATATCCCAGCGCCGCCGGGCTTCGACGCTGATCTGCTCCAGGTTTTTTTCCGTCATCCCGGAGTAGTGTTCGAGCGTCATGGATTGCACGGCGCGCCCTTCGTTGAAATCGCGCATCGTGCCGACGAAACTGACGACGGCTCCGTACTGCCCGCGCCGGCCCACCACCTGGTCCTGATAGCTGGCGAGCTCCGTGCACGGATCGAAATCCATCTCGCGCAGCTGAATCGTCATTCAATCTCCCAAACTACTTCACCACGCCACAGGCGATGCGCGCGCCACCGCCGCCGAGCGGTTGCGGCTGATCGGAATAATTGTCGCCGCCGGCGTGAATCATCAGCGATCGGTCCTTGATGTCGGCCAGCTTCAGCCGCGGCGCGACCAGCTTCAGCCTAGCGCTGCCGTCGGCGGCCACGGTCAGCACCGGCAGATCGCCCGCGTGACCCGCGCCCTGCGGTCCTTCGTGCTTGCCGGTCTTTTGCGGATCGTAGTGACCGCCAGCGGCGAGGCCGGCGGTCATTTTTCCGTCCTTTTCCTTCGGCAGGCAGCTCGGATTCTCGTGCACGTGAAACCCGTGCGCGCCGGGCGGCAGGCCCTTGAGGTCGGTGGTCAGCGCGAGGCCGTCGGTGCTGTCTTCCACGCGGATGGTCCCGACCGAGTGGCCAACGCCTTTCGCATCGATGGCGTGCATCGTCACCGTGACCGAGTCGGCCAGTGCCGACGCTACTACGAATGAAAGCAACGCGGGAATCAGGATCAACGTTTTTCTCATGGCAGTGCTCCCGGGCGCATGAGGATGAATTGGCGGATAGCGCCATGCCGCCACCAAAGCACTTTCAGCTCGACGCTGGCCGCGGTCGCGTGCCCGCCGGCTTGCCCGTCGCCGCCACGCCTTCGCGCGAAACTTCCTCGTACCAGAGGTCGTGATGCTGCTTGGCCCACTCCACGCTGACGTATCCGGTGGTCATGCCTTCGAGCGCGCCTTCGGCGCCGAGCGTGCCGATATAGATGTGTCCGAGCGCGATCGCGAGCCAGCCGATGGCGCACACGGCATGGATGACGTTGGCCAGCTGCATGGCCTCGCGGCTCTGTCCGAAGTTCGGAAAGTCGAGCACCAGGCCCGTGAGGCACACCGCCACGCCGACAGTCGTGATGATCCAGTACCAGGCCTTTTCACCGCCGTTCAGGCGCCCGGCAGAGGGATGTTTGTTCCCGATGACGCCACCCCCCTGCTTGAACCACTCCACGTCCGTCCGGTTCGGGATGTTGTAGCGGAACCAGGCGATGATTTCGAGCAGCACACCGACCACGAAGAACGGGCCGAGGTAATTGTGCACCGCGATCGCAAACGCGGCGTAGGCGGCGTTGCCGTCAAGCCCGAGTACCGGAACCAATACCGCGCGACCGAACAGGACGCTCAGGCCAGTGATCGCCATCAGGATAAACAGCGTCGCGGTGTACCAGTGCAACACGCGTTCCGGCAGGCTCCAGCGTTCCACTTTGGCGCCCGACCGCGGCTGTACGAGGCGGCTCGGGCCGCGGATGAAGTAATGCAGGCCGATCGCCAGTATCATCACCGCCAGTATCCACGGCGTGTAGGTCGAAACCGGTCCGTTACGGATTTCCCGCCAGTTCTGCCCGCCGTTCTGTATCAGGACATCCTTGGTGTACGGCCCCGACGCGGCGGTATATCCCTGCATGCCGCCGCGCACGGCGCGCCAGTAATTCGCGCGCGGATTGGTCGGCTGCTGTTCCGGCGCGGCCGATTGCGCAAAGGCCGGCCTGGACGCGAGGTACAGATAACCGCCCAACGGCAACACCATCGCCCCGGCCAGTATCAATGCGAGGCTCCAGAGTAGGGTGCGCCGGCGGCGTGTGCGCGCGGAGACGGGTGAATGGTTGCTTGATGTCGTTCTGGCCATGCCCGGACCTCCTCGTGGTTCAGTGATCGCTTTGGGTCGTCAGCAATCGGGTGCGCATCTCGTCATCGCGGTTCGGCGACGGCGGACTTTCCCATTTCTGCTTGACCTGTCCGCCGCGGCCACCCGTCCACGGCTCATGTACAGAGCCGCCCGTGCACGCCGCCAGCACCGGTAACACAGCCAACAGGAACATCACCCATCTCGTCAGCCGCGTCGCAGTCATGGCGGCGCGCCTCAACGGTCCGTCTGGACCTGGTTGAAGCGCGCCAGCAGTTGTTGCTGCTGTTCCGGGCTGGCCTGCTTCGCCACCAGCGGATCGGTCGGACCCTTGTACACGCCCGGCTTGTGCAGAACTACCTTTGATGACTCGTAACAGCCGGCGAGCAGAGCCCCAGTCATCATGACCAGCGCTATCATCAGTTTCACGCACCTGTGGTTTTTCCTGGCGTCCCGGCGGTTCATCATCGTATTCATGCACGCACCTCAACCCTTGTAGGCGACTTCCCAGCCCCAGGTCTGCGGCCGCCCGCCGCGCTTCAGTACGCGTTTGCGGTAGATGTCGGCGACCACGTCACCGTCGCCCGCGACCAGTGCCTTGGTCGCGCACATTTCGGCGCAAAGCGGCAGCTTGCCCTCGGCGATGCGGTTGCGTCCGTACTTCTTGTATTCCTCGATCGAATTGTCCGGCTCCGGGCCGCCGGCGCAAAAGGTGCACTTGTCCATCTTGCCACGCACGCCGAAGGCCGAGGCCTGCGGATACTGCGGCGCGCCGAAGGGACAGGCATAGAAGCAGTAGCCGCAACCGATGCACAGGTCCTTGTTGTGCAGCACGATGCCGTCGGGCGTGGTGTAGAAACAGTCGACCGGGCAGACCGCGGCGCACGGTGCGTCGGTGCAGTGCATGCACGCCACCGAGATCGACTTCTCCCCCGGCACGCCATCGTCCAGTACTACGACTCGACGGCGGTTGACGCCCCACGGTACCTCGTGCTCGTTCTTGCACGCGGTCACGCAACCGTTGCACTCGATGCAGCGTTCCGCGTCACACAGGAATTTCATTCTTGCCATGACTCTGCCTCCTTACTTAATTCATGCCGGCCGCACGCGGCACAGGGTGGTCTTGGTTTCCTGCATCATGGTCACCGCGTCGTAACCGTAGGTGGTCGCGGTGTTGACCGCCTCGCCCAGCACGTACGGGTCGGCGCCCGGCGGATACTTCTCGCGCAGATCCTTTCCCTCGAACCAGCCGCCGAAGTGGAACGGACACCACACCGTGCCCGCACCGACGCGGCGCGTGACCATGGCCATGACCTTGATCTTGCCGCCCTCCGGGCCCTCGACCCAGACCATCTGGCCGTCGCGCACGCCGGCGTTGTTGGCGTCGACCGGATTGATCTCGGCGAACATGTGCTGTTGCAGCTCGGCGAGCCACGGGTTGGACCGAGTCTCGTCGCCGCCGCCCTCGAACTCGGTGAGACGCCCGCTCGTGAGAATCAGCGGAAACTCCTTCGAGTAGTCCTTGGCCTGGATCGAGGCGTAGCGCGTCGGCAGGCGATAGAAGAGTTTCTTGTCCGGATAGGTCGGGAACTTCGCCACCAGGTCGTAGCGCGGCGTGTACAGCGGCTCGCGGTGCACCGGCACCGGGTCCGGCAGCTCCCAGCACTTGGCGCGCGCCTTGCCGTTGCCGAACGGGGCGCAACCGTGTTTGATCGCCACTCGGATGATGCCGCCCGAGAGATCGATCTTCCAGTTGACGCCGTCCGGCTTGTCCTTGCCGATCTTGAGGATGGTGTCGAGCTCCTTTTTCGTGAGGTCCTTGTCCCAGCCGAGTTTCTTGAGGACGCCGTAGCTGAACTCGGGGTAGCCGTCGTGGATCTCGGCGCCGACGGCGTAACTGCCCTCGGCCAGCATGTTCACGCCGTCCTTCTCCACGCCCCAGAGGGCGCGGAAGTTGAGACCGCCTTTCGCCACCGGTTTGTGCGTGTCGTAAAGCAGCGGCGTGCCCGGATGCTTGAGCTGCGGCGTGCCCCAGCACGGCCACGGCAGGCCGTAGTACTCGCCGTTGCACGGACCGCCCTCGGCCAGCAACGAGGTGGTGTTGAACGTGCCCCAGTTCTGCTGGTGCAGCTTAAGGCGCTCCGGACTCTGGCCGCTGTAGCCGATGGTGAAGGTCCCGCGGTTGATCTCGCGCAGTGTGTCCTCGAGATTCGGCTCGTTCTTCTCTACGCGGAGGTGCTTGAACATCTCCTTCTCGAAGCCAAGCTTCTTCGCAAAGAGGTACAGGATCTCCTGGTCGGTCTTGCACTCGAACACCGGTTCGATCACCTTGTCGCGCCACTGCAAGGAGCGGTTCGAGGCGGTCACCGAGCCATAGGTCTCGTACTGCGTTGTCGCCGGCAGCAGCCAGGTGTTGTTCTTTCGATCACCCATCACCGACGACACGGTTGGATACGGATCGATGATCACCAGCGCCTCCAGCTTGTCGAAGGCCTTGCGTTCGTTCACGCCGCGGCTCTGGCTGTTAGGCGCGTGCCCCATGAAGATCACCATTTTCAGCGGACTGCGCTGCGACATGTTCGCGGGATCCTCCAGCACTGCGTCGTGCCAGCGCGACACCGTGATGCCGTTCATGTTCATGGGCTTGATCTTGCCGCCCTTGCCGTCGTCGTACTCGCGCGCGTCGAACCGCGCCGCCAGCCAGTCGTAATCCACGTCCCACACCCGGCACCAGTGCTTCCACGCCCCCTCCTCGAGACCGTAGTAACCGGGCAGCGTGTGGCCGTTCGGGCCGACATCGGTCGCGCCCTGCACGTTGTCGTGGCCGCGGTAGATGTTCGAGCCGCCACCGGAGATGCCGACGTTGCCGAGCGCGAGCTGCAGACAGTTGTAAGAGCGCACGTTCGCGGTGCCGTGATGATGCTGCGTGCCGCCCATGCACCA
>Ga0187773_10000765_pt1 | contig 12877 bp, 9 predicted proteins | sample 0216_BV02_MP05_1_FD_133133 | JGI IMG/M metagenome (GOLD analysis project Ga0187773, IMG submission 133133) | Tropical peat soil microbial communities from peatlands in Department of Meta, Colombia - 0216_BV02_MP05_10_MG | ecosystem: Environmental > Terrestrial > Soil > Wetlands > Peat | place...
CTCTCGAGCCGACCGGTGGTCACGACCGCGGTCGGGTTCGCGGACCAGGCGTTTAGCGAGCTCGAGCACGCACGGGCGGTAGCCGATGCTGTCAGGAGCGATCACCACGAGGTGGTCCTGGAGGCACACGCGGCCGACGTGCTGCCCAAGCTCGTCTGGCACCTGGACGAGCCCTTCGCCGACTCGTCGGCCCTGCCGACGTACTACGTGGCCAAGGCCGCCCGCGAGCGCGTCACGGTGGCCCTGTCCGGGGACGGAGGTGACGAGGTCTTCGCGGGCTATCAGCGGCGCTATGGACTGAACCGCTCTGAAGCCCGACTGCGCCGGTGGCTGCCCGCCTGGTTCCGTGCGGGTGTACTGCGGCCGCTCGGTCGCGTGTATCCGAAAGCCGACTGGATGCCGCGCCCGCTCCGGGCGCGCTATTTTTTGCAGAATCTCGGCACGACATTCGAGCGGGCCTACTTCTCGGACCTCTCGCTCTTCCGGAGCGACGAGAAGGCGCGCCTGCTCTCGCCCGAGTTGAAGACCGCGCTGGCGGAGCACGACCCTTTCGTGCCCTTCGCACGGCATTTCGAGCGCGTCCGGGGGCTTGACGCCCTGAGTCAGCTCCTCTACGTGGATCTCAAGACTTGGCTGGCGAACGACATGCTCGTCAAGGTGGATCGAATGAGCATGGCCAACGGCCTCGAGATCCGCTGTCCCCTTCTCGACCACCGGCTCATCGAGTTCGCGGCCACCGTTCCGTCAGAGCTGAAGTACCGAGGGCGAGTGTCCAAGTACCTGCTCAAGCGCCATCTCGAAGGGCGGGTGCCTGGCTCGGTGATCTACCGTCGCAAGCAGGGGTTCGAGATCCCGTTGGCCCGCTGGCTGCGCACGGACCTCCGGGAGCTCGCACACGACATGCTGTTCTCCGAGCGTGCCCTCGGGCGCGGTCATCTCCAGCCCGCCCGGTTGCGGTACCTCTGGGAGCGACACCAACGGGGAACGCAGGATCATTCGGCGCAAATTTGGGCCGTGCTAATGTTTGAGATGTGGGCTCGCACGTTCCTCGATCGTCAGGGGCCGAGCGAGATTGTCAGCCCGTGACCGGGTTCGAGGACGAGTGGCGGGCCCGCTTCGAGCGGTTCGCCCGCGCCCATAGCAACGAAGCGAGCATTTCCGGCTGGTCCGAGGTCGGGCTCAGACGGCGCGTCGAGTTGTTCCGTGCCCTCGTTCCCCCCGCCAGCCCAGGCCCGGCGCCCGTGGCTCTCGAGCTCGGCTGCGGGGCCGGCACATATGTCCGGCTCCTCGCCGGCCTCGGCTACCGCGCCATCGGTCTGGACTACTCACTGCCGAGCCTCGGTCGGGCCCTGGACGCGGATCCTGGTCGAAAGGGTCACTACGTGGCCGGGGATGCCTATGCCCTCCCGAGCGGTGCAGGCCGGGTGGATCTCGTCGTCTCGATCGGGGTGCTCCAGGCGTTGAGCCGGCCCGAGCAGGTCCTGGCCGAGGTGGCGCGCGTGCTGCGACCCGGTGGCAGCTTGGTCGTCGAGGCTCTCAGCAGCCGCAGCCTCGCGGCGCAGGCGCGCGGTCTGCACTCCCGGCTCCGCCGGCTGCCGCCCCGCGTCCTGGTTCACGATCCGGATACGGTCGCCGGGTGGCTCCGCGATCGAGGCTTCACCGTGCTCGAGCGGATCCCCCTGTGCCTTCCCCCCCGGCGGTTCCCCGCGCTCGCGCGCGTGCTCGACTCCGATGCGGTCCGGTCGGTGATCCGGTCGTCGCCGTTCGTCGCGCGGGCACTCGGTCACGCGGTGTGGTTCCGCTGTGGTCGCATGTCTGCGGATGGGCGGTCCGCGTGAAGATCCTCCACATCCTCGACCACTCGGTTCCGGCGATGAGCGGCTACAGTACGCGCAGCCGCAACATCGTGAGCTTCCAGCGAGGGCTGGGCCTCCGGCCCGTTGTCCTCACCTCGCCGAAGCACCCTGTGCCGGGACCGGATCGGGAGGAGCGCGATGGGATCACGTACTACCGTACGGGCCGTCAATCGGCTCTCGGCACTGCGGGTCCGGGCGCGGAGACATCGGGCTATGCGTCGTCGCTGATCCTGATGCGTCGGTTCGCTTCCCGTATCGCCGAGGTGGCTCGGGTAGAAGGCGCGACTCTTCTGCATGCGCATTCCCCGGTCTTGAACGGGCTGCCGGCCCTGTGGGTGGGGCGCCGGCTGGGCATCCCGGTGGTATACGAGGCGAGAGCCTTCTGGGAAGATGCCGCGGTGGATCACGGGACGACCCGCGAGGGCTCGCCCCGCTATCGCCTCACGCGGGCCCTCGAGACGTTCCTGTTCCGGCACGCGGACCGCGTGGTCGTGATCGCCGAGGCGATGCGGCAGGAGGTCATTCGTCGGGGTGTGGATCCCGGCCGCATCGCAGTGGTCGGCAACGGGGTCGACGTGGACCGGTTTCGGCCGATCCCTCGCAACGAGGCACTGGCCGCGCGGCTCGGAATCAATGGTGACCTGGTGTTCGGATTCATCGGATCGTTCTATCGATACGAGGGATTGCGCTTTCTCGTTGAGGCCCTCCCTCAGCTCCGCGAGCGCGTGCCGCGCGCACGGCTGATGCTGGTCGGCAGCGGGGAGGAGACCACTGCGCTGCGCGAAGCCGGGGCCGCGAGCGGGGATGCGATCCTCCTCCCGGGTCAAGTGCCCCACGAGCAGATAGACGGCTACTACTCGGTGCTCGACGTGTTCGTCTGTCCAAGGAGGCGCATGCGCCTGACCGAGCTCGTAACGCCGCTCAAGCCGCTCGAGGCCATGGCCATGGCCAAGCCGGTGTTGGCCAGCGACGTCGGGGGCCTGTCCGAGCTGATCCAGCATGGCTCCACCGGTGTGCTGTTCCGTGCCGATGATGGCGCGTCGCTGGTCGAGCAGGCCGCCCACCTGGCGTCGAGCCGACAGCTGCGCGCCTCCCTCGGACAGGCCGCCCGTGCCCACGTGGAGCGTGAGCGCTCGTGGCCGCGCGTCGTGGCGCGGTACCTCGACATCTATGGGACCGCGCGAAAGTAGCGCTACCATCGGTCCGTCGCCCGCCTCCGGGCGGCGTCTACGGGTCCTCGTGCTGAGCTTCACCTTCCCCAGTGCGCGGCAGCCTACCCTCGGAGTCTTTGTGCGGGAGCGCGTTCGCCGGATCGCCGAGCATTGCGACGTCGTGGTGGTGGCGCCGGTACCGTGGTTTCCCTTCAACCGCCTCATCCGGGGCGAGCAGTGGGCGGGCATCCCCCGGCGAGAGCGCGACGGGGCCCTCGAGGTTCACCATCCCCGCTTCTTCTGCATCCCTCGATACCTCAAGTGTCTGGATGGGGTGCTCTACGCGGTCTCGCTGATACCGTTTCTGAGACGCCTCCGCCGCAATTTCTCCTTCGACGTCATCGACGCCCACTTCGCCTATCCGGACGGCCTCGCCGCCACGATCCTCGGCCGGATCTTCCGACGCCCTGTGGTGATCACGCTTCGCGGCAGCATCGTCCGCCTCGCGACGTACCGGCTGCACCGGCCGCAGCTGCGGGCGGCTCTCCGGGCTGCAAGCCGGGTGCTGGCCGTGAGCGAGTCACTCAAGCGGGTGGCGATGACGCTGGGCATCTCGCCTCAGAAGGTGCGCGTGATTCCGAACGGAGTTGACACCACGCGATTCTTCCCGGTCGAGCAGGCCGGGGCGCGCCGGGCCCTCGGACTTCCCACGGAAGGGCCGATCCTCCTCTCCGTGGGCGGGCTCAACGAGGGCAAGGGACATCATCGGATCGTGGCCATGCTGCCGTCGCTCCTCCGGCACCATCCGGATCTGCTGTACGTGATCGTCGGGGGCGGCCGGGCCGCGGACAGCCTCCGGCCCGTTCTCGAGCGGCTGGTCCGCGATCTCTCCCTCGAGAAGCACGTGCTCCTCGCGGGAGAGCGGCCGCACGAGGAGATCCCCCGATGGATGGGGGCCTGCGATGTGTTCTGCCTGGCCACCCGGTCGGAGGGCTGGGCGAATGTGCTCCTGGAAGCGCTGGCCTGCGGGCGCCCGGTAGTGAGCACACAGGTGGGGGGAAACGCGGAGATCGTGACTGACCCGGCGCTGGGGACCCTGGTGCCTGCCGGAGATGACGAGGCGTTCGCCCAGGCCGTCCTGGCGACCCTTCAACGTCAGCGGATGCCGGAAGTCCTGGCCGCCCATGCGCAACAGCACTCCTGGGAGACCGCGGCCCGCGACGTGGTCGCGGAGCTGTATGGTGTCGCCCGTAAGTCCGCGGAGCGCCTGCCCGCCGGGGTGGCGCCAACCTATCTCGATGAGGGGCTTCGCTGATGCTGCCGCTCCTGGTCAATCGGCTCATCTTCCCGGCCCAGGAATGGCTCAAGGGCAAGCCGACGATGGCTCTGCTTCGCGAGCTCGAGTCGAGCCAGTGGCTCTCTCCCGAGGAGCTGCGGCGGAGGCAGTTCCGCGCGTTGCACGCCCATCTCGACTTCGCCTACCGGGAGGTGCCCTACTACACGCACCTCCTCGACGAGCACGGGCTCCAGCCGGCGCGAATCCAGTCCTTCGAGGACTTCGCGAGGATCCCCTACCTGACGCGAGATCACCTTCGGGCGCATCTGCCGGATCTGCAACCCCGCCGGAAGCTCCGTGGCGTTCGACGCATGAGCACGGGTGGATCGACCGGCTCTCCCGTGACCATCATGGTGGACGCCGAGCGCGCGGCCTTCACCGACGCTACCAGGCTCCGGGCCCATCGCTGGTTCGGCGTGGACATGGGAGCGCCCGAGATCGTTCTCTGGGGCTCTCCGATCGAGACCGGCCGGCAGGACCTGGTCCGCACTGTCCGCGATTGGCTCATGAATTCACACCTGCTCTCGGCCTTCGACCTCAGCGAGCCCGCGCTCGCCCGCTACGCCGACATTCTGGCTCGCAGGAGGCCCAGCAAGCTGTTCGGCTATGCCAGTGCGCTCTACCTGCTCGCGCGGTATCTGTGCGCTCACGACCGCGCGCCCGGGCCCGATAGCCTACGTGTTGCTTTCACCACCGCCGAGCCGCTGTACGACTTCCAGCGCCAGGCCATCCGGTCGGCTTTCGGCTGTCCGGCTGCCGTGGAGTACGGCTCCCGCGACGCCGGACTCATCGCCAACGAGTGCCCGGCGGGGGGTCTGCACATGGCCGCCGAAGGGATCTTGGCGGAGATCCTGCCGACGGCCCCGGGCGTAGCGGCCGGGGCCGGTGCCACCGGGGAGATCGTGATCACCAACGCCTACTCGTTCGCCATGCCAATCATCCGCTACCGGACAGGCGACGTCGGGTCGCTCGTCGATGGGGCCTGCCGCTGCGGCCGGGGCCTCCCCTGCCTGGGGCCCGTGGAGGGCCGCCGTACCGACTTCCTCGTCACCCCGGAGGGCCGGGTGATGCACGCGCTGGCCGCAATCTACGTCCTGCGCGAGCTTCCGGGCGTCCGGGAGTTCCAGTTGGTGCAGGAGCGCGCCGATCTGATCCGACTGGCCCTGGTGCCGGATCAAGGCTTCACGAGCGAGATCTGCGGTCGCGCTGCGGTAGGGCTCCGACACCTCCTCGGAAGCGCGGTCGCGATCGAGACCGAGGTCGTCGCAGAGATCCCGCGCGCCGCCTCCGGTAAACACCGGTACGTTATCTCGAAGGTGGCCGACCAGCACCTCGAGGCTCTTCTGGGTCACGCCTGATGCTCGATTCCGTTCGCGCCGACGTGCAGCGGGTGACCGCCCAGGAGCCCGGCCTGGCGAGCAAGATCGGCCTGTTCTTCTTCCATCCCGGTCTGCAGGCCGTCCTCTTCTATCGGCTGGCCCGGTGGCTTCTACTGCACCACATGGGGCCGCTCGCGGTCATCGTCAGCTACGTGAGCGCTGTGCTCACCGGCTCCCAGATTTCTCCACGCGCGATCATCGGCAAGGGTTTGCGGATCTACCATCCGCACGGCGTGGTGATCGGGGCTGGCGCCATCGTGGGCGAGCACTGCACCCTCTCCCACGGCAACATGATCGGTACGTTCGCCGGTGATGAAGAGCGCCCGGTCATCGGCTACCACTTCGCGGCGGCCACCGGCGCCAAGATCCTCGGCAAGATCACCGTGGGCGACTACGTTCGCGTATCGCCCAACTCGGTGGTGATCACATCGCTGCCCGACAACGTGGTCGCGACCGGGGTGCCCGCCCGCATCCTGCTCCGCGAGGGGCCCGCAGGTGCAGCCCCGACACCCGGGAACGGGAAGCCGGCCGGCGAGATGGTCGACCGGCTGGTGTCGCTCCTGCGGCGGAACGTCGAGGCGGTCCCTGTTCCCGAGTCGATGGACGCTTCCACCGGCCTGCTCGGCGAAGGTATCGGCCTCGATTCCGTGGAGATCTTGAAGCTCGTCTGCGCGATCGAGGACGAGTTCGGGCTCACGATCGACGAGAGCGAGCTCACCGCCGCGCGCTTCAAGACGGTGGGCTCGCTGGCCGGATTCATTCAGGAGAAGACGACGTCATGACCGACTTCGCGACGCTTTCCGATGCCTTCGACACCCGGTGCACCCACCTGGCCGGCCGGGTGGCCGTGCACGAGGCGGGTGAGGGAATTCCCTATTCCGAGCTCCTCGCGTGGTCACAACGGATCTCCCGGAGCATCGAGGCCACGGTGCGGATGCCAGGCCAGCGGGTAGCCCTGATGGTGCCCAATTCCGCGGCCTTCGTGGCCGCGTTCTTCGCCGTGGCCCGCGCCGGCGCGGTGGTGGCCCCGATGAATCCCGGCTACGGCTCGCACGATCTCACGAGCCATCTCGACGACCTGGACGCGGCGGCCCTGCTCGCGGATAAGGCCACCCTCGAGCGCGCGGCGCCTACCCTGCAGGCCCTGAGGCGGACCCCGGCCCTCTTCGAGGTCTCGCGTGCCGATGGCGCGCGGGCCCTCAGGCCGGGAACGACGGCCGGGGAGCCACTTCCCGCGCCGACGGGCCCGCCACTGCTCCAGCAGTACACCTCGGGTTCCACAGGGGTGCCCAAGCGGGTGATCCGGACACACGCGAATCTCCTCGCGGAGCTCGAGTGCCTTCGTGCCACGTTCGAGGTGACGGAGGGCGACCGCTTCCTCGGGTTGGCGCCGTTCTTCCACGTCAACGGCCTAGTGCGCACGATGCTGACCAGCATGTACTCGGGTGCCACCTTGTATCCCGTGGCCGAGTTCCGGCGCCGCGAGGTCACCACGCTCCTGACTGCGGAGCGAATCTCGTTCCTGGGCGGTGTCCCCCAGATCTTCACGATCCTCGGCCAGACGCCGCCACGCGGACACGTGGACCTCTCCGCGCTTCGTCTCGTGTTCTCGTCCAGCGCCCCCCTGCTGGCGGGTGATCGCAAACGCTTCCGGGACCAGTACGGCGTCGGCATCCGGCAGCTGTACGGCTCGACGGAGACGGGCACGATCAGCTTCAATCGGGATCCCGACCCCGAGCGGTGTCCGGAATCGGTGGGCACAGCTCTCGAGGGCGTGCGAGTCGAGGTGCTCGGTCCCGACGCGCGACGCCTCCCCCCAGGTCAAGAAGGCGAAGTGGCCATCACCAGCCCGTTCGCCACGACCGGTTACCAGGGCAACCCCGAGGCGACGGCCGAGAGCTTCCAAGGCGGACGCTACTTTTCGGGAGACCTCGGGATCGTCGACGGGGACGGTTACCTCCGGCTCACCGGTCGCAAGAAGCTCCTCATCAATCGGGGGGGCTTCAAGGTCAACCCGTACGAGGTCGAGGACGTCATCAAGACACACCCCAAGGTCGGGGAGGTGGCCGTCTTCGGAGCGCCGAGCACGAGCGGAGACGACGTCGTGTGCTGCGCGATCGTAGCCACTGCGACGTGCACCACGGAGGAGATCCTGCTGCACTGCAAGGAGCGGCTCGCCGACTTCAAGGTTCCCGCCCGGATCGAGTTCCGGGACGCCCTGCCCAAGAGCCCGGCCGGCAAGATCCTCCGCGGCCAGCTCTGAGGCGGGCTACCGGCCGGCTCCCGGGCCCCGACCGTAGCGGTAGAGCCAGAAGACGGTCGGTACGCCCACGCCCACGCCCGTCTTTCCGCCGTAGAGCAACATCACGTTGTTGTTCACGTCGAAGCCCAGGACGTTTCCTTGGACCGCTGGATTCACGGAGGGAACCGGCTCCCACTCCCACTGGCGCGTGTCCACGTGGAAGATGCCGAGGCCGTACACCTTGCCGCCGTTGTCATGCGTATTGGGGAAGAGCACGACGCGGTTGATCGGATCGAAGGCGAGGTACGTCTCGAGATCGCCCCCTTCCGGGAGCTGCACCTGGGGCGGCAGCGGCAGGAGATCCACCCGTCCCTTCGGGATCGAATACCGCAGGAGCCCCCGAGGCCGCCGGCTGATGGCGTAGATGCTCCGGCCCTGCACGTCGATCACCGGCTGCTCGCGGTTCATGCTGCTATCCCCGCCGAGCCTATCCTCGGACCAGCGATTGGTCTTGAGCGAGAGGATCTCGACCGAGTTGTAGTCGTTGCCCCGGAGTCGATAGATGCTGTCGGAGACGGGATCGTATACGGCAAAGCTGCTCCCGGAGTCTCCGCCGTAGCCGCCGCGGGGCGGGCCGAACGGTACCCGCTTCCACTTGTTCGTGGCGAAGTCGAAGAGCATCGGGTCGGGCAGGTCGCGCGCGTCCGAGCAGCCGGACTCTTCCTTCTCGGTGATGAAGTAGAACCCGGGCAAGATCACACCCTGGTCCCGTGTCGAGTCGTAGACCCAACCGACCGTGTCGGGGCGCCCCGGCTGCTCGGGTCCGTTGCACCAGGGACCCAGCAGGGTCCACGTTGGCGTCGGCCCGGATGCCAGATCGATACCCCAGACGAGTTGGCCGCCGTTGTCGGAATCGATATAGGGCTTCGTGTAGTCGCCACCCGTCAGCACCATTCGTCCACGCTTGGAGTCGTAGAGCAGCCGCGTGTGCTTGCTCGCATACGGATACAATCCCGGCCCGCCGAACCCGGTACCGAGAGGTCGACTCACCCAGGTGCGATCGGGCAGATCCAGAGTCTCCCCAGGGCGTGCCTTGCCCTCCTCCGCCGCCGCCGGCGGCGTGTCGGCCACGACCCGTATGCAGTCAGCGCGGGTGCATGCGCTCGACGCCAGGGCTGGTCGGGGCCGCTCGTGTTCTCCCGGGCGCGAGCCTTTCTGGGAGCGTGGCGGGGGCGATCCGGCGGGCGCTTCCGGCCCGAGGCGGTAGAGCCAGACGTTCTCATCGATATCATTCACACCGATGAAGAGATTCTTCGATGGGATGTACTGCCACCGACCGAAAGTCCCCTGGTGCGGAGCCGGACCTGGAACGCTGGCGTTCACAGTGAGGTGGCGAGTCCACTTGCGGGCACGCACGTCGAGGGAATACACATCCCCGCCACCTGCCCAGCCGACGATTCGGTCAGTGACCCGGTCGTAGGCGAGCCCGGGGCCCTGAGCCCGGACGATGGGCTCGCCCCCAGTGGTGTCCATATCCTGCCGGCCCGAGCTGGATCCGCTGACGTCGAAGCTGAAGACCACTCCCGCACCGATCACGAAGAGCCTGCGGCGCGCAGGGTCCATCACCATGGTGCGGGCCGGGTCGAACCCCGCCCAGTTTATGGACCCTCGCGCCGACCATTTGTCCTTGATGGGATCGTAGGCGGCCAGGGTGCCGTTCTGGACCAGGGAGAATACGACACCGGTGGCCGGATCGTAGGCAGCCATGGCGGTCACCTGACTGCCGGGCGGATCCGCGCGTCGCTGCCACGTCCGGGACGGCACGTCGAATGTCCACGCGCCCTTGCTCCCGCCGCCCGCCTCGGACCAGAGCGCTCCACCGGTGATGAACACCTTGTCGACGTTGGCGAGGAATGCGATGCCGCTGTAGGTGTGGCGAGAGGCTGGCCGGCCATCGGGCAGCTCTTCCTTTCCCTGTATGGGAAGTGGCGCCGGCGAAGGATCCGTCAGTCGCTGCCACGACAGCGACGCGATCGAGAAGGCATACACCTCGTTCCCGCCGTAATCCTCGTGACCGCCGTTGGCCGGCAGGATGAGGGCTTCGCGGACCGGGTCATAGGTCGCGCCGCTCCAGGCCGCCATGATCGACGCGGGATCCCCCGGCGGCTTCGGGCTGGGCAAGACCGCCCGGAGGTGTGAGTTGGGGACCTCGTACCACTCCCCCGGCTTGAGCGCGTCGACCGGGCTCTCGGCCGGTGCTGCTGAAAAGACGGCGGTCAGCGCGATGAGGCACACGCTGGCCAGCACGGCGAGGGCCCGCCCGGCGCTCATGGTTTGGGACCGATCACGATGGCGCCATGTCCCTTTTCGATCGCTCCGGCCGACGGCAGCACCGGCCGCCGGATCCCGAAGTAGTCGTCCGCAGGCATCCCATCTATCGCTCGAATCGCTCCCGGCGCTCGGAGGAGCGAGCCGGCCACCGGTGAGAAGTCCATCCCTTCGGGATTCGCGAAGCACAGGGCCCAGGTGCAGTCTACGTTGCCGGCCATGTCGACGTCGGTGCGTTCGCGCGGAAAGGCGGGCGCTCCCTGCCACGCGCTCGCGGCGTTGTTCACGATGGTCACCGCCCGCAGGCGGTTCTCGCTGGGCACGGCCACACCCCCACCCGCGTTGCGATAGAGCGTGTTGTTGGCGAGGACGATCGCCCGAAGCAAGCCCCGCCCCGCGTAGTCCTCCAGGCCGATACCGGCTTCGCGGTTCATCACCGACACGTTGTTGCGGACGACTGCGGGCCCGCCACCGACGACTATCCCCGAGCTCGTCAGCGAGCCCATCACGAAGTTCCGCTCGACCAGAGTCCCGCTCAGCAGATCCCGGCTTCCGTAGACCATGATGCCCGGCCCCTTGGTATCCACGATCACGTTGTCTCGAATGACCCCCATCGAGTTCAGCTTCACCTGCAACCCATACCCGATCTCGGGAGCCACGGCTCGCACTGTGCGAATGAAGTTGCGCTCCACCAGGAGGCCCGACACCACGCAGTCGAGGCCCTCATGGCACCCGAAGTACATACCAGTTGACCCCGAATCCAGGAGCACGTTCCGGCGAACGACAAGGCCAGTGATGCTCCTGTGGGTGGCCGCCACGGCGATCCCGCCGACACCATTGAACTCGCAGTCCTCGATGACGACGTTGGCGCGAGCGAACACCCTGATGCCGTCGGCATCACGGCTGGTGGGACCCAGCGCGAGCCCGCGAATCGTCACATGGTCGGCTTTGACGCCGATGACGTCGGCGTCCCTTCCCGTGTACACGATCCGGGGACGGTGATTCGGGTCCGCGGCGCGAATGACCAGCGGCGCCCCTGGCCGTCCGCCTCGGAGAATGGTGCACGGGCCATGGTAGTCGCCCGGCTGCATGACCAGCTCCTCACCGGGACCGAGCGCATTGGCGGCGGCGCAGAAGTCCGACTCCGGGCCGATCTCGACGGCGGCGGCCTCGGGTATGAACTGGCCCACTCCGATCCCGAGGGCGAGCAGAATCAGCAAGGCCACGAAGCCGGGCGGAAGCGGCCGAGCGATCGAGTGGGGTTTCACGGCCGGAGCAGAGTGCCGAGCAGCGTCTGCCAGGCCGCTGCGCGCAGGGGGGTGTAGCGGAGGGCGCGGGCAGCGGCCCAGCGGGCCGACCACGAGCGGTGCCGAGCCCGGTAGTCCCACGCGCAGCTCTCATGGACATTCGACAACTTGCGTCTCAGGTGACGCCGCCACGGTCTGAAAGCCGGATCCGGCTGGAGGAGCCTGTAGAGGCGGTCCCATTCACCTTCGATCTGCCCGGCGCGGCGGGTCCGGGAGATGAGACTCGAGGCATGCTGTCGGTACAGCGCGACCACACGAGGGACGAAGAAGAGGTCCGCTTGAAGGGCCAGGCGATACCAGAGGTGGAGGTCCTCGGGGCCCCGCAGCCGGGGCTCGAAGCCTCCGACGCGCTCCACGAGCGCGCGCGTCACCAGCACTGTTCCTGTCCACGGCAGCGACGAACGGAGGAGCGCGGCAATCGGCCTTTCGAGCCTGAGCGCGCTCCCGGAGAGGTAGGCCGGCGCCACGATTTTCCCGAGGAAGTCGTCCTTGTGGTAGTGACCCGTCTCCTCCAGGGAGCCGTCCTCGTACCACTCCTGGAAATCGGCGACGATCCACTCGGCATCCTTGTGTGCTTTCGCGGCTTCCCATCGCGCCTGGAGACTCCCGGCCAGCCAAACGTCGTCAGCGTCCAGGAGTGCGATCCAGTGGCTTCCGGCCGCAGCGATCCCGACGTTGCGTGCGCTGCTGGGTCCACCCGCTCCGGTGTTCCTGAGGACCCGCACCGCGGGGCCTTCCTGGCGCCAGCGTTCCAGGACGCCCAGAGTCTCCTCGTCGGTGCTGTGATCGTCGACCACGATCACCTCGATCGAGTCGAGATCGTGTTCCTGCATCAGGACCGACTCGATCGCTTCGGAGAGATACTTCCCGTCGTTGTGACACGGAATGACGACACTGACGTCGGGTCGAGTCATCGCTCCTCAGTCCGCGCGTCGGCGCGATATCCAGCGTCTCGCGCGCCGGGCCAGGCGGCCAACGAGGCGCCTGGCGTCACCAGGGCGCGCCAGCGCCTTCGGTAGGTAGCCGAGAGCCATCCGGAGCACCCGCGGCCAGCTGAGTCCGTATCCGAGATCCGCGAGCTCCCGACGGTGATATGCCCAGAAGGCCCGGTCGCGGCCTTCGAGAAGGCTCCGGGCCAGGAAGCGGTGGTACTCCCGGAGGGCGGAGGTCTCCACCAGGGCACGTTCCGCGGCCGTCAGATACACCGGTCCGAACTTCGCGAGGTGCCGGAGCGCGCCCGGGAGGTAGCTGTTCCGCCCCTCTTCCACGGAGGTCTGC
>Ga0187773_10000767_pt1 | contig 12866 bp, 14 predicted proteins | sample 0216_BV02_MP05_1_FD_133133 | JGI IMG/M metagenome (GOLD analysis project Ga0187773, IMG submission 133133) | Tropical peat soil microbial communities from peatlands in Department of Meta, Colombia - 0216_BV02_MP05_10_MG | ecosystem: Environmental > Terrestrial > Soil > Wetlands > Peat | place...
GCCCGCGGCGCGCTTCGCCCTCGGGTGCGCTTGAGAAATACGCGGCGCTGGTAGGCTCGGCGTTCACCGGCGCCGTAACGCATCGCGGCGGGAAGAAACGGACGGCAAACAAGTGAGCGACAAACCCAAGCTCGGTTTCATCGGCATCGGCCTGATGGGTGCGCCGATGGTCATGCGGCTTCTAGAGGCAGGATATCGCGTGCAGGTATGGAATCGCACGCGCGACAAGCTCGTCGCGGTGCTCGAGCGGGGTGCGACTGCCGCGGAATCGCCCGCGGCCCTGGCGCAAGCTGCGGACATCATCCTGATGTGCGTCACCGACCAGCGCGCAGCGGAGGAGGTGCTCTTCGGTCCGTCCGGGGTCGCAGTAGGCGGAGGCGCGGGAAAGCTGGTGGTCGACTTCTCGAGCATCGCGCCCGACTGCGCGCGCGATTTCGCCACGCGCCTGGAACGCGAATTCGCAATGGCCTTGATCGACGCGCCGGTCTCAGGCGGGGTCACCGGAGCGCGAAAGGGGACGCTCGTCGTCATGGCGGGCGGCAAGGCTGATCAGCTCGAGCGCGCGCGGCCGGTGCTCGAGGTCCTCGCGCAGCGCGTCACGCACATGGGCGAGTCCGGCGCCGGCCAAGTCGCGAAGCTGTGCAACCAGGTGATCGTCGGTTGCCTGTTTCCCGTGATTGCGGAGGCGGTGCGCCTCGCGGAGGCGGCGGGGGTCGACGCCCGCATGCTGCCGGAGGCCCTGAAAGGCGGCTTCGCCGATTCGCTGCCGCTGCAGGTTTTCGGTCCCCGGATGGCGCGGCGTGACTTCGCCAATCCGAGCGGTACCGCCTATACGCTCTTGAAGGACTTGGAGAATGCGGCCGCAGTGGCGCGCGGCGTAGACGTGCCGCTGCCGATGGCGCGTATGGCTGCGGAACTCTATCGGTTGCTGCTCGCGCAGGGCCGGGGCGCCGAGGAGCCGAGCGTGTTCGTCGAGCTGCTTGCGGGTGCGCGCTGAGGGCTTCGCGCGCGCAACACCAGATCGCGCGGAAGAGCAGGACTTTTGCCCCTGCCTGGCAAGTCGCAAGTCAGCTCACGGAAAAAACAAACGCACAGCCCCGCACGATCAGCGGCGCTGCCGACGCGTAAATGGAAATATGCTGATCGTGCTTGCTTCACCGCGCAGCTCGACGCGTTCATTATTGTTTGGTAATCGTCGTGCGCGAATTCACGCGTGCGCGTTGTGTTCGCGTTGCGGATTCGCTACGATGCGTGCTCGCTCGCGGAGCAAGCGCGCAGCGAGGAAGAACTGGGAGATGCCCGGCACGCGATCGGGCAGATATGGAGAACGTATGCCAGCCGTGATTACGAAATCCGACCTCGTTCAAGCTGCCGCCAAGGCGGGCAATCTCAGCCGCAGCGAAGCGGGCGAAGCGGTCAACGCGGTGTTCGAGGCGATCGTAACCGGCGTTGCAAAGGGCAATCGTGTCACGGTGGTCGGCTTCGGCACGTTCATGCCGCGCAAGCGCAAGGCGCGCGCCGGACGCAGTCCCCTCAATGGCAAGGAAATCAAGATCTCGGCCAAGACGATCCCGGCGTTCGCGGCGGGTCAGGGATTCAAGGACGCGGTCGACCGGCGCTGACTGCGCTACGGAAGTTATCATGCAGTGTGCGAAAATCCGCGGCTAAGCCCGCGGATTGATGCGCCATTGCAAAGCACAAAAAGGCTTGGCAGAATCGTTGTGAACAAGGTTCTCGCCATGGAAAATCCGCTCATCCTTTCCCTCGACAGCCACGGTGTTCCGCACCGTTGGATCAGTTGGCAGCAGGCGTGCTTCTACTACGCGAAGAACCTGGTCGCATGGAACATGGGCGAGAGGACCTTCACGTTCTACGGCGGCATCTCGCGCGCGACCGGGCAGCGCTCGACCATCACTGCCGCGTCGATTATCGCCGTCAGGGGCAAGGCACTGGCGGTGCGCGGATTCGATCAGGTTCCGCCGCTGAACAACCGCGAGCTGTTCAGGCGCGACCGCCACCTGTGCGCCTATTGCGGCGGGGTGTTCAGTTTCTTCCGGCTGACGCGCGACCACATTACGCCCTTGTCGCGTGGTGGACGCGACGGCTGGATGAACGTGGTGACAGCCTGCCGTCAGTGTAACGGTCAGAAGCGCAACCGCCTGCCGCAGGAGGCGGGCATGGAGCTGTTGTACGCTCCCTACGTACCGAACAAGGCGGAGTACCTGATTCTCAGCAACCGACGCATCTACGCCGATCAGATGGAGTTCCTGAGGCAGCACGTGTCGGCGCATTCACGACTGGTCACTGCGCTCGCCTAGGCGGCGCGCGGCGGCGCGCAGGACGGCATGCGCGTTCCCGACTTCTGGCGCAACAGCGGATTTCATCTCCTGCAGCGGGACGCCACGCGGCGCCTCCGGGTCACGGACGATTATCTGCGCGCCTATTTCCTGCGCTCCGAGATTCGACCTGTCGCGGATTCCTCCGTCTTGGAGCGCCGGCTGCACGCTGCGCTGATGAGCGATCCGCGGCGCACCGTGCCGGCCGACGAGATCGAATCGCTGGCCGATCCGGACCTGCGGCACAACTATCGCGTGCTGCTGCGCTTTCGCCAACGCCTGCTCGATGCCGGCAGCGTGGAGGCCTGCTATCTGTCCCTGTTCGAGACGGGCGTAGATGTGCCGCCACTCTTCGTGCAACAGCTGGTGCACGTAATCCTGAGAAACGTGCTCGACGGCTGCAACGACCCGTTGCGCCTGCGCGCGGCCGAACTGATGTTTCGCGAGCAGAAGGTCGCACTGCACGACGGTCACCCGCTGGTGGCGGACCTCGACACCGTGCAGCGACACGCGTCCGGGGATCGCTACGGCAGCCTCGGCAGGCTGATTGTGGAGGCGCGCGGATCTTTAGCGGGCACAGGACTGGACGTGCTCGATCGGGCGAACGCCGACAAGTACTGGGAGCGCGAATCGAGTTTCGATACCGTAATCAGCCTTGCCTACGGTCGCCCCGCGCTGAACGCGCTATGTGCCGTGATCGAGGCCTGGGTGAGCCACTTCCGCGGCGTGCGCGTGCAGGTCGAGCCGCTGCGCGAGATCAAGGAAAGCCGCTGGTCGTGGCACATCGGGCTCGACGCGGAGTCGACAGCCACGCTAAACGATCTCTGGCGTAGGCTGGACGTCGGGCCTGAGCGCCTGCGCCGCATGCTGGCGCTGATGCGCATGGATTTCGTCGAACCGTCGGACGTGCGCGAAGAGCTGCGCGGCCGACCCGTTTATCTAGGGCTGGCGTTCGACGAGCACCATGTCGTGCGCCTCAAGCCGCAGAACCTCCTGCTCAATCTCCCGCTCGCCCGATCATGAAGCCGGTCTACTGGGACAAGGCCAAGCGCGAGCTGTCGCGCCGCGACCCGGTCATGGGCGAAATCATCCGGCGCCATCCGCGCGTGCACCTCGTGGCGCGCGGCGATCCCTTCGCCACCCTCGCGCGTTCGATCGTTGGTCAGCAGATCTCCGTGAAGGCCGCGCAGGCGGTGTGGGAGCGGCTGCTCGCCGTGGTCGGGCAGATGACTCCGCCCGGCGCCACCGACGCGGGACCGGAGCGGCTACTCGCCTGCGGGCTGTCGCGGCGCAAAGTCGAATATCTGCTCGACCTGGCGGCGCACTTCACCGGCGGCACGGTCCTGCCCGATCGATGGCAGGTCATGGGCGACGAGGAGGTGATCGCCGAGCTGACCGAGGTGCGCGGCATAGGACGCTGGACCGCCGAGATGTTCCTGATCTTCAATCTGCTGCGCCCCGACGTGCTGCCGCTCGACGATCTGGGATTGCGGCGCGCAGTCGGCCTGAGCTACCGCCGCGGACGCGAGGTCAGCGCGGGCGGTATCCGCCGCATCGCGCAGGGCTGGCAGCCGTGGCGCTCGGTTGCGACCTGGTACCTGTGGCGCTCGCTCGACCCGGTTCCGGTGGAATACTAGCCATGCTCCTTGAGCGTAGAATGCCGCACCGATGAAAACGACCTTTCTCGACTTCGAGCAGCCGATCGCGGAGCTCGAGCAGCGCATCGAGGAACTGCGCTTCGTGCAGGACGATTCCGCGGTCGACATTTCCGAGGAGATCGGCCGTCTCACCAAGAAGAGCCAGGCGCTCACCAAGGACATCTACGCCAAGCTCAGTCCCTGGCAGGTAGCGCAAGTCGCGCGCCATCCACAGCGGCCGTACACTCTGGATTACGTCGGCATGCTGTTCACGCACTTCGAGGAGCTGCACGGCGACCGCAGCTTCTCCGACGACGCGTCGATCGTCGGCGGGCTGGCGCGCTTCAATGGCGCACCATGCGTCGTGATCGGTCACCAGAAAGGTCGCGATACGAAGGAAAAGATCCTGCGCAACTTCGGCATGCCGAAGCCCGAAGGCTATCGCAAGGCGCTGCGGCTGATGCACCTCGCGGAGAAGTTCCGCTTGCCGGTGTTTACGTTCGTCGACACTCCTGGTGCGTATCCGGGCATCGACGCCGAGGAGCGCGGGCAATCCGAGGCAATCGGTCGCAACCTGTACGCCATGGCGGGGCTCAAGACGCCGATCATCGTCAGCGTGATCGGCGAGGGCGGCTCGGGCGGGGCGCTGGCGATTGCGGTGGGCGACGTGTTGCTGATGCTGCAATACGCCACGTACTCGGTGATCTCCCCGGAGGGCTGCGCCTCGATCCTCTGGAGAAGCGCCGAAATGGCGCCGGAGGCCGCCGAGGCGCTCGGCATCACGGCCGGACGGCTCAAGACGCTCGGCCTGATCGACAAGATCATCACCGAGCCGCTCGGCGGTGCGCACCGTGATCCACAGGCGACCGCCGCGTCCCTCAAGAAGGCGCTCGCCGAAGCGCTCAAGCAGGTCCAGGGGAAAAAGCCGAAAGAGCTCGTCGAGGAACGCCTCGAACGACTCATGGACCATGGGAAGTTCAAGGATCTCGCCGAGCGCGACTGAGACCCGCGCGCGCCTGAGCGGACCGGCCGCGGCAGTCGAGCAGGTCCTCGCGCAGACAGACTTGCGGGGCAAGACGCTTGCGGTGGCGCTCTCCGGGGGCGTCGATTCCGTCGTCCTGCTAAACCTCCTCAAGCAGCTGGCGCCGCGCTACGGCTACGCGCTGCGCGCGATTCACGTCGATCATGGCCTGAGCGCGAACTCGGTGCGCTGGGCAGCCTTCTGCCGGCGCTTGTGTCGCGACCGGGGCGTGCCGCTCGAAGTGCGCCGCGTGAAGGTGGGCGAGAGGCGCGGCATCGGGATCGAAGCCGCGGCGCGGGCTGCGCGCCGTGCAGCCCTCGCGCGCGCGCGCGCCCACGCGGTGGCGCTCGCGCACCACCTCGACGACCAGGCCGAGACGGTGCTCATGAACCTGTTGCGTGGCACCGGCCTGCGCGGTGCGAGCGGCATGCCGGTGCGCGGCACGCTCTTGGGCAAGGCCGTCGTACGACCCCTGCTGGCGGTGCCACGCACGGCGATCGTGCGCTACGCCCGCGCGCACGGTCTGCAGTGGGTCGAGGACGAGATGAACGACGACTCTTCGCTCACGCGCGGCTACCTGCGGCAGCGGGTACTCCCGCTGCTTGAGCAGCGCTACCCGCGCTGGCGCGAGGCGCTGGCGCGCGCCGCGCGCCACTTCGCCGAGGCCGATGCGCTGCTGCGCCGCCATGCGGCGATGCCGCCCGCGCTCGTCCTGCGCGACCAGCTGGCGGAACGCGGCCTGCGGGCGCCGACGGAACGACGCCTGGCGGACATGCTGCGTCAGTTGAGCGGACGCGGCGCGCGTACTGCGATCCGGCACGATGGCGTGGTGCTGCACGCGTACCGCGGGAAGATCACGCTCGAGCGCCCGGCGCCGCCGGTGCAGTTTGCCCCGATCAAGTGGTCGGGCGAGCGCAGGCTGCGCCTGCCGTCGCCTGCCGGCGAGTTGCGCCTGCGGCCGGCGCGCGGCGCCGGCATCGATCGGGCGCGACTCGAGGCGGGCGAGGTGCACGTGCGCCAGCGCCGTGGAGGCGAGCGTTTGCAGCTCGATCCCGCGCGGCCGCGTCGCACGCTCAAGAACCTGTTCCAGGAGGCGGGCGTGCCGCCCTGGTGGCGCGAGCGCCTGCCGCTCCTGTGCTGCGATGGCGAGCTCGTCTGGGTGCCGGGGCTGGGCATCGACGCGCGCTATCGCACTGCTCCTGGAGCACCCGGCCTGGTGCCGGAATGGCGCCCGGGCGACGGGCTATCACAAGCGCAAGCCCTTGTTTTTACGCGATTCGATCGCGGCGCGTGATAGAATTTCCGCTTTCGTACGCGACCCATAGCTACGGAGCGAAGAATGGCGGTCGAGAGGACCCTGTCCATCATCAAGCCCGACGCGGTGAATAAGAACGTCGTCGGAAAGATCTGCGCGCGCTTCGAGGCCGCGGGACTGAAAATCGCGGCAGCGCGCATGATGCACTTGTCGCGCGCGCAGGCGGAGGGCTTTTATGCAGTGCACCGGGAGCGACCGTTCTTTCGCGAGCTGGTCGATTTCATGATCTCAGGCCCGGTGCTGGTGCAGGTGCTGGAGGGCGAAGGCGCAATCACCAAGAATCGCGAACTGATGGGTGCCACGGATCCGAAGAAGGCGGCAGCAGGCACGATCCGCGCGGATTTCGCGGATTCGATCGACGCGAATGCAGTACACGGCTCGGACGGAGCGGACACGGCACGCACCGAGATCGCTTATTTCTTCCCGGCGTGCGAGATCTATTCACGATGAAGGACAACCTGCTCGCATTCGACGCGGCGGCCATGGAGCGGTACTTCGCCGCGCTGGGCGAAAAGCCGTTTCGTGCGCGCCAGGTGCTGCGCTGGATCCACCAGGTCGGCGAGTCGGACTTCGCTCGCATGAGCGACCTAGCCAAGACGCTGCGCACGAAGCTTGGCGAGCACGCGCAAGTTCGAGTGCCGCAAGTCGTCGGTGACGAAACGGCACCCGACGGTACGCGCAAGTGGCTGCTCAAGGTGGACGGCGCGAATGCCGTCGAGTCGGTTTTCATCCCTGAGCGAGACCGGGGCACGCTGTGCGTGTCTAGCCAGGCGGGCTGCGTGCTCGATTGTGCCTTCTGCTCGACCGGCAAGCAGGGCTTCAATCGCAATCTCGACACCGCGGAGATCGTCGGGCAACTGTGGCTCGCCAACCGCCAACTCGGGCGCGATCCGAAGGGCGAGCGCGTCATCAGCAATGTCGTGATGATGGGCATGGGCGAGCCGCTGCTCAATTTGGACAACGTCGTTCCGGCGCTGCGCCTCATGCTCGATGACAACGCCTACGGCCTTTCGCGACGGCGCGTGACGGTCTCGACTTCCGGGGTCATCCCGGGCATCGACCGCCTGCGCGAGGAATGCCCGGTCGCGCTCGCAGTGTCGCTGCACGCACCGAACGACAGCTTGCGCGACCGCCTCGTGCCGCTGAACCGGAAGTATCCGATCCGCGAGCTGCTCAAGGCGTGCAACCGGTATCTGGACAAGGCGCCGCGTGATTTCATCACCTTCGAATACGTGATGCTCGACGGCGTGAACGATTCCGACGCGCACGCCAGAGAGCTGCTCGGGATCGCGCGGCGCGTGCGCTGCAAATTCAACCTGATTCCCTTCAATCCGTTCCCGAACGCGCCATTTCGGCGCTCGGCCCCGGACCGCATCCGGAGCTTCGCCGAGATCCTGCGCAACGGAGGCGTCACGGCCACCGTGCGGAAGACGCGCGGCGAAGGCATCGACGCGGCCTGCGGTCAACTCGCCGGGGACGTGGCCGACCGCACGCGGCGGACCCGCGCCGTGCACAAGCTGACGGAGCTGCGCGCGTGAGACGTCTGATAGGCGCGGGCCTGGTACTGCTTGCGAGCGCTTGCGCGAATCAGCCGTCGCCGCCGCCGAGCATCGACACCGGACAGATCATCGGCGAGGTCGGCGATCCGCAGAACAGGGCGAGGCTGCACACGGAGCTTGCAGGTAAGTACTATTCCATCGGCAGAATGCAATTCGCGCTAGACGAGGCGCGCATGGCGACATCCGCGGATTCGAACTGGGCGCCCGCCTACGGCATGCTCGGCCTGGTGTACATGGACCTCAAGGAGAACAAGCTGGCTCAGGAGAACTTCGAGCACGCTCTGAAGATCTCGCCCAACGACCCGGATATCAATCACAACTACGGCTGGTTCCTGTGCAAGACCGATCGCGAGTCCGAATCGATCGCATACTTCGAGAGGGCGATCCGCAATCCGCTCTATCCGACGCGCTGGCGCTCGTACACGGCGGCGGGAATCTGCTCGCTGCGCGAGAACAAGGTGCACGAAGCGGAGCAGTTCATCCAGCAAGCGCTGCGCTTGCAGCCAAACGATCCCGGCGCGTTGCTGCAGATGGGGCAGATCCGCTACCGGCAGGGCGACATGGAGCAGGCGAGGCGCTACGCGCTGCGCTACAACCAGTCGGTGCCGCCGACCGCCGAGTCCCTGTGGCTGGCGCTGCGCGTCGAGCGCAGGCTGGGCGACACCGTCGCCGAAGCGGGCTACGCAAACCAGCTGCGGCGGGACTTTCCCAGATCGCCCGAATACCAGCTGCTGCAGCGCGGCGCCTATGACTAACGTGGTCGACGGGCGCGAGCTGGAGGGGCCGCGCGAGCAAGGCATCGGCGAGATCCTCGCACGCGAGCGCGCGGCGCACGGGCTTACGCTCGAGGATGTTGCCCAGCAGCTCAAGTTCGGTTCGCGTCAGCTGGAGGCGCTGGAGCAAGACCGCTTCGATCTCCTGCCTGGCGGCACGTTCGCGCGCGGCATGGTACGCAGCTACGCCAGACTGCTTAAGCTCGACCCGGATTCGCTGCTGACGCGCATGGAAGGCAAGCTGGAGGTTCCGGATCCCGGCCAGCTCGCCGACCGCTTCAGGCAACCCGTGCCCTTTGCCGATGCGTCGCGGCGATCGAACGTGGTTTACGGAATTCTGTCCCTGCTTATCCTTGCGGCCGTTGCCGCGGTGCTGATCGAGTGGAAGCAGGAGCGATCGAAGGCGGCGCGTCCGGCAGTCGTTGCGTCCGCCCCGGCACAACCCGAGAAGCCGGGCACGGCAGATGCCGGGGCCGCGCCTGCAGCGCCCGCCGCACCGGTACCTCCTGCAGCGCCCGCGGCAGCCGCGCAACCGAGCGTCGCGCCTGCGGCGCCGCAGAAGCAGGCTGCCGCTCCGGCGCAGAGCGCGGTGGATGTCGCGAAGCCGCAGGAGCCTCTTATCGCCAAGGTCGCTCCTGCCGCGGACCCCGACGCGCGCCGCATCGTCATGCGCTTCGACGAGGAGTCCTGGGTGGAGGTGCGCGACGCCGCGGGGCACACCCTCCTGGAGCAGCTGATTCCCGCCGGCAGCCAGCGCGTTGTCCGCGGCCAGCCGCCGTTCGAGATGGTGATCGGCAATGCGCAGCACGTGCACGTCCTGTACCAGGGCCAGCCGTTCGACCTCAAGCCTCACACCCGGGTCGACGTTGCGCGCTTCACCCTGAAATGAGCTCCGCTACGACCGCTTCGCAACGACGCCGCTCGACGCGAGTGATGGTCGATGGCGTCGCGATCGGCGAAGGCGCTCCGATCGTCGTTCAATCGATGACCAATACCGACACCGCCGACGCGGCCGCGACCGCCGCGCAGGTGCGCGAGTTGTGGCTTGCCGGCTCCGAGCTGGTGCGCATCACGGTGAACAACGCGGAGGCGGCAGGACAGGTGGCGCGCATCCGCGAGCGCCTGGACGCCACCGGCTGCGGGGTGCCGCTGGTGGGAGACTTTCATTTCAATGGACACAAGCTGCTGACGCAGTACCCGGAATGCGCACAGGCGCTTGCCAAGTACCGCATCAACCCGGGCAATGTCGGCACGGCCGTCACGCGTGACGACCAGTTCGCGACCATGATCGAGTGCGCGATGCGCTACGGCAAGCCGGTGCGGATCGGCGTCAACTGGGGGAGCCTCGACCAGACCCTGCTCGGCCGGCTGATGGACGAAAACGGCCGCCGCGCGCAACCGCTGTCGGCCGAGGAAGTGATGCGCGAGGCGGTCGTACGATCCGCGCTCGACTCGGCGCGCCAGGCGGAAGCATGGGGTCTGCCTGCCGAGCGCATCGTGCTCTCCTGCAAGATGAGCCAGGTGCAGGATCTGATCGCGGTCTACCGCGAGCTCGGGCGCCGCTGCAGCTACGCGCTGCATCTCGGCCTCACGGAGGCGGGGATGGGCTCCAAAGGAATCGTGGCCTCCACCGCGGCGCTCGCGGTGCTGCTCCAGGAAGGCATCGGCGATACCATTCGCGTCTCGCTCACGCCCGAGCCGGGCGGGGACCGGACGCGTGAAGTACGGGTCGCGCAGGAAATCCTGCAGACCATGGGACTGCGCAGCTTCACGCCGATGGTGAGCGCCTGCCCGGGCTGCGGCCGCACGACGAGCACTTATTTCCAGGAGCTCGCGGAAAGCATTCAGGCCTACCTGCGCGGGCAGATGCCCGTGTGGCGCGAGCAGTTCCCCGGCGTGGAGGACATGCGCGTCGCCGTGATGGGTTGTGTGGTCAATGGACCGGGGGAATCCAAGCACGCCGATATCGGCATCAGCCTGCCGGGGACCAACGAGTATCCGGTGGCGCCGGTGTACGTCGACGGCGAGAAGACGGTGACGCTGAAGGGCGATCGCATCGCCGAGGAATTCCAGGCGCTCATCGCCGACTACGTGCGCCGCAATTTCTCACCGGGGGCCGGACGCCGCCGCCCGGCGGGCAACGAGTCGAAACAGATCAGGATCAAGGCGGTTTCCTGACCGCCGCTGAGTAAATGAGCAAAGGCATCCAGGCCGTTCGCGGCATGAACGACATATTGCCCGACGAGGCCGTGTGGTGGCGCGACTTCGAGGCGCGCGTCGAGTCGTGGCTGGAGCGCTACGGCTATCGCAACATCCGCATGCCGCTGGTCGAGCATACGCAGCTATTCCGGCGCGCGATCGGCGAGGTGACCGATATCGTCGAAAAGGAAATGTATGCCTGGCGCGACGAGCTGAACGGCGAGGATCTGACGCTGCGCCCGGAGGGCACCGCTTCCTGCGTGCGCGCGGTGATCGAGCACAACCTGCTGTACGACGGGCCGAAACGCCTCTGGTACGCGGGCCCGATGTACCGCCACGAGCGGCCGCAGAAGGGTCGCTACCGACAGTTCCACCAGTACGGCGTCGAGGCGCTCGGCTATGAGGGACCGGACGTTGACGCCGAGCTGATCGTCATGTGCGCCTCTCTGTGGCGCGAGCTCGGCCTGCAGGGAATCCGACTCGAGCTGAACACGATCGGCTCGTCCGAGGAGCGCGCGCGCTATCGCGCGGACCTGGTGAGGCACCTGGAGGCGTACGTCGACCGGCTGGATGGCGACGCCAAGCGCCGCATGCACACCAATCCGCTGCGCGTGCTCGATTCCAAGAACCCGCAGGTGCAGGATGTCGTGGCGGGCGCGCCACCGCTGATGGGATACCTCGGCGAAGCGTCGCTCGCGCACTTCGATGAGCTGAAGCGGCTGCTCGAGGCCGCCGGCGTGCCATTCACGCTCAACGCGCGACTGGTGCGCGGTCTCGACTACTACAATCTCACGGTCTTCGAATGGATCTCGGGGGACCTCGGGGCGCAGGGCACGGTGTGCGGTGGCGGACGCTATGACGGCCTGTTTGCGCAGATCGGCGGCAAGCCGGCGCCGGCAGCCGGGTTCGCCATGGGAAACGAGCGCCTGATCACGTTGCTGCGCGAAGCGGGCGCTTCGCGGCAGTCGCGTGTCCCGGACGCCTACGTGGTCGCGCAGGGCGAGGGCGTGCAGCCCTACGCGCTGGTGCTCGCCGAGGAGCTGCGCGCAGCCGGCTACGCGGTGGTGCAACACGCCGGGGGCGGCAGCTTCAAGTCGCAATTGAAGAAGGCCGATGCGAGCGGCGCGTGGACGGCGCTCATCGTCGGCGAAGACGAAGTACGGGCGCGGCAGATTGCGGTCAAGCTGTTGCGTCGCACGGAACCACAGTTCAGCGTCCGACGCGAAGGGGTGGTAGCCGCCTTCGGTGACGCATTGCAGAGGGCAAAGTCATAGCATGGCACTCGATCATCAAGAGCAGGAACAGATTGAAGCGCTGAAGTCCTGGTGGCAGGAGAACGGCAACCGGGTGTTGCTCGTCGTGTCCGCCGTCCTGATCGCCATCGCGGCATGGCGCGGCTGGGACTGGTACCAGCGCAGGGAGGCACTGCAAGCAAGCGTGCTTTACGAGGCGCTCTCCAAGGCGGTGGAAACCGGCGATGCGAAGACCATGCGCGACGCGGGCGGCGAGCTGGCGGAAAGGTATCCGGGCACCCTGTACGCGTCGATGGCGGCCCTCGTCTCGGCGCGCTTCTATTTCGACCGGCACGACGACAAGAGCGCCGAGGCGCAGCTGCGCTGGGTGCTCGAGCGCTCCCCGTCGGATAATTTCAAGGACATCGCGAGGCTGCGCCTCGCTGCGATCCTGCTAGACAGGAAGTCCTACGACGAAGCGCTAAAGCTGGTCGACGCAAAGCACGGTGCGGCCTATGCGGCGCAATATGCCGTCCTCAAGGGCGACATCCTGGCTGCCCAGCACCAGACGGCGGCGGCCCGCGCGGCGTACCAGCTGGCGCTGGACAAGGCCGGCGCGCAGGAAGGCGCGTTTCGCGAGAGCGTGCGCATGCGGCTGGAGGCTCTGGGCGGATGAGAATGCGCGCGCTGCCCGTCCTGCTCGCAGCGGGGCTCTCGCTCGCGGCCTGCTCGAGCCTGAATCCGTTTAACTGGTTCAGCGGGCCCTCCGGCCCGACACCGGCGCCGCTCACGCC
>Ga0187773_10000769_pt1 | contig 12846 bp, 7 predicted proteins | sample 0216_BV02_MP05_1_FD_133133 | JGI IMG/M metagenome (GOLD analysis project Ga0187773, IMG submission 133133) | Tropical peat soil microbial communities from peatlands in Department of Meta, Colombia - 0216_BV02_MP05_10_MG | ecosystem: Environmental > Terrestrial > Soil > Wetlands > Peat | place...
TCCAAGCCGCTTGGGCTGATGACGCCGATGACGGCGGCAATGACGAGCAAGGTGAAGTCCCTGGTGGCGAGGAACCCCACGCCCGCTCCGAGCATCAGGACCGCCCCGAGGATCAACATTCGTTTTCGACCGAGCCGGTCGGCGGACACGGTGATCCAGAGGGAGATGGCCGCATCGCCGGCGAGAGTGAGGGTGAGCAGGAGGCCGATCCTGGTTTCGCTTAAGCCGGCAGCCGCAAGATACAAGACCAGGACAACGGACAGGAAGCCGTAAGCGAAGAGGCGCGTGATGCGGGTGGTAAACAGAAGGACGGTATCAGTTTTCGAACGCACCATGGGGCTTCCGTTAAGGCGTCGAGTCCACGGCGGCGCAGCCATCGAATCGAAGTCCCGTGGGAGGCAAGAGATCTCCAACCGCCCACGGGTTCACAGGGTATTCATGAAATCAGGCGTCGTCAATGGTGACAGTGGCGATCGGTGGTCGAGACCTCCCATCGCTCGGATCGGGTCGATCAAGGCGCTGCCAGAGGGCCACAAGCCTGGCCGAGGGTCTCTTGCATGTTTCTTGTGACTCATCCCGATTGGGGTTTTAATAATTCGACCAAGGGAGTACCGAAAAGGGAACAAAAGGCTGGCATGGGATTTCTCCCATGGCAGCCTGACGAGGCTGTCGGAAGGGGTTAAAGGCGCATGTTGCGGGCACCGACGACTTTCCGGAGACCACCGCTCTAGTTCATTGCCCAACGAGAAGCTGCTAGCCCAGAGTCTTCCGAGAAGGAGGATCTTCGGCGATCAGATCGTCCAGGTTCGCGGCGCAGCGGGCCGCCATTACCGCGCAGCAGGCTGAACATCGGACGACTGTAGCTGCGATTGTCCGCAACATGAAGATCAGCGAGCAAACGCTTTATCGCGGGAAGAAGCAATTCGTTGAAGCGATGGCCTCCGAAGTTCGTCATCTTGAGAACCTGGAGGCAGAATATGCCCGGCTGCTCCGACTGGCGGTAGACTTTCTTTTTGACCGGGGTCAGGCCACCCTTTTGGTTCGTCTTGCGAGGGAATTAAGATGGAGGATAAAGACAAGACGAAGAAGGAGTTGATAAGGGAGTTGACGCTACTGCGTCAGCGGGTTGCGGAACTGGAGGTCTCGGAAAGGGAGGGCAAGCGCGCCGAAGATGCGCTTCGGGAGAGCGAGGAGAAGTACAGAAGCATTTTCGACAATGCCATCGAGGGCATGTTCCAGTCCACAGCGGATGGCCGTTACCTGAGTGTGAGCCCCGCCTTCGCGCGAATGTGCGGGTTCAGCTCCCCTGAGGAAATGATCAGAGAGGTGACGGACATAGCACGCCAACTCTACGTGCGCCCTGAAGAACAGGCGGAAATCAAGAGATTCTACGCACACCCCGGAATTATAAAAGGGTTTGAGACTCAGTTCCGCCGCAAGGACGGGGGGGTGATCTGGATCTTCATCACGGCACGCTCGGTTCGGGATGAGAGTGGGAAGCTCTTGTACTATGAAGGGACGGGTCAGGACATCACCGAGCGCAAGCGGGCCGAGGAAGCGCTCAGGGAGAGCGAAGAGCGGTTCCGCAGCACCTTTGAACAAGCCGCCGTCGGCATCGCCCACCTTGCGGTCGACGGAAGCTTTCTCCTGATGAACGAGCGGTTCTGCGACATCGTGGGCTACCAATATGATGAGATACCGAAGCTTACTTTCCAGGACATCATGCACCCCGAGGATCTTCAGACCGATCTCGCCTATGAACGCCGCATGTTGGCTGACGAGATCCGGACTTACTCGATGCAAGCGCGTCATTTAACAAAGGGCGGCTCAATCGTTTGGGTAAACCTGACTATGTCTCTCGTGCGCGGTCCATCGGAAGATCCAGACTATTTCATTGCTGTTATGGAAAATATTACAGATCGCAAGCTGATGGAGGAAGAACTCAAAGAGACGAAGGAGTACCTTGAGAATGTGTTTGAAAATTCGGCCTATGGGATCGGCATTGTGGATGAACATGGGACCTTCGTGAAATGGAATAAAATGGCGGCAGAGCTCTACGGTTATTCCGTACAAGACCTTAAGGGAAGATCTGCCTTTGACCTATATGCAGACACGAATGAGGTGGGAAAGATGCTGAAGCAATTGCAGCGAGATGGTCTTGTTAAAGCATACGGGATCAATATGAAGAGGAAAGACGGCAAGATCGTTTCTTTCGACCTTTCGATCAGCCTCCTGAAGGACAGAAATGACCGGACCGTCGGCAGTGTTTGCGTGGCGCGAAGTCTAGAGCAGCAGAAGAGCCTGCAGGGCCAGTTGCTCCATGCCCAAAAAATGGAAGCAATCGGCACCCTGGCAGGCGGCATTGCCCACGATTTTAATAACGTTCTCCAGGCTGTCCACGGCTATGCCCAGTTGCTTCTCCTGGGCGCGGACAAAGAAGCACGAGGCGATACAGAACTGCGGGAGATCGTGTCTGCGGCGAGAAGGGGTGCAGGGCTAGTGAAGAGGATGCTCACCTTTAGTCGCAAGGTTGAGAGCAAGAGACAGCCTTTTTGCCTCAACCACGAGGTGGAGCAGGTGAACACGCTGCTCGCCCGAACCATTCCGAAGATGATTGAGATTGAACTGCGTCTCGCGGACGGCCTCCGAGTCGTCAATGCGGACCCCGTGCAGATGCAACAGATGCTCATGAATCTTGCGATCAACGCCAAGGACGCCATGCCTGAGGGTGGCAGACTGGTGATCGAAACGAGAAACGTTTCCCTGGACGAAGAGTATTGCAAGTCCCACGTGGGGGCTACACTCGGCGAGTATGTGGTCTTGAGCATGTCGGATACCGGGCACGGCATGGATCGAAAGACCCTGACGCGTATCTTCGAATCCTTCTTCACCACCAAAGAACCCGGCAAGGGCACCGGTCTTGGTCTGGCTGTGGTCTATGGCGTCGTCAAGGGCCACGACGGCCATATTATGTGTTACAGCGAGCCGGGGGAGGGAACTATCTTCAAGATCTACCTGCCGGTTATCGAGCGGGGAGCGGAAGCGGCGGAGCCGAGCGAGGCGGAAGGTGCCGTCAGAGGGGGTAATGGGGTCATCTTACTTGTGGACGACGAACAGTCCGTCCTCAAGTTGGGGGAACGGATCTTTAGGAGTTCCGGCTACACGGTGCTTACCGCCCTTGATGGGGAACGTGCGCTGGAAATATACCGCAATCAGAAGGAGTTGATTCATGTGGTCATTCTGGATTTGATCATGCCTGGCATGGGCGGCAAGAGGTGTCTTGGGGAGCTTACCAAGGTGAATCCGGAGGTAAAGGTTATCATCGCCAGCGGCTTCTCCACCGATGGAGGTGAGAGGGGCCTCATGGCAGCAGGGGCCAGGGGCTATGTCCGCAAGCCGTATGAGATAAAGCAGATGCTCCGAGTGATCCGCGATGTTCTGGATGGGCGTTGAAACACCATAGGTCTCAATAACCCGAGATGCTGCCGAGAAGTCCACAGCCTTCTTCATGAGCCATAGCAACGGCGCTGCAGCAGTCCGCTAGGTGCGACTGTGGATTCCCCGATCATCCACCACGTAGACTTTCGACTGACTTTCATTCCCGCGGGCCTCGCGAGTCTCCAGGTAGACCGGCCGTCCCCATAGGAAGAAGATGTGCTCCAGCGTCTTACGGCAGTACTCCTCGTCGAGAGGGAACCCCTCGTAGACATGCTGGAGATAGAGTTGGAGGCTCCCCTTGTAGTTGCCGTCCATCACCATGATCCTTGGGATGCCCCAGTTCATAAGGCGCTGCACCAGGGCCGTTTTCACCCGCGTCCACTCCGTTTCCTGGACGACCACCTCGTAATGGGTGTGCTCGTCCTTCTCGGCAAAGATGTAGAGGTCAAGATCGTCGACGATCTCCTTGGTGAGAAATTCCGCGACAAAGGACCAGTCCGTGTGGGTTCTCCGGACCTGGAAGATTTTCTCCCGACCTTGCATCAGCCCCAGATCCCAAAGCCTCTTCCTCTCCGAATCCTCGCACTCGTCGTAGGCCTCTCCGAAACGGCCTTTGTTCCAACGCTCCTCTATGTTCGCCGTGATTGCCGAACCCAGAAGGTACGGGTTGATCATCCGCGGATGGTGCGCTTTCACCCGGGCGTTGTAGAGGTTGTAGTACCCATGATCCTCCACGCTCAGGAACTTCTCGGTCAACAGGCGCTGCACGATCTTCTCGTGCCAGTACGTGGCCCAGCCCTCGTTCATGATCTTGGTGCGGCGGTAGGGCATGAAATAGTGCGCCTGGCTGCGGATGGTGCCGAGAACATCTTTCTGCCATTCCTCCAGTGGGCACGGAGAGTGCCCGATGATGTACCCGAGTACGTCCACGGTTGGCTCAGGAGGAGTCTTCTTGCGGAGCGCCCTCTTCTCTTCGGTGGGGACCCCCCGGGGAGGGAGGAGGTCGTCGAAGGCCGCGCCGGCCGGGGCCCGTTTGGCCCAGCCGTAGAGCCGCTCCCTGATTTCTTTCTCGGTTTCCGGGTGAGTCGCCTCGTCAGGGTCGATGTTCCACTGGACGGCCATCCCCGCGTCGATCACGTTCTCCACTGCCTCCGACCCGTAGTCCTCTTCATACCGCCGGAAGCGGCCGGCCGCCTCCGAGGCCGAGGTAATCATGTCTCGCCGGGTCAGCTGGAAGTGACGGTTGTTCTTGATGAAGTCATTGTGGGCATAGACGTGGGCCATAACCAGGACCTGGATGGGGAATGGATTGGTGTCCATGAGGTAGGCCCGGGCCGGGTCGCTGTTGAAGACTACCTCGTAGGGGGCGCCGAGACCGGACTCGTACCTGGTGCGCTCGATCTCGTAATCCCGGCCGAAACTCCAGTGGGAAAAGTTCACCGGAAGCCTGTAGGCCATGATCTCCATCATCTTTTGGGCCGGCACCAGGTCGAATTCCTGGGGCAGGCAGTCTAGCCCCAGCTCGGCGGCAACCTGCCGGATCACCTGGTCGGCTTCGTTCAGCTTGGCAAGATCGGCGCTTTTCATGATGGGATCGCCTCGCCGGCGAGCCGGCCTACGCCTGACTGAGAAAGGCTCGGAGGGCAGGGTAGAGGTCGTCCTTGCCGCGAATGACTACGCCGAGGAAGGGGGACTCGCCCCTCTTCCCTTCGAAGTAAGAGTAATCTTGCTGCTTCTTGAGCTGCAACGAAAGACCGCGCTCGCAGGTCCGCATGAGCACGGAAGCAGAGTATTCCGTCTGGATCTCACCGTAGCCGACGGCGGCAACTCCCCTGTCCAGCACCGCCTCCAGGGAACGGACGGTGCGCTCCGCATCCCAGTCTTCCCCGTCGGAAAAATGAAAGGGGTACACATTCCAGCTCTTCGTGGGGTACTCAATGTCGATCAGTTGCCCTGCGAGATCGTAGGCACAGTAACAGTACGTTCCCCCGGATTCCCCCTTGTGAAAAAACTCCTCTTCGTCTACGAGCTTCGCCTCGGTGGTGTGGGCGATAAACCGTATCTCCACGCTCCGGTAAATGGTCCTCAGAAAGCCCACCATCCAGAAGAAGAACGAACGGGCGAGATACTTTTTCATGGTGCCCATGCTTCCCGAGACGTCCATCATGGCGAGCACGACCGCGTTGGACCGGTGTTCCACGTCCTCCTTGAGCGTGCGAAAGCGCAGGTCGGAGCTCTCCAGGTGGAGTCTTGATTCCGGGCTCCCGGCCGGCAGAGCTTCATGACCGCTCAGCAGCCTTGCCGCCTCCGCCATGTTCCCCCGAGCGAGATCCAGGGCGACGCGACAGTCGCTCTCGGTCCGGCCCGTCTCCCGCATAAGGTGGAGGACGAGGATCTCCGTTCGGCGAATCGCCTCCTTGATGGTTCGCTTCTTGTCCAACCGGGGTTTGATTCCGTGTTTCTCGACGGAGTCGAAGGTGAAACCCCTGGGGACTACGGCCTCCTTCAACTCTTTCTCCCTCAGGTTCGGGAGCCTCAGGTCCTGGTGCATCATTTCGATCAGTTCTTCGATGTCGATCTCGGTCTCCAGGTAATCCACGCCGGGCTCTTCGCCGGCCTTGCCCGGCAGCACGCCTCCCTGCTTGGGCCGCTTGCCCAATACCTTTCCCTTCTCAGATTCGCCGCTCCCAAATCCGCCGGCCTCGCCGTTCGAGTAGCGGTGGATGAAGCGATAGCTCTTAACCCCGCGGATGGGCACGCGAACCACGCGATCCCTTCTCCCCGTGATGATTGATTCTTCGCTGATGATATCCGGAAGGTTCTTGCGAATGGCCTCCTTGATCTTCTCGCGATGGCGGGCGGCATCGGTCCGCCCGCGCGGAGTGGAACCGTAATCCGGCTGGGTGACGGCCATCGCTCCTACTCCTCTTTCCTCAGCATCTCGCCCACGAACTGAAGCAGAGCCTCGGCGCAAGACTGGCAGTAGCCTCTCTCCAACATCTTCCCAATGGCCTCTTCCCTGCGTTTGATCGTCTTGGGGTCCTTCCTCGTCTTGTCGGCGAGAGTGAGAGAGACGATGTTCTTCAGATCGGCGATGAGCTTCTTTTCAACAGCCTCCTGCAAAGGCGGGTAACTCTTGAAGTCAAAGGGCCGGCCGCGGTCCAGGGCATCCGATTTGAACACGAACAGTCCCTGGCGGAACTCGCCCTTCGCCACCTCGGAGACCCCGATCATCTCCTCGATGGACCGCATGAGCTTTTCATCCGGTTCGCGCTCCTCCTGGGTCACCGGGTCCTGGATTTTTCTCTTGAGGCAATAGGCTGTTGCGTTCGTCATGTAGTTATCGAACAGAGCCTGGGCCTGATCTTCATAGGCATAGAGGAACGCCTTGTTCACCTCCTTCTTTGCCCTGTCGCGGTACTCCGCAAGGACGCTGTTCTTTTCAGCCACAAGCAGGGTCTGGTAGCGACTTCGTTCTTCATCGGAGAAACCGATGTGGTGACTGAACTGGTGCCTGAGGGCCCGGATCACGTCCACCGGGTTGATGCAGGCGGCACCTTGTCTGGCGCTGCCAAGGGCGATGTTGAGTGCGTTCATGCTAAACCGAGGACTGATGCCGCGCATACCCTCGCCTCGTTCCTTCCCCTCCAGCCAGAGCTTCTTGACGTCCAGCGGGTCCTTTTCCTTCTCCAAGAGCGCTTCGCCGTTATAGTACTTGGCCTTCTTGATCAGATCCAGACAGAGGTTGGTGGAGGTGAGACGGGTAAGAACGGCGAAGAGGGCGGCCATCTCCAGGGTGAGGGGCGCGATGTGCACCTTCTCGTGGAACTCGCTCCGGGAAATGAGCTTCCGGTAGATGGCCACCTCGTCGCGAACCCGCAAGTTGTAGGGCACGTAGATGGGGTACATCCGATCGTGCAGCGCTTCGTTCTCCTTGTTGGCCTTGAACTTGTCGAATTCCGTCTGGTTCGTGTGGCTGATGATTACAGTGTCCACGTACATCTGCGGAAATCCCGGGGACTTGATGAGCTGCTCCTGGGCCACCGTGATCAGCACGTAATGGAACTTGATGTCGCACTTAAGGACCTCGATGTACTCGATGAGCCCCCGGTTGGCGATCTGGAGTTCCCCGTCGAACCTGTAGCCGAGCGGATGCCCCTCACCGAGGCGGGTGATCTGGCCCAGATCCACATGGCCGATGAGTTCTGAAATGTCCTGGTTCTTCGGGTCGGAGGGTTGGAAGGTGCCGATACCCAGCCGCTTCCGCTCGTTCAGGCAAATCTCCACCACGGGCATCTCCTCCCATCTGAAACCTCCACCGGCATCGCGGTACCGCTCGTCGCTGGTGAGCCGATAAGCACACACCGGACAGAGTTCGCCCTCGATCCTTACCCCAAGGAGCGTTTCGAATTCCGGACGGAGTGAGCGAGGGACCAGGTGGAGCGGTTCTTCGTGAATCGGGCAGCCTTTGATGCCGTAAACCGGCGTTTCCATGTCCTCGAGGCCGCGCCGAAGCAAGGTGGCGATGGACGACTTCCCTGATGAGACCGGTCCCACGAGGATGAGGATGCGTTTACCCGTCTCCGTGCGGTTTGCCCCAGCCCGGAAAAAACGCACGAGGTCATGGAGCGGTTCCTCGATGCCAAAGATCTCATGCGAGAAGAACTTGTAGCGGACCAGGTCTTCGTAGTGGGGGAGCTTTTCGGAATCAGGCACCGGGTCGGCGCCCTTGTTCATGATCATCGTGTAAAGCCGCCCAGGTGCAAGCCGGGCGATCTCCGGATTACGATGCACGAGGGCCATGTAGTCCCTCATGGTACCTTCCCACAATCCGCTCCCTTCAGACCTTGATGCGCAGATCAGGTCGTCCAGGCGCTCGGAAAATTCGCCTTTCCCGTTGTCCATGTCTCGAGCCCCTCCTCAAGGCTTACCACCACTCCGCACGGGAGTTGCGCTTGGCGTGTTCTTGGTTTGTCGGGCTGTTAGCGGGTTTAATCGAGGCTAGGCAGGCCTATCCCTTCGCTGCATTCCCTGAGAGGGCTCGGAACAGGCCGTTGAGAAAGGGCGGACGACGGGGCTCTCTTCTCACTTCCACGTAGCGCCAGCGAGTTCGTACCGGGAACAGTGTTTTCCCGGGTAAACCATCCATGCAACATCGCGATCCATTGCACATCCGTCCGAAGCTCCGCAGTCGAAATACCGTTGGTACGGCACCTCAGCTCGCCCTTCAGCAAGAGCCAATCGGCCTGCCGGCTTCGACGTTACCCTTCACCAGTGTTACTCAGTATACCTCTAATCTTGGGTGAACGGAAGAGCAAGACGCGGGCCAAAAAGACCGAGGAGGAGGGAAGGCCATGCTATGCCATGTGGACCGGGCGGATCAGGGTGTGTTCCCGGGCCCGGGGACCGCCTCTCCTCAGATCGGCAGCCCCTCGCCGCTGCGCCACGCCCGGACGCACGGAGTCAAGTCTGCGTCTCCGCAAGTCCCGACTTCGAACTTTAACCAGGTCTGTCCCTGCCCTCCTGGTACGCCGCCATGCGCTCGATCGTCCTGGGACACTGGATTCGGAGAGTCGAAAGCGTCGGCCGTTTCCAAGGGTGGACCATTCATCCTGCGTGCTCCCAGAGTGTCCGACATCCAGTCGAGGCCAGAACCTCCTCATACCTAACACAGGGGAAAGTGACAGGCCACCTTGTGGGCGGTGCCAGAGTCCCGGAGCTCAGGCTCCGCTCCAGGGTCGGTGCACACTTCCGGCCGGCCCCGCTCCTGATACACCGGGCAGCGCGCCGAAAACCGGCAGCCGTCGGTTTGGTGCTCGAAATCAAACAGTCCCCACTTGGCCGACCTCCCTCCCAAGGAAGCGGCGAGAACCTCCCGGTTCTGTTTCTCCACCAGGGAGGACCAGAGAATTTGGGTGTAGGGGTGGCGCGGCGCGTGGGCTATCTGACCCGCCAGGCCCAGTTCCACAATCTTCCCCAGGTACATGACCGCCACCTTGTGGCTGATGAGTTCCACCATCCTTAGGTCGTGGGAAATGAACATGTAGGAGAGTCCAAGGGCCTCCTGGAGATTTCTGAACAGATTGACCACCTGAGCCTGGATGGACACATCGAGCGCGCTTGTCGGTTCATCAGCAACGATGAACCGTGCCCCTACGGCGAGAGCGCGGGCAACACCCACCCGCCGCTTCTCTCCGCCGGAGAGCTCGTGGGGAAACTGACCCAGCGTGCTTTCCTTCAGATTCACCTGTTCGAGGAGTTCCTTGATTCGCGACCGGAGCTGGGCGCCCTCCATGGCGTAGTGTACTCGGACCGCCTCTTCGAGGATCGCTCGAATGCGCATCTTCGGATTGAGGCCGGCATCGAGGTCCTGGAAGACTATCTGCATTTCCTTCCTGAGCGGCCGGAAGTCGGCGGGAGAGAGGGCCAGAATATCTCTCCCGTCAAAAAGCACTTTGCCCGAGGTCGCGGGGAGAAGACGGAGGATGGTTTTCCCCACGGTGGTCTTGCCGCAGCCCGACTCCCCCACGAGACCCAGAGTTTCGTGCTCCTTGAGGTAGAAGCTCACGCCGTCCACGGCAGGGATGATTCCCTGTGGGCTGCTCCCGAGCGCAAAGACGCGCCGCCGTTGGCTGAAGTGCTTCCTAAGATCGACGACTTCCAGGATCGTTCTCGCCATGGCCTCTAGTCACCGAAGAGCCAGCACCGCAGCCAGTGTCCGGGAGAAATCTCCCGGAGCCCCGGCTCGTGCCCTTGACACCTTTCCCGTATCTCGGGATGGACCTGATTGCAGCGGGGATAGAACCTGCAGCCCTCGGGGATGGTGAGGGTGTCGACCACATCACCCTCTATGGCCTGCAAGGGAAGCTTGTCCCTGATGTGTCTCCTGTCCGGTATGCAGCCAAGGAGCGCCGCCGTGTACGGGTGGTTCGAAGCAGCCTCGGCGGCAAGGGTGTCGCGGACGGCGCCGTACTCCATGATCCCGCCGCCGTACATGACGGCGACCCTGTCCGCGAGACGCCTGATGACCTGGATATCGTGGCTGATGAGGAGCGTCGTGACACGAACCGTTGACTTCAGCTCCTCCAAAAGGTCCACGACCTTCGCCTGGATGGTGGCGTCCAGGCCTGTGGTCGGCTCGTCGGCGATGAGCAAGGAGGGTTCGGACGCAAGCGCCATGGCGATGAGCACCCGCTGGCACATGCCGCCGGAAAGCCCGTAGGGATAGTTATCGTACCGCAGCCCGGGGGAGTCGATTCTTACCTGCTCGAGCCAGAAGAGAGCCTTTTCTCTCGCCTCGCGGCGATCCTTGATGCCGGCGTGGAGCCGCACGGCCTCCGCGATTTGCTTGCCGACGGGCACGAAGGGATTCAGGGAGCCCCGCGGGTCCTGAAAGATCATGGCGATCTCTTTCCCCCGGATGCCCCGCATGAGCCGCTCCGAGTGCCGCCGCCACCCTCTCCCATCTTTGCGGACCTCTAAGACCCACCCGTCTTCGACTCTTAGCTGGACATAGCGCCCGAGGTCCTGAAGGAGGTTTTTCTCGAAGGAGCCGTTGCCGTAGAGGATGGTCCCACTGATAACGCCCGGATCCCCTGCATTCAGCCCCAGGATGGAGAGGGCGGTCATGGTCTTGCCGCTCCCGCTTTCGCCCACGAGACCGACCGTTTCCCCCGTCTCGATCTTGAAGTCCACGCCGTCCACGGCGCGGACAAAGGCCTGCCTGTCTTTGGTGTAGAAATAGGTGCGGAGATTTTCTACGCTCAGCGTCGCGCCCCGGCTCATTTCTTCCCCCCGGCCTCGAGGATGTTGTTGAGACCGTCCCCAAGGAGATGAAATCCCAGAATGGTGACCAGGATAGCGAGCGCCGGCGTTGTGGAGAGCCAGAATTTCCCCTGGAGGAGGTAGTTGGCTCCTGACAGCACCATGTTCCCCCACGAGGGTGTCGGCTCCTGAACCCCGAAGCCGAGGTAGCTCAGGCTGGTCTCGATGAGTATGGCCTCGGCCATACCGAGGGTGGCCTGGATGATGAGGAGCGAACGGCAGTTGTACCAGAGGATGTGCTTAAGGATGATTGATCTCGTGTTGAGGCCGATGGCGACGGCGGCCTCAATGAAGTTCTTGTCCCTGAGGAACTGGATCTTGCCCCGAATGAGGGATGCCACCGTCGGTACGTTCGTGATTCCGACAACTACCATAATGTAGTAGATGTCCGGCTTGAAAGCAGCGATCACAAGCAGGATCAACACGAGACGCGGGAAAGAGTCGATGAGATTGACCACAAAGCTGATGGTCCTGTCGGCAGTTCTTTCACGGTAACCTGCCAGAATCCCGAAGAGGGCGCCCAGGCTGAGGGCGATGGTAATGCCAAGAAGCCCCGGCAGAAAATAGGCTTGAGTTCCCAGGATGAGTCTCGCGAGAATGTCTCTCCCCATGAAGTCGGTGCCGAGGAGATGGCCGCTGGCTCCCGGCGGGACCATCATGAGCGTGAGGTCCATGTCTTGAGGGTCGTAGGGCAAGAGTTTGAGGAAGCCGAGGATGTACGAGAGGACGACGAGGAGCGCGATACACAAGCCGTAGCCCACGCAGACAAGATCCCTCGGGGCCGCAGCCCGAAGGAAGGTCAAGCGCCCGACCTTGAGTCCCTGGCGGGATGTCTGGCGATACTGCTTCATGCCCCCCATGATCGACTTTCTTCGTGAGATGCCCTGGGATTGACCATGATGTAGACGACCCGCTGGAGCAGGGCGCCCACTCGGACAAAGACCGCGGCAGCGATCGCGATCCCCATGATGACCGGATAGTCCCGGTCCTGCGCCGCCTGCCAGGCCATCCTCCCCATCCCGGGCCAGTTGAACACCTGCTCCACCACCACCGCACCCCCAAGCATGAAGGGCATCTTGGCGGCGATTATCTCTGTGGCCGGGATGAGAAAACCTTCCTTGAAGGCATGAGCCCAGACCGATGCTCCCTTGGCGCGGGCGGTACGGATGTAATCTTCCGCCAGCACCCGGCTCATCTCGTTTTGCAGGTAGCGCACCACTTCGCTCACGGTGCCGTTGGCGATGCCGAGCACCAGAACCGGGAGCAGGAAGGAGATCCACTTCTGGCCCCCGGAAGGGCCGAGGAGTATGGGAAAGAGCCTGAACTTGTGGATGAAGAAGTAGATGACAACGTAGCTCAACCAGAACACGGGCAAGGCGGAGACCACGTAGGCGAACATGGTGAACGGCCAGTTGCGAAGGGTGGTCCCCTGCGCCGAGGAAGAGAGGGCAATGGGAACCGCGATGAGGAGCGTGACCAGCATGGAGCCAAGGGTGAGGTAGAGGGTGTTGATCCCCACGCGGACAATCTCACCGAGCACCGGCAGCCCCGTGCGGATCGAAGTTCCGAAGTTTCCCCGAACCA
>Ga0187773_10000770_pt1 | contig 12845 bp, 14 predicted proteins | sample 0216_BV02_MP05_1_FD_133133 | JGI IMG/M metagenome (GOLD analysis project Ga0187773, IMG submission 133133) | Tropical peat soil microbial communities from peatlands in Department of Meta, Colombia - 0216_BV02_MP05_10_MG | ecosystem: Environmental > Terrestrial > Soil > Wetlands > Peat | place...
CTCTAAGAGGGAATCAACAGGATGTTCGGATTTCTCCGCGGGTATTTCTCCGATGACATGGCGATTGACCTCGGCACGGCCAATACGCTCATCTACGTGCGCGGCAAAGGCATTGTTCTCGACGAACCTTCGGTCGTTGCGATCCGACAGGAAGGCGGGCCCAACTCCAAGAAGACCATTCAGGCCGTTGGCAAGGAAGCCAAGCAGATGCTCGGCAAGACGCCCGGCAATATCACCGCCATACGTCCGATGAAGGACGGTGTGATCGCCGACTTCACGGTCACCGAGCAGATGCTCAAGCAGTTCATCAAGAAGGTGCACGAGTCGCGGCTGTTTTCCCCCTCGCCGCGAATCATCATCTGCGTTCCGTGCGGTTCGACGCAGGTTGAGCGGCGCGCGATCCGCGAGGCAGCGATCGAGGCCGGGGCGAGCCAGGTGTTTCTCATCGAGGAGCCGATGGCCGCGGCGATCGGCGCGGACCTGCCGGTCGCCGACGCCACCGGATCGATGGTGGTCGACATCGGGGGAGGCACCACCGAGGTCGGCGTGATCTCGCTCGGCGGAATGGTGTACAAAGGCTCGGTCCGCGTGGGTGGCGACAAGTTCGACGAAGCGATCATCAACTACATACGTCGCAACTACGGCATGCTGATCGGAGACGTCACGGCGGAAACGATCAAGAAAGAGATCGGCTCGGCCTTCCCCGGATCGGAAGTGCGCGAGATGGAAGTCAAGGGCCGCAACCTCGCCGAAGGCATACCGCGAAGCTTCACCATCTCGTCGAACGAAATCCTGGAAGCGCTCACCGAGCCGCTCAACCAGATCGTCGGCGCGGTGAAGTCCGCGCTCGAGCAGACGCCTCCGGAGCTCGGAGCCGACATCGCCGAAAAGGGAATGGTGCTCACCGGGGGCGGCGCGCTGCTGCGCGACCTCGACAGGCTCTTCATGGAAGAAACCGGGCTCCCGGTGATCGTCGCCGACGATCCGCTCACCTGTGTCGTGCGCGGCTCGGGGAAGGCTCTGGAAAAAATGGACAAGCTGGGGAGCATTTTCGCAAGCGAGTAAGGGCGGGACCGTGATGATGCTCGAGAGGACGGAGGGCTCGCGATCCAACCGCGATCGCGCCTGAGGCGGTCGCCGTATCGCGGGCTCTAGCGATCATGGACTACCAGCCGCCGCCGTTCTTCAGCCGAGGTCCTGCGCCGTTCGTCCGCCTGACGTTTTTCGCCTCGCTGGCGGTTCTTTTGATGGTTCTCGACGCGCGCTTCCGCTACGCGGAACCGCTGCGTCAGGTCATTGCAGGCCTCGCTTACCCGTTGCAGCGTGCGGCGTCCGCCCCGGTCGAGCTGCTCGTCTCCGCCGCCGAATTCTTCACGACGCAGGTCGGCCTCAAGCGCGACAACGACGCGCTGCGCGCGAAGGAGCTGCAGGACGCGGGCGAATTGCTCATGGTCGACGCGCTGCGCGCGGAAAATTCCCAGCTTCGGAAATTGCTCGAAGCGCGCGAGCGCCTGCCGCGCAAGTCCACCTTCGCCGAGATCGTCTATTCCGGACGCGATCCCTTCTCCCGAAAGGTCGTCATCGACAAGGGAAGCCACCAGGGCGTCGAGGCGGGCGAGGCGGTCATAGACGACGTGGGCGTGATCGGACAGGTGACGCGCGTCTTCCCCTTTCTCGCGGAAGTCACGCTCGTCACCGACAAGGACGAGAGAGTCCCGGTGCAGGTCGTGAGGAACGGCCTGCGCGCGGTCGTCTACGGTGGCGGCGATGGCGGTACCCTTGACCTGAGTTACATGGCGGCGAACGCCGACATTCAGGCGGACGACGAGCTGGTCACATCCGGAATCGACGGAACGTATCCGGCAGGGTTGCCGGTCGGCAAGGTGTCGCGAATCCAGCGCGATTCCGCGCGCGCGTTCGCCAAAATAACCTGCGTCCCTTCCTCGGGCACCGAACAGCACAAGCAGGTGCTGGTGCTTTCGCGAGAAGCGGTTCCCCCTCCGGTCCCGGAGGCCGAATCGACCGCAAAGACGCTCAAGCCGCGGAAAAAACCGAGACCGGGCGCGCGCGAGGGCAAGCCATGATACCGATCGGCGGGCAGCCGCAGCGCATTCTGCTGCCGGTGAACGTGGGGTTCATGGCGCTCACGCTCGTGCTCGCCTTGGTGTTCAACCTCCTTCCCTGGGGCGATATCGCCGCGGTGCCCGACATCCTCGCGCTGGTGCTCGCTTTCTGGTGCGTGCACCAGCCGCGCAAGATCGGCATAGGCACCGCGTGGGTGCTGGGACTGTTCATGGACGCCGGCACGGGTGCATTGCTCGGCCAGCACGCCCTCGCATACGCGGTACTTGCCTTCGGAGCGATCGGGTTGCACCGGCGCATCCTCTGGTTCTCGCTGTGGCAGCAGGCCGCGCATATTCTGCTGCTTCTCCTCGCGAGCCAGCTCCTGATGGTTGCCGTTCGAGTCGCTGCCGGCGGTTCCTCTCCGGGGTTCGCCTACTTCGCCGGAAGCGTGATCGCAGCCGCCCTGTGGCCCACGGCGACGTTCCTGCTCCTCCTGCCGCAGCGGCGTCCGGAGAGCGTCGACGAGAACCGGCCGATCTAGGAACCCGGTTCGCAACGCCCCATGAGACTCGCCGAGCTGAGAGATACGCAGCGCGAGCTGTACCATTTCCAGATCCGCCTCGGTGTCGCCGGCGTCTTCGTGCTCGCCGCATTCCTGCTCCTCCTCGCGCGTTTCTTCTATCTCCAGGTCATCCAGCACGACTACTACGACACCAAGGCCGAGGACAACCGGATCTCGATCTTTCCGATACTGCCCAATCGCGGGCTGATCTTCGACCGCAACGGCGTCGTCCTCGCCCGCAATTACTCGGCCTACACGCTCGACCTCACGCTGAGCCAGATTCCCGATCTCGACGGGACGATCGACGCGCTTGCGAAGATCGTCGACATCCAGCCGAGGGACCGCAGGCGTTTCCAGCGGCTGCGGGAGGAAAGCCGCGGCATCGATACGCTGTCGATCCGCACCCGCTTGAGCGACGAAGAGGTCGCGAAGCTCGCGGTGAATCGCTTCCGCTTTCCCGGCGTCGACATCCGCGGACGCCTGTTCCGGCAATACCCATTGGGCGAAACCGCCGCCAACGTGGTCGGATACATCAGCAGGATCGACGATCGGGACGAGGAGAAGATCGAAGATTCGGACATGGCGGCGAACTACCGCGGCACCGATCACATCGGCAAAACGGGCCTCGAGCAGAGCTACGAGCGGGAGCTGCACGGCATTACCGGTTTCGAGCAGGTCGAGACCGACGCCGGAGGGCACATCGTGAAGAGCCTGCCTCGAAGCACGCCCCCTGTCTCGGGAAGCAATCTCAGCCTCACGCTCGACATCGGGCTGCAGGAGGTCGCCGAGCAGGCGCTCGGCGAGAACCGGGGCGCTCTCGTAGCGATCGAGCCGTCCACGGGCGGGGTGCTCGCTTTCGTCTCGAAGCCGGGCTTCGACCCGAACCTCTTCATCGACGGGATCGACCCGGCAAACTGGGACACGCTGAACAATTCGCCCGACAAGCCGCTCAACAACCGTGCGCTCACGGGGCTCTATCCGCCGGGCTCGACTTTCAAGCCCTACATGGCGCTCGCCGCGCTTGAGCTCGGCAAGAGAACGCAGACCCAGACCATTTTTGATCCGGGTTATTTCGTCTTCGGCAGCAACCGGTTTCGCGACGACAAGGCGGGCGGCCACGGCTACGTCGACATGTACAAGTCGCTGGTCGAATCCTGCGACACCTACTACTACATGCTCGCGAACGATCTCGGCATCGACGCCATGGCGCGCTTCATCGGCCAGTTCGGCTTCGGGGCGCGCACCGGCATCGACATCGAGGGCGAAGCGGTCGGCGTGCTGCCTTCGCCGGAATGGAAGATTCGGCGGTTCAAGAATCCGGCGCAGCAGAGGTGGTACTCGGGCGAGACCATCAGCATCGGCATCGGCCAGGGCTACAACTCGTACACTCCGCTGCAGATCGCGCAGGCGGTTGCGACTCTCGCCAACGATGGCGTGATGTACCGTCCGCACTTCGTCAACTATCTCGAGAACCCGAACACCGGCGAGCGCACTTACGTCGAGCCCAAACTGGTCAAGACGATCCCGATCAAGCCGCGCAATCTCGAGTTCATCAAACGCGCCATGATCGGCGTCAATAAGGAAGGTACCGGGGCCCACGCGTTCGCCGGCGCAGGCTACACCAGCGCCGGCAAGACGGGCACGGCCCAGGTCGTGGCTCTGAAGCAGGGCGAGAAGTACGACGAGAAGGAAGTCACCGAGCGCCTGCGCGACCACGCGTTGTTCATTGCCTTCGCACCGGTGGAGAGCCCGAAGATCGCGCTGGCAGTCGTCGTCGAGAACGCAGGTTTCGGCGCGCGGGCCGCTGCGCCGGTCGCGCGCCAGGTCCTCGACTACTACCTGCTCGGCAAACACCCCCTCAAGCCGGTGCAGCCGTCCCCCGCGAAGGAAGGCGATGATTAGGCGCATCGTCGACCGGATCGCCGAGAAGATAGACGGGCCGCTGCTCGCGATGGTATGCGCGCTCGTCGTCCTTGGAATGCTCACGCTCTACAGCGCCGCCCTCCAGGCGCCCGGCCGGGTCGCCACCCAGGCCGCGAACCTGGTGCTCGCGTTCGCTGTAATGTGGGTGGCGGCCCAGATACCGCCGCAGACCCTCATGCGCTATGCGCTCCCGGCTTTTCTGGTGGTGCTCGCGCTGCTGATCGGCGTCGCCCTGTTCGGCGAAGTGCGAAACGGCGCGCGCCGGTGGCTGCCGCTCGGGTTTACCAGCATCCAGCCCTCCGAGCTGATGAAGATCGCCATGCCGTTGATGCTCGCGCGCTACTTCCACCGGCACGAGCAGACGCTGCGTTTCCGCGATTATCTCGCGGCGATGCTGCTGCTCGCCGTGCCGACGCTGATGATCGTGCGCCAGCCCGACCTCGGCACGGCGCTGCTGGTCGCCGCGGCCGGATTCTATGTGATCTTCCTCGCCGGCCTGTCGTGGAAGTTCATCGCGGGAATATCCGTGGCCGTACTCGCGAGTCTGCCCGTGCTGTGGGGCATGCTGCACGACTACCAGCGTAAGCGTTTCCTCACGCTGCTCGATCCGACTTCAGACCCGCTCGGCGCCGGCTACCACATCATCCAGTCCACCATCGCGGTCGGCTCGGGCGGGATCACGGGAAAGGGCTGGCTCAAGGGAACGCAGAATTATCTCGACTTCATACCGGAGCGCGCGACCGACTTCATTTTCGCCGTGTATGCCGAGGAATTCGGGCTGATCGGCAACAGCCTGTTGCTCGTACTCTATCTCGCGATCATCATGCGTGGATTAATGATCACCGCCAACGCTCCGACTTTTTTCGCGCGCCTTCTCGCCGGCTCGCTCACCCTCACCTTCTTTACCTACGCATTCGTCAACATGGGGATGGTGAGCGGACTGCTTCCCGTCGTAGGCGTACCGCTGCCGCTCGTCAGCTACGGCGGGACTTCGCTCGTGACGCTGTTTCTGGGCATAGGGATATTGATGAGCATTCAGCATCACCGCACGCTGGTGCAGACGTGAGCGGCTTCGCGGCGGGTCGCGTCGTTCTTCTCTGGAACGCGTTGCTCATCGCTTCGTTGCTTGCCGCGTGCGGCACGGCGCCCAAGCGCGGCGGATACTACGAGGACGATGGTCCGGGAACGTCGCCTCCCGCGAATCTCGACAGGATGGTCGACGCCGACCCCGCGATTGAGCCGCTCAACCGCGCCGCAAACAATCCATACAGCGTGTTCGGCCGGCAGTACGTCCCATTCCGGTCTCTGCAGCCTTACCGCGAGCGCGGAATCGGGAGCTGGTATGGACGCAAGTTCCACGGCCAGCGCACCTCGAGCGGCGAGCGCTACGACATGTACGCGATGACCGCCGCGCACCCGATCTTGCCGATCCCGAGCTACGCGCGCGTGACCAACCTCAGGAACGGCCGCAGCGTCGTCGTGCGCATCAACGACCGCGGCCCGTTCTATTCCGGCCGGATCATCGATCTGTCATACGCAGCGGCTTACAAGCTCGGCTATGTCGGCGCGGGCAGCGCGCCGGTCGAGGTGGAAGCGATCCTGCCCGACGAGATCCGGGCGATGGCCGCGCGCCGGCGCGCGCCGGCAGTCGAGGCAGCTCGCGCCGACGATTCGGCCGCACCGTCTCCATCCCCGGGGTCGCCGTTTGTGTCGCCACCTGTTGCAGCGGCGGCCGCCGCCGCGCCTTCGGCCGCGGCCGCCGTTTCGGCTCCTCCGATCGCCACGCCGGATTCCACGGCTGCGTCGGCGCCTGCAGCCGAGCCCGCGATCCCGATCGCGACCGAGCCGGGCGGAATCTATCTTCAGCTCGGAGCGTTCTCGGCACGCGAGAACGCCGAGAGCCTGCGCGTGAAGATTTACGAGCAGCTCGCCTGGCTGAATCAGGCGATCAAGATCCTGCACGAGGGCGGCCTCTATCGCCTGCACCTCGGTCCCTACGGCGACCGCTCGGAAGCGGTGGGAGTTGCGAACCGAATCCGCGATTCGCTCGAGCTGAAACCGATCGTCGTGGTGCGTTAGCCGTGTCGCGAGGACCGGGAAATCCGGCCCGTGGATCGCAGCGCCAAACCGCGGCGCTGCCGCCGGTATAATTCGATTTGTGACACCCATGCTTCGGATCTGCGCCGCGCTGCTCGCCTTGGGCCTGCCCTGCGGCGCGACTGCCGGCGTTCCCCCGCCCCCGGACGTGGCCGCGCGCGCATGGCTCCTCTACGACGCCTCGAGCGGCCAGAAGATCGCGAGCCGCAATGCCGACGAGCGCATCGAGCCGGCGTCGCTCACCAAGCTCATGACAGCCTATCTCGTCTTCGCGGCGCTGAAGGAGAAAACGCTCTCTCTCAAGCAGGCAGTGCCGGTATCGGAGCGTGCCTGGCGCGCCGGCGGCTCGCGGATGTTCATCGAGCCCGGAAGATCCGTCACGGTCGAGGAGTTGCTGCACGGGTTGATCGTCGATTCGGGAAACGATGCGTGCATCGCCCTCGCCGAAGCGATCGCGGGCTCGGAGGGCGCTTTCGTTCAGGCGATGAATCGCGAAGCGCAGCGCCTTGGCATGAAGGACACGCATTTCGCAAATTCGAGCGGGCTGCCGGACCCGGCGCACTACTCCACCGCGAACGATCTGACGATCCTCGCCACCGCGTTGATCCGCGATTTTCCCGACTACTACAGGTTCTATTCCGAACGCGAGTACCGCTACAACGACATTACCCAGCAGAATCGCAACCGGCTGCTGTGGCTCGATCCCAACGTCGACGGAGTCAAGACCGGCCACACGGAAAGCGCCGGCTACTGCCTGATCGCGTCTGCGAAGCGCGGAGCGCGGCGGCTGCTGTCGGTCGTGCTCGGCGCGCCGACCGACCGCCTTCGCGCGCAGGAGAGCCAGAGGCTGCTCAACTTCGGCTTCCAGTACTACGACGGCGTGCGCCTCTTCCGGAAGGGCGAGCCCGTCGGGACGCTCCAGGTGTGGAAAGGGAGCGAGTCGGGACTGAAGGCCGGACTTTCCGAAGACCTGTTCGTGACGATTCCCCGCGGCGCATCCGATGGGCTCCGCGCGGAGCTCGTCAGCCAGCAGCCGCTGGTCGCGCCGCTCGCCGAGGGGCAGCGCGTCGCGACGCTTCGCGTTTCGCTCGAGGGGCAGCCGCTCGGCGAATATCCCGTGGTCGCGCTCGAGAATGTCGCCGTCGCCGGGGTCTTCCGACGCGCCTGGGATAGCGCGCGGCTGTGGTTCAAGTGAGTCAGAGGCGATGACTGCATTTCTCAACGGCGAATTCCTTCCGATCGAGAAGGCGACGATCCCCGTGCTCGACCGCGGTTTCATCTTCGGCGACGGGGTGTACGAAGTAATCCCGGTGTATTCGCGCCGGCCGTTCCGGCTCGACGAGCATCTCGCGCGGCTGCAGTCGAGCCTCGATGCGATCCGCATTCCGAACCCTCACCCGGCCGCGAAGTGGCGGGAGCTCGTCGGGAAGATCGTCGCGGGCAATCCGTGGGAGGATCAGAACGTCTACCTGCAGATCACGCGCGGGGTGGCGAAGCGCGACCACGCCTTTCCCAAGGGTCTTGCGCCCACTGTGTTTCTCATGGCCAATCCGCTCGTCCCACCGACCGCCGAGCAGGTGAAGAACGGCGTGGCGGCGATCGTTCTCGCCGACCTGCGCTGGCTGCGCTGCGACATCAAGACCACGGCGCTGCTCGGCAACTGCATGCTGCGCACGCTCGCCGCGGACGCAGGCTGCGCCGAGGCGATCCTGGTGCGCGACGGCATGCTCACCGAGGCGTCGGCGAGCAACGTCTTCGTCGTGAAGGACGGAACCGTCCTCGCACCGCTGAAGTCTCATCTGATATTGCCCGGAATCACCTACGACGTCGTGATCGAGATCCTGCGCGAGAATGCCATCGCCCACGAAATCCGGCCGGTCACGGAGGGCGAGCTGCGCTCGGCCGACGAGGTGTGGATCACGTCGTCGTCGAGGGAGGTGCTCGCGATCACCACGCTCGACGGAAAACCCGTCGGCCATGGTGAAAACGCCGGAAAGCCCGGGCCGGTCGGCGCGCGGGCCTATGCGCTCTACCAGCAATTCAAGGCGCGAGTGATGCGCGCACCCGCACATGCCTGAAAACGACGCCCCGCTACTCGCCTTCCCCTGCGAATTCCCCATCAAGGTTATGGGGAAGACGCAGGCCGGCTTCGCTCAGGCGGTGCTCGAGGTGGTGACGCGCTACGCGCCGGATTTCGACCCGGCATCGCTCGGCATGCGCTCGAGCCGCGAGGGGAAATACATTTCGCTCACCTGCGTTATCCACGCCGTGTCGCGCGACCAGCTCGACCAGCTCTACCGCGAATTGTGCGACCACCCGATGGTCACGATGGTTCTCTAAGCGACACAGAGATGGCACCGGTTTCCTCCACCCTTCGTGGCGAGCGTGTCGAAGTACGAGCGACGAAGCATCCAGCCGACTCGCCCAGGGTGCGCCTTCTCGGTGTAGTCGATTATGCGGCGGCCTACGAAGCCATGCGCCGCTTCACCGATGAACGCAATCGTGCGACCCCCGACGAGCTGTGGGTGCTCGAGCACCCGCCCGTGTACACCGCGGGTCTCGGTGCGAGGGAAGAGCACTTCCAGCGCATTCGAGGTGTTCCGCTCGAGCGCGTCGATCGCGGCGGACAGATCACGTATCACGGACCGGGGCAGGCGATCGTCTATACCCTCGTGGATCTCGCGCGGCGCAGGCTCACGGTGCGGGCGATGGTGAATTTGCTCGAGGACGCGGTGATTGGCGTCCTCGCCGAGCACGGCGTGGCCGCGGCGCGGCGAAGCGGCGCGCCCGGTGTATACGTTGGCGATGCGAAGATCGCGGCGCTCGGCCTGCGCGTGCGGCGCGGCTGCTGCTATCACGGTGTCGCGCTCAACGTCAACATGGACCTCGCCCCGTTTCTCGACATCGACCCGTGCGGCTATCCCGGACTCCCTGTGACGCATACCTCGGCGCTCGGCGTCGCCGCCGACGTGCCGCGACTCGGCCGCGAGCTCGCGGACGGAATCGCGCGGCGGATCGAAGAGCGATGAGCGCCATCGCCGAGAAGAAGAAGGGCGCCGCGAAGACGCGGCTCCCGATCGCGGTCGTTCCCGCGGAACGTCTCGCCAAGCCCGAATGGATCCGTGTCCGCGCGCCTGCACCCGGCTCGCGCTTTCACGACATCAAGCGGATTCTCCGCGAGCAGAACCTTCACACCGTCTGCGAGGAAGCTTCCTGCCCCAATATCGGCGAGTGCTTCGGCAAGGGAACGGCAACCTTCATGATTCTGGGCGACCTGTGCACGCGGCGCTGTCCCTTCTGCGACGTTGCTCACGGTCGGCCGCTGCCGCCCGATCCCGAGGAGCCGGCGCACCTCGCGCAGACGATCGCGGCGCTTAACCTTTCCTACGTCGTCATCACCAGCGTCGATCGCGACGACCTGAAGGACGGCGGCGCGCGGCATTTCGTCGATTGCATCCGCGCGGTGCGCGAAACGTCGCCCGCGACGCGCATCGAGATCCTCGTGCCCGATTTCCGCGGGCGCCTCGAGCGGGCGCTCGAAGTGCTCGATGCGAGCCTGCCGGACGTGATGAACCACAATCTCGAGACCGTGCCGCGCCTCTACCGGCGGGCGCGGCCGGGCGGCAACTATGTACACTCGCTCCGGCTCCTCGCTGATTTCAAGGCGCGCCACCCGCAGGTGCCGACGAAGTCGGGTCTGATGGTCGGTCTCGGAGAAACCGACGAAGAGATCCTTGCGGTCATGCGCGACCTGCGCGCGCACAAAGTGGACATGCTCACCGTCGGGCAGTACCTCCAGCCTTCGGCACACCACCTGTCCGTCGCGCGCTACGTCCCGCCGGAAACCTTCGCGATGTTCGAGCGCGAGGCGGTCGCGATGGGCTTCACCCACGCGGCCGTCGGTCCGATGGTGCGCTCCTCCTATCACGCCGATCGACAGGCTCGCGCGGCCGGCGCCGCGTAGCTCAGGACGTTTCGGCGAGCTTCGCTTCGAGCAATGCGCGCAGCCGCGCAAATTCCGGTTCGCCCAGATACCGTTTCACGATCCTGCCGCGCCTGTCGATGATGAAGGTGGTGGGCGTGAACTGCACATTGCCGAAGTTCCGCGCCAGCTCGCCGTTCAGGTCGAGCGCCACCTTGAACTGAAACCTGTTTTTTTCGGCGTAGTCCAGCACGAGGTTGGGAGGATCGTAGCTCATGGCAACGGCGATCGTTTCGAAGCCTCGCCCGCGATACTTGTCGTAGGTCGCAACGATCTGCGGCATCTCCTTCAAGCACGGAACACAATCGGTCGCCCAGAAATTGACGAGAACCACCTTGCCCCGGAGGTCGGCGGTAGTCAACTTCTCGCCTTTGATCGTGAGATAAGTCACCTCTGGCGCCTCGGGTTCGCGAAGAAATAGGAATGCGGCGAGCGCCGCTATTGCGGCCACGGCGGCACCGACGCTAATCTTTGCAGTCGAAACTCTCACGGAGAGAACTCCATGGCGCGCATTTTCTCGCTTCTCGCGGCGCTCGTCATCTCGAGCGCCGCGCTTGGGGCAAGCCTCTCGGATCTTTCCAACCGCGACGTCGTCGCCGCGCTGAAGGAAGCGCTCAACAAGAGTTCGCAGGCGGCCGTAGCGCGTCTCGGCGTCGAGAACGGATTCTTCGGCGACGAGCGTGTCAGGATTCCTCTGCCCGACTCGCTGAAGCGCGCCGAGCGCGTGATGCGCTCCCTCGGCATGGGCAAGCAGGCCGACGATCTGGTGCTGCGCATGAATCGCGCCGCCGAGGCCGCGGTGCCCGAAGCGAAGACGCTTCTGATCGGCGCGGTGAAGAAGATGAGCATCGGCGACGCTAAATCTATCCTCACCGGGGGCGACGACGCGGCCACCCAGTATTTCAAGCGCACCACCTCCGAACCTCTGGCGGAGAAATTCCTGCCGATCGTTCAGGATGCCATGAGCAAGGTGAAACTCGCGGAAGCCTACGACCAGTTCGCCGAGCGCGGCAGGCGATTTGGACTTGTCAGAGACGAGGATACGAATCTCGAGCGCTATATCACGCGCAAAGCCTTGGACGGTCTATTCCTCGTCATGGCGGAAGAGGAGAAGAAGATCCGGCAGGACCCGGTCGGGACGGCGTCGAGCATCATCAAGAAGGTGTTCGGCGCGCTGCTCCAGTAGCGCGGGGACCGTCGCGCTAGAAGAATACGCGAGGGCGCCCGCCGGAGCGCCAGATTTCGTAGAACGCCGTGCGCACGACGTTCGCGACCTTGCGCGCGCCGCCCCGCGAAAGAAGCGTTTCGCTCGCGTAATCGGCGTCCTCGTCGCAGATCAGCCGCAGGTCGACGATCGGCAGCCTTGCCGTGCAGGCACGCCGCTCGATGCGCTCGTTGAAGATCGCCAGCGCCGACGCGCTTGCACGCTGCTGCGAGGGTTCGGGAAAGCGCGCGGGCACCAGCGTGCACACTGCTGTCGGCAGTCCCGTTTCCAGGGCGGCTGTGACGAGACAGGAAAAAATGGCTTCGAACTCGTCGGCGGCGACGGCGAGCGTTTCGAGCGCCTCGTGTATCGAACATGCCTCGCGGCGCAGCAGGCCGCTCGCCTCGACCGCCCAGCCACCGTCGAGACTGATCGCAATGTGGCTGGCGTCCGCAGGAATCGCGCGGACGGGCGCCCCTCGCAGCACCTGCTCGGGCGGAACCACCGTCAGCTTCCAGGGGTTGCGCGGCCGCGGCACCAGCGCGGTTTCCGGATCTTCCGGTCCGAGGTAGATGTTCTCGAGGGCGTCGCCGAGCAGCACCGCGTGCCGGACAACGTCGGGCGCATCGCCGCCTTCGCTTCCAGGAGCGTCTTGTGTCATCTCTTCCTCCACTGTCGCGGGAACCCGCGATCTTCTTGTCGGCGCCTCTTCCGGGCGCTTTTCTTGACGAGGCGTCTAATGCGCCTTTTCCCAATTGGGCCCCGAGCCGACCTCGACGACGAGCGGAACTTTCAGCGTTGCCACTCCGCTCATCAGCTTCGGCAGCTCCGCCTTTACGCGCGCGAGCTCCGCGTCCGGGACTTCGAGCACCAGCTCGTCGTGCACCTGCATGATGAGCATGGCCGAAAGCTTTTCTTCGTCCAGCCAGCCTTGCACGGCAATCATAGCAAGTTTGATCAGGTCGGCGGCCGTGCCCTGCATCGGCGCGTTGATGGCGGCGCGCTCGGCGGCC
>Ga0187773_10000771_pt1 | contig 12837 bp, 13 predicted proteins | sample 0216_BV02_MP05_1_FD_133133 | JGI IMG/M metagenome (GOLD analysis project Ga0187773, IMG submission 133133) | Tropical peat soil microbial communities from peatlands in Department of Meta, Colombia - 0216_BV02_MP05_10_MG | ecosystem: Environmental > Terrestrial > Soil > Wetlands > Peat | place...
CGTGCCGGCGCTGGCGCTGCTGATGTTCATGATCCCGCTGTTCGGCATCGGGAAGGGGCCGGCGCTGGTCGCCCTGTCCCTCTACGCGCTCCTGCCGATCGCCCGCAACACGTACGCGGGGCTGATGGCGATCGACCGCACGCTGCTCGAGATCGCCTGGGTGCTGCGACTGGGCGACGTCCGGCAGCTGATGCGCATCGAGCTACCGCTGGCGTCGCTCACGATCATGGCCGGGATCCAGACCGCCGCGGTCACCACGGTGGGCACCGCCACGCTCGCCGCCTTCATCGGCGGGGGCGGCTACGGCACGCTGATCGTCAGGGGGCTCGCGCTCGACGACACCGTCACGATCCTGGCCGGCGCCGCGCCGGCCGCCCTGATGGCGCTCGCCCTCCACGGCCTGTTCGAGATCGTGGAGCGCGTCGTGGTGCCGCGGGGGCTGCGGACTTGAGCGGCGGCTAGCCGGGGGGCGGCTCCAGCCGCGCGTTCAGGCGGCGGCACAGGGCGAGCACCTCGGCGTGGACCGCGGGGAACCAGGCGCGGATCCACTCCGGTCGATCGAAGAAGGCGAGCGGGGGCCGGCCCGGCCGGCGGATGGCGATGCGTCGCACGAGCCCGCTTGCGTTGATGAAGCTCACCTCCTCCAGGAGGCGTCCGGGCGCGGCGACCCCCGCGGTGATCGCGCAGAGCGCGCCGACCGCCGCGATCGAGTCGGCCACGCCGCGCAGACAGAAGGCGTGCGTGCGGGGCGGCCGCGGCACGGGCAGCGCGCCGATCACTCCCTTCATGGTCAGCCCGGAGAAGACGGTGTCGTCGACGATCGCGAGCGAGGAGCAGGCGCCGAGATCGGCGAGCCGCTCGGACAGGTCGCCCTCGGTGCCGGCCAGACGGTAGCCGCCGGTGCCGTCCTCCTCGCGGGTGACCCCGACGCCGCGAACGCAGGGGAACCAGCCCGTGCGCTCGTGGAGGGCGTGGGCCACCCGCTGACCGGCGGCCCCGACGCCCAGCGTGGCCTCGAATGGCGCGTGCGGACCGCGCGCCACCACCGCGTCGATCTGCTCGGCGAGCGTCAGCACCCGGACGCGCCCGCGATCCTGTGCGACCAGCGCGAGAAGGTCGCGCGCGTCGGCGGCGGCCGCCGAGGCGCCGCCGAGGTCCCGGGCGACCTCGGCGGTCAGATCGTCGTGGATGTAGAGTCGGCTCGGAGTCGGCTGCGCGTAGGCGCGACCGGTCTCCTCCATCACGCCGGCGCGGCGAAGGCGAGTGCGAAGTAGTTGGCCGGATCCACGTACCAGCGCTCGAGCCGCAGCGAGGCACGGGCGAGCATGGCCTCGACGCCGAGGCGCGTGAACTTGTACGAGCTCTCGGTCCAGATGCCCTCGCCGGCCCGGAAGCGGACGGTCAGGCCGAGACGGTGGAGCGTCACCGTCTGGGCCGAATCGGCGACGAGGTGCATCTCGATGCGCGACGCGGCCTCGTTGTAGAAGGCGTGATGGCGGAAGGCCTCGGGGACGAAGTCGCCGTCGACGCCGCGGTTGACCACGTTGAGGATGTTGCGGTTGAAGTCACGCGTGACCCCGGCCGCGTCGTCGTAGGCGGCTTCCAGGATCTTCACGTCCTTCACGAGATCCACTCCCAGCAGTAGCCGTCCGCCCGGATCGGGCAGGAGCGCCCGGAGCCTCGTCAGCAGCTGCCGGCGCTGCGGCGGGTCGAGATAGCCGATGGTGCTGCCCAGGAACATCACGAGCCGCGCGCCGCCGGGCGCGGGGACGTGGGCCAGATCGCGCTCGAAGTCGCCCACCACCGCGTGCACGCGCAGCGCCGGGTACTTGCGCATCAGCCGCAGCGAGCCGGTCTGGAGCGTGAGCCGGTCCACGTCGAGCGGCACGTAGCGGACGGGCCGCCGCGCCGCTCCGACCGCGTCGAGCACCCGGTGTGTCTTCTCGGACGCGCCGGCTCCGATCTCGACGATGTCGTCGGGAAGAAATTCCCGGAGCAGGCCGGGCAATATTTCCTGGAGCAGGGCCGACTCGGTCCGGGTCGGGTAGTATTCCGGCAGTTCGGTGATGCGCTCGAAGAGCAGCGAGCCGGCCCGGTCGTAAAAGTACTTCGGCGGCAGGGACTTGCGACGCGCGGTCAGGCCCCGGCGCACGTCGGCCTGGAGCCGACGCTCCTCGGCGGCCGCATCTGTATGCACGTCGATCCGGTAGCGCATGGCACCGCTCTCGTGCAAGCTAGACGCCACGCTGGCGTTGTGCAAGCGGAACCGGAATCGACCGGGAAGGGGGGAGCACCATGGGTGAGACGACGGCCGAGCGGCTCGTCGATGTCTGGGCGCGTACCGATCGCATCTTCGACATCCTGGGGCCCGCCCGCTGGCTCGCTCAGCCGATCGCTCTGCGCCATCCATTCATCTTCTACTTGGGCCACCTGCCCGCGTTCGCGTGGAACCACGTGGGCGGACTGCTGGATCGCCCCCCGTTCAATCCCGTGTTCGACGAGCTGTTCTCTCGGGGCATCGATCCCGATGTCGACGATCCCGCGCGTTGTCACGATCATCCCGAGGTGCCGGATCGCTGGCCCGCGGTGGCCGACGTGATCGCCTACCGCGACCGCGTTCGGGCTGCCCTGCTCGACGACGGCGCCGCGGTGGCCGAGCGCGCGGCCACGCACCTGATGGCACGCGAGGGTCGCGTCTTCACGATGGTGATGGAGCACGAGCTGATGCATCAGGAGACGCTGCTGTACATGATGCAGCGCCTGCCCCTCGACCAGAAGGTGCGGCCGGCCTGGCTGCCGCCCCTGGTGCTCACCCCCGGTCGGCCCGGCGGCAAAGTCGAGGTCGCTGCGGGCATCGCCACGCTCGGCGCGCGCTTCGACGACGTGCCGTTCGGCTGGGACAACGAGTTCTCGGCCACGGCGGTGCCGGTGCCCGGCTTCCGCATCGACACCACGCCGGTGACCAACGGCCAGTTCCTGGCCTTCGTGGAGGACGGCGGCTACCGGCGGCCGGCGCTCTGGGCCGACGAGGACGGGGTATGGCGCGGCCACGAGGGTATCGAGCATCCGGCGGTGTGGGAGCTGCGCGACGGACGCTGGATGTACCGCGCGCTCTTCGAGCAGGTCTCGCTCGAGCGGGTTGCGGACTGGCCGGTCTACGTGAGCCTCGCCGAGGCCCGCGCCTACGCACGCTGGCGCGGCGCGCGCCTGCCCACCGAGGCCGAGCTCCAGCGGGCCGCGCTCGGCGAGCCCGGCGGGCGCGAGCGACGCCTCCCCTGGGGCGACGCGGTGCCGTCGGAGCGGCACGGTAACTTCGGGTTCCGTCACTGGGCGCCCACGCCGGTGGGCACGCATCCGGAGGGGGCGAGCGCGTGGGGGGTGCAGGACCTCGTGGGCGACGGGTGGGAGTGGACCGACAGCGTGTTCAGGGGTCTTTCCGGGTTCAGCGCGTACATTCCCGGCTACGAGGGCTACTCCGCCGACTTCTTCGACGGCAAGCACTACGTGCTCAAGGGAGGCTCGTGGGCGACCGCGGACGAGCTGGTGCGTCCGAGCTTCCGGAACTGGTTCCAGGCTCACTACCCGTACGTGTTCGCGAAGTTCCGCTGCGTCACTGAGGTGTAAACGGCCGGTCTCGAGAGGAGGAGTCCCGTGAATCGCTTCACGCTGTCGCTCGCGCTGCTCACCGTCACGCTCGTCGCCGGCACTCCGGCAACCACGCCGGCCGATACCTTCAGTGACGCGATGGGACACTCGTCGTTCGGCTACGCCGGCTACAGCCCGGGCGGCTCGCTCTACATCAACGCGTTTCCGATGGAAGCAAAGGTCACGCTCGATGGCGTGCCAATCGGCGTGGCCAATGACCTGCAGGCGTCACTGGTGGATACGCACGCGGGCGTGCACGCGGTCGGCTTCTCCGCCCCGGGCTACGAGCCGGCGACCGTGTACGTGAACGTGGTCCGCGACTGGGTCACCCGGGTGCGCCTGACCCTGATCCCGGCCCGCTGATCTGACCGGCCGCCCAGCGGACGGGCCCGTCTAGCGGACGGCCTCGATCTCGACGAAGCAGGAGTTGAAGGGGGTCGCCCCCGCCGGCGAGGAGCGGTCCGGGGTCAGGAGATTCGAGCAGCCGCGTGTGTCCTGCCCGCGCGCGTCGAGCGAGAACCACGCGCCCTCCTTGATCGCGACGACGCCGGGCGCGACCCGATCCGTCACGCGCACCGGGATCAGAGTCCGGCCGCGGTCGTTGAACACCGCCACCCGCTGGCCGTCGGTGATGCCGCGGGCCGCCGCGTCGCCGGGATGCATCCACACGTCGTCGCGGTCGGCGCGCGCCAGCACCGCCTGGTTGTCGTGGATCGAGTGGGTCCGGGCCCGTGACTTGGGCGTGACCAGCCGCAGCGGGTGCCTGGGGTCGCCCGGCTCGGGGATCCAGGTCGGGATCGGGGGGATGGCCCCGAGGCCGTACGGATCGGGGTCGGCCGCGATCGCCATCGAGTAGATCTCGATCTTGCCCGACGGGGTCGTGAAGGGATGGCGCTCCGGGTCGCGGATCTCCTTCGCGAAGGCGACCGCGTCGTCCGGCCGGGGCAGCCGCGCGAGACCCATCGCCCGGAAGGTCTCGTAGTCGTCGATGGCATTCTTGGTGAGCTCGCGCAGCCACTCGTCCTCGCTCCGGTCGTTGTAGCCGCGGATGCCGAGGCGCTCGGCGAGCGCCGCGCAGATGTCGATGTCGTTCCGGCACTCGCCGACCGGCTCGATGGCCTGCCGCATGAAGATCGCATAGTGGCCGGCGCCGGCCCACGGGGTATGGACGTCGTTGCGCTCCCAGAAGGTGGTGGCGGGCAGCACGATGTCGGCGTAGCGCGCGGTGGGTGTCACGAAGTGATCCTGGACGACGACGAAGTCCAGCCGTTCCACGCCCGCGACGATGCGTCGCACATTCGGGAGCTGGTTGAACAGATCGCCCGCGCACGAGTAGATCATCTTGATGTCGGCCGGATAGCCGCCGGCCCGCCCGCGCTCCAGCAGATCGGCCAGGAGCGGCGACGAGACCCGGGCCGCCGCCGGATTCTCGCCGGTCGGAAGCCCCTGGATGCCGCCGCGCCCGGTGGCCCCGTTGCTGGTGCCCGCGTTGCCTCCCGGGATGCCCACGTTGCCGGTCATCGCGCAGAGGGCGTAGGCCGCGCGGTGGAACTGCTCGCCGTACAGCGTCCGCCCCGGGGCGTACCCGGTCTGGAGCGCGGCGGGCCGGCTGGCGGCGTACTCGATCGCGAGCGCGCGCAGGGTCTCGGCGGGGACACCGGTGATGGCGGCCGCCCACTCCGGCGTCTTCGGCACCCCGTCGGTATCGCCGAGCAGGTACGAGCGGTACGAGGCGCCCGCGGGAGCGCCCGGCGGCAGGTGGGCTTCGTCGAAGCCGAGCACGTGCCGGTCGAGGTAGGCCTGATCGTGGAGCCCCTCGGTCACGATCACGTAGGCCATCGCGATCAGCGCCGCGGTGTCCGTCGACGGGCGGATGAAGACGTGCTGGTCGGCCAGCTCCCAGGAGGTACGGGTGCGCCGCGGGTCGACGCAGATGATCTTCACCCCGCGCTGCTTGGCCAGCTTCAGGTACTGCAGCGTGCCGGTGCCGAAGGTGCCGTCGGCAGGGCTCCAACCCCACATCAGGATCAGGCGCGAGTTCACGTAGTCGGTGGGCTCTCGGCCGGCGCTCTTGTAGTCGGCCTTGACCCCGTAGGTCTGGCGGACCGCGTAGACCTCCGCCTCCGCCGAGATGTTGGTCCACAGCTCGGTGCAGCCGCCGAACATGTAGAGCAGCCGCTTCACGGTCGAGCGGCTGTGCAGCATCGAGAGGCTACCGGTGCGCGAGCAGTCCAGGATGGCCGCGGGGCCGTACGCCTCGCGGATTCGCAGCATCTGGCGTGCGACCTCGTCGAGCGCCTCGTCCCAGCCGATGCGGTCGAACCGGCCGGCGCCGCGGGGACCCACGCGCCGGAGCGGGTACGTGATGCGGTCGGGGTGGTTCAGGCGCTCGAGCTGGCCGAAGCCACGCACGCAGGCGTGTAGCGGGGCCTCCTCCGGCGTCCACTTGCGGGGATCGGTGCTGATCCGGACGATGCGTCCGTCGCGAACGTGGGCGTTGACCACACAGCGGCCGCCGCAGTTGTGGCCGCAGGTGCTGGTGACGATGGTCTCCCCGGGCGCGGCCGGGGGCCGCGGCGCCTCGTACCGGACGGGGCCCGGCATGCCGCTAACGGAAGAAGCCCAGGGCGCGCAGGATCGCGATCAGGATCACCGCGCCGATCAGCGAGATCACGAAGCTTCCGACCGAGCCGAATGCGGCGATGCCGAGCACGCCTGCGACGAAGTGGCCGAGCAGCGAGCCCACGATGCCGACGATGATGTTGGCGAGCACGCCCATCTGGGCGTTCGTCTTCATGATGAGGCTGGCCAGCCACCCGAGGATACCGCCCACGATGATCGCGGCGATCAGGCCCATGGCCGAGACTGTACCATTTCCGGTGCTACACTGCGGCCTCGATGGCGCGGGGCTTCGTGATCGTGGGCGGCGGCCTGATGGGCCTGAGCACGGCGTTCCACCTGCGCCGCGCCGATCCGGCGGCCCGGGTCACCGTGCTGGAGCGCTACCGGGTGGGGGCGGGGGCCTCGGGGGCCAGCGCCGCCGGCGTCCGGGTGATGGGCCGCGACCCCGCGGAGCGAGCGCTGGCCCTCGCGAGCCTCGCGCGCTGGCCCGATCTCGACCGTGAGCTGGAGGCGCCGACCGGGTATCGTCGCGGCGGCGGGCTCCGGGTCGCGCTCGACGAGGCGACGTGGGCTGCTGCGCCCGGCTGGGTGGCCGAGCAGCGGGCCGACGGGGTGCCGGTCGAGCTGGTGGACGCCGCCGCCGCGCGGCGCATCGTGCCCGGCATCGCCCCAGCCTGCCGGGGCGGCGTGCACTGCGCCATCGACGGCCAGGCCGAGGCGATGGCCACGGTGCGGGCCTTCGCGACGGCGGCGCGGCGGCACGGCGTTCGGGTCGAGGAGGGCGCCGACGTGCGTCGGCTGATCGTGGAGCGCGGGCGGGTCGTCGCGATCGAGCGCCCCGACGGTGACCGCGTGGCGGGTGATGTCGTCATCGTCGCGGCGGGGGCATGGACCGCCGCGCTGCTCGCGGGGATCGGGGTGCCGCTCGCCGTCGAGACGCGGCCGCTCCAGATGCTGCTGACGGTGCCGGCGCCGAAGGCGCTCGCGCCGGTGGTGGGCGCGTTCGACCGCCGGCTCAGCCTCAAGCAGCTCGACGACGGCGCGTACCTGATCGGCGGGGGCTGGCCCGCTCGCGTGACGGACCACGCGGCGAACCACTACGAGATCCTGGCCGAGAGCGTGGCCGGTAGCCTGTCGACAGGCTGCGCGGTCTACCCGCCGCTGGCCGACCGCGCCGTCGCGAGGAGCTGGGCGGGTCTCGAGGCCTTCACCCCCGACGACCTCCCGGTGATCGGCGCCGTCCCGGGCATCGGGGGCCTCCTCGTCGCCACCGGGTTCAGCGGTCACGGCTTCGCGCTCAGCCCGATGATCGGCGACCTCCTCGCCCGCCTCGCCATGGGGTCAGGCCTTACATTCCGACATTTTCCCCCGACCGACGTGTCACGATCGGCGCGAACTGTCGGAATGTAGGACCCCACCTCGAGCGGCGCGGCGCTCGGCGTTGATACGGGCGCGACGACGGTCCTCCGTCTTGCGGGCGCGGATGGCGGCGATGCGCTCGGCGAGCGGGACCTCCAGCTTCTCGGTCGGACGCTTCGTGTAGTCGAAGCCGGGCAGGCGCACGCGCGCGAACTGCGCGCCGACAGCTCGCTCGATCCCGCGCAGGTCCGTCTCCTCCTCGGGCGAGACCAGCGTGAGCGCGTCGCCGACCGCCTGCGCGCGGGCGGTCCGGCCCACCCGATGGATGTAGTCCTCCGACAGACCCGGCACGTCGAAGTTGACCACGTGGCTGAGGGCGTCGATGTCGATCCCGCGCGCGGCAATGTCCGTCGCCACCAGCACTTGGAAGCGGCCGTCCTTGAACCCGGCGAGCGCGGCGGTCCGCTGCGCCTGACTGCGATTGCCGTGGATGCGGTCGGCGGTCACCCCGCGCCGGGTGAGGTACTCGGCGAGGCGGTTGGCGCGGTGCTTGGTGCGGGTGAAGGCCAGCACGCTCCGGGTGCCGGGCTGCTTGAGCAGCTCGACGAGCAGCGCGGATTTGAGCTCGTGCGGGACCGGGTACACGCTGTGGGTGATGCCCACCGCGGGCGCGGCCGGGCGCTCCACCTGGATGCCGACCGGATCGCGGAGGATGTCACGGGCGAGGGTCACGATCGGTGCCGGCATCGTCGCGGAGAAGAGGAGGGTCTGCCGTCGTGCGGGCAGGGCCCTCAGGATGCGCTGGATGTCGGGCAGGAAGCCCATGTCCAGCATGCGATCAGCCTCGTCGAGGACGAGCACCTGCAGACCGCCGAGCCGCACGTACGGCATGCGCATGTGGTCGAGCAGCCGGCCGGGGGTGGCGACCAGGACGTCGACGCCCCGGCGGAAGGCCTCCTCCTGCGGGCCCATGCCGACACCCCCGAAGACGGCGGCACCGCTCACGCGCGTGTAACGCGCGAGGTCGCGCCGGTGCTCGTCGATCTGGGCCGCCAGTTCGCGGGTCGGGGCCACCACGAGGGCCCGGATGGTGCCGCGCGGCACGGTGACGAGCCGGTGCAGGATGGGCAGCAGGAACGCGGCGGTCTTGCCGCTGCCGGTCATGGCGCACGCGAGCACGTCCCGGCCGGCCAGGGCCGGCGGAATCGCGTCGCGCTGGATGGGAGTCGGAGCCTGGAAGCCCAGGCCGGCGATCCCACGCAACAGGTCTGGGTGGAGACGGAAGTCGGCGAATGACATGGAGCGAGCGACCTCTTGAGGGCACGGAACTGGGCCCGTACAGTCTTCCGCGGTGATCTCGGCGCGCCCCACGATGCGGAAGAGGACGGGAAACGCGGTCTGCAGATGCAGGTGAACTGGTTACAGCATACACGCGGCCCCCGGCGCGCGCGAAATCTTTTCCGGGGCGCGGCCCGGGATCAGCTCACTCGGCGCGCTGACTCATCCGCTCGGCGATCTCGGCCTCGAACAGCGCCAGCGTGAGCGGGCAGGGAGGCTCGTTGGTGTCGACGTACTGGCACTCGAGCTCGCTGCAGCGAACGAACAGCTTGCCGTTGCCGCCCAGCGACTGACGGCGGCGGAGGGAGATCGAGACGGTCTCCGAGACGACGGTGCAGCGAAACGACTTCGTGGGAGTACGGGGCACGGGGATCCTTTTCTCTCGGCCGTTGCGACCGAGGATCCCAGTATACGCCATACCCGCTCAGCGTTCCACCGTCGCGCGCTCGACCGCGAGGAGCTTCTCGAGACCGATCACATGCAGCATATCCTTCTCGATCGGGCCCCACTCGCGCGGCGGAGCGCCCGCGCCGAAGCCGCCGAGCAGATCCGCGTAGGTGCGCTTCCACGCCTCATAGGCCGCGAGCAGCGGCGTGCTCGCGTCCGCGACGATCCGGTAGCCGAGCCCGCCCAGGTCCGCGAGGGTCATGCCGAGGCCGGCCAGCCCGCCGCGGCCGGTCAGGTACATCAGCGGGCCGCCGAGACGCTCGGCGATCGCGCGGAGCTGCTCGGGCTTGTGGGCCATCGAGAGCAGCAGTACGTCGGCGCCCGCCTTCCGGTAGAGCTCCCCGCGCCGCAGCGCGTCCTCCATGGTGCTGGCCCGCATGCCGTTGGTGCGCGCGATGATGAGGAAGTCCGGGTTGCGCCGCGCCGCCAGCGCCTCCCGGACCTTGGCCGCCATCAGCTCGGCCGGGATCATGTGCTCGATGCCGGCGTGGTGGTGGGCCCGCTTCGGCACGAGCTGGTCCTCGATCTCGATGGCCGCGAAGCCGGCGGCCTCGCTCATCCCGATGGTCCGGTGCATGTGCATGGGGTCGCCGTAGCCGCAGGCGCCGTCGAGGATGAGCGGCAGCGAGGTGACCGCGCCGATGTCGAGCGCGGCCTGGCACATCTCGGTGAGGTTCAGATTCGCCTCGAGCGAGACCTTCTGGTAGCCGCTGGCGCCTCCCCCGAGGTAGCCGGCCGGGAAGCCGGCCGCCTCCGCCATGCGGGCCATGAGCGGGTTCAGGACGAGGGGGGCGGTGACCGGCAGCGGTCCCTGCAGCAGCGCGCGGATCGACGAGCTCATGGTCGTGTCCTCACACCGCGAGGAAGCCGCCGTCGACCACGAGCTCGGTGCCGGTGATGTACGACGCCTCGTCGGAGGCGAGGAAGAGCACCGCGTAGGCGACCTCCTCCACCCGGCCCTCGCGCTTGAGCGGGACCGCGTCGAGGAACGGCTTGCGCCACTGGGGATCGGCGGAGACCTTGGACGTTCGCATCGGCGGCATGAAGCCGGGGTGCACCGAGTTGACCCGGATGCCGTCGCGCGCGAAGTGCACCGCCGCCGACTTGGTCATGATGCGCACCGCGCCCTTGGAGGCGTTGTAGGCCATGTGGAGCCGGTCCTGGCCGACGAACCCGGAGATCGACGAGATGTTCACGATGGCCCCGCCGCCCGACTGCCGCATCGCGGGCACCGAGTGCTTCATGCCCAGGAACACGCCCTTGGCGTTGACGCTCATGATGCTGTCCCACGCCGCGCTGCTGGTGATGTCCGGATCCGACGAGCCGCTGATGCCCGCGTTGTTGACCAGGATGTCGAGCCGGCCGTAGGCCCCGGTGGTCGCCCGGACCACCTCCTGCCACTGGGCCTCGCTGGTGACGTCGAGCCGGGCGAACCGCGCCTTGCCGCCGTGGTCGATGATGGTGGCGGCCACCTTCTCGCCGGCCGGCTGGTCGACGTCGGCCACCACCACGCTGGCGCCCTCCCGCGCGAAGATCAGCGCCTCGCTCTCGCCCATGCCGTGCGCGCCGCCGGTGATGATCGCGACCTTTCCACTGAGCCTCATGGTGACTCCTCCTGTGACGGTCGGTGCGGGATCGTGGTCAGCGCCCAGGTACGCTTGCGGGCGCTTACTATAGCCTGCCGGTCCCCCACCGGCAATCCACACCGTGCACGCAAACGCTTGCTCGATTCGCCGTCGTCCTCTATCGTGCGCTGCGAGGGGGGTGGATGGTCGAGACCAGCTTCGTCATCGTCGGCGCGCTGAGTGAGATCGACGGTGACGTCATCGTGCTCACGTCGGGGACCCGGGTCCGCCTCGCGCCGACCCTGCCGATCCCGGAGGCCGGCACCGGTGAGATCATCACCCTGACCGTCCGGGTGCTCGACGACGGTCAGTACCTGGCCGACCGGCTGGAGAGAGGGTACTCGCCGTGAGGAGAACCGGATGCGGGCGGTGATCTGTCGCGCCTGGGGTGGGGTCGAGGCCCTGAGACTCGAGGACGTCGCGGCGCCCACCCCGGGCCCGGACGAGGTGCTGATCGACGTGCGGGCCACGTCGGTGAACTACGCCGACTCCATCATGGTGGCCGGCAAGTACCAGACCCGCCCGCCCTTCCCCTTCAGCCCGGGCCTCGAGACCGCTGGGGTGGTGTCGGCCTGCGGCAGCCGGGTGAGCCGCTTCCGACCCGGTGATCGCGTGATGGCCACGCTGGGCTGGGGTGGCCTCGCCGAGCAGGCGGTGGCCCGGGAGAGCGAGACGTTCGCGATCCCCGCCGGGATGTCCTTCGAGGAGGCCGGCGCCTTCCCGATTGCGTACATCTCGAGCGACGTGGCGATCCGCTGGCAGGGGCGCCTCGAGGCCGGCGAGACCCTGCTGGTGCTCGGGGCCGCCGGCGGGGTCGGGCTCACCGCCGTCGAGATCGGCAAGGCGATGGGCGCCCGCGTGATCGCGGGGGCCAGCACCGCCGAGAAGCTCGCGGTGGCCCGGGACCACGGCGCCGACGAGATGGTGAACTACGCGGTCGAGAACCTCACCGAGCGGGTCATGGCGCTGACCGGCGACCGGGGCGCCGACGTCTGCTTCGACCCGATCGGAGGCGATCTGGCCGACGCCGCGCTGTCCTCGCTCGGGTGGGGCGGGCGCATGCTCCTGGTCGGCTTCGTGGGCGGGGTGCAGCAGATCCCGGCCAACCGGCTCCTGGTGAAGAACCGCTCGGCCCTGGGTTGCTCGCTCCGCTACTACCGCAACCAGGCACCCGACAAGCTCCGCCGCTCGGTGGAGGCCTTGCTCGCCTGGTACGCCGAGGGTCGCCTCAAGCCGTGCATCAGCCATCGGCTCCCGCTCGAGCGCAGCGTGGAGGCGATCAAGCTCCTGACCGATCGTCGCGCGCACGGCAAGATCGTCGTCGTCCCGAAGGGCTGATGCGGTGGAGATCCGTGTCGACCAGCACGGGCGGCACGTGGTCGTGGTCACGATCGACCACCAGCCCCGGCTCAACGCGATGACGCGGGCCATGATGGCGGACCTGGCCCGGATCTGGGACGACCTCGAGCGTGGCCGCTGCCGCTCGATCGTGCTGACCGGCGCCGGCGCGCGCGCCTTCTGCGCGGGCGCCGACATCAGTGGCGACCTGAGTGCGGCGCCCGAGACGGCGCGCGTGGTGAGTCACGCGCTGCTCAAGTACCACCCCTTCTCGAAGCCGATCGTGGCCGCGGTCAACGGCGACTGCGTGGGCGGCGGCGTGGAGCTGCTGCTCTCGACCGACATCCGGGCCGCCGCGCCGCACGCCCGCTTCGGCCTCCCCGAGGTGAAGTGGTCGATCTACCCGTTCGGTGGCGCTACCGTGAAGCTGCCACAGCAGATCGGCTACGTGCACGCCATGGAC
>Ga0187773_10000772_pt1 | contig 12835 bp, 12 predicted proteins | sample 0216_BV02_MP05_1_FD_133133 | JGI IMG/M metagenome (GOLD analysis project Ga0187773, IMG submission 133133) | Tropical peat soil microbial communities from peatlands in Department of Meta, Colombia - 0216_BV02_MP05_10_MG | ecosystem: Environmental > Terrestrial > Soil > Wetlands > Peat | place...
GCCGCGTCGGCCACCGTTCGGGTCATCGGCCCGGTGTGCGAGACCGAGTCGGTGTTGGAGATCGGCCACATCGGCACGCGCCCGAAGGTGGGCTTGAGCCCGTAGATGCCGCAGAACGCCGATGGCACCCGGATCGAGCCGGCGCCGTCGGAGCCCTGGTGCAGCGGGCCGAGCCCGGCCGCGGCGGCCGCGCCCGCGCCGGCGCTCGATCCACCCGACGTCGTCCCGAGGTTCCACGGATTGCGGGTGATCCCGGTGAGCGGGCTGTCACCGAGGGCCTTCCAGCCGAACTCGGGGGTGGTGGTCTTGCCCACGATGATCGCCCCCGCCTCCTTCAGGCGGCGCACGAAGGGCGCGTCGACCTCGCCGACGCGCTGCTCGAACACGAAGGAGCCGAAGCGGGTCGGCACCCCCTGCACCAGGGCGAGATCCTTGATCGAGACCGGCACGCCGTGGAGCGGCCCGAGCCGCCCGCCCTTCATCACCGCGTCCTCGGCCTGGCCCGCCGCGGCGAGGGCCGAGTCCGCGGTCACGGTGCAGAACGCATTGATCTTGGGGTTGACCTCCTCGATGCGAGCCAGCACCACGCGCGTCACCTCCACCGGCGACAGTGCCTTGGAGCGGATCCGGGACACCAGGTCGGTCGCGGGCGTGTAGGCGAGGTCGGTCGCGTTCATGGAGCCTCCGGAGCGAGAGGATCGCGCTGCCGCCGGAATGGTAGCACGGTCATCCGCGCGGCGGCGGCAGCGACACCGACACGCCGGTCGCGCGGGCGAAGCGCGCGGCGAGCCGATCGCCGAACGACGACGTGTCGAGCGGGTTGCTCGACCCCGCCAGGCGGGCCTCCCCGGCGCGCACCAGCGCGCGCATGCACGCGGCTGCCTCGTAGTAGGCGAGGCGCCCGGCGTCCAGGCGCCGGGCCCGCCGGTAGCGGGCCAGGTAGCGGGCAACCAGGATCGAGCGCAGCCCGGCCAGGAGCGGGCGCAGCGCCGTGTGCACCGGGAGCAGCTCGACCGGCGCAGCGTGCAGGATCACGAGCGTGGAGGCCACGTCGCACTCCGGCTCGGCGACCAGCACGTTGGCCCAGTCGAGCACGGCGGTCACGCGTCCCGCCATCGCGAGCAGGTTCTGGGGATGGAAGTCGCCATGGCAGATCACGTGCGGACCGCGGGGCGGGCACCGGTCGAGGAGCCAGCGCTTGCCCGCCTCCAGGCCGGTGAGTGGCCCCCGCCGATGCGGCGCTCGAGCGAGACCAGATGCGCATCGAAGGCCACCGCCCGCCGATCCACGCCGCCGCCGGCCGCGCAACCCTCCGCGTCGAGCGCGCGGAGCAGCGGCTCCGGATCGAGGGCGTGCAGCTGCAGCTGCGCGTCGGCGAGCCGGCGCCCCGCGCTCAACGGCCGATCCTCGAGCAGCGGCCGCCCGACCGCGCGCTCCATCAGCAGGAACCCGCCGCCGAGCGTGGCCCGATCGGAGCAGGCGGCGAGCACGCGGGGAGCCGGGTACCCGAGATCGGCCACGGTGTTCTGGATCGCACGCTCCTTGAGCGCACGCGATGGGTGCTGCGCCGGGCTCATCACCCGCAGGATCAGCGGGCCGGACCAGGACCCGGGCGCCCCGCTCAGGCGGAGGGAATAGATGCGGGTGTCGAAGCCGCCGCTGAGCGGGGTCGGAGCCTCGCTGTAGGTGACCTCGCCGAGGCGAAGCGTGGACCGGAGGTAGTCGAGGAGGGCGGACCCGATCTCCGCCGTGGCCGGCTCCTCAGCGCGGAGCGAGGAAGGACGCCAGGTGCGTGAGCATGAAGACGTAGTCGAACGCGATCTCGCGGAGGTAGTCGTAGCGGCCGGAGGCCCCGCCGTGACCGGCGTCCATGTTGATCTTGAAGAGGGGCGGCGTGACCGCGCGCCCGATCGCCCGCATGCGCGCCACGTACTTCGCGGGCTCCCAGTACATCACCTGGCTGTCGTTCAGCGAGGTCTTCACGAGCAGGACCGGGTACGGGCGCGCGTCGAGATTCGTGTACGGGCAGTAGGTCTTCATGTACGCGTACTGCTCGGGCACCTTCGGGTTGCCCCACTCCTCGAACTCGCCCACCGTCAGCGGCAGTGACTCGTCGAGCATCGTGTTGATCACGTCCACGAACGGCACCCGCAGCACCGCAGCCCCGGCGCAGTCGGGGCGCATGTTGAGCACCGCGCCGATCAGGAGGCCCCCCGCGCTGCCGCCCTCGACGATCAGCCGGTCGACCGCGGTGTAACCGTTCTTGACCAGGAAGTCGGCCGCCGCGATGAAATCGGTGAAGGTGTTGCGCTTGTGCATCATGCGCCCGTCGTCGTGCCAGCGCTTGCCCATCTCGCCGCCGCCGCGGATGTGCGCGATGGCCACGCTCACCCCGCGATCCAGCAGGCTCAGCCGGCTGGAGGAGAACCCGGCGGGATACGGGAAGCCGTAAGCGCCGTAGCCGGCCAGCAGCATCGGGCTCGAGCAGTCCTGCCGCGTATCGGCGCGGCGCACCAGCGAGATCGGGATGCGCGTGCCATCGGTGGCGGTGGCGAAGACGCGCTCGGACCGGTACCGCGCCGGGTCGTACCCGCCCAGCACCGGTGCCTGCTTCAGCAGCTGCAGGCGCCGGCCCGCGATGTCGTAGTCGAAGACGGAGGCCGGCGTGATCAGCGACTGGTAACGCAGCCGGTACGCCCCGGTCTCGAACTCCGCGTTGGCGTCGGAGTCGAGGTCGTAGGTCGGCTCCGGGAACTGCACGTGGTGGTGGCCGCCGCTCTCCACGTCGGTGATGCGCAGACGGATCAGACCCTCTTCCCGCTCCTGGACGACGTAGTGGCGGCCGAAGACCTCGACGTCCTCGAGCATCACGTCGTCGCGGTGGGGGATCAGCTCCCGCCAGCGCTCTGGCCGCAGGTCATCGACCGGAGCCACCACGAGCCGGAAGTTCCGACGACAGCCGCCGTTGGTGCGGATGTAGAAGACGTCGCCGCCGGCCCCGCGCCCGTGATCGATCTGGTACTCGTGGTCCTTCTCGCGGGTCAGGATCGTGCGCCACGCGGCGCCGGTGTCGGTCGCGGGACAGTATCGGATCTCGGTGCTGGTGAAGCTGCCGGAGATGAGGAACAGGTAGGCCAGGCTGCGTGACCGGCCGACGTGGAGGCGGAACAGCGCGTCGGTCTCCTCGTACAGCAGGTCGGCGGCGGCGCCGAGCCGGTGGCGCTGCAGCCGGTACGGCCGCTTGGCCGCGTCCTCGGTAACGTAGAGCAGCGTCTGGTTGTCCGCGGCCCACGCCACCGCGCTCACCTTCTCGACCCGATCTGGCAGCAGGGCGCCGGTGTCGAGGTCCTTCACCTGGAGCGTGTACTCGCGGAAGCCGGTGAGGTCCGTGGTGTACGCGAGCCAGCGCCCGTCGTCGCTCACGCTGGCCGCGCCGAGGGCCAGGAACGGATGCCCCTCGGCGAGCTGATTCAGGTCGAGCATCACCTGCTCGGGCGCGTCGAGGCTCCCCGCCTTCCGGCACAGGATCGAGTACTGCTTGCCCTTCTCGGTGCGAGAGTAGTAGAAATGGGCGCCGCGCCGGTAGGGAACGGTCTGGTCGTCCTCCTTGATGCGCGCCAGCATCTCGGCGTAGAGGCTCTCCTGGAACGCCTCGGTGGGCTTCATCACCGCGTCGGTGTAGGCGTTTTCTGCGGTCAGATACGCGGTGACCTCCGGATCGTCCTTCTGTCTCATCCAGTGATAGTCGTCGTGGCGCACGTCACCGTGGACGATGTCGGTCGTGGGCACGCGCTTGGCCACCGGCGGGCTGGGTTGCATGCCCCGCACCGTACCACACCGACCCGGCTTGCGTGGCCGCGCGCTCGCTCTCTACACTGGCGCGACGGTCGCCGCTATGCCCGAGCTCCCCGACGTCACCGTGTACCTCGAGGCCCTCGACGCGCGCATCCGTGACGCGCGCCTCGAGCGGATTCGCCTCGCCAATCCGTTCGTGCTCCGCTCGGTCGATCCTTCGCCGGCGGAGGTGGCCGGGCGCGCGGTGGTCGGGCTCCGCCGGCTGGGGAAGCGGATCGTGATCGCCCTCGAGGGCGAGTGCTTCGTGGTGATCCACCTGATGATCGCGGGCCGCCTGCACTGGAAGGAAGCCGGCGCCCGGCTGCCCGGCAAGATCGGGCTCGCCGCGCTCGACTTCTCGACCGGGACCCTCACGCTGACCGAGGCCGGATCCAAGCGGCGCGCCGCCCTCCATCTGGTCCGCGGCGAGGCCGCGCTGGCCGCGCACGATCCGGGCGGGCTCGATCTGCTCGACGCCGAGCCCGCCGTCTTCCGGGCCGCGCTCACCCGGGAGTCCCACACGCTGAAGCGGGCGCTCACCGACCCCCGCATCCTGAGCGGGGTCGGCAACGCGTACTCCGACGAGATCCTCCACCGTGCGCGCCTGTCACCGGTGCGCATGACGCGGGCGCTGACCGAGGAGGAGACCGCACGCCTGCTCGAGGCGGCGAAGACCGCGCTGACCGACTGGATCGACCGGCTGCGACGTGACGCGGCGGGTGGCTTCCCGGAAGGCGTGACTGCTTTCCGGCCCGACATGGCGGTGCACGGCCGCTACGGCAAGCCGTGTCCCGACTGCGGGGCGCCGGTCCAGCGCATCGTCCACGCCGACAACGAGACCAACTACTGTGCACGCTGCCAGACCGGGGGACGGCTCCTGGCCGATCGCGCGCTGTCGCGGCTGCTGCGTCAGGACTGGCCGCGGACGCTCGAGGAGCTGGAGGAGCGACGCCCGGCCGCTGCCCGAGGGGAGCCGGCGAGCCCTCCGCGGGCGAAGCGCCGGGGACGATCCTAGCGAGACGTGGGTGGCGGCGGCGGGGGAGTGCCCGGCGGGGGCGGCGGGACGCTGGACGGCTCTCCGACGACGACGTCGACCGGATCGATCCCCTGGAGCTTGACGCGCACCTGCCACGGGCTCGGGCCCGCCTGGGCGAGCGGGAACGAGGCGATGCTCAGTCCGATCGCGCCGGAGGCACCGCCGCCCACGAGCCCGCCGGTGGACACACCCACGCCGCTGCCCACGGCGCCGCCGCCCCCGGTGCTGCTGATCCCGCCGATCCCGAAGCTCAGGCCGACGGGGCTGCCGCCAGCGCCGGGGGCCGGCGTGTACTCGATGGTCTGCGCATCCAGCAAGACGCCGTCGGTCCGGACGATCTGGGCCCGCTCGAGCCGCCGGCCGCCGCTCTCGATCTCGACGCGCAGCCGGTCGGCCATGATGGCGTAGGCCGCCGAGATGGTCAGCCCGGGCGGCTGGACCTCTGGCTTGTAGGGCAGGGCGGGCGTGGACGAGGAGCAGGCGCCGACCCCGACCGCCGATGCCAGCACGAGGGCCGCGATCCGGCCGCGCATGGGCGGTATTATCGCACGCGGACAGGAGGATGCCATGAGCGGCGACGAGGAGCGGATTCCCCCGGGTGCGGATATGGAGCGCTACGTGCGAGAGCTGGCCGAGTTCGTCGGCCTGGACGAGGCGGACGCCGACGCGATCCGGGCCAGCGCCCCCGCGATCCTCAAGCACGAGGCCGCGCTCACGAGCTCGCTCTACGAGCACTTCCTCCGCTTTCCGCAGACGGCTCGCTTCTTCCTCGGGCCCGACGGCACCCCCGACCACGCCCGCATCGAGCGGCGCAAGCACAGCCTCGCGCGCTGGTTGAAGGAGACCGCGCAGGCCGCGCTGAGTCACGACTACGCCTACTACCTGCTCTCGATCGGGCTCGCCCACAGCCATCGCGACTACGGGCCCGGAGGGAAGATCCCGCCCCAGTTCATGGTGGCGGCGATGAGCCTGACCCAGACCGCACTGGCCGGGATCTTCCGCGACGAGCTCGCCGACCCGGAGCGGGCGCTGGCGGCATCGGTGGCGTGGAACAAGCTGCTGCTGCTGAACCTGAACGCGCTGATGATCGGCTACCTGCTGCCACCGCGGCCGGCCCCCGGCACGACCCGCGCGCCCGCGCGAGATTGACAGCCGGCGGTCGCCGCCGCATAGTGAGCCCACGACAGCGAAGGGAGCCCTCATGGCGAAGCCGACGACGATCCGAGAGTTGCGCGACAGCGGATACACGCCCAGGACCGTGAAGCAGGAGCTGCGCGAGAACCTGATCGCGCGGATCCGGCGGGGCGAAGGACTCTTCTCGGGCATCGTGGGCTACGAGCAGACCGTCGTGCCCCAGATCGAGAACGCGGTACTCAGCGGCCAGGACATCGTCTTCCTGGGCGAGCGCGGCCAGGCCAAGACCCGCATGGCGCGACTGCTGGTCGGCCTCCTGGACGAGGAGATGCCGGCGCTGGCCGGCTGCGAGATCAGCGACGAGCCCTTCGCCCCGATCTGCCAGGCGTGCCGCCAGCGGGTGGCCGAGCAGGGCGACCGCGCGCCGATCACGTGGATCCCGCGCGACCGGCGGTACGGCGAGAAGCTCGCCACCCCCGACATCACGATCGCGGACCTGATCGGCGAGGTCGATCCGATCAAGGTGGCGGAGGGCCGCTACCTCGCGGACGAGCTCACCATCCACTACGGCCTCCTCCCACGCACCAACCGCGGCATCTTCGCCCTCAACGAGCTGCCGGACCTGGCGGAGCGCATCCAGGTCGGGCTGCTCAACATCATGGAGGAGCGCGACGTGCAGATCCGCGGGTACAAGGTGCGGCTGCCGATCGACCTCTACGTGGTGGCCAGCGCCAACCCGGAGGACTACACCAACCGCGGGCGCATCATCACCCCGCTGAAGGACCGCTTCGGATCGCAGATCCGCACCCACTACCCGCGCCGGGTCGAGGACGAGATCGCGATCATGGAGGCCGAGCGCACCACTTACGCCGATCCCGGGCTCGAGACGAGGAGCCCGGACTTCATGAAGCAGCTGGTCGCCGAGGTGACCCACCTCGCCCGCCGCTCGCCCGAGATCAGCCAGCGATCGGGCGTGTCGGTGCGGGTGACCATCTGCAACTACGAGAACCTCCTGTCGAGCGCGCTCAAGCGGGCGCTCCGGCTCGGCGAGGCGGTCGCGGTGCCGCGCGTCAGCGACCTGGGCGCCATCACGGCGTCCACCGGGGGCAAGATCGAGATGGAGAGCCTCGGCGAGACCACGGAGGAGAAGGTGCTCGGCAAGATCATGCAGCGCGCGCTCCTCAATGTCTTCAACCGCAGCTTCGCGTCGGGCGAGCTGGACGAGGTCGTCGGCGCCTTCCAGGACGGCCTGAAGATCGAGGTCTCCGATTCGATGCCGTCCGACGCCTATCTCCGGCACCTCGGTCAAGTGCGCCCGCTCCAGGCCGCGGTGCGCAAGCTCGGCGCCCAGGACCCGGCCACCGTGGCCGCCGCCGTCGAGTTCGTGCTGGAAGGGCTGCACCTCAGCAAGAAGCTGAACAAGGACCTGCAGGCCGGCCAGGCCCGTTACCGGGTGGCGTGAGGCCCCGGTAGTGTCGCCGCGGAGCTGGTACTCGCGCTGGGACGGGACCCAGCGTCTCGACGACCTCGACGCCGACCAGCTGCTCGACGCGATGTCCGACGACCTCCTGTCGGACGGCGATCCGTGGAGCGCGCTGCGGCGCCTCTTCCAGCGCGGGGCGCGGAACCCGGATGGAGCCAACCTCCCCGGCCTCCAGGATCTGCTCAACCGGCTGCGGCGGCAGCGCCAGCAGCAGCTCGACCGCTACGACCTGTCGTCGGTCCTAGACGACATCAAGCAGAAGCTCGACACCATCATGAAGACCGAGCGGGAGGGCATCGAGCGGCGGGTGGCGGATGCCAGGGAGCGCGCCCAGAAGGGCGAGGCCCCCGAGTCCTTCCGCCAGGCGATGGAGCAGGCGGCGGCCGAGCACCGCAAGACGCTCGACGAGATGCCGGAGTCGCCGGCCGGCCGCATCCAGGGGCTGCAGGGTTACGAGTTCATGGACCCCGACGCGCACCGCTTGTTCTGGGAGCTGATGAAGGGCCTCCAGCAGCAGATGCTGCAGCCGTTCCTGTCGGGCATGCAGAAGGCGCTCGGCAACATGACCCCCCAGGACCTCGAGCGCCTACGCGAGATGCTGCGCGACCTCAACCGCATGCTCCAGGAGCGGGCGGAGGGCCGCGAGCCCGACTTCGACGCCTTCAAGCAGAAGTGGGGCGATCACTTCCCGGGCGCCCAGAGCCTGGACGACCTGCTGGAGCAGATCGCCCAGCAGGCGGGCCAGATGCAGTCGCTGCTCTCGAGCATGTCGCCCGGCCAGCGGCGCCAGCTCCAGGACATGATGCAGTCGCTGTTCATGCAGGACGAGCGGCTCGAGGCCGAGCTCCGGCAGCTCGGCATGAATCTCGGCCAGCTCATGCCGCCGCCGGAGGGACGCCGCTACAACTTCCGGGGCGACGACGATCTCACGATGAAGCAGGCGATGGAGCTCATGGACGAGCTCCGCCAGCTCGACGATCTCGAGCGCCAGATCCAGAAGGTGCGGGATCCCAACGACCTCGAGAAGATCGACCCGCAGCAGGTCGAGCAGCTCCTGGGCGAGGAGGCCAAGCGCGACCTGGAGCGGCTGCGCGAGATGACCAAGAAGCTGGAAGAAGCCGGCTACCTCGAACGAAAGGGTGACCGCCTCGAGCTGACCGCGCGCGCCATCCGGAAGATCGGGGACAAGGCGCTGCGCGACATCTTCGGACACCTCAAGCGCGACCGGTTCGGCGGCCACGCCCTCGAGCGGCGGGGCGCGGGCGGCGACCGCACCGACCAGTCGAAGCCGTACGAGTTCGGCGATCCGTTCCTGCTCGAGCTGCGCGAGACCCTGATGAACGCGGTGGAGCGGAACGGGACCGGCGTGCCGGTGCGGTTGTCACCCGACGACTTCGAGGTGGCGCGCACCGAGACTCAGACCCACGCCGCCACCGTGCTCATGCTCGACATGAGCCGATCGATGATCTTCAACGGCTGCTTCCTACCCGCCAAGAAGGTCGCGCTCGCCCTCAACGCGCTGATCCGGGGCCAGTTCCCGCGCGACAGCCTCTACATCGTCGGCTTCTCGCTGTACGCCCGCGAGTTCACCGCGGCCCAGCTGCCCCACCTGGCCCCCGGCGAGTGGAGCGTGGGCACCAACATGCACGCGGGCTTCCTGCTCGCGCGACAGCTCCTGGCCCGCCACAAGGGCGGCAACAAGCAGGTGATCATGATCACCGACGGCGAGCCCACCGCGCACATGGAGGGCAGCGAGCCCGAGTTCGCGTACCCGCCCACGCGGCGCACGCTGCAGGAGACGCTCAAGGAAGTCCAGCGCTGCACGCGCGAGGGCATCACGATCAACACCTTCATGCTGGAGCAGAGCCACGCCCTGGCCGCCTTCGTGGAGCAGATGACCCGCATCAACCGCGGCCGCGCATTCTTCGCGACGTCCGACCGGCTCGGCGAGTACGTGCTGGTCGACTTCGTCCGCTCCAAGCGCCGGGCCGTCTCCTAGCCGCTCGCTTCGATGGCGGACGCCGCGTCGGTCGTCCTGCTCGTGCGTCACGGGCTGACGCCCACCACCGGGGTCAAGCTGCCCGGCCGGGCCCCCGGCCTGCACCTCTCCGAGGAGGGGCGCCGGCAGGCGGACGCCGCGGCCCAGCGGATCGGCGCGCTGGCCAAGGTGGCCGCGGTCTACGCCTCGCCGATCACCCGGGCCCGCGAGACCGCCCAGCCCATCGCCCGCGCGGTGAAGCGCGCGGTGCGGATCGAGCGGGACCTGGCCGACCTCGACATTGGTGAGTGGACCGGCATGACCCTCAAGCAGGCGGCGCGTCGGCCGGAGTGGGAGACGGTGCAGCGCAGCCCGAGTACCTTCCGCTTCCCCGGCGGCGAGTCGTTCCCCGAGATGCAGGCCCGCATGACCTCGGCGCTCGGCAAGATCGTCGCGCGCCATCCCGGCCAGGTCGTGGTGGCGGTCTCGCACGCCGATCCCATCAAGGCCGCGGTCGCCCAGGCGCTCGGCACCCCGCTCGATCTCTTCCAGCGCATCATGATCGCGCCGTCGTCGATCACGGCGGTGTCCTACCGTCGCGGCGGGCCCGCGGTCCTCACCGTCAACTCGCTCACCGGCGACCTCGCGTGGCTCGCGGACCGCAAGGCATGAGCGACAACCCGTCGTTCGAGATCGAGTCGCCAGACCACTTCACCGCCGGCGCGATCGGCCCGCCCGGACAGCGCGTCTTCTACCTGCAATCGCGCGACGCCGGCCGCCTCGTCACCCTGAAGGTCGAGAAGGAGCACGTGCGCGCGCTCGCCGAGTACCTGACCGGGCTGCTGGCGCGTCTGACCGCGACACCGGGGCCGCCCGCCCGCGGGAACACCGATCTCCTCGAGCCGGTGGATGCGGTCTGGGACGTGGGCTCGCTCGCCGTCGCCTACGACCGCGGCCAGGACCGCGTGGTGGTGGAGGCGACGGAGATCCAGGAGGATCCGGACGAGGACACCGGCGAGTCACCCGCGATGGCGCGCTTCTGGATCACCCGGGCCCAGGCCGAGAGCTTCGTGGAGCGGGCGAACGAGCTCATGAAGGGCGGTCGCCCGGCCTGCCCCGACTGCGGCCTCCCGATGGACCCGGAGGGCCACACCTGTCCGCCGCGTACCTGTCCGCTCTGCAGCCGCCCCGTGGAGCCGGAGGGCCACGTCTGCCCCCGGGCCAACGGTCACATCAAGCACTAGGCATGGCGGGGCGAGCGGATCCGGCCGTCGCGCTCGACCTGCTGGCCCGCGGCGAGGTCACGATCAAGGGGCGCATGCCGCGCAGCAGCAACGCCACCTTCCTGGTCGAGCTGTGCGTCGACGGCGCCACCGCGATGGCGGTCTACAAGCCGGAGCGCGGAGAGCGCCCGCTCTGGGATTTCCCTCCCGGGCTCTACCGCCGGGAGATTGCGGCCTATCTCCTCTCCGAGGGGCTCGGCTGGGGGCTCATTCCGCCGACCATCCAGCGGGAGGGCCCCCTGGGAGAGGGCTCGCTCCAGCTCTTCGTGGCCGCCGATTTCCGGCAGCACTACTTCACGCTGCTGGAGCAGCCCGAGCATCGCGAGAGCCTGCAGCGCATCTGCCTCTTCGACCTGGTCGTCAACAACGCCGATCGCAAGAGCGGCCACTGCCTCTACGTGCCGGACGATGGCATCTACGCGATCGACAACGGGCTCACCTTCCACGTGGAGTCCAAGCTGCGCACGGTGATCTGGGACTTCGGCGAGGAGCCGATCGCGCCGGCGTTGCTCGAGGACCTCCGCCGTGCGCTGGACGCGGGCCTGCCCGAGGGGCTCGGTGAGCTCTTGGATCCGGACGAGATGCGGGCGGTCAAGCGGCGCGCGCGGGGGCTCCTGCGGTCAGGGCGCTTCCCGGTGGATTCGAGCGGCCTGCGCTACCCCTGGCCGCTGATCTGACCGGCTACCGGCCCCGTCGCCGGCGGTTGTGGTCGCCGTGAATGACGTCGCACCACCGACGGTTCTCGTCGCCCCCCGCCTCCGCGCTGCCGGTCAGCATCGCGTCGGACATCACCCGCGCATCGTCCACGCCCTCGCGCATCGGCATGTGGACGCTGCACCACTGGACTTCCAGGATCTCCTGGAAGTCGTCGGCGTCGGGCTCGCAGGCCGGACAGTAGGCGCGGGCCACGCGGGGGGTTTCGGCCGGAATATCGCTCAAGGCAGGCCACCACGACGGGCATCGGGGGAACTTCGTCGCGTGTATCGAGCGATCGTATCCTCCTGTTCGGCTTACCGAACCAGGCTCGAGGCTCATGTTCATTCTATACACGAGATGATTTTGCCTCCTAATTCTGCGGGAGGCGGCGCCTACAGGAAGGTCAGGTCGGGGGGGAGACCTAGGAGGTAGCAGCCCACGGTCTCCAGGTGGGCCTGGCGGCCCTGGAGCTGCTGGGTGACGGTGTGGATGTCCCGGAACCGCCGCTCGAAGGCGCTGCTCGTGAAGACAGCACTGGATCCGGCGGCGTGGTGCACCGTATCGACGACCTGCTTGGCCTGGTGGATGCCGTAGGTGGAGGCCAGGCGGATCCCGACCCGCTGCGGCAGGTCGAGCGGGAGCCCGGACCGGCTCACCTCGGACCAGGTCCGCTCGAGTGCATCGAGCAGGTAGATCCGCGCCGCACCCAGCCGGGCCTCGGCCTCGGCCACCTGGAACTGGACGAGGGCGCTGTCCCGGACGAGTCTGTGCGACGCGCGCGGCTCCTTGTCGCGGGCCAGCTCGATGAAGGCGTCGAGGCTACTCCGCGCGATCCCCATCGCGACGCCCGCGAAGCCGGCCGCATAGAGGCTGCCGGAGGGAAAGCAGTAGAGCGGCCCGGGATGACGGCGCTCGGCGGGGTCGTCGCGCGACACGGTGTGCTCGTGCGGGACGAACAGGTCCGTGACCGTGAAGGCATCGCTGCCCGTGCCGCGGAGCCCGGTCACGTGCCAGACGTCGACGATCGTGGCCTGGTCGGCAGGGAACAGCATGGTGCGGCCGTCCGGACCGCCGTCCTCGCGCCGGCGCGGCGTGCCGTCGGCCTCCTGGATTGGGCAGTAGCCGCCGAGCCAGGTCGCGTGCCGGCAGCCGCTGGCGAAGCTCCAGGTACCGTCGATGCGGTAGCCGCCATCGACCGCCACAGCCCGGGCGTCGTTGCTCGGCCCCCAGGCCAGCACCGCGGCCGCCGCGCCGAAGATCTCGCGCGCCACCGCCGGACTCAGGTACGCGGCGGTCATCGAGCAGCCCGAGGCCTGGCAGAGACACCACGCGGCGCTTGCGTCGTGGCGCGCCACCTCCTCGATGACGCGTACGAACGTGATCGGGTCGAC
>Ga0187773_10000773_pt1 | contig 12830 bp, 11 predicted proteins | sample 0216_BV02_MP05_1_FD_133133 | JGI IMG/M metagenome (GOLD analysis project Ga0187773, IMG submission 133133) | Tropical peat soil microbial communities from peatlands in Department of Meta, Colombia - 0216_BV02_MP05_10_MG | ecosystem: Environmental > Terrestrial > Soil > Wetlands > Peat | place...
CATGCGCGCCGCCGGGATGCGCCATTCAGCTGCCGCTAGGTTGAACTCCGGCCACTCGGCGAGCCGAAGCTCACCAGGTCGCACGAAGACGAGCGGCAGCAGCTTCAGGGCGAATTCGCTGGAGACATCGCCCCGGTAGCCTTGGATTGCCCGCATGAGCTCACCGATCCGCACCGGATCGACGATGGCCGGACGATTGCGCGGTACGACCGCCGCGATCGCGCCGCGAAGGTCGCCCGTAGGGTCGCGCTCCGCCCGACCGGTCACTACGGCGTAGCGGAAGACGTTTCCGCACTCGGACCGCACTCGATGGGCGGTCTCGTGCCGACCCCGTTTCTCGATGCGTCTCAGAACCTCGAGCACGTCGAGCGCCTTGATCTCCGCGATCGGTCGCTTGCCGAGGTACGGGAAGACGAAGTCGACGAAGCGATCTCGCTTGTTCTCGTAGGTCTTCATCGTGAGCTTATTTCGCTGTACCTCCAGCCACTCCGTGGTGAGAGTCTCGAAGGTCGCCGAACGAGCGGCTTGCTGCGCCTTCTGAATCTCCGCGGGGTCCTTGCCCATCTCGAGGGCTCGCCGCGCCTCCAGCCGCCGCTCGCGGGCCGCCTTGAGGCTGATCTCTGGATAGCGGCCGAAGTGCAGGTGCTTCTCGTGGCCGCCGATGTAGTACTTGAAGCGCCAGGCCCGATGACCAGTCGGGGAGATGAGTAGGTATAGACCGTCGCCGTCGAATAGCTTCCGGGGCTTGTCGGCCGGGCGCGCGTTGCGAACCTCGGTATCGGTCAGCTTCATAGGGGCACGCTCGCAGGGGTACGGAATGGTTGAAAAAGGGCCCGTGCCCCTACCAGTACCCCTGCAGCCGAAGGGCTGTCAAGTTACTGGCCGCGACGCCTGGATCTCATAAGTCGCTGTTTTTAAGTACTTATAGTCGAAACAGCGAGCGGGGTGAGACGACTTGTGACCCCCTGATTAGGGGTATTTGGCTCCCCGGGTTGGAATCGAACCAACGACCAACGGATTAACAGTCCGATGCTCTACCGCTGAGCTACCGGGGAACCGGGTGGGACTCGCGAAGGGCGCGGATTCTCCGGTACCGGCCTTCGCGGAGTCAAGGAAGCGCCGCACTGGCCCCGTCTTTAAGCCCGGCGCCGGCGCCACACGAGCCCGGCGTAGACGGCCACGTTGATCGCGATCAGGAGTGCCGCCAGCTCCCGCTGGAGCTGCCAGGTGAGTCCCGGTGGGTAAAGTATCCGCACCAGATAGTGCGCGAGGAAGCCCTCCCCGTACCCGGCCTCGCCGGCGAGGTGGCGCCAGTGGTTCTCGAGCGGTGTCAGGGGGCAGATGGAGCTCGACACTTCGATCCAGCAACCCCAGGCGAGCGCCGGAAGATGCGCGAGCGCCAGCCGCGGCCAGCGCCACGCGAGAAAGCCGCCGAAGATGACGAACGCCGTGAACGCGAAGTGGACGGCGACGAGCGTATCGGCGAGTGCCGACCAGATCATGGGGAGCGCCTGTCTCGCGGACCCCGCCCGCGGACCCGCGTACGCCTCAGGCGGTCTCGGCGACCACGCGCGTTACGAGGACGCGCGCGATCCGGTCGAGCGCCTTCTCGAGCGTCTGCATGCTGCAGGCGAATGAAAGGCGGATGTGACCGGGAGCCCCGAAGCCCGAGCCCGGCACTACCGCCACTCCCGCATCGTTCAGGAGCAGCTCGGTGAACTCGTTGTCGTCGCGGCAACCGAGCGCGGCCATCGCGCGCGAGACTTCAGCAAAGGCGTAAAACGTCCCCGCGCCGGGCAGGCAGCTGACGCCGGGCATGGCATTCAACGCGCGCACTACGAAGTCGCGGCGTTCCTTGAACGCCTGGTTCATCCTGGTGACGCAGCTCTGATCGCCGTTGAGCGCCGCGGCGGCCGCCTTCTGCGAGATGCTCGAGGCATTGGAGGTCGACTGGCCCTGGATGGTCGCCATCGCGGCGATGATCTCCTTCGGCCCGCCGCAGTATCCGAGGCGCCAGCCCGTCATGGCGTAAGCCTTGGAGACGCCGTTGATGGTTACGGTGCGGGAATAGAGCTCCGGCACCGCGGCGGCGAGACTCGTGAAGGCCTCGGGCTCCCAGTAGATCTTCTCGTACATGTCATCGGTACCGATGAGGACGCGCGGATGCTCGAGGAGCACCTCGCCGAGCGCTTTGAGCTCGGCGCGCGTGTAAGCGGCACCGGTGGGATTGCAGGGGCTGTTCAGAAGCACCAGGCGCGTCTTCGCTGTGATCGCCGCGGCCAGCTGGCGCGGGGTGATCTTGTAGCCCTGCGCAAAGCTGGCGAGCGGGGTGACCGGAAGCCCGTCCGCGAGCAGCACCATATCGGGGTAGGAGACCCAGTAGGGCGCCGGAATCACGGCCTCATCGCCCGGGTCGAGCACCGCCATGCACAGGTTGTAGATGGTCTGCTTGGCGCCCGAAGAGACCAGGATCTGCGAGCGCTCGTAGGTCAGGCGGTTATCGCGCTGGAATTTCGCGATGATCGCATCCTTGAGCTCATCGATCCCGTCGACGTTCGTATAACGCGTGAAGCCGCTCTTGATCGCGTCGATACCCGCCTGCGCGATGTGGGCGGGCGTATCGAAATCGGGCTCGCCGGCGCCCAAGCCGATGACGTCCTTCCCTTCGGCCTTCAACCGCGCGGCGCGCGCAGTGACAGCGAGGGTAGGGGAGGGCTTGACGCGCTGAACACGGCGGGCGACGGGCACGATCGCAGACTCCTCATGAGGGCTTTGAAAGGCGCTTCGAGTCGCTATATTAGGAGATTGCATTCGCGCCGGCCATTTCGCACGCCGGCGCACGGAAGACAGATCAGGCACGGCGCTAAGCGCAGCACAGTACCGGTCATGGACCAGACGGAACAGCGACCCTTCGAGCTCGAGGCGGCCTTCGCGCCCTCGGGGGATCAGCCGCAGGCGATCGAGAAGCTCGCGGAGGGCCTCAACGAGGGCCTCGCCCACCAGACGCTGCTCGGGGTCACGGGAAGCGGCAAGACATTCGCCATCGCGAACGTCATTCAGCGCGTGCAGCGCCCCGCGATGGTGCTGGCGCACAACAAGACCCTGGCCGCGCAGCTCTACGGGGAGTTCCGCGAATTCTTTCCGCACAACGCGGTCGAGTACTTCGTCTCCTACTACGACTACTACCAGCCGGAGGCCTACGTTCCGTCCTCCGACACCTACATCGAGAAGGACGCCTCGGTGAACGAGCACATCGAGCAGATGCGTCTGTCTGCCACCAAGGCGCTGCTCGAGCGGCCCGACTCGATCATCGTCGCGACCGTCTCATCGATCTATGGCCTCGGCGACCCGCAGGCCTACCTCGCTATGGTGCTGCACCTCAAGCGCGGCGACCGCTGGGATCAGCGGGCGCTGCTCCGGCGCCTCGCCGACATGCAGTACACGCGCAACGAGCTCGATCTCACGCAGGGCACCTACCGCGTCCGGGGCGATGTCATCGACATCTTCCCCGCGGAATCCGAGCGCGAAGCGGTGCGCGTCGAGCTCTTCGACGACGCGATCGACTCGATCACGCTGTTCGATCCGCTGACCGGGGTCGTCTCGCGCAAGATCCCGCGATTCACGGTCTATCCAGGCACGCACTACGTGACCCCGCGCGAGCGACTGGGGGGTGCGGTGGACCAGATCCGCGAGGACCTGCGCGCGCGACTCAAGGAACTGCGCGATGCGGGCCGGCTGCTCGAGGCGCAGCGCCTCGAGCAGCGCACGCGCTTCGACATGGAGATGATCAAGGAGGTCGGCTACTGCGCGGGCATCGAGAACTATTCGCGCTATCTCTCGGGCCGCGCGCCCGGGGAGCCGCCGCCCTGCCTGTTCGACTATCTGCCGAAGAACGCACTGCTCGTCGTCGACGAGAGCCATCAGACGATCCCGCAGCTCGGCGCCATGTACCGCGGCGACCGCTCACGCAAGGAGGTGCTGGTCGAGTACGGCTTCCGCCTGCCGTCGGCGCTCGATAATCGGCCGCTCAAGTTCGAGGAGTGGGAAAGCCTCGCGCCGCAGATGATCTTCGTCTCAGCCACTCCCGGCGACTACGAGGCCAAGCACTCCTCACAGGTGGTCGAGCAGGTGGTGCGCCCCACGGGGTTGGTCGACCCGGAGGTCGAGGTGCGCCCCGTGGCGAGCCAGGTGGATGATGTGCTGTCCGAGATCAGGAAGACCGCTGCGCGCGGCGAGCGTGTCCTCATCACGACGCTCACCAAGCGTATGGCGGAGGATCTCACCGAGTACCTGTCCGAGCATGACGTGCGGGTGCGGTACCTGCACGCCGATATCGAGACGGTGGAGCGGGTCGAGATCATCCGCGACCTCCGCTTGGGCAAATTCGACGCGCTGGTCGGGATCAACCTCCTGCGCGAGGGGCTCGACATGCCCGAGGTCTCGCTCGTCGCCGTCCTGGACGCGGACAAGGAAGGGTTCCTGCGCTCGGACAATTCGCTCATCCAGACGATCGGGCGCGCCGCCCGCCACATCCATGGCCACGCGATTCTCTACGCCGATCGGATGACCGGCTCCATGCAGCGCGCAATCGATGAGACGAACCGCCGGCGCAAGAAGCAACTCGACTACAACCTGACTCACGGCATCACCCCGCGCGGCATCGAGAAGCCCGTGACCGACATCATGGAGGGGGCGCGTACCGAGGCGGCCACGCTCGCGGTCAGGCGTCGCGGTGAGAAGCCGCGCAGCGCCGTGGATCTGCGGCCGGAAGCTCTGGTGAAGGAGATCAAGAGACTCGAAGCCGAGATGCTGCGCAAGGCCCGCAATCTCGAGTTCGAGGAGGCCGCGACTCTGCGCGATGAGATCGAGAGGCTCAAGCAGCTCGAGCTCGGATTTCCGCCGGCGGCGACCACTCGCGTCGCGGGCGAGGAGCGATGAGCGTAAGTGCTTGGAATCACAAGCTTTAGCTTGCTTACCGTGGCACACTCTTGTAATGTTCGCGCCCCTTGCGTGGGCTTCAAGGATTTTCAGGCGCGTAGCTCAGTGGTAGAGCATCACCTTGACATGGTGGTGGTCGGTGGTTCGATCCCACTCGCGCCTACCAGACAGGTGGAAGGGGGCGCTCCCGCGGGGCCAGCAAGCCCTTAAGAGAGCGCCCTTTTTTACTGTCCCTTGAGATCGCCCGGCGACCGTCTTATTGCACGAGTTGAGCCCATGCCCGTCGTTACCTTGCCCGATGGCAGTCAGCGCCGCTACGAACGCCCGGTGAGGGTGGATGAAGTTGCGGCCGCCATCGGCGCGGGACTCGCGAAGGCGGCGCTCGCGGCGCGCGTCAACGGCAAGCTGGTCGACACCTCCCACGTGATCGACGCCGACGCGAGCCTTGCCATCGTCACGGATAAGGATCGGGACGGGCTCGAGGTCATCCGGCACTCCGCGGCACACCTGCTCGCGCAGGCGGTGAAGGAGCTCTTCCCTGAGGCGCAGGTGACGATCGGACCGGTGATCGAGGACGGCTTCTACTACGACTTCGCCTACCAGCGCCCGTTCACGCCCGAAGACCTCGCCGCGATCGAGAAGAGGATGGCGGAGCTCGCGCAGGCGGACGAGAAGGTCACGCGCCGGGTGATGCCGCGCGATGCGGCGGTGAAGTTCTTCCGTGACCAGGGCGAGGTCTACAAGGCGGAGATCATCGCCGGCATCCCGGATAAAGAGGAGATCAGCCTCTACGGGCAGGGCAACTGGGTGGACCTCTGCCGCGGGCCGCACGTGCCCTCCACGGGCAAGCTCAAGGCCTTCAAGCTCACCAAGGTCGCCGGGGCCTATTGGCGCGGCGACTCGCGCAACGAGATGCTGCAGCGGATCTACGGCACCGCCTGGCCGGATAAGAAGCAGCTCGATGCGTACCTGCTGCGGCTCGAAGAGGCCGAGAAGCGCGATCACCGCCGCATCGGCAGGGACCTCGATCTCTTTCACCTGCAGGAGGAGGCGCCCGGAGCGGTCTTCTGGCATCCGAGGGGCTGGACCGTCTTCCAGGAGCTCATCCAGTACATGCGCGTCCGACAGCGCGCCGCAGGCTACGAGGAGGTGAATGCACCCGAGCTCATGGACGCGACGCTGTGGAAGCAGTCGGGGCATCTCGAGAAGTTCGGTGAGAATATGTATCTCACCAAGACTCCCGACGAGCGCACCTACGCCATCAAGCCCATGAACTGCCCCGGGCACGTGCAGATCTTCAAGCACGGCCTGCGCAGCTACCGGGAGCTGCCGGTGCGGCTGTGCGAGTTCGGCAAGGTCCACCGCTACGAGCCCTCGGGTGCGCTGCATGGACTCATGCGCGTGCGCGCCTTTACCCAGGACGACGGTCATGTCTTTGTGACGGAGGAGCAGATCAGCGCCGAGTGCGTCGCCATCACGAGACTGATCCTCGATATCTACCGGGACTTTGGCTTCGAGGAAGTCGCCATCAAGTACGCGGACCGCCCGGCGAGGCGGGTCGGCGACGATGCCATCTGGGACCGCGCCGAGGCGGCCCTGCGGGCGGCTTCCGCGGCGGCGGGGATTGAGTACACCCTCAATCGGGGGGAGGGGGCCTTCTACGGACCGAAGCTCGAGTTCGTGCTGCGCGATGCGATCGGGCGCGACTGGCAGTGCGGAACGCTTCAGGTAGACCTCAACATGCCCGAGCGCCTGGGCGCCTATTACATCGATGAGCACTCGGCCAAGCGCACACCGGTGATGCTGCACCGTGCGATGTTCGGCTCGCTCGAGCGATTCTTCGCGATTCTGCTCGAGCACCACGCGGGCAAGCTCCCCGCCTGGCTCTCACCGCTGCAGGCGGTGGTCCTGAGTATCACGGACCGCCAGGACGCCTATGTCGGAAAGGTGACGGAATCCCTGAAAAATCAGGGCTTTCGAGTCGACTCCGACTTGCGTAACGAGAAGGTCGGCTTTAAGATTCGCGAGCACACGCTGAGGCGTGTTCCGTATCTCTTGGTGGCGGGCGACAAGGAAGTGGCCGCGAACCTACTTGCAGTGCGCAGTCGAAGCGGCAAGGACCTGGGCACGATGGCCCCGGAGACGTTCGCCGAACGGCTCCGCGTCGAGCTCGACAGCCGCGGGCGCAGGAGTTTGGAGGGTTGACGAATCGCTAGTGCAATAAAGCGGGTCCGGCGCAATGAGGAGATCAACGCGCCGCAACTGCGCGTGATCGCGGCCGATGGGTCGCAGGCCGGGGTGATGTCCCGCTATGACGCTCTGCAGATGGCGTCAGCCGCCGAGCTCGATCTGGTCGAGGTATCACCGACCGCAGAGCCGCCGGTGGTGCGCATCATGGATTACGGGAAGTTCCTGTTCGAGCAGAACAAGAAGGCCCACTCCGCCAAGCGCAAGCAGAAGCAGATTCAGGTCAAGGAAGTGAAGTTTCGCCCCGGTACGGGCGAGTCGGATTACCAGATCAAGCTGCGTAATCTCACTCGGTTCCTCACCGAGGGCGACAAGGCCAAGGTGACCTTGAGGTTCCGTGGCCGTGAGATGGTGCACCAGGACCTCGGGCGCAAGCTCCTCGACCGGGTTTCAGGCGACCTCGCGCCACACGCGGTGGTCGAGCAGAACCCGCTCATGGAGGGCAAGCAGATGGTCATGGTGTTTGCACCTAAGAAGAAGTAACTCCCTGTAAGGACCGGAAGCGGTCCCGCGGGGCGTTCGCCCGTAGCGGGTGCGGATTCGCACCTTGCGACCGGGGCTACACAACGTCAGGAGTGAAGTCGATGCCCAAGTTGAAGACCAACCGGGCCGCGGCCAAGCGCTTTCGCAAGACAGCGAAAGGCTTCAAGCGCTACGGTGCCCATCGTCGCCACAATCTCGGCCACAAGGACCGCAAGGTCAAACGCCAGGCGCGCTCCGGCGGCTCGAGCCTCGTCGACAAGACCGATGTCGGCCGGGTCGAGCAGCTGCTGCCGTACCACCGTTGAGCGCGCTGGCAAACGCGCGTCCATCCTCTTTAAGCGAGTAACACCATGGCACGAGTGAAACGTGGCGTGACGGCCGGGCGCCGTCACAAGAAAGTCTTGAGTAAAGCGAAGGGCTACTACAACGCCCGCCGCAAGGTCTACCGCGCGGCCAAACAGGCCGTCATCAAGGCAGGTCAGTACGCCTACCGCGACCGCCGGCAGAACAAGCGCGAGTTCCGCGCGCTGTGGATCGCGCGCATCAATGCTGCGGCGCGTCTTTATGGTCTCACCTACAGCCGCATCATCAACGGCCTGAACAAGGCCGGAGTGCAGATCGATCGCAAGGTGCTGGCCGACATCGCGGTGCACGACACCGCGGCCTTCGGCGCCATTGCGCAGCAGGCCAAGACCGCCCTCGGCATGAGCTGATCGTCGGGGAGCGCTCTTGGCTGACCTGACGGCCCTCACCGCCGCGGCGCGCGCCGAGGTTGCGGCCGCACCCGATGCCGCCGCACTCGAGAGCGTGCGCGTGCGCTGGCTCGGAAAGAAAGGCACCTTCACCGAGCAGCTCAAGGAGCTCGGGCGGCTGCCCGCGACCGAGCGGCCGGCGGCCGGAGCGCGCATCAACGAGGCGAAGGAGGCGCTCACGCACGCGATCGAGGCGCGTCGTGAGGCGCTCGAGCGCGCGGAGGTCGAGCGCAAGCTGACCGAGGGCCGCCTGGACGTCACGCTCCCGGGGCGGGGCGAGGAGCCGGGGGGACTACACCCGGTGACCCGCGCGCGGCTGCGCATCGAGACGCTGTTCCGCCGCGCGGGCTTCGATGTGGCCGCGGGGCCCGAGATCGAGGACGACTTCCACAACTTCGCCGCGCTCAATATCCCGGAGAACCATCCGGCGCGGGCCCTGCACGACACCTTCTACTTCCCCGACGGCCGGCTGCTGCGCACCCACACCTCTCCCGTGCAGATCCGCGCGCTCCTCGATCGCGGCGCACCGCTGGCGATCATCGCCCCGGGACGCGTCTACCGCTGCGATTCGGACATGACGCACTCGCCCATGTTCCACCAGCTCGAGGGGCTGGTGGTGGGTGAGAACGTGAGCTTCGCCAACATGAAGGCGGTGCTGCACGGGTTCCTGCAGGCCTTCTTCGAGCGCGATCTGGCGATGCGCCTGCGGCCCTCGTACTTCCCCTTCACCGAGCCCTCGGCCGAAGTCGACATGGCGTGCCTCTTCTGCGCCGGCACGGGCTGCCGCACCTGCAAGCACACCGGATGGCTCGAGATCTCGGGCTGCGGGATGGTGCACCCGAACGTCTTGAGGGCGAGCGGCGTCGACCCCGAGCGCTATACGGGCTACGCCTTCGGCGCCGGAATCGATCGGCTCGCGATGCTGCGCTATGGCGTCAATGACCTCAGGCTCTTCTTCGAGAACGACCTGCGGTTCCTCAAGCAGTTCCGGGCGTTCAGCTCATGAAGGTCCCGTACTCCTGGCTCGCGGAATGGGTGAGGGTCCCGTGGAAGGCGCAAGAGCTTGGCTCGCGCCTCACCATGGCGGGCTTTGAGCTCGAGGGGCTCGAGCCTGCGGCGCCGCCCTTCACGGGTGTCGTGGTCGCGGAGGTCCTCTCCGCCGAACGCCATCCGCAGGCGGACAAGCTGCAGGTGTGCAAGGTGACGACCGGGAGCGGACCCTTGCTGCAGATCGTCTGCGGCGCGGCGAATGCGCGCGCGGGTCTGAAGAGCGCGCTGGCACTCGTGGGTGCGCAGCTGCCGGGTGATGTGACAATCGGCGCCGCGAAGCTTCGCGGAGTGGAATCGCAGGGCATGCTGGCCTCGGCCAGGGAGCTCGGGCTCGCCGAAGCCTCGAGCGGAATTCTCGAGCTTTCCGCCGATGCACCCCTCGGCAAGCCGCTGCGGGAATACCTCGGCCTCGATGAGGCGGTGCTGGACGTCAATATCGCGCCTAATCGCGGCGATGCCATGTCGATCTTGGGTATCGCGCGCGAAGTGGCGGCGATCGCGGGAAGCAAGGTCACGGGGCCCAGGATTGAGAGTCCTCGCGGCGCAAAGGCCGAGCGCTTTCCGGTGAGACTCGATGCACCCTCCGGCTGCCCGCGCTTTGCGGGGTGCATCATGCGCGGTGTCAACAACCGGGCGACGACGCCGGTGTGGTTGGTCGAGCGCCTGCGCCGCGCCGGGGTGCGTTCCATCAGCCCGGTGGTCGATGTCACCAACTACGTGATGCTCGAGCTCGGGCAGCCGATGCATGCGTACGACCTCGCGAAGCTGCGCCAGGGAATCCGCGTGCGCCTGGCGCGCGGCGGGGAGGAGGTCACGCTCCTCGACGGCAAGACCGTCAGAGCCGACCCCGACATGCTCCTCATCACCGACGGGGAGGGTCCGGTCGGGCTGGCCGGCATCATGGGGGGACTGCGTACCGCGGTGTCGCCCGAGACGACGGAGGTGTTCTTCGAGAGCGCCTACTTCTCGCCGCAGGCGGTGCAGGGCCGCGGCCGGCGTTTGGGCCTTCTGACCGATGCCAGCCAGCGCTTCGAGCGCGGTGTCGATCCGACACAGCAGGCCCGCGCTATCGCGCGCGCGCTCGCGCTGCTCAAGTCAATCGCCGGCGGCACGCCCGCGGGCATTGCGGTTACCGAGAAACCCCGGCACCTGCCGAAGCGCTCCGCGGTCAGGCTGCGCGCCGCGCAGCTGAAGCGCCTGTTGGGTGTCGAGCTGCCCGCCGCACGCGTCACCAAAGCGCTCACGGGTCTCGGCATGAAGGTGTCAGCCAACGCCACGGGCTGGAAGGCCACGCCGCCCGCCCACCGCTTCGACATCGCGATCGAGGCAGACCTGATCGAGGAGGTGGCGCGGCTGGCCGCGTGGGACAAAATCCCTGAGACCGACGCCGTCGGTTCGCAGCATTTCAGGAAGCTCCCCGAGGAACAACCCGCAGAGCGCGCCGTGCTCGAGGCTCTCGCTGCGCGCGGCTACGAGGAAGCTGTCACGTACGCCTTCGTCGATCCGGCGCTGCAGGAGCGGCTGTTCCCGGGGAAGCCCGCGCTTGCGCTCTCCAATCCCATCGCGAGCGACCTTTCGGTCATGCGCGTCTCGCTCTGGCCCGGCCTGATCCGCGCCGCGGTCGAGAACCAGCGCCGCCAGCAGGATCGGATCCGTCTTTTCGAGCACGGCACGCGCTTCGAGCACGCCGGGAACGTCACGCACGAGATCGACACAATTGCAGGACTCGCAGGCGGTGCGCGCCTGCCCGAGCAGTGGGCCGTATCGAAGGAGGGTCGTGCGCCCGTTGACTTCTACGACGTGAAGGCCGATGTCGCCGCGCTCATCGCCGAGACGGGAGCGGCGGAGACCTTCACCTTCGAGGCGGGCGAGCTCGCCGCGCTGTACCCGGGCCGCTCGGCACGCGTGCTGCGGCGCGGAAGTCCGGTGGGGTGGCTCGGGGAGCTGCACCCAGCCCTCGTCAAGGCACTCGACTTTACATATGCACCGGTGCTCTTCGAGCTCGATATGGGAGCGCTCGCCGTCAGGAGGGCGGCCTTCGAGGAGATCTCGCGCTTTCCGCAAGTGCGGCGCGACCTCGCGGTGGTGGTCGATGAGACGGTGACTTTAAGTACCCTGGCCGAGCGTGTAACCTTGGTGACATCAAGCTTGCTGCGTGGTCTCCGCGTTTTCGACGTGTATCGGGGTCCCGGCCTCGAACCAGGTCGAAAAAGCATCGCTTTAGGCTTGATTTTTCAAGATATTTCTCGCACTCTTACGGATGAGGACGTGGACCGCCTCATGGCCTCCGTGGTAGCGGATTTGCGCGAGAGCTTGAACGCAAGAATCAGAGAATAAAGAAATGGCCCTGACCAAAGCGGAGATGGCGGAAGCGTTGTTCAACCAGCTCGGGCTCAACAAGCGCGAGGCGCGCGAGCTCGTGGATCTCTTCTTCGAGGAGGTTCGTGCTGCGCTATCGGGCGGAGAGCAGGTGAAGCTCTCTGGCTTCGGGAACTTCGATCTGCGCGACAAGAACCAGCGCCCGGGGCGCAATCCCAAGACGGGGGAGGAGATTCCGATCAGCGCTCGACGCGTCGTCACGTTCCGTCCGGGGCAGAAACTCAAGGCGCGGGTCGAAGCCTATGTTGGAGCCAAAGAATAACGCTCAGCTGCCGGTCATTCCCGGCAAGCGGTATTTCACCATCGGCGAGGTGAGTGAGCTGTGCGGCGTGAAGCCGCACGTACTGCGTTACTGGGAGCAGGAATTTCCGCAGCTCAAACCCGTGAAGCGCCGCGGCAATCGCCGTTACTACCAGCGCCAGGATGTGATCGTCATCCGCCAGATCCGCAGCCTCCTCTACGACCAGGGCTTCACGATCGGCGGTGCGCGCAACAAGCTCACGGGCGAGGAGGCGCGCTCGGATCTCACCCAGAGCCAGCAGATCGTCAAGCAGGTGCGGGTCGAGCTCGAAGAGCTGATGAAGGTCCTGCGACGCTGAAGTCCGCGCACCGCCCCGGGCGTGGCGGGATGAGCGTATGATTGTCGTGCGGCACGGCGGTCCCCACCGTGCGAATTGGTCCTCAAGAAGAACAAGCAGTTCGGAGCGTGGCGCAGTCTGGTAGCGCACTTGCATGGGGTGCAAGGGGTCCCGAGTTCAAATCTCGGCGCTCCGACCAATGCGCAATGCGTATCACCCCGGATGTCAGCCTGTGGCGAAAGGCGCTATTGGTGCCAGCGGAGGGCGCTCATGAACATTGGCAGTCGCGAAGTCTACATCGTCAGGCCGGCTGAGCTGCTGGCGGACGCTGTCAAAGAGATGCACAGGCGCCACGTCGGCGCTCTGGTCGTCGTCGAAGAGAGACCACACCAGGTTCACCCGG
>Ga0187773_10000774_pt1 | contig 12818 bp, 14 predicted proteins | sample 0216_BV02_MP05_1_FD_133133 | JGI IMG/M metagenome (GOLD analysis project Ga0187773, IMG submission 133133) | Tropical peat soil microbial communities from peatlands in Department of Meta, Colombia - 0216_BV02_MP05_10_MG | ecosystem: Environmental > Terrestrial > Soil > Wetlands > Peat | place...
CAGGTGAAAGAGGTCAAGCTCAAGGTCGGCGACAAGGTCTCGCAGGGAGCCCTGATCCTGCTGCTGGAGACCTCCGACACCGCACCAGCACCCACCCCCGCCCCACCCGTGCCCAAGGCCGAGACGGCCCCCGCGCCGAAGTTCGAGGTGCACGCGGCCGAACCGCCACCGCCGCCACGCACCGGGCCGCTTCCGGGCGCGGCGACCTATACCGGCAAGGTCGATGGCGAATGCGAAGTGCTGGTGCTCGGCGCCGGCCCCGGCGGCTACTCGGCGGCGTTTCGCGCCGCCGATCTCGGCAAGAAGACGGTGCTCATCGAGCGCTACGCGACGCTCGGCGGGGTGTGCCTCAACGTCGGCTGCATTCCCTCCAAGGCCCTGCTGCACGTCGCGGCCGTGACCGAGGAGGCGCAAAAGCTCGCCGAGCACGGCGTCAGTTTCGGCGCGCCCCAATTCGATCTCGCCAAGCTGCGCGCGTGGAAAGACAAAGTCGTCGGCAAGCTGGTCGGCGGCGTCGGTATCATGGCCAAGGGCCGCAAGGTCGAGGTGATCCGCGGCAGCGGGCGCTTCGTCGATCCGCACCATATGGAGATTGCGCTGACGGCGGGTGACGGCAAGGAACCGAGCGGCGAGAAGAAAATCATTCGCTTCGCCCATGCCATTATCGCCGCCGGTTCCCAGGCGGTGAAGCTGCCGTTCATTCCCGAGGACCTGCGCATCGTCGATTCCACCGGCGCGCTCGAGCTGCGTGCGGTGCCGAAGAAGATGCTCGTCATCGGCGGCGGTATCATCGGGCTCGAGATGGCGACCGTTTATTCGACGCTGGGTTGCCGCATCGACGTGGTCGAAATGCTGGACGGGCTCATGCTGGGCGCCGACCGCGATCTGGTGCGCGTGTGGAACAAGATGAACGCGCACCGCTTCGACCGCATCATGCTGAAAACCAAAACGACCAAGGTCGAGGCGACGAAGGCCGGCGTCAAGGTCACGTTCGAGGGCGAGCAGGCGCCCGACAAGCCGCAGGTCTATGATCTGGTTCTGGTCGCCGCCGGCCGCGCGCCAAACGGGAAAAATATTTCCGCCGGGAAGGCCGGCATCGCCGTCAGCGATCGCGGGTTCATCGAAGTCGACGAGCAGATGCGCACCAACGTGCCGCACATCTTCGCCATCGGCGACATCGTCGGCCAGCCGATGCTGGCGCACAAGGCGGTGCACGAGGGTCACGTCGCCGCCGAGGCCGCCGCCGGACAGAAGAGCTATTTCGATGCGCAGGTGATCCCGTCGGTGGCTTACACCGACCCCGAAATCGCCTGGGTGGGCGTGACCGAAGACGAGGCGAAGAAGCAGGGCCGCGCCGTCGGCAAGGCCAGGTTCCCGTGGGTCGCCTCCGGTCGCGCCATTGCCAACGGCCGCGACGAAGGTTTCGTCAAAATCATCGTGGACGAAGAGACCCATCGCGTCATCGGCGGCGGCATTGTCGGCACCAACGCTGGCGACCTCATCAGCGAGCTCGCGCTCGCCATCGAAATGGGCTGCGACCCGGAAGACATCGGCAAGACCATCCACCCGCACCCGACGCTCGGCGAGTCGGTCGGTATGGTCGCCGAGGTGTACGAAGGGGTCTGCACCGACCTGATGCCGCAGAAGCGGCGCTAGCCCGTTTCGGGGCGGCGCCGGTCCTGCCGGCGGCGTTCCGCGGCCTGCGGCGGAACGGTGGCGCGCCGGAAAATCCGCTACAATGCCGCCTTTCCTGCTGATTATTCCAGTGGCTGAACCATGGCAAAAATAAAGAAAGTCGTTCTGGCATACTCCGGCGGCCTCGACACCTCGGTCATTCTCAAGTGGCTGGTGGAGACCTACGGCTGCGAGGTCGTGACCTTCACCGCCGACATCGGCCAAGGCGAGGAGCTGGAACCGGCGCGCGCCAAGGCCAAAAAAATGGGCGTGAAGGAAATCTTCATCGACGACCTCAAGGAAGAGTTCGTGCGCGATTTCGTGTTCCCGATGTTCCGCGCCAACACGCTCTATGAAGGCGAGTATCTGCTCGGCACCTCGATTGCGCGGCCGCTGATCGCCAAGCGCCAGATCGAGATCGCGAACAAGGTCGGCGCCGACGCCGTGGTGCACGGCGCCACCGGCAAGGGCAACGACCAGGTGCGTTTCGAGCTCGGCTATTACGCGCTCAAGCCCGACGTGAAAGTGATCGCGCCGTGGCGCGAGTGGGATCTCACTTCGCGCGAGAAACTGCTGGCCTACGCCGAGAAGCACGGCATCCCGGTCGAGTTCAAGAAGGGCAAGAAATCACCGTACTCGATGGACGCCAACCTGCTGCACATCTCCTATGAGGGCGGCGTCCTGGAAGACCCGTGGGCGGAGCCGGAAGCGTCCATGTGGCGCTGGTCGGTCGCCCCGGAAAAGGCGCCGAATAAGCCGACCTATATCGAGCTGACCTACAAGAAAGGCGACATCGTGGCGATCGACGGCAAGGCCATGAGCCCCGCGACGGTGCTCGCGACGCTCAATAAATTGGGCGGAGCCAACGGCATCGGCCGCACCGACATCGTCGAGAACCGCTACGTCGGCATGAAATCGCGCGGCACCTACGAGACCCCGGGCGGCACCATCATGCTGAAGGCGCACCGCGCGATCGAGTCGCTGACGCTCGACCGCGAGGTCGCGCATCTCAAGGACGACCTGATGCCGCGCTACGCTTCGCTCATCTACAACGGCTACTGGTGGAGCCCGGAGCGCCGCATGCTGCAGGAAATGATCGACGCCTCGCAGGAAAACGTGAACGGCACGGTGCGCCTGAAGCTGTACAAGGGCAACGTCATCGTCGTCGGGCGCCGTTCCGGCGACAGCCTGTTCGACGCCGCGATCGCGACGTTCGAGGAGGACAAGGGCGCCTACGACCAGAAGGACGCCGAGGGCTTCATCAAGCTGAACGCGCTGCGCCTGCGCATCGCCGCCAAGCGGCGCAAGAAGTAGCGCCGTCCGTACATGGCCGGGGCCGGGACTCCCGCCCGCTTCTCGTTTCCCGCGCTGCTGCTCGGGGCGACCGCCATCGGGCTGGCGCCGATTTTCGTGCGCCTGAGCGAGCTCGGCCCCGTCGCCACTGCCTTTTATCGCATGTTCCTCTCGCTACCGGTCCTGGGAATCTGGCTGTGGACCGAGCGTCACCGGAACCGACCGCGGCCGGCAACTTCGGATCGGCGGACCATGCGCTGGCTGGTCGCGGCGGGACTGTTCTTCGCTGCCGATCTGGCGGTGTGGCACTGGTCGATCCGCATCACCACCGTGGCGAACGCCACGTTGTTGGCGAACCTGGCGCCGCTGTTCGTGACCCTGGCGAGCTGGGCCATTTTCGGCCAGCGTTTTCGCGCCGGCTTTCTTGTCGGCATGGCGTTCGCGCTCGCCGGCGCCTTCGTGCTCATGGGCGCGAGCCTCGGTTTCGGGCGGGCGCGGCTGTTCGGCGACTTGCTCGGCGTGCTGACGGCGGTGTTCTATGCCGGGTACCTCATTTCCGTGGCGCGTCTGCGCACCGGCGCCTCGACCGCGACGGTCATGTTCGGGAGTGCCGCCGTGAGCGCCGCGGCGCTGTTGCCGCTGGCGCTCGTTTCCGGCGAAAATCTCCTTCCCGTCAGCGTGAACGGGTGGCTCTTATTGCTGGCGCTGGCGGTGGTGTCGCATGCCGGCGGGCAGGGGCTCATTGCCTGGGCGCTGGCGCACCGGTCGGCCGCGTTCGGCTCGGTTAGCCTGCTTTGGCAGCCGGTGGCGGCCGCGCTATTCGCGTGGCTGCTGTTGCACGAATGGCTCAGCGCGCGGCAGGTCGCGGGTAGCATCATAGTGCTGGCCGGCATTTATCTCGCGCGCCGCGCGAACCATGCCCGCCAAGCTGCTCGGAAAAACGTTGCATGAGTTTCGAGTGAATGTAGGTGGGGTGGAAAACGCGAACCACTTCATCGCATGAATCCACATGTTGGGGTTCGCGTTGCTCACCCCAATCTACGATGAGGTATGCCAATGAGTTTCAAGAATGTCGAGATCAAGAAAAAAGCCAATGTCTACCACGATGGCCGCGTCACCAGCCGCACGGTCATCACGCCCGAAGGCGAGATGAAAACGCTCGGCGTGATGCTGCCGGGCACTTACCGCTTCAGCACCCAGGCGCCGGAAGTCGTGGATCTGACCCAGGGACATTGCCGCGTGAAGCTCGCGGACCAGCAGATCTGGACCGAATACCAGGCCGGGCAGAGCTTTTCGGTTCCGGGCAACTCCTATTTCGAGATCGAGGTCACCGACCTGCTCGATTATGTCTGTCACTTCGGCTGAATTACCGCGAGGCATTCCAGCATGCGCGTCCTGCACACCATGATCCGTGTTGGCGACCTGGAGCGTTCGCTGAAATTTTATACGGCCGTCCTCGGCATGAAACTGCTGCGAAAGAAAGATTACCCGGACGGCAAGTTCACACTCGCCTTCGTGGGTTATGGCCCGGAGTCGGAGCACGCCGCGATCGAGCTCACTTACAACTGGGGCACGTCCAAATACGATCTCGGCAACGGTTTCGGCCACGTCGCGCTCGAAGTCGACGACGCCTATAAAGCCTGCGAGCAAATCAGGCAGCGCGGCGGCAAGGTCACGCGCGAGGCCGGCCCGATGAAGCACGGCAGCACCGTGATCGCGTTCGTGGAGGACCCGGACGGCTACAAGATCGAGCTGATTCAAAAGGGCACCCAGGGCGCCGGATAAGCATGCGTTGGCTCGACCAAGTTCCGCTTTGGGCGCTGATCGTCGGCGCGGTGCTCCTGGGGCTGGCGCCGTTCACGCCGGAACCGCATCTGTGGCAGAAGCTCCGGATGCTGGCGGACGGCACGCTGGCGCGGCCGATTGACATCTTCGATCTCGCCATGCACGCGGCGTTGCCGCTGCTGCTCGCGGTGCGGCTGGTGCGAATGGGGCGGCCGCGCCGGAAAGACCGTCGTCCCTGAGGCGCTACCTACTGTGAACTCCCCGTCGTTTTCTGCTGCGCCCGGATCCACGGCGCGCGTGCCATCGCCCACGGTGGCGGTGGTTATGCCGGTTCTCAACGAAGCCGCACAGCTGAGCGAGCGTCTTCGGGAGCTGCTCGAGCGCCACGGTTTTGCCGAAATTATCGTGGTCGATGGCGGCAGCACCGACAAGAGCGTCGAGGTCGTGTGCAAGCATCTGCCGCCGGATGCCTCGAGCGCCTGGCCGGTGCTGCGCCTGCTGCAGTCAGCGCGCGGCCGCGCTCGCCAGATGAACGCCGGCACGCAGATGGCGGAGTCGGACGTATTGCTGTTCCTGCACGCCGACACGGCGTTGCCGCCGAATGCCGCGGAGAAGGTGAGGGAGTCCATCCGCGACGGCCGTCTCTGGGGACATTTCAATGTGCGGCTGTCCGGGAGCCATGTCCTGTTCCAAGTCATCGGGTGGCTGATGAACTGGCGCTCGGCCGTGAGCGGCATCGCCACCGGCGACCAGGCGTTGTTCGTGCGCCGCGACGTGTTTCGCGTGTTCGGCGGCTTTGCGCCAATCCCCTTGATGGAAGACATCGATATTTGCCGGCGCCTGAAGTGGGCCGGCAAACCCGCGCACCGGCGCGAGACCGTGGTGACTTCCTCGCGCCGCTGGAAGGAGCGGGGTATCCTGCGCACCATATTATTGATGTGGACCTTGAGGATCCTGTACTGGGCGGGGGTTTCGCCATCGCGTCTCGCCCGCTGGTACGAGCGCTAATTATATGGCAAGACGAATGGAGCGTAGCGGAGTAGGGCTTCATTTATGAGCCAACCCGAACTGCTGCTGTTTGCCCGCAGGCCGATCCCTGGGGAAGTCAAAACCCGGCTGCTGCCGGGTTACAGCCCGGCGCGCGCCGCCGAAATCGCGACGTTTCTGATTCGCGCCACGGTCGAGCTCGCCGCCTCCGCCTGGCCCGGGAGGATCTTGCTGTATGCCTGGCCCGATGCGGAGCACCCGTTGTTTCACGAACTGGCGCAGGAATTTCCCGTCACTCTCGCCACGCAGGCGGAAGGCGACCTGGGGACGAAAATGCTGGCGGCGCTGCGGCAGGGCATTGCTCGCAGCGGCTGTGCCGCGGTGATGGGTTGCGACGTGCCGCACTGCGGCTGGGAGACGCTCGATCAGGCCAACGACTGGCTGGCGCGCGGCGAGAACGTGCTCGGGCCGACCGAGGACGGCGGGTATTACTTCATCGGCTTGCAGCAAGCGCGGGCCGAACTGTTCGCGGGCATTGAATGGGGCAGCGGCCGGGTGCTGGCGGAGACGCTGACGCACGCCGAAGTACTGGGGATCGAATTCGACATGCTGCCGAAGCAGCGGGACATCGATACCGCCGCCGATCTCTGGCTGGTGGCGCAGAAGTACGAGCCGTTGAAGCGGTTCCTGTAAACGGGCCCGCTACGCCAGCGCCCCGCCGCAGCTGCTGCCGGCGCCGGCGGTGCAGCCGAAGCAGTGGCTGGCCACGGCGACCGGTTGGTCGGTCAACTCCTCCGCGCGCAGATCCCACAGCTGGCGCGGCGCGCCACCGGCGAGCGGCAGGTCGAGCATCTGGTTGAAATCGCAGTCGTACACGCGCCCGCGCCAATCCACGCTCAGAAGACTGCGGCACATGAGCCCCGGCACGGTCGCGGGATTGAAGTTGTCCTCGAGCAGCTGCATGTAGACTTCGTACTGGCCGGTGCGCTCGAGGAAATGCGCGAAGCGATTGATCGGCAGGTTAGTCAGCGTCCGCAGGCGCGAAAAGGCGATGCCGTAATCCTCGCGCAGGCGTTGGCGGTAATCGGCTTCAAGTTTTTCCTGCGCGCCCGGGAGAAAGGCGCCGCCGGGGTTGTAAACCAGATCGAGCACGAGCGATGCGTCGCGCCCGTAACCCACGGCATTCAAGCGTCGCAGCGCCTCGATGCTTTTCTCGAACGCGCCGTCGCCGCGCTGGGCGTCCACGTTCTTTTGCGTGTAGCAGGGCAGCGAGCACACCAGGCAAATCCCGCGTTGCGCGTACCAGGACGCCAGGTCCTCCTGGCCGGACTCGAGCAGCACGGTCAGATTGCAGCGCGACGTGACCTGCGCTCCGAGCGCGAGAAACCCGTCCACAAAAGGCCGGAAATGCGGATTGACCTCGGGCGCGCCGCCGGTGATGTCCACGGCGGCGATGCCGGATGCCCGGCTCCAGGCGAGGATTCTTTCCATCGTGTCCCAGGTCATCAACTCGGGGCGTTTGGGACCGGCGTCGACGTGGCAGTGATTGCACGCCTGGTTGCAGCGTCGCCCGACGTTGACCTGCAAATTGCGCAACCGCTCGCGCCGAAGCGGTCCCAGCCCGTGCGCGCGCAGGCGCTCGTCGAACGAGCGATCGACGGCTGGACGGATTTTGACGGCGACGCGCGACATTACCCGAAGATTACCCCATCCATTTCCGCCGGATCAAATGGTCTATGGAAATCCGACCCGGTCCGTGCAACAACGAGACCAGCAGCAGGATGCCCCAATAGGTGTGGTCCTTGAGTCCGACCTCGTTCAGCGCCGGATAGGACACGACAGCGGTGAGGTTGAACACGAACAGGACGCCGGCGCTCAGGCGGCCGGCGAGGCCGATGGCAAGTAACACCGGGAAGATCAGCTCCACGCCCGTGCCCAGCACCGCGGCGACCTGCGGCGACAGCAGCGGGACGCTGTATTCGTATTTAAAAAGGTCCAGCGTGGTCCCCCAGTCATGCACCGACGCCAGTCCCGAGCGCCAGAAGACGTTCGCCACCCACAGGCGCACGCCGAGATCGATGAAGGGGCTCAGGGATTCGAGGCCTCGGATGACGGGCGCGGTCAGGCGCGCGGTTCTTTCGACAAGGGTCATGATCTGTCCTCCGTGGCCATAAGCCGCCGCATCCCGAGGCGCAGCTCTTTCGGAGCCGGCGGCACTAGCGCTCATGGAAACATAGCTCATTGCGGCCATCTGCGCCCATTGCCGAAAGAGCATTCGCCTCGGGCACTGGGCGCTAGTCGGTCCACTGCCCGGTCGCTTACTCCATTCTTTGTTTTCCGGTGACGGTGCCAGGCCGGGAAATATTCAGGATTCGCCCAAGCAGCGGCGCAGGCAGTCAAGGTAGGCCGATTCTTCCGGTGCCCCGGCTTCGCGATTGCCGCGCCACAGCATTTCTTCCAGGCATTCCATCATCCGATGTTGGACCGCGTGTTCGTCCGGGAGTTGCTGGAGCATTTTCTGATAATACCCGCGTATGCCGCGCGGCTGGTCGAGCGACAGCTGCTCTTCGATGGCGATGTGCAGGCCGAGATGCAGGAATGGATTGGTCACGCCGGCTTCCAGAGCGTAATCGCGGTCGCGCGCGTCGTCGGGCCGGTCGAGGAGGGCGTGGTATTCCGGGTGCCGCAGGGCCACCTGCACGATGAGCTGTTCCAAGCCTGCGAGCAGGCGGCCCTCGCGATGGCTGCGCCAGGCGCGGAAGAAAACCTCACGCGTCTGAGTGCGATCCGATCCGGCGAACATGATTTTTCAGCCCTGGCCTTGTTGATTCCGGCATCCCGGACCTGTAGATCAACCCGCTATTCGGGGCGACATTCGCGCTTGCCGGCGCAGCAGAACAGCCCCAATACCGCGGAGTATTGATAAAGGTGGTTGACGCCGTCGAGTGGACCGAGCTCGCCGTTGCCGTACATCCCGGCGATCGGCAGGCCCGGAAAACGCGCGCGCATCGCGTCGAGATCGCGGTCGCGGTTGCCAAAGAAGGTCGGACCGCGCCCCATGCACGGGAACAGCAGGGCGAAATCGGGCTCGCCCGGGAGCCGCTGCGCGCACTGCCTGAGGCAGGCGCGCATCTCGCGTTCGGCGGTGAGCGCGTCGCGCATGGCCCAGAACAGCCGTTCGCCGCGTGACGGCCGTTCCGAGAGCGTTATCGATTGGTCGCGCAGGTTGGCGGCGACGATGTGATTCAACCGGTAACGGCCTTCGCGGATGGCGGTGTCGGGGTCGCCGATGGCGACGCCGCCCATGATCAGATGCAGCGGCACGCTCTCCAACTCGCGCACGTTCGACGGCAGCGACTGCACCAGCACCGAGAGCGCGGGGTAATTGCCGAGGCGCTTGATTTCGTATCCCTGGACCTCCGCTACTTCGATCGGCGAGGTCAGCGCGCGCACGCCCTGCGACGTGGTGATCGCTCCCGCGACGCCGCTCATGACGGCGTCCACCCGGTCGGTGTCCACCACACGCGCGCCACTCCAGACCTTGAATGGACCGTGACCGAACAGATCGCCCGAGATGGCGCCGAAGCGTTGCGCCGGAATGTCGAGCCAATCGGCGGTCAGACCTGCCGGCGTGCACAGGCTCAGCACGATATCGTCGTCGGTGAGGCTGGCAGGGGGCGTGATCGTCAGCCGGATATCGCCGCCGAGCACCAGGGCCGCGGCGCCGGGACTGTCGAGTACCCATTCCTCGTCCGTCAGAATGCCGGCGCCGGTGGCGCCGACGACCTGCAGGCATCCGCCGGCGCGGGCCGCCGCGCGCAACGCCGGCTCGGGATTGGCGGCGTACTCCGGCGTCAGGAACAGCACGACCGCATTGGCGCGAGTGAGCCCGGCCTTGGCGAGCGCGCGTTTCACCGCCCGTTCCGCGTGCTCGGCGTCAGGACGGTAACCGTGGCTCAATCCGCTGGCGGCGGGTTTCGATGTCATGACTTATCACCGCCTCCGATAGTTCCGAGTTGAATTTGGTTGCACGTTGTCGGCGGTCTGTGTCATTCGCCGGTCGCATTCCCACTTAACTTCGTGGGGCCCCGGTCTGCGGCTCATGCCACTACTTTAGCTCGGTACTCGCACAAATCATAGATAACGCATTCGCTGCAGCGCGGCCGGCGCGCAGTACAGACGTAACGCCCATGCAAAATCAGCCAGTGGTGCGCGTCCTGGCGGTATTCCGCGGGCACCGCCGCGAGCAGTTTTTTCTCCACGGCGAGCACGGTTTTCCCCGGCGCCAGCCCGGTGCGGTTTGCCACGCGGAAGATGTGGGTGTCCACGGCGATCGTCGGATGACCGAAAGCGGTGTTGAGCATCACGTTCGCGGTCTTGCGCCCCACGCCCGGCAGCGCCTGCAGCTCCTCGCGGGTGGATGGCACCTGTCCGCCGTGTTTTTCCACAAGAATTTTGCAGGTCTTGAGAATATTGGCGGCCTTGGTGTTGTACAGGCCAACGCTCTTGATGTGGTGCTTTAGGCGTCGCCGTCCGAGGTCGAGAAATTGTCGCGGCGTGTGTGCGACCTTGAACAGTTCCGTGGTGGCCTTGTTGACGCTTTTGTCGGTCGCCTGCGCCGACAAGATCACCGCGATCAGCAGCTCGAAGGGGGTGCGGTAGCGGAGTTCGGTCGTCGGACGCGGATTGGCCTGCTTGAGCCGCGCGAACATCTCGCGCCGTTGGCGCGTGTTCATGGGCTAGGAATCGGCGCCGGGGCGGCGCGTTTTTTTGGCCTTCACGCGCTCGACCGCGGCGCGTATTTCGGCGCGAATGCGCTCGCTCTCGGCGGCGGGCGGCAGGACGGCAGCCGTGGGCGCAGTCGTCCTGCGGGGCGCGCGACGTGCCAGGCGTTGCTGGCGTATTTCCGCCATCGAATGCCAGCGCTCTGTCTCAGCACGTGGGTATTCCGCCCAGATTTCGCCGGGCGCCGCGGGCGGTGCCGGCAGCATCGCGATACAGTCCACCGGACACGGCGGCAGACACAGCCCGCATCCGGTGCAGTCCGCGGCGATGACCGTGTGCATCAGCAAGCGCGCACCCACGATCGCGTCCACCGGACAGACGGCGAGGCACTTGCGGCAACCGATGCAGAGCGTTTCGTCAATGACGGCGCGGGCGCGCGGCGCGTGCGCGCCGAAGCGCGGATCGAGCGGCATGGGTTGCGTGCCCAGCAAGGTCGCCAGCGCCTGGATCGTTGCGGCATCGCCCGGTGGGCACTGGTTGATGCCGGCGTTGCCCTGCGCGATGGCTTCGGCGTAGGCGCGGCAGCACGGATAGCCGCACTGCGTGCACTGCGTCTGCGGCAGGCAGGCGTCTATCTGTTCCACGGCGATGCTGCGCGAAATGGCGTTCGGCATGGCGGGAAAGTATGGCGACGCTTTACCTGCGAGGCAACCGGCGTTACCTTGCCGGTTCCATTCGATACGGCTCATGATGGGGACAATGCAAGCTTTCATCGCACGGGGCGGATTATGGCTGCTGATGCAAGGAATGCTCATGCTGCTGGTGTTCGTCGTTACGCTGCGATTCGGCACCGGGCACCTGGTGCCAGCGACCCTGCTTGAGGCGGTCGGCCTGGCCTTGACGCTGCTCGGCGCGTGCCTGGTCGCGTGGGGCTTCCCGAGTCTCGGCGACGCGCTGACCCCGTTCCCGCGCCCACTGGAGCAGGCGACGCTGCACCGGCACGGCGCGTATCGTTTCATGCGTCACCCGATTTATACCGGCGTGCTGCTGGGCGGTTTCGGCTGGGCACTATGGTGGACGAGCGCCTACGGCGTTTTGTGCGCGTTGTTGCTCGCCGTGTTCATCGACCGTAAGGCGCGGCGCGAGGAAATCTGGCTGCGCGAGAAGTATCCGGAATACGCCGACTACGAACGGCGGGTGAAAAAATTCATCCCCGGTCTGTACTGAGCGGAATGGACGGCGGCGAACTTCGCGGCGACTAGAACCTGTCTCAAAATTATTTCCCCCTCCCCTGGCGGGAGGGGGAAATTTTTTGCGGCATTTCCCGAAGGCACTTTATCACCCCTACCCCAGCCCTCCCCCGTCAAGGGGGAGGGAGTTTAATTTGGGGATAGGTGTTATTTCACGCGCATGCCCGGCTGCGCGCCGCTGTCGGGCGAGAGTATCCAGAGGTCTTTCTTGCCGGGGCCGGCGGCCAGCACCATGCCCTCGGAGTTGCCGAACTTCATTTTGCGCGGCGCGAGATTGGCGACCACGACCGTCAACCGGCCTTCGAGATCTTCCGGCTTGTAGGCTTCCTTGATGCCGGCGAACACGGTGCGCGTCACGCCGCCGAGGTCCACCGTCAGTTGCAGCAATTTGTCCGCGCCTTCCACGTGGCTCGCCTTGACGATGCGCGCGATGCGCAGGTCGATCTTGGCGAAGTCGTCGTAGCTGATCTCGGGCAGGATCGGGTGCCGGGCAAGGTCGCTGGTTTCGGTGATGGTTTGGGAAGTTTTTTCGGCCATGGTCTTCATGTCCTTCTGGGCGTCGTCGAGGAGCCGCGGGATGCTTTTCGGGTCCACGCGCGTGAGCAGGTGCTGGTACGGGCGGATGGCGTGATCGGTCAGGAGACTGTCCGCATCCGCCCAGGTGAGCGGCGGCATATCGAAAAACGACTCCACGTCTTCCGCGAGCTTGGGCAGAATCGGCTTGAGATAAATCGTCAGCAGGCGGAACAGGTTGAGACTGGTGGTGCAGACGTGCTGCAGGTGATCGTTCTGCGCCGGGTCTTTCGCCATCAGCCACGGCTTGCGGTCGTCGACGAAGGCGTTGGCCTGGTCCGCCAGCCCCATGATCAGGCGCACGGCTTCGGCGTAGTCGCGGTTCTCGTAGCAGTCCGAGATGCGGGCCGCCGCGCTGCGGGTTTCGTGCAGCAAGTCCTGGTTGACCGTTTCCCGGCTCAACCGGCCGTGGAAGCGTTCGTTGATGAAACCGGCGGTGCGCGCGGCGATGTTGACGTACTTGCCGACCAGGTTGCTGTTGATGCGCGCCACGAAGTCGTCGAAGTTGAGGTCGATGTCCTCGACCCGACC
>Ga0187773_10000775_pt1 | contig 12811 bp, 12 predicted proteins | sample 0216_BV02_MP05_1_FD_133133 | JGI IMG/M metagenome (GOLD analysis project Ga0187773, IMG submission 133133) | Tropical peat soil microbial communities from peatlands in Department of Meta, Colombia - 0216_BV02_MP05_10_MG | ecosystem: Environmental > Terrestrial > Soil > Wetlands > Peat | place...
CGGCGGCTCGGGCGGCGTGCGCGCCAGCCGCTTCTCCGCGCTGTACGGCGCGCGCGTGGCGATCGCCGAAAACGACCGCTTCGGCGGCACCTGCGTGAACGTCGGCTGCATCCCGAAGAAGCTGTTTTCCTACGCGGCGCATTTCCGCGACGACTTCGCGGACGCGGCCGGCTACGGCTGGAGCGCCGGCGAGCCCGCCTTCGACTGGCCGAAGCTCGTCGCCGGAAAGGACAGGGAAGTGGCGCGCCTGAACGCCGTGTACGAGCGCCTGCTCGCCAGCGCGGGGGCGGAGATCCTGCGCGGGCGCGCGGTGATCGTCGATCCGCACACGGTGGAGGTCGCCGGGCGCCGCTGGAGCGCCGAGCACATCCTCGTCGCTACCGGCTCGCGACCGCAGATTCCCGACATCCCCGGCAAGTCGCTCGCGCTCACCTCGAACGAGGTGTTCCGTCTCGAGCGCCTGCCGCGCCGCGCAATCGTGGTGGGCGGCGGCTACATAGCAATCGAGTTCGCCTCGATCTTCAACGGACTGGGCGTGCAGACGACGCTCGCCTACCGGCGCCACCGCCTGCTGCGCGAGTTCGACGCCGAGCTCGGCACGCGGCTTGGAGAGGAGATGCGGAACAAGGGCGTGATGCTGCATTTTGGCGCCGAGCCGGTCTCCCTCGAGCGGCAGCCAGACGGCGCGCTCGAGGTCGCGTACGGCGACGGCCAGCACGCGCGCGCCGAGCTGGTGCTGTTCGCCACCGGCCGGGTGCCGAACAGCAAGGGCCTGGGCCTGGAGGCCGCCGGCGTCAAGCTTGGCCCGGTCGGCGAAGTACTGGTCGACGCGTATTCCCGCAGCTCGGTCGCCTCGATCCACGCGATCGGCGACGTCACCAACCGCATCAACCTCACGCCCGTGGCAACCGCCGAGGGCAGCGCGCTCGCGAAGACGCTGTTCGGCGGCGAGCCGACGGCACCCGACCACGACAACGTGCCGACCGCCGTGTTCGCCAACCCGAATCTCGCCACGGTCGGGCTGTCGGAGGAGCAGGCGCGCGAGCGCCACGGCGCGATCGAGATCTACAAGACCAGCTTCCGCTCGCTCAAGCACGCGCTCACGGGAAGCGAAGAGAAGATTTTCATGAAGCTCGTCGTCGAGGCGGCTGGGCGCAGGGTGGTCGGCGCGCACATGATCGGGCCGGAAGCCGCCGAGATCATCCAGGGCATCGCGATCGCCGTGAAGCTGGGCGCGACCAAGGCGCAATTCGACGCCACGATCGGCATCCACCCCACCGCGGCCGAAGAGTTCGTCACCCTGCGCGAGCCGGTGGTATCCTGAACCGATGCTGCTCGAATCCCGCGTCCGCAAGGTGATCGGCAGGCTGCGCGCCAAGGCAAACCTGCCGGTCGCGATCGAGCTGTGGAACGGCGAGCGCTACGAGCTCTCGCCCGCGCCCACCGTGACGCTACGCATTCCGTCGGCCTCGGCGCTGCGCTACTTCGCCCACCCGGATCTCGCCAAGCTCGGCGAGGCCTACGTCGAGGGCCATGTGGACGTCGAGGGCCCCATCAGCGACGCGCTGCGCGCCGCGGAAGGACTGTCGCGCCAGCTGGGCGAAGCGAAGAAGGGTCACCTGCCGCTGCTGCGCAACCTGCACACCCGGAAAACCGACGCCGCGTCGATCCAGTACCACTACGACGTGTCGAACGATTTCTATGCGCTGTGGCTGGACCGCAACATGGTCTATTCCTGCGCCTATTTCAAGACCGGCGACGAGTCGATCGACGTCGCCCAGGAGCAGAAGCTCGACCACATCTGCCGCAAGCTGCGCCTCGCGCCGGGCGAGAAGCTGCTCGACATCGGCTGCGGCTGGGGCGCGCTGGTGCGCTGGGCGGCCAAGCACTACGCCGTGGACGCGACCGGCATCACGCTATCGCGCAATCAGCACGCGCTGGCCAACCAGCGCATCGCCGACGACGGCCTGAGCGCGCGCTGCCGGGTGCTGCTGCAGGACTACCGCGACGTCCCGGGCGAAGGGGTCTATGACAAGATCTCATCGGTGGGCATGTTCGAGCACGTCGGCCTGAAGAACTTGCCGCTCTACTTCCGCAAGATCTACACGCTACTGCGCGAAGGCGGCCTGGTCATGAACCACGGCATCACCTCGGTCGATCCCGAAAGCCGTTCGGTCGGGCTGGGCGCGGGCGAGTTCATCGGCAAGTACGTGTTCCCGCACGGCGAGCTGCCGCACGCCTCGCTGGTGCTCAAGGAGATGACGCGCGCCGAGCTCGAGGTCATCGACGTCGAGACGCTGCGCCAGCACTACGCCAAGACCCTGTGGCACTGGAGCGAGCGCTTCGAGGCGAATCTCGATGCCGCGCGCCGCCACGCGGGCGACAAGCGCGCGCGCATCTGGCGCGCCTACCTCGCGGGCTGCGCGCACGCGTTCGAGCAGCGCTGGGTGTCGATCCACCAGGTGCTCGCGGTGAAGAGCACCGACGCGACGGCGAGGCGGCTGCCCTGGACGCGCGCCTGGATCTACGAATGACGAGTCCCACCGCTCACTGGCACGCCGAGCATGCGAACTTCACCAAATTGCTCGACATGCTCGACCGGCAGCTGACGCTGTTTCATGCCGGCGAGCGTCCCGACTACGAGCTGATGCTCGACACCGTCGGCTACCTGCGCCATTTTCCGGACCGCCACCACCACGCGCGCGAGGACGTCGCCTTCGCGCGCCTCGTGGCGCGCGATCCGGCGATGCAGGTGAAGGTGAACCGCCTGCTGCAGGAGCACCGCATCCTCGCCAAGGCGGGCGACGATCTGCTCGGGCTGCTGAATCAGGTCGCCGACGAGGCGATCATCGCGCGCGCCCAGGTCGAGGCCGCGGCCGCGACCTACCTGGTCTACTACCGCCACCACATTGCCAGCGAGGAGCGCGACATCCTGCCGCGCGCGGCCGAGCTGCTCACGCCCGAGGACTGGGCCGCGGTGGCCGCGGCCGTGCCGCCCGGGCACGACCCGCTGTTCGGCGACCAATCCGAGGAGCGCTACCGCGAGCTGCGCCGCCTGATCGCGCTCGCCTCGCGTTAGGCGAGCGCGCGCGCGACGAGGGAGGCCCCGCTCGCGAGCAGGAGCAGCGCCACCGCGCGCATCAGCGTCTCGCGGCGCAGCCGCACGAACAGGTGCGAGGCGAGCGAAATTCCGACCCAGGCCGCCGGCAGCGCGAGTGCCGCAGCGAGCCACACCCGCGGATTGCTCATCAGGCCGGTCAGCGCGAATGCGGCGAGCCGCAGCGAAATGCTCGCGACGGAAGTGAGCGCGAGCGTTGCGCGGAACGACTCTTTCGACAGATTGCGCTGCGAAAGGTAGATCGCGTACGGCGGCCCGCCCGCGCCGAACAGCGCGCTGGTCACGCCGCCGGCGAGGCCGGCGGAGTAGGCCCAGCCGCGCCCGACGGTGCCGCGCGGTCCGCGCGCGACGAGCGAGTAGAGCGCGAAGGCGACCACGAAGCAGCCGAGCGCCAGCAAACCCGCCCGGCGCGGCATGTTGACCAGCAGCGAGGCGCCGAGCGCGGTGCCGACCAGGATCATCGGCACCAGCCGCAGGACCTCGCCGCGCACGACGTGGCGCGGCGCCTCCAGCCCGAGGCGCAGCGAATTGGAGAGGTCGACCAGCACGAATACCGCCAGCGCGAACGGCAGCGGCACGAAATGCGTCGCGAGCGGGATCGCGATCAGCGCGGCGCCGAAGCCGGTGACGCCGTAGACCAGCGCCGCCGCGAGCGCGATCGGTGCCAGCGCGAGCAGCGCCGCGTAACCTTCGGGCACCGGCGGCGCCTAGAGCTTGACCGAGAGGTTGAGCGAGTACAGCCCGGTGAGCTCGGCGCTGTCGAGTACGTGGCCCTCGATCGCGGCGCGCAGCTCGGGCCCGCGGAAAGCGCCGGACACCGGGCACTTCTGCACGTCGAGCGCGTACAGCGTGAAGACGTAGTGGTGCACGAGCGGATCGTTCCACGGCGGACAGGGTCCGTCGTAGCCGAAGTAGCTGCCCGCCATGTCCTTGTCGCCCGCGAACCAGGTGGTATAGTCGTTGATGCCCTGGCGCGCGCCGCGCGGCGCCTGCGGGCCGGGCTTGCCCCGCGGCGTGACGCCATGCGAGAACTCGCCTTCGGCGATCGGCGCGTCGAACGGCTTCAGGTCGACCAGCAGCCAGTGGTAGAAGTCCACGCGCGGCAGCGTCTTCGGAACCTGCCGGTCCTCCTTGTTGACGTCGTCCGGCCTCGAGGGCACGTCGCGGTCGTGGCACACCAGCGCGAGCGAGTGCGTGCCCGCCGGCAGGCCGCTCCATGCGAGCTGCGGATTACGGTTGTCCGAGAGGCGCAGGTGAGTTCTCGCATCCGGCACTGCGAACGCGCACCGCCCCGGGATCTTGCCCATGTCGCGAAAGCTTTCGCTGGTCAGCTGCATCGCGCCTCTCCGTTCGATTGCGGAACGATTATAAGGTCCCCGCCGGCGTGCGGGTTCATGCGCTGCAGGGCTCCGACGTAGCGCCGGAAGGGAAGCGCGTAGCGCGCTTCGAGCGCCGCGGCGCGCGCGCGCAGAGTCTTCCAGGGAAGGCGCGCGGGCGCGTCCTTCAGCGCGAACGCGATCAGGTTCGGGTCGGAGAGCGCAGGCATGCACAGCACCGCCCCGCCGAAGGCGCGCTCGAGCCGCTGCAGGTAGCTGTCCAGTCTCGGATCGTCGCTCATGTAGTTGACCGCCAGCACGCCATGCGGTGCGAGCGCCAGGTAGCAGGCGTCGTAGAACTCGCTCGAGGCGAGGCGCGGCACCTGCTCGCCGTCGTCGAAGCCATCGACCAGCAGTACATCGCAGCATTCCGGCGCCAGCGCCTGCGCGCCGTCGCCGACCTCGACCACGAGGCGCGCGTCATCGGGCGGCAGCGCGAAATGCGCGCGCGCCGCGGCTACGACGCGGGCGTCCAGCTCGATCACGCGCACGCGCGTCGCGCGCAGGCGGCGGTGGAAGAACTTGGCGAGCGAGCCCCCGCCCAGGCCGATCATCAGCGCCTCGCGCGGCTGCGGGTGGAACAGCAGGAAGGCCATCATGCAGCGCGTATAGTCGAGCGCGAGCGCGTACGGGTCCTCGAGGCGCATCGCGCTCTGGATCGCTTCGCCGCCGATGTGCAGCTGACGCAGGCCGCGCCGCTCGCTCACTGCGACCACCGGCGCGCGCTTCATGCCGCCGTGTGCTTGCGCCGCATCAGCACGAGCACCAGGCCGGCGCCGGCGAAGGACAGAGCGGAGGCGGCGAGGATCGGCACGGCGTAGCTGCCCCAGGCGTCGTAGGCCGCCCCGGCGAGCGGCGGGCCGAGCAGCGTGCCGATTCCCGGCGCCGTATAGAGCAGCCCGATGATCCCGGACACCGCGCGCGGCCCGTAGAGGTCCATGATGATCGTCGGCGACAGCGCGACGAAACCGCCGTAGAACGCGCCGAACAGCAGCGCGAACAGTACGAGCAGCCAGTAGCCGCTCGCGACCCACCACACGATCAGCATCACCCCGAGCCCCAGGTACATCGCGGCGAACGAGGGTACGCGCCCGAGGCGGTCCGCGACCCCGCCGATCGCGAAGCGCCCGAGCAGGCTGCCGAGCCCGATCAGGCTGACGAGCGCCACACTCTGCGCCTCGGAGTAGCCGGCGTCCTGCGCGTAGCTCGCAAGGTGCACCATCGGCACGAACAGCCCGACGCATACCAGCGTGCTGGCGACATATAGAAGCCAGAACGGCCGCGAGCGCAGCGCCTCGCCGAGCGTCGCCCCGGGGAGCGACGCGCGCGCGGTGCGCGCCGCGCCCCGCGCCCCGTGCCGCGCCGGGTCGTCGTCGATCGCGAGCGCCGCCGCGCCCGCAAGCAGCAGCACCGCGAGCGCCATCGCCTGATAGGCGGCGCGCCAGCCGAGCTGCCCGATCAGCCAGCTGGCGGCGAGCGGCCCGAGGAAGTTGCCCGCGCCGATCCCCGCGATCGCCACGCCCGAGGCGAACGCGCGGTTGGCGACGAACCAGGGCTGGACCGCGCCGACCGAAGGGACGTAGGTGAGGCCGATGCCGATGCCAAGGCCCACGCTGTAGGTGACGTAGAGCACCTCCACGGACCTCGCGACGCTCGCCAGCGCGAGCGCAGCCACCATGCACGCCACGCCCGCCAGGGCGACGCGACGCGGGCCGAGACGGTCGGCGAGCATGCCGCCCGGCGCGCCGAGCGTGAACCACAGGAACGCGCACACCGAGAACACCAACGACACGCCGGCGCGCGAGGCGTCGAACTCGGACTGGAAAGCCTTGAAGAAGGCGGCGAAGGAATACGCCGCGCCGAAACCCACGAACATGAGTGTGAACGCCGATGCGACCACCACCCAGCCGTAGTAACCGCTTGTGCGCATCGCTTTCTCTAATAGATCGCGCCGCGCGCCGCGATCGGCCACAACGCCTCGACCGCGCCGCGGTGCACGCACACGTACCAGTCGTACAGGTTCACGGTCGGGTCGCAGTGCCCGGGCACGAGCAGCAGCTTCTCGCCGAGCGCCGGCGCAAGCGCGCCGGCGTCGATCTCGAGCACGCCGTGCTCGTCGGACGCGCGCGCGTAGCGTAGCCCCGGGCGCTGCCAGACGGTGGGCAGCCCCGAGTCGACGCTCGAGGCCTTCAAGCCCGCGTCGAGCACGGCCCGCTCGGGCGTCGGACGGCTCATCACCGTGGCGAGCACGAACAGCGCGTGCTCGAAGCGCGGCAGCGGCGCGGCCCACTCGTTCCGCGCGTAGTCCGCGTCCATGAAAACGTAGGAGCCCGGCTGGATCTCGTCGAAGGCGCCGGATTCGATCTCGAATGCGAAGCTGCCGCTGCCGCCGCCAGTGACCGTCGGGCAGGCGATGCCCGCCGTCTCAATCAGGTGGCGCGTAGCGCGCGCGGCGCGCGCTGCCGCCTCGATCGCGGCGCGCCGCTCGGCCAACGGGCGCAGGTGCTGGGCGGCGCCATGGTAGGCCTGCAAGCCCGCGAAGCGCAGCGCCGGCTGCGCCGCGATCGCGCGCGCGAGCGCGAGCGCCGGCTCGCCGGGCGGCACGCCGCAGCGCCGGGCACCGACGTCGATCTCGACGTACACCTCGAGCCGGGCACCGGCCGCCGCCGCCGCGGCGGCGAGCTCGCGCACGTTGCCCGCGTCGTCCGCGCACACGCCGATGCGCGCGCGCCGCGCGAGCGCGGCCAGGCGCGCGAGCTTCGGTGCGCCGACCACCTCGTTCGATACCAGCACGTCGGCGATGCCACCCTCGACCATCGCCTCGGCCTCGGACACCTTCTGGCAGCACACGCCGACCGCGCCGGCGGCGAGCTGGCGCCGCGCGATCTCCGGGCACTTGTGCGTCTTGGCGTGCGCGCGCACGCGAACGCTTTTGCCGTCGACGTATCCGAAGAGAGTCTTCTGATTGCGCTCGAAAGCATCCAGATCGATGACCAGCGCCGGGGTATCGACCTCCTCCAGGCGCTGGCCGATGCTGGCCGGAGGGCGCGTCGTCACGCGGCGGCCGCGCGGTGCGCGCGCTGGCGCAACGCGAGCCAGGCGATCGCCGCCATCACCAAGGCGATCAGCGGCAGCGCCGCGTAGTTGACGATGCGCCAACCGGCATCCGTGACGATCATGCCCGATGAGAAGGACGAGATCGCCATCATGATGAAGATCGCCGAGTCGTTGGCGCCCTGCGCCCGGCCGCGTTCTTCGGGCCGGTAGGTCTCGGTGAGCAGCGTAGTGGCGCCGATGAACTGCAGGTTCCAGCCAACGCCGAGCAGCACCAGGGCGAGCCAGAAATCGGTCACCGCGATACCCGATAGCGCGACGCCGACCGCGGTGGCCGTGAGCAGCGCGCCCGCGAACATCACCGGCAGCGCCCCGAAACGCCTGATCAACCCGCCCGTCATGAACGAGGGCAGGTACATGCCGACCACGTGCGAGGAGATGACGAAAGTGGCGGCCTTGTAGGGATGGCCGCAGATCTCCATCGCGATCGGCGTCGAGGTCATGAGGAAGTTCATGACGCCGTAGCTGATCGCCGCGCAGGCCACGGCGACGATGAATTTCGGCTGCGCCGCGATCTCGGACAACGGCCGACCTGCCTCGGCCCGTGCGGCCGCTCCGGCGTGCGGGATACGGATGAAATTGAGCAGCCCCATGGTCGCGAGCGACACGAGGATCAGGGCGAGGTAGGCGCCGAGGAATTTCTCGGGCAGCAGGTCGACCGTGAGCCGGCTGGTCGTGGGGCCGAGGATGCCGCCGACCAGGCCCCCGGCGAGCACGAGCGAGATCGCCATGGGCCGGAACTGGACGCTCGCGACGTCCGCCGCCGCGAAGCGGTAGTACTGGCCGTAGGCGTTGTAGACGCCGAACACCAGCGTCGCGAAGCACAGCAGCCAGAAGCTGTGCAGCCGGATGGCCGCCGCGCACAGCAGCGCGCCCGCCACGCCCCACAGCGTGCCCGCCATGAGCCCGCGGCGGCGTCCGACGCGCTTCATGTGCAGCGAGGCGCGCATCGTGGCGAGCGCGCCGCCGAGCACCCAGAAGGTCACGGGCAGCGTGGCGAGGCCGCGGTGCGAGGCGAGCGCGAGGCCGGCGAGCCCGTTGATCGAGATCAGCGTCGAGTTGTTGGTCATGAGCATCGCCTGGCAGGCGGTGAGCAAGCCGACGTTGCGCCGTTCACTGATCATATATACAGTATCGAGGTGGCGGAGACGGAAGTCGATTCTACGATGCCGAACGGCGCAAAAAGCGAAACACGCTCGGTCGTGGTACATGCAGCACGCGTACAACTCCCCGGCAAATCGCGCGGGGCGCTGTCCTACCCGCAGGGCCGCTTCGAGCGCGCCGCGCGCGAGGCCTTCGACGACGGCTGGAGCCGCGCGGACGAGACGCCGCCCGCGATCGAGACCCGGGTCACCGAGGAGCGCGCCCGCTCGATCATCCAATCGAACGATTCGCCCGACCTGCCCTTCGAGCTGTCGATCAACCCTTACCGCGGCTGCGAGCACGGCTGCGTGTACTGCTACGCGCGGCCGAGCCACGCCTACCTGGAGCTCTCGCCGGGGCTGGATTTCGAGACCCGACTGTTCGCCAAGGTGAACGCGGTCGAGCGCTTGCGCGAGGAGCTCGCGCGCCCCGGCTACATCGCCAAGCCGATCTCGCTCGGCGCCAACACCGATTGCTACCAGCCGATCGAGCGCCGCTACCGCATCACGCGCGGACTGATCGAGCTGCTCGCGCAATGCCGGCACCCGCTCACCATCGTCACCAAGTCCGCGCTCGTGGAGCGCGACCTCGATCTGCTCGGCCCGATGGGACGCGCGAGCCTTGCCAAGGTGTTCGTCTCGCTGGGCACTCTCGACGCCGCGCTCGCGCGCCGCCTCGAGCCGCGCGCCGCGAGCCCGCAGCGCAGGCTGGACACCATCCGCGCGCTCGCCGCGGCAGGCGTGCCGGTCGGTGTGATGGTCGCGCCGGTGGTACCGGCGCTCTCGGACAAGTCGCTCGAGGAATCGCTCGAGGCGGCCACGGCCGCAGGCGCGAGCATGGCGGGCTATCAGCTGCTCAGGCTGCCGAACGAGCTCAAGGGCATCTTTCGCGAATGGCTCGCGGCGCACTATCCCTTGCGCGCCGAGCACGTGATGAGCGTGCTGCAGCAGCTGCGCGGCGGGCGCGACAGCGACCCGCGCTTCGGCACGCGCATGACCGGCACCGGCAACTACGCCGAGCTGCTCGCCAAGCGCTTCGAGATCGCGTGCCGGCGCCTCGGGCTAAACGGCGAGGAGCGCGGCGGCGTCGCGCGCCGCGCCCTCGACTGCGCGCAGTTCGTGCCGCCCTCCCGCGGCGGCCAGATGCGGCTGTTTTGAAGCTGCGCAGCCTCTGGCTCGCCGCCGGCTGGGCGATGGTGGCAGCCATCGTGTACGGCTCGGTGATGCATTCGCCGCCCTCGCTCGGCTTCGCCCAGGGAGACAAGATCGAGCACCTGGGCAGCTACGGGCTGGTGATGTTCTGGTTCTGCCAGCTGTACGCCGGGCGGCGCATCCGCCTCGGCTACGCGCTCGGCTTCGTGGCGCTCGGCGTGGCGCTCGAATTCGTGCAGGGCTGGCTCGGCTACCGCGACTTCGAGGTGGCCGACATGGTCGCCGATGCCGCCGGTGTGGCGCTCGGCTGGGGTGCGGCGCTCATCTTCCCCGCAGCACTGCCAGGAGCGGGAAAAGGAACGCGCTCGCCAGGCCGGTGAAACGCGCGCCCGGGCGTTCGGCGCCCTGCTACGCTGGCGCGATGAGCGTTGTCGCCACCGACCCGCGTACCGGGCACCTGCTCAGCGCGCCGATCCTGCCGGCCCTGCTGCGCCTGTCGGCGCCGGGCGTGCTGCTGGTGGTGTTCCAGACGATGATCTCGATCGGCGACACGTACTTCATCAGCCGGCTCGGCACCGATCCGCTCGCGGGCCTGGCGCTCGTGTTTCCGCTGATCATGCTGCTGCAGATGACTTCGGCCGGCGCCATGGGCGGCGGCGTTGCATCGGCGATCGCACGCGCGCTCGGCGCGGGCGATCTCCACGCCGCGCGCCGGCTGCTGGTGCACGCGCTCGCGATCGCGCTGGCGCTCGGACTGGCCTTCACGCTGCTGTTGAGCGCCTTCGGACGCCCGGTCTACGCGCTGCTCGGCGGCCGCGGCGCGACCGTCGAGCACGCGCTCGCCTATTCGAACGTGGTGTTCGGCGGTGCGATCATGGTATGGCTCGCCAATACGCTGGCGAGCGTGCTGCGCGGCACCGGCAACATGCTGGTCCCCGCCCTCGCTCTCAGCGCGGCGGCCTGCATCCACGTGCCGCTTTCGGCTTCGCTGGTGCTCGGCCTCGGGCCCATGCCGCGACTGGGCATCGCCGGGGCGGGCGTGGCCTACGTGACCACTTTCAGCCTTTCGTGCCTGGCGATGAGCGCGGTCGTTTTCAGGCCGGCGAGCCTGCTGCGGCCGGGAATCGCAGACCTGCGCTTCGAGCGCCGTCATTTCCGCGACATCCTGCGCGTGGGCGGGATCTCGGTGATCTCGTCAGCGCAGACCGTGCTCACCGCGGTAGTGCTTACCGGCTTCGTCGGGCGCTTCGGCGCGCCGGCGCTCGCCGGATATGGCGTGGGACTGCGCCTCGATCTGCTTCAGATGCCGCTGGTATTCGCGGTCGGCCAGGCGATGGTGGCGCTGGTCGGCGCGCACGTTGGCGCCGGCCGCGCGCGGCGCGCGAAGAGAATCGCCTTCACCGGCGCCGCGCTCGCGTGCGCGGTCAGCCTGGCGATCGGCATCGCGGTGACCGTCTATCCGCAGGGTTGGGTCGGCTTGTTCAGCGCCGATGCCGGAGTGCTCGATGCGGGTACACGCTATCTGCGCACGGTGGGATTGTGTTATCCGTTCCTCGCGATCGGCCTCGCGTTGTACTTCGCCTCGCAGGGAGCCGGCGAAGTGCTGCTGCCGGTGCTAGCGGGGACGGTGCGCCTGGCGATCGTGATCGGCGGCGGCGCCGCGGTATTCGCATTCGACGGCGGGCTCGCGTCGATGTTCGGCGTGGTTGCGGTCGGCATGATCGCCTTCGGCACGCTCACCGGCCTGGCGGTGAGCCGCGCGGTGTGGGGCGTGCGCTAGCCGAGGAACTCGACTAGGGCGTCGAGGACCGCGTCGGGCGCCTCGGCCATGAGCGAGTGGCCGCTCGGGGCGAGACGCAACACGCGGCTGCCGGGAACGGCGCGCGCGAGCGCTTCGGCGCCTTTCGGGGGGGTCATCAAGTCGCGCCCGCCCAACACGAACAGCGCGGGGCACTTCACCTTGGCCGCGCTCTCCAGTCCCGCTGCGTAGTCGTTGCACGCCTTGAGCGACTTGTAGAGCACGTCTGGAGCGAGGCGCGCCAGGCGCGCGAGCGAATCGCCGTACATCCACATGCCCGGGTTCGGGTTTGCGCCGAGCGGCACGCGCGGCGCATGTCCCCAGATGGTATCCATGTCGTAGGCCGCCTGCTCGTTGCGGCGCGCGGCCTCGAGGAACACCTCCGACACCCTCATCGGGTACGCCACGCCGAGCAGCGCGATTCTCTCCACGCGCTGCGGATGGCGCGCCGCGCACTCGAGCACGGCGAGCGCGCCGAGCGAGTGCCCCACCAGGCTCGCGCGCGCGACTCCGGCCGCGTCCATCGCTCTCGGAATCCAGTCCGCGATCGCCTCCACGCTCTCGAGCGGCGGGCCCTCGGAGCGCCCGTGGCCGGGGAGGTCGAGCGCGAGCACGTTGCGGCCGTGATAGCCGAAGTAGCGGCTCTGCAGCCCGAACCAGCTGTGGTCGTAGCCGGCGCCGTGCACGAACACGACGCTCGGCCTGGCCGGCTCGATCGCATGCGCAGCCGTGTAGGCGAACGCCGTGCGGCCGTCGACGACGAAGTTCACTGCGCGGCCTTCTGGGCAGCCCTCAGCGCGCGCTCGAGGTCCTCGATCAGATCGTCGGCCTCCTCCAGCCCGATCGACAGGCGCACCGTGCCGGCGCCGATGCCGGCCTTTTTCAGGTCGTCGTCCGACATGCGGTAGTGCGTCGTGCTCGCCGGGTGGATGACGAGCGATTTCGCGTCGCCCACATTGGCGAGGTGCGAGAACACGCGCAGGCTCTCGATGAAGGCGCGCCCCGCGGCGCGCCCGCCTTTCATGTCGAACGAGAACACCGCGCCGGCGCCGCGCGGCAGCAGCTGCTTCGCGAGCGCGTGGTCCGGGTGCGACGCGAGCTCGGGATAGCC
>Ga0187773_10000776_pt1 | contig 12810 bp, 13 predicted proteins | sample 0216_BV02_MP05_1_FD_133133 | JGI IMG/M metagenome (GOLD analysis project Ga0187773, IMG submission 133133) | Tropical peat soil microbial communities from peatlands in Department of Meta, Colombia - 0216_BV02_MP05_10_MG | ecosystem: Environmental > Terrestrial > Soil > Wetlands > Peat | place...
AAGAGGACAGGTCTTTTTTTTATCGATGAAATAGGCAAAATGGAATGTCAGTCTAAGAAATTCTGTAGACTTATCATAGACCTCCTTGTTTCGGAAAAGCCGCTCGTCGCCACTATCGCTGACAAGGGGACTGGTATTATAAGTGAAATAAAGAAAAGGGATGATGTTAAGCTAATCGAGATAACCCCCCAGAACCGGGATCTGAAGCTAAAAGAACTGACAATGGAGATCAGGGACCTCTTATTGGAGTAAGAACCGGATCGAGGATATTGCTGGAAATGTCTCCTACCGTGGGAACAGGGCTGGATTTTCTTGAAAAGGCATGGCCGAGACATCTTGCCGATGCACGTGTCGGGCTACTGGTTCATCCGGCATCAATAAATAGTCGCTTCGAACACGCCGTTGATATCTGTCGAAGATCACGAAAATTCGTCCTGAAGGCTTTGTTCGGTCCCCAGCATGGCATAAGGGGGGAAACACAGGATAACATGATAGAATGGGAAGGCTTCCGCGACAAAAAGACAGGACTGGCGGTCTACAGCCTTTACGGAAAGACTCGAAAGCCAGCCCCCTCGATGCTTCGAGATATTGACGTCATGATGATTGATGTGCAGGACGTAGGCTCACGCTACTACACATTCATCTGGACGTTGTCCCTTGTTATGGAAGCCTGCAAGGACTTGGCTGCAGCTGTTGTCGTCCTTGACAGACCAAATCCGATCGGAGGACATATGGTCGAAGGCCCTGTTCTTAATCCCAAGTTCAAATCATTTGTTGGATTACACGAACTCCCTGTCCGCCATGGAATGACTATGGGAGAGATCTCCCATTATCTGAAGGATATTTTTTATCAGGACCTTGATCTCCATGTTGTGCCCATTCGCGGCTGGAAAAGAAATATGTGGTTTGACGATACAAAACTCCCATGGGTATACCCGTCGCCGAACATGCCGACGATCGATACTGCAATCGTTTATCCAGGCATGTGTCTCCTTGAAGGAACAAATCTCAGTGAAGGACGGGGGACCACAAGACCTTTTGAGGTATTCGGAGCTCCCTTTGTCGATCCCGAGACCCTCATAAAAAGGCTCTGCGAGTTCAGGCTGCGGGGAGTTTTTTTCCGACCGATGTATTTTCTCCCGACTTTTCAGAAGTATGCCGGAAAAATTTGTGGCGGCGCGCAAATTCATGTGACCGATAGAGAAAAGTATAGCCCCTTCAAAACAGCTGTCGCGGTAATCAAGGCTGTTCGCGAACTCTGTCCTGGCAACTTCGCCTGGAAAAAACCTCCGTATGAATATGAAGAGGTGCTTCTCCCCATAGACATACTAGCCGGCACCAATAGATTGAGAGAAGATATCGAAAACGGGATTGATTTGAGAAAAATGGAATCGTGGTGGTCAGCTGAATCAAAAGATTTTGATAAAAAGTCCAGACGAAAATATCTCTTATATTAGTGGACAAGATCAATGCGTTTATCTTAGCTGCCGGATTTGGCGAAAGGCTCAGGCCGATTACAGATCATATTCCGAAACCGCTTCTTCCGATCCTTGGAAGGCCTGTAATTGAGACGGTCCTCGAAAGGATCTCATCCCTTCCCCTCAAAAACATCGGAATCAACATCCATTACAAACAGGAGTTGCTCAATGAATGGGTGCTGGGGTCCCGATATGTTGACAAGATTCAACTTTTCTTTGAAGACCCGATACTCGGCACCGGTGGGGCTTTAAAAAATGCAGAACCTCTGCTGAAGGGATCTTTTTTCCTCGTATACAATTCTGATATCATTTCCGACCTGAACCTGAACGATCTGGTCCGCAGGCATATCCGGTCTGGAAATACTGCTACCCTTGCGGTACATGACTGCCAGCAATTCAATAACGTATGGATCGATCAGAAGGGACTTATGAAGTCCGTCGGGAAGACTTCCCCGGGTGGAGACAAAGGTTTCCATGCAGTCGCTTTTATGGGGATAGCCGTTTATTCTCCTGGGTTTCTCGCATTTCTCCCGAAGGGAAAATCAAACGTCGTTGATTCGTGGCTCAAGGTGGTGTCCTCCGGATATAAAGTAGGCACAGAAGATTTCACAGGCTCCCCGTGGAGCGATATCGGAACTCCTGATTCATACTCTTCCAAAGTATTTCAGACATTGAAAGAGGAAGGTGAGACGGTTTATGTCGATCCCTCTGTCGGCTGCGGGAAGGTTGACATGGGTGTAAATACCGTGATCGAAAGAGGCTGTGTCTTTGAAGGACGGGCGTCGGCCAGAAATTGTATCTTTTTGCCCGGAGCCAAGGTGGCCGGGGATGTGCACAACGAGAATGCTATCATTGGACCGGCGTATTCGGTCGGGATCCGGGAAGCCCCGGGAGAGCCTCATCCTCATCTGTCTTCTTTGATGTCACGGCTATCGCTATTCCCTTCGGAGAATGTAAGAATGAGCCTCATCGGAGCCTGCGGATCTGACAGGACCTATTATCGTCTAACAGCTGGTGAGAAAACCGCGGTCATGATGGAGTGCTCTGAAAAAGACCCCGATTATGAGAGACACGTCATCTACACGCGCTTCTTCAGAAAATACTACGTCCCTGTGCCGGAATTGCTCTGGGCCGACACCAACACCTATAATTCCGGATACCCCACATCCGCAACACAAGGTTTTAGATATGCCGTGTTCGAGGACCTTGGAGACCTTTCTTTGTATTCCTTGCTCAAATGCGTAAGAGATCCTGAGAGAAAAGAGAATCTCTATAGATGTGTTCTTGACATTCTGGTTAATCTACATACTGCCGCAACGAGAAATGTTTCAGAATGCCATCTCCTGAAATCGAGGATATTCGACTATGACCATCTCAGATGGGAGACGGACTATTTTGTTCAAAGATTTGTCGGCGGGTTAGAAGGGATCGATATCAGGGAAGAGAGTCAGGCTCTCTTTAGAGAATTCGCGCGTCTCGCCACGGAAGTCGATTCTTTTGAAAAAGCGATAGTGCACAGAGATTTCCAGTCCCAAAATATTATGATCACAAAAGGTGACATCCCGAGGATAATAGACTTCCAGGGGGCAAGGATGGGGCCTCCTGCTTATGACGTTGCCTCTGTCTTATGGGATCCCTATTTTTGCCTTGACAACGACATGCGTGAGCGGCTGCTGGGTTATTACCTTGATAAGATGAAAGACTGTGCCGTTGGTTATTTTGACAAAGATGTGTTCAGCAGGACGATCCTCCCGTGCAGGCTTCAAAGGCATATGCAGGCTCTCGGGGCGTACGGTTTTCTTGCGAAGGTGAAAGGCAAGAGCTTTTTCCTGAAGCACATCCCTCTTGCCCTTCGATATCTCGCGGAAGAAATGGAACTTGTGAGGAGCAGCTATCCTGCTTTGTACAAGGTTTTGAGAAGATTACATGAAAAAACCGGATATTGATTTTGACGAAATACAAAAGGCGATGGAAGACACCGTGAGGGATGCCTTCGAATACTTTCTTGACATCGAATCTGGGCGCGTTATAATCCTGTCGCAAGAGATAATAAACAGGGCATGGCAGATTCTTCGGGAGAGCGTTGATGATGATATGGCCGATTATGAAGAGGTCGAATTTGATGAAGTCGCCGACATCCCTGAATGGATGGAAGATGAGATCGAATTAGCGCTGAATATTTTTATCTCCGAAAAGGAGCGCTATATGCGGATACCGGAGAGAAACCCCCGACATTGCTTCGCCGCGATGATAGAATTTACGAGAGGTCTCGAAAATGTCGAACTTAAGGCTAAGCTCACAAGTATACTTGACGGGAAAGGCGCTTTCAGGAGGTTTAAAGATGCGCTTGAGCACTATCCACAAGAGAGAAAACTCTGGTACGGGTTTAACGCAAAGACGGCGAAACAAGAGATCGAAGGGTGGCTGAAATCGATAAGGGGCGAGCATACATAATTGATAGCGAAGAGATACGGATTTGTATACAATACGGCTATGACAATTCGAGAAGAGACCGAGGAACTCGAAGCAAAAACGCTTCATAAGAAGGCCTGTCTTAGTTCATCGAGCAAGGGTCGCGCAATAAAGGAAAAGGAAGGCGAGATCCGTACCGCATTTCAGCGGGATAGAGACAGGATCATTCATTCGAAGTCTTTTCGCAGACTGAAGCATAAGACCCAGGTATTTCTTGCTCCGCGGGGTGACCATTACAGGACCCGCCTGACGCATGTGCTCGAAGTCTCTCAGATCGCAAGGACCATATCAAGGGCCTTGAGACTCAACGAGGACCTGACGGAAGCTATAGCACTTGGGCATGACCTCGGTCATACCCCCTTCGGACATGCAGGCGAGATGATTCTGAGAGAGATTCATCCCGGGGGATTTGATCATTACAAGCAGAGTCTGCGGGTGGTCGATTTTCTCGAACGCGATGGTCAAGGGTTGAATCTTACGCACGAGGTGAGAAACGGCATCGTTAAGCACTCGAAAGGCAAGGGGCTAATCATCCCGGACGAGAAAAAGGACCGTGCAGAGACGCTCGAGGGGCAGGTTGTACGTGTTTCAGATCTGATAGCGTATGTCAACCACGACCTTGACGACGCCCTCCGCGCTGAGGTTATAAGAGAATCCGATATCCCCCGGAAGGTCATCAAAGCATTGGGAGACGGCCATGCGAAAAGGATAGACGCCATGGTAAAGGATTTTATTTACAACTCCCGAAAAACCGACCTCGATGAGCTGAAGATGGGCGAGCATGTATCGGAAGCCGCATATGGTCTGCGAGACTTCCTTTACACAAATGTTTACGAAAGCCAGGTCATCCGAAGTGAGTTCATAAAGGCAAAAAAGATACTTAAAGACCTATACGGATACTACCTTGACCACTTAGCAGAAGTATTCATAGATATTCCAACTGAAAAAAAATTAAGCAAGCACCGGATGGTATGCGATTTCATCGCAGGAATGACAGACAGATTCGCCCTGATGACATACGAAAAGATTTTCCTCCCGCAGCAGTGGAACGTACTGTAATCTAAGCTGCTGGGTTTCAAAAGTGTCTGCCAGGATAACCCCTCCCTCACGGCAGGGGTTATCCGGAATATTCTGCCTCTCGCCTGCTGAAGGAGTTATTCCTCTTCCCACTTAATACATTCCACGGGACAGGAATCTATCGCTTCCTGACAATTGCATGTGCCGCAGCCCTTTGGATTGGTAACCTTCGCTTTACCATCTTCCTCCACTTTGAAAACCTCGGGACATATAGCCTCACAAGTGCCGCATCCTTCACAGGCGTCGTAATCGACAACGGGTATCTTCATCTTCCATCCTCCATAAAGTTTTAATATTTTTATATTTTATAACAATTTTATTTTATCCGCCATTTTTATCTCGAATAATCTCTCTTCTGCGACTAAGGGAAAAAATGCTTTTATATGATATAATCCGAAGTTATGGACGTAAAAAAACTTGTAAAAAATGGCATTCCCCGTTTAACCGCCTACAATGCAAAGGAGATCCCTTGCAGGATCAAACTCGACGCAAACGAAAGCCCTTATGGTTTTTCCTCCTCGCTTAAGGTTGCAACGAGTATCCCTACCAACAGGTATCCTGATGCCGAAGCGAAAGAATTCCGGAATCTTATCTCTGAAGAGCTGGGGGTCAAGCCGGAAAATGTCCTTCATGGCAATGGTTCCGATGAACTCATCTATTATCTGATTACCACATTCGGCGGGCCCGTCTGCTATCCGGTTCCAACTTTTTCGATGTACGGGATCATCTCGCAGGCGCTCAGCGAAAAAAAGATAGAAATCCGGCTCGATGAAGAGTTCGACCTCGATCTGGACAAGGTCTTATGCGTCATAAAAAGAGAAAAGCCGAAGCTCATATTCTTCAGCAGTCCGAACAACCCCACAGGCAACTGTTATTCTTCTCATAAAATCCTGAAGATCATCGAGGTGTCCAGGGGCATCGTCATTCTCGACGAAGCATATCAGCCTTTTTCGAGTCGGCAGGGTTTCCTGCCTCTCCTCAAAGATTACGAAAACCTCATTATCTTGAGGACGTTGAGCAAGATAGGCCTCGCAGCGCTGAGGGTGGGCTTCCTCATCGCAGATGTTCGGATCATTAAAGAGGTCAACAAGGTGAGGCTGCCCTTCAACGTGAATTCTTTCTCCCAGGCGATCGCTGTCGCGGCCTTGAAAGAAAAGAGACAGCTTCATTCTCACGTAAAAGCGATCGTTTCAGAAAGGGAAAGACTTCTGGATGAGATGGAAAAAATCATTGGTATAAGGCCTTTCCCATCGGAAGCAAATTTCATTTTATTTAAAGCAAGAGACGCCGACAAGGTCTATCGTGCGCTCCTGAAACAGGGCATCCTTGTGAGGAATATAAAGGACGTTATAAAGGACTGCCTCAGGGTGACTGTGGGAACGCCTGACGAGAATACAGCTTTTCTGAAAGCGCTCGGAAAAGTTGCACTGTGATGTCGAAGGCGTAGGATAACGGACGAAAGTTATAAAAAAGATTTCATTCGAAGCTGAAAAAACGAGGAGATGAGCATGAGAAAAGTCAGGATCGAGAGAAAAACAAAAGAGACTGATATCAAGATAGAACTCAATCTTGACGGCACCGGCCGATCCTCGATACACACTTCTATCCCCTTCCTTGACCATATGCTTTCTCTTATGTCCGGGCACGGACTTTTTGACCTGACTATAAAGGCGAAGGGAGACATCGATATCGATGACCATCATACCGTTGAGGACACGGGCATAGTCCTTGGGAAAGCGGTAAAACAGGCCCTTGGAGACATGAAAGGAATAAACCGTTATGGTCAGGCTTCGGTGCCTATGGACGAAACGCTCGCAGTGGTGAGCCTTGACATAAGTGGAAGACCTTATCTGGTCTATAAACTGGACTTCCCAAGAAGAAGTAAAATCAAAGGCTTCGATCCTGATCTCATCGAGGATTTCCTTCAAGCCTTTGTGAGCAATGCCGGCGTGACACTTCATGTCGGAGTTCCCTATGGGAGAAACACCCACCACGTAATCGAGGCGGTCTATAAGGCTCTCGGGCGGGCGTTAAGACAGGCTGTGGAAATCGATCCGAAGGTAAGAGGTATCCCCTCGACAAAGGGAAAACTGTAGAAAAAGATATGCATAGCAAGATGGCAAGGAAATGTGTTCCAGGATTTTTATAATCACCAATTAATTCTGCTTGCTACATCTTAGGTAAGTGTTAAAGACCAAGATACTTCTGGAAGAAGTCCAGTGCGTCCTACTTGACATGGACGGAACCCTGCTCGACAAATACTTTGACGATTTTTTCTGGGAACACCTCCTGCCAGAGAAATACGCCGAGAAAAACAATATCACCTTCGGCAGGGCAAAAGAGGAACTGCTCAGGAAATATAAGGCACACGAAGGCAGCCTCAACTGGACTGATATCGACTTCTGGTCAAGGGAAGTGGATATAGATATCCCCGCACTCAAGGAGCAGATTAAACATCTCATCGAAGTCCATCCCCATGTCGAGGAATTTCTTCGCATGCTCAAACGACGCAAGAAGAAGGTCTTTCTCGTAACAAACGCTCACTACAAAGTGCTTGATATGAAGCTTAAAAAAACTATGATCGGGAAGTTCTTCGACGCTGCTGTGACTTCCTTCGAAATAGGTTATCCGAAAGAGATGATAGAGTTTTGGGCAAAGATCCATAAAAAACTCGGCTTCGACAAAGAAAAGACCCTTTTTGTCGACGATACGATAGCGGTCTTGAAGACCGCAAGACGGTTCGGGATCAAGTACGTGCTGTATAAGTCATACTCGAGCTCGAAGGCGGAAAAGACAATCTCAAGAGAATTTCCTTCTATTGACGACTTCATGGAACTCCTCGGGCCTGGCAGTTAAAAAACGGGAAAAGGCTGATATAATCTATGCATGAAGAATGTCGCGACACGACCATTGCTGTCTCAGGCTGGCCCTTGTAGACATTACATGTTTACATCTGGTATTTTATGACCATGGGCTGGGAGAAGACCCTTTTTGATGATGATACGTCTAGAGGTGAATCTTCTTATGAAAATAATAATGACTCTTCTACTATAAAAAAGGAGGTTCTGCCCTTGGATAGACTAAAAAATCTTGAAGAAAAGATCACCGCTGCAGTCGAAAAAGTAAAGGCTCTTAAGGAAGAAAAAAACCTTCTCGAAAGGAAAATAAGGGACCTCGAAACCCTCTTAAATGAGAAGAACCGGGAAATAGAGACTCTGAGATCAGAGAAAAGCTCGATCGGCAACCAGTTGCAGGAACTTCTGAGCGAACTGGAAACAATCGAAATTTGAGGATGAGATGGGCAGCACCGAAGTCAATATCTTAGGCCAGAAATACACAGTCAAGGGCGATGCTGATGATGTTTATATAAGAAAGCTGGCTTCTTTTGTAGATGAAAAACTGAAGGAAGTTTATGGCACCTCTCCCAGCATAACGCCTCTGAAGGCAGCGATTCTTGCATCACTGAATATCGCAGATGAGCTTCACAAGCTGAAAGAAGCGCAGGAAAACATAACCAGGAATATTGAGGAAAGGGCAAACGTTCTCACTGGACTCTTCGACTGAACCGCTCTTCCAGACACCTACTCTATTATTTTCCCTATCCCTCTGGCCAGTTGCACGCTGCATGTATATTCCCCGTCCTGATTATAAAAAAATCGAGTTAGAATAATTGACAATCACCAAACAACGAATTCACATCAAATTTTATTGAGAATCAAAGGGTTACGATTTTTTTATTTTTAACTTGACATGCACTATATCTTGTGGTTTAATCATGAGAGCATACAAATTATAGTGAGATTTTATTCCAAATATGCTTTTACTAAGATTATAGTAAACAAATTTTTTATGGGGGGATTCATGGAAGCTTTTACAAAAAAAATCGCTCTTACACCTAACGCATTCAAGGTCCTGGCAAAGAGATATCTGAAAAAAGACGAAGAAGGAAGAGTCGTTGAAACCGCGGAAGAACTCTTCGGTCGGATAGCGAAGACGATAGCATCCGCAGATCTCAAATACGGGAAATCCGCGGCTGACATCGCTCTGACAGAGGAAGAATTTTACTCGATGATTACTTCCCTCGATTTCCTTCCGAACAGTCCCACCCTGATGAACGCAGGAAGAAGGCTTGGTCAATTGAGCGCGTGTTTTGTGCTCCCTGTGGAGGATTCGATGGAGTCGATCTTCGAGGCAGTCAAGCATACGGCGATCATCCATAAATCCGGGGGAGGAACAGGGTTCAGCTTCTCAAACCTCAGGCCGAGCGGCGACATTGTCGGTTCTACAAAGGGTATATCATCGGGACCGATATCGTTCATGACTGTATTCGATACCGCAACAGAGGCCGTCAAGCAGGGCGGGACACGGCGGGGGGCCAATATGGGGATTCTCCGTATAGACCACCCGGACATCCTCAATTTCATCAAAGCAAAGGACAGCAACACCCGTTTTAATAACTTTAATATTTCTGTCGCAGTTACCGACAGCTTTATGCAGGCTGTTAAAGATGACAGTGAATATGATCTGATTAATCCCAGGACGAAGAAGGTCGTAAAGAGCCTGAAGGCAAGGGAAGTCTTTGACCTCATAGTAAATCACGCATGGAAAAACGGGGAGCCCGGCATTGTGTTTATCGACAGGATAAACTCTTCTAATCCAACCCCCCTCGCCGGACATATAGAGTCAACAAACCCCTGCGGCGAGCAGCCTCTTCTTCCCTATGAGTCCTGCAACCTCGGGTCAATAAACCTCGCGAGGATTGTAAGAGACGGCGGTGTAGACTACCAGAAACTGAAGGATGTTGTATGGAAGGCTGTACACTTCCTCGACAATGTCATAGACGTGAACAAATACCCGATACGGAAGATCGATGAGGTCACGAAGTCAAACAGAAAAATAGGCCTTGGTGTTATGGGATGGGCTGACATGCTCATACAGATGGGGCTGCCCTACAACTCCGATCAAGCGATCAGCCTTGCTGAAGAGGTGATGGGTTTCATTCAGAGAGAAGGCAAAAACGCCTCTGCCGCCCTTTCAGAAAAAAGGGGCGTTTTCCCCAATTACGAGGGGAGCATATACGACGGAAAGGTGAGATTGAGAAACGCTACGGTGACGACAATAGCCCCTACAGGAACACTCTCGATCATTGCCGGTTGCTCTTCAGGCATAGAGCCTCTCTTTGCGGTGTCGTTTGTGAGAAACGTCATGGAGGGTACAAAACTTCTGGAGGTAAATCCCTATTTCGAAAAGGTCGCAAAGGAGCGCGGCTTCTGGTCGCGGGACCTTATGGAGAGGATCGCCGACAAGGGCTCTCTCCATGATTTTGACGAAATACCCGATGATATAAAGTCTGTGTTCGTAACCGCCCATGACATAACTCCGATGGAACATATTGCGATGCAAGCCGCGTTCCAGAATCATGTCGACAACGCTGTATCAAAGACGGTGAATTTTCCCCGCGATGCGTCTCCCAGGGATGTGGAAAACGTCTATATGTTCGCCTATAAACTCAACTGCAAAGGTGTCACCGTTTACCGCGACGGGTCGAGGGAAGACCAGGTGCTCTCAACAGGCAGGACAAAACAGGAGTCAGAGGCAGCGCCCGCCCGGACAAAAATCGTTCCGAGGAAAAGACCAGAGACTATCAAGGGTGAAACAAGGCTCATGAAAACCGGCTGCGGAAACATTTATGTCACCGTTAATGAGGATGAAAACGGCCATCTCTTCGAACTCTTCACCCATATGGGAAAGGCCGGGGGCTGCGCAGCAAGTCAGGCAGAGGCTATCGGCAGACTCGTCAGTCTCGCGCTGCGTTCGAACATAGAACCTGATGTGATCATCAGCCAGCTCAACGGTATAACCTGCCATCAGCAGACGTGGGCAAACGGGGGAAAGATAACATCATGCTCCGATGCGATTGCGAAGGCCCTTGAAAAATATATGCAGAAAGGCGAAAAAGGCAATGGCAACGGAGGAAAACAACAGGGCGAGGTCATGCTTATAGGGCAATGTCCTGAATGCGGAGGGGCAGTCGAACACGAAGGAGGATGTGCTGTCTGCCACAGCTGCGGATTTACAAAGTGCGGATAAGGGGGAATCTGTATGAAACAAAATACCCATGTCTGTATCGCATATATTGTGGGCCGTCTGATAGCCGGCAAGAGCATAACGTCAATATACGATTGTTCACAGTCGCTTGAGATTGACGGAGCATGCCTGCCCGATAATAAGTGTCTAACGGAATTCACGTATATCAACTGGAGCTATCTGGCCGGTTCACCTGACATCTGCAGATACCAGTATCTATGTAAAGCGGGCAATTCGATCGACATCTCGGTCAAGGGAAATACATTTATAGGATATATCCGGGAGAGTTCCTCACATTTCATGGGTACCGTGCGTGGGGACTTCATCTATCTCTATGACCAGGACAAATCAGCCCATTTCAATTTCAGGATATCCGGAAATTCGATTGGTCATTAATACCGTCATACGGCCGGCAGCAAGTAACATTACAAACAAGGGTCACAATTCTCATCCAAGAAAAGAAGTCTCTCGCGTATTTTATTGGGACAATCGGATTTCTCAAAGGAATGCCGGGGAGGTAGAAATCATATGAGTCAGGACACAAAGATTTGTATCGCCTACATCGCTTGCCGTTTGATTTCCGGGAAAAGAATAGCGTCTCTCTGTGATCTTTCTCAGTTGGAAGAGGTCGAGACGACAAGCCTCCTCGATGCCGCGTTTCTCAAGGAGTTCGATGAAAAATTTGCGGATTACATGCCGGGCTATGCTGGTGACTGCACATATAAGTATACAACCGGAAACGGCAACTCCATAGAAATTTTCATAAACGGAAGAACCTTTATCGTGCACATCACTGATACCGCGGCATATTTTATCGGGAATGTCCAGGGAGATATAATCTACCTCTACGACCATGATAACTCGGCACATTTTAAATACAGGATTCTCAGGTGTGTCGAAGAAGAGGGGAAACAGCTTGAAGAGCGAGCCTCTGCGCAGTCTCAAAGGAAACAAGAGACGTTGAAAAAAGTTGAGCAGCAGAATCAATAAACAACTATGCGTGAAAAAGTTTTATTTGCCTGGTCTGGCGGAAAAGACAGCGCACAGGCGCTGCATGAGCTGAAGAAGAACGATACCTGTGAGATAGTAGCGTTGCTGACGACGGTGACGGAAGACTATGACAGGATCAGCATGCACGGGGTTCGCCGGGAGCTTCTCGAGCTGCTGGTTGATTCGATGGGCCTTCCCCTTGAGAAGGTCTTCATTCCGAAAGACTCTTCGAATGATGCATATGAGACGAGGATGAAAGCGGCCCTTGAAAGATACAAGACTGAAGGAGTCTCCTCAGTCGCCTTCGGAGATATCTTTCTTGAGGAACTGAGGAAATACAGGGAGCAGAATCTGTCGAAGATAGGGATGAAGGGGATCTTTCCGATCTGGAAAAGAGACAGCGCAGGGCTTGCACGTTCCTTTATCGATTCCGGGTTCAAGGCAGTCATCACCTGTGTTGATTCCCAATACCTCGACGGCTGGTTTGCGGGCAGAGAGTTCGATGAGTCGTTTCTCGCCGAACTTCCTGCGAATATCGACCCCTGCGGCGAAAACGGAGAATTCCATTCCTTTGTCTACGATGGGCCGATATTGCGGAAAAGGATATGGCATTCGGTCGGTGAAGTAGTATTGAGAGATAACCGTTTTTATTTTTGCGACATAACAAGTACAGAAGTCAAAGGCACAGAAGCGCAAATATTTGAGA
>Ga0187773_10000777_pt1 | contig 12809 bp, 8 predicted proteins | sample 0216_BV02_MP05_1_FD_133133 | JGI IMG/M metagenome (GOLD analysis project Ga0187773, IMG submission 133133) | Tropical peat soil microbial communities from peatlands in Department of Meta, Colombia - 0216_BV02_MP05_10_MG | ecosystem: Environmental > Terrestrial > Soil > Wetlands > Peat | place...
CGCCCCTCCCGCCAATGCAATCGTCCCGTTGCCAACCGTCGTGGGCGCACCCAACGCGCTGGAACCGCCGCTCACGTTGGCAATACTGTTAAAGCTCAGCGTGCCGGCACTCACCGTGGTCACGCCCGTGTAGGTGTTCGCTTGGCTAAGCGTGGCCGTTCCTGCGCCGCTTTGAGTTAAACCACCGGGACCTCCGATAACAGCGGTTTGTGTCACATTGCCACCAGCATTCAGGATAAGTGCAGATCCAGCCGCCCCAGTAGTGACACTGGCATTTATTGAAATATTACTTGCTGCTGTAAGTGTGAGTGAGTTCGTTGAAGCCCAAGTGATAGGATCAACCACCGTGATATTGCCCGCGCCCGTACCTGCAGCATTATTCGTAGTAACAACCACGTTGGCGCTTCCCAGCGCCGCATTAAGACTTCCAGTGGTTAACAGCGAATCCTGAACCGCGCCTGACGCTAGGAAGGTATTAGGATTACCACCGCTGCCGGTATCGGCGGTGCTATCTGTCCCTGACATTCCGGCAGTCGTGGCATTGGCCTGATTCAACGCAATATAAATGTTCGTTGGGTCGAGGAGTAGCGTTCCGGAAGCACCCATGGGAGCCCGCACGTCAACGAACCCCTGATAATCCAGCCAACCCTTACCGGAAGTTTCGACAAAACCGCCGTTACCATTAGTTGCACCGCCCCGGGCAAAAATTGCGCCATAAAACTTAGTCGCTTCGTCTGCCCATACGACAACTTTGCCGCCACTGCCTGACTGAAGCGCGTCCGCATGGATACTTGCGCTTGCCGCAACATAAGTGCGTTGTGAATTGGCAAGTGCAAGACTCCCATCGAGAATGTTGGCGCCGTGGAGGTCCCCCCCAATAAGCACCGAACCGCCGCCAGCAGCTCCCGATGCATCAACCTGCGCGCCATCAAGCAAACCTGTTTGTTGGCCGACTATCGCAACGCTTCCACCCTGTCCCGCTTTTCCAACAGCCTCGATGTTTCCAGATACTGAAGCGGTGCCCTGCTGCGCTTGCGCGACGACGCGGCCGCCGTTTTGACCGTTTGCGGAAATTTGGCTGCTTGAATCAAGCGTTACGTCGTTTGAAGCCTTGAGAATAATGCTGCCATCGGCACCGCGAACCGCGGAATCGGCGTTGATGACCCCGCTGTTCTTAACCAGGCCGGCGTAAATCCCGCCGCTGCCATACGCTAGCTGACTTAAGTTGATCGAGCTGTCCGTGGGCGCGGTAATCTCAACTTGCACGCCTGGTGTTGAGCCTTCGGTCACGCGCACCGACTTGCCCGCTGCAAGCACAATATCGCCGGTCGGCGCCGTGATAACACCTTGATTTTCGACTGCACTGCCAAGCAAATAGACGCTTCCGCCCGGACTTGCAGTAATGCGACCTTGGTTGACGACCGCAGCCGCCTTTGCCGGGTCGCCGACGAAATTCAAGCGTCCAGCGATAAAATCGGCATTCGAAATGTTGAGTGTCGAGGCCACCATTCCTGCAACGTCAATCCGGGAATTGGCGCCAAACACAATGCCGTTCGGATTAATTAAGAAAACGCGGCCGTTGGATTGCAGCGAACCGAGAATTAGGGAGGGATCAATACCGATCACCCGGTTTAAAACTGCGCTCGCCGCTGATTGCTGAATGAAGCGCGTCGTCTCGTTGGGAGCGATTGAAAACTGTTGCCAGTTGATGATGGCGCCCGGGCTATTTGTGATCGATAACAGCGCGCCTTGGGTTGAGAACGAGGCTTGGCCGTTGACGACCGTGGGCCCCACTGGATTTGCATAGGCAAAATGCCCCGCAATGCAGGTAATTGCCGCTAAAAGGAAATTGCGTTGAACCGCGTTTGCTCTAAATAATCTCATCCAGTGTATATAAGCGCCTGTTTTGCCATCATTTACACGCAAAGCGGGCCGTTGATCTAGCCCGCTATTCTACTGTCATTGAGATAAATAGCAATGTCCATGCCTGTGCCGATGCTAGCAACAAAACATGGACTTAGGATGTGATTTAATTCACTCGAAAGCCACAAAAAGCGGAGTTTTTTCTTCACGCTTTTTGATCAGAACGGGTGGTATCTTTTTTGTGGCTTCCGGGTCGGTATTCCGGTCGTTAATTCGAGCAACGCTATTCGCTGTCGAAGCTGGATCTGAGGCGATATCAATCCAAATGAAGTCAAACTCAAGAACTTGAATGAATTGGATTCTAAACCGGCAAGGCGACGTACTTTTCGATTCGAAAAATTGCCGGTCGTTCTAAAGGCATTGCTTCCTCGTCTGGTTGCGGCTCGTTCGCCCAGCTTTCTCATTGCCAAGTCGCTAATTGCCCGAATCCTCTCGAATTTACATGTTCGTTTGGATAAAAGCGAACCACGGATTTGCGCCTTAATCAATTGCTGCAGTGCCGGAATCACGCGATCAGTTAGTCAGGTCTCTCATAAAGAAAATGTCGCAAGACCACGAGAATTAAAATATTTTGAGGAGGATGATAATCATAATTGGCTAAAGTCCTAGCCATTTCCTCGCAATCGGCATAAACGGGGCAAGGCATTCTTTTCAAAGCGAGGTCCAGGCGCACACGCCAAAGCCCATCTGGTTGATTTCCCGAGTCTCAATTAATTTCCACCGCCATTATCGCGGCTCGACCAAGACATTTTTCTATTTAGACGATCCGCGACCAGTGGCCAACACCTTTGGGTTGTCATCGGCCATTCTGCTGCGGTACGGGAAAGATGCACAGTATGGCGTCTTGGCATGCAAATTTATCGACAAAATCAGAACAGAGTGCCATTAAATGGCCAACATTTGCCAAGGACACATGATGACTTACATCAAAAACGAAATGAACGGCATCGTGCCGACCGCTTTCCGGCAGTGTTGACTTAATTTCGGATGCGCGGAACCAGGTATCGCAGCCTTGATTTTGGCTACACTTCAAGCTGTTAACCAACGGCGCTGCTTCCAACTTCGGGAATCATGCCGACATCCCACATAAGCTCCTATCTCTTAACGATCGCGTCAAAAAGATAAAGGAGCGGCGAAGCGTCGTCACGTGCGTTGAGAGTTCAGCTTGCTAGCCAAGTCTTGGATAAGTGGAGATAAAATTGACGTTCCTTAGGGCCAAATGCGATGGGCGTTGGCGCCATAGTGCTAAGCAGGTCGAAAGCTTGGCGGAGAGGGTGGGATTCGAACCCACGATACACTTGCGCGTATACCGGTTTTCGAGACCGGCCCGTTCGACCGCTCCGGCACCTCTCCAGGAGCGCGGCATTTTAGCATCAAACTGTAGCTTTTCGCCGTCTGATTATCGTGTTGGTTGAATGGATTTCAGTCCAGCCATGTAAGGCCGGAGGGCGGCGGGAATTTCTATTTCGCCGTTGGAATTTTGATAATTTTCCATGATCGCGATCAGCGTTCGCCCCACGGCAAGTCCCGAACCGTTTAACGTGTGCACAAACTCGGTTTTGCCTTTCTCGTTCCGAAAACGCGCCTGCATGCGACGCGCCTGAAATGCTTCAAAATTGCTGCATGAAGATACTTCACGGTATGCGTTCTGTCCCGGCAGCCAGACTTCGATATCGTAGGTCTTCGCTGAGGCAAAACCCATGTCGCCTGTACACAAGGTCACAACACGGTAAGGAAGTTACAATTTCTTCAATATAGTTTCGGCGTGTCCGGTTAATTCCTCCAATACATCCTAGGATTTGGACGGATGTACGATTTGTACCAACTCGACTTTATCGAATTGGTGTTGGCGAATCATGCCGCGCGTGTCTTTGCCGTAAGACCCCGCCTCGCTTCGGAAACACGGCGAATGGCATACAAATTTAAGCGGAAGGCTTTCCAGCGGCAAGATTTCATTTCGAACGATGTTGGTCACCGGTACTTCAGCGGTAGGAATGAGATAGAGTTTTTCGCTCTCGCTCCTTGGCACAGCGAACAAATCGGCTTCGAACTTCGGTAACTGTCCTGTGCCCCGCATGCTTTCAGCATTGACCATATACGGCGCGTAAACTTCGGTGTAGCCGTGTTCGTTTGTATGCACGTCGAGCATAAACTGCGCAATCGCGCGATGCAGCCCTGCCAGCGGGCCTTTCATCAAAACGAAGCGGGCGCCGCTGATTTTGCTCGCGGCAGCAAAATCAAGTTGCCCAAGTGCTTCGCCGAGATCGACATGATCTTTGACCGCAAAACCAAATTTGCGTGGTGCGCCAACTTTTCGTACCTCAACGTTGTCAGCTGATGATCTGCCAAATGGAACACTTTCATCAGGAATGTTCGGAACATCCAGAAGAAGGGCTTCAAGCTTGTTTCGAACATCGACAAGTTGGTCCTCCAGAATCTTAAGTTCAGCGGCCTCGGAGCTGACCTGTTGTTTAAGTGCAGAAAACTTTGCTTCATCGCCTACCGTCTTTGCAGAATAGGCTTGTGTGGAAGTCAAATTCCTGCTGGCTTGCAATTCTTGGGTCCGAACCTGAATCTTTTTTCGCTTCTCTTCGTACTCTCGATAGAGCTCGATGTTCAATTGAAAACCGCGCGTTGCCAGCAGCTTTTTTGCGACTGCTTCGATATCGCCGCGGAGTAATTGTGGATCGAGCATAGAGTAAGGAATTTAAACGTGCGAATGAATAACTAAGGCTTGCTCGCTTTTTTGTCCAGCTCGCGTAAATGCTTTAAATGTTCAGCGATCTTTGCTTCAAGCCCGCGCTTTGTCGGTTCATAGAAATTCTGCGCCGCCATGCCGGCGGGAAAATAGTTTTCTCCCGCTGCGTAGGCTTCAGGTTCATCGTGCGCGTAGCGGTAATCTTCGCCGAAGCCCAATTCCCTCATTAGCTTGGTCGGCGCATTGCGTAAATGCTCGGGGACCGCTCGTGATTTATCTTCGCCGATGAACTGGCGCGCGCTATTATACGCCGCGTACACTGAGTTGCTTTTGGCAGCACAAGCGAGATAGATCACCGCTTCGGCGAGTGCAAGCTCCCCTTCCGGGCTTCCTAAACGCTCATAGACTTCGCAAGCGTCCAGCGCGATTCGCAAAGCGCGAGGATCTGCCAGCCCCACATCCTCCACCGCCATCCGTACCATGCGCCTGCCGATGTAACGCGGATCCGCGCCTCCGTCCAACATACGGCACATCCAGTAGAGGGAGGCATTGGGATCCGAGCCGCGCACCGATTTATGCAGCGCGGAGATCTGGTCATAAAAGGCATCGCCGCCTTTATCAAACCGCCTTACACTTTGCGCCAGCACATTCTGAACATATCTCGCGTCGATTTCCATGCTTTGATCCTGTTCGACGGCAGTGGCAAGATGTTCCAGCATGTTGAGCAGTCGTCTGGCGTCGCCATCGGCATAGCCCACCAGCAAAGACTTCGCTTCCTCGGTAAAACTGGCACTGGGTATGGCGAGTTTTTTGGCGCGTTCAAACAATATACCCAGTTCTTCATCGGAGAGCGGGTGCAGTACATAAACTGCGGCGCGAGAAAGCAGCGCGCTATTGACTTCAAATGATGGATTCTCGGTGGTAGCGCCTACGAACGTGACCAGTCCTCGTTCCACAAACGGAAGAAACGCATCCTGTTGCGCTTTGTTGAAACGATGAACCTCGTCAATAAACAAAATCGTGTGGCGACCGGATTGTTGCAGGGTGAACTCGGCTTTTTCGACCGCCTCGCGGATATCCTTTACACCGGCGAGGACTGCGGACAGGGCAATGAATTCTGCATTGAAGATGCTGGCCATCAGCCGCGCGATGGTAGTTTTACCCGACCCTGGCGGCCCCCACAGAATCATCGAATGAGGCTTACCGGCCTCAAACGCCAATCGCAAGGGCTTGCCTTTTCCCAAAAGATGCGTTTGACCGACGACATCTTCAATATGCTTCGGACGCAACCGATCGGCCAACGGCGCAACAGGTGCTCTTCTCTCAAATAAATTACTCACCGATAATATCCGCGCCTTTGGGTGGGGTAAATTTGAAGAGTTCCGGGTTCAGACGGGGATTACGCACCAGATCGGAAAAGTGCAATACGGTGGTCTGTCCAAAACGGTCGCGCAGCTCCATAACCTGCAGGTCTGATTTCTTAAATCCCATGCGTATGCTCTCGAATGAGCTCTCTTGGGTCTTGGGCAGTGCTTGCAGCCACTCTAAACCGTCCCGAGCACCGTCGTCCTTAAGACGAAAATCCTTTTCGATCTCGTTGCTGCCGGCAAGCAGAGCAGCCGGGCTTTCGCCCAGCGCTTGATCAAGTTTTTTTACGGTCACCTGATTCAATTCGGGGTCGTACACCCAGAGTTTCTCACCATCGCCCACAATCAACTGAGCGTAAGGTTTTTCATAACTCCAGCGAAATTTGCCGGGTCGGGAAAATTCCATGGTGCCGCTTGATTTCTGTACGCTGCGGCCGTTTTTGTCCAACAGTTCCTGGTCGAATTGCGCTTTTGCCGTTGTAGAATGCCGGATAAACTCTTTCAAACTATCAATGCTGGATGCTTGAGCTGGAGACAAGTCTGCAAGCGCAAAAATTACGGCCGCTGCAATACCCGCTTTCATTAGCAGTATTTCCATTCGGTCCGTAGGGGAGCCACCCTGTCCATTCCAAAAGTGACATCGGTACCGGAACCTTTCACAGACTGCGGGTTGCGGTGGTCTTTGAGGATTTGACGCGCAGCGCGCCAGACAAGACAAAGAGAACTAGACATGACTGGGACCTGTTGGCACCCGGCTGGCTGACTTAATAGACCGGTTTTCGGGGTGAGTACGCAACTGAATCCCCCGCTGGCACCAATACCTCCCTGTTGCCGTTACTTTGCATGCCGGAAACCAGCCCTCCTCGTTCCATTTGTTCGATCAATCGTGCGGCGCGATTGTAGCCAATGCGCAAGTGCCGCTGCACCAGCGAAATCGAGGCACGGCGCGATTTCAAAACAATCGCCACCGCTTCATCATAAAGCGGATCGGATTCAGAATCGGAATCGGACGACTCGTCGTAGAGTTCTGTTTCATGTCCTTCCAACACTTCTGGCACGTACTGTGGCGCGCCCAGGGCTTTTAGATAATTGACCACCCTGTGCATTTCCTGGTCCGATACAAATGCACCGTGTACCCGCTGCGGGTAGCCCATACCCGGCGGCAGGTAGAGCATGTCGCCTTGCCCGAGCAGCGCTTCAGCTCCCACCTGATCGAGTATGGTGCGCGAATCCACCTTTGCCGAAACCTGGAAAGCGATCCGGCTCGGAATATTTGCCTTGATGAGACCGGTGATCACATCCACTGACGGTCTTTGGGTCGCCAATATTAAATGCACGCCCGCCGCGCGCGCTTTTTGCGCAAGGCGAGCGATCAATTCTTCAACCTTCTTCCCCACCACCATCATCAGGTCGGCCAATTCATCAATAACCAGCACGATCAGCGGCATTTGCTCGAGACGCTCCGGATTATCCGGGGTCGCAGTGAACGGATTGGTGAGCGGCGTGCCGCTCTTTTGCGCATCACGAATTTTCTGGTTGTATCCGGCAATATTGCGCACGCCCAAGTTTGACATCAGCCTGAAACGTCGATCCATTTCCCCGGCGCACCAAAGGAGCGCGTTGGCCGCCTGCTTCATATCGGTAACTACCGGCGCAAGCAAGTGCGGGATGCCTTGGTAAATCGAGAGTTCCAGCATTTTGGGGTCAACCAATATCATCCGCACCTGAGCCGGCGAAGCTTTGTAAACGAGGCTCAATATCATGGCGTTGATCGCCACGGATTTGCCAGAGCCTGTAGTGCCCGCGACCAGTATATGCGGCATCCGGGCAAGATCCGCCACCACTGCGTTTCCGCTGATGTCTTTGCCTAAAGCCAGGGTGAGCGGCGACGCCATTTCGGCGTACGCCTGTGAGCTGAGAATTTCGGAAAGCCGCACCATTTGACGCTCGGGATTGGGAATTTCCAAGCCCATGCAGGCCTTGCCCGGTATGGTTTCTACTACGCGAATGCTCACCACCGAGAGCGCTCGCGCCAGGTCTTTCACCAAATTGACAATTTGACTGCCTTTTACACCGACTGCGGGTTCGATCTCAAAGCGCGTGATGACCGGGCCCGGGTATGCCGCCATTACCTTTGCCTCGACTCCAAAGTCCATCAGCTTTTTCTCGATTAAACGCGAAGTGAATTCCAGTGTGTCGGCGGACAGCGCCTCAACTTCCTCGCCAGGCTTATCGAGCAGATGCAACGGTGGCAAGGGCGTATCGGGCAAATCTTCGAACAACGGTACCTGTTTTTCTCGTTCGACGCGCGCCGACTTGGGGATTTCTGCTACCGGCGGTTCGATGTGGATCGGCCGGTGGTCCTCGAAACGCTTCTTTTCCACTTCGACAAACACTTCGCGCCGGCTTGAGGCAACTTTGCCCACCCTCCTATCCCGCCAGTTCCGCAATGAATCGATAACGAACAGGTAGCTGTCTTCAATCGAGCCGCCGAGACGTTCGAACAGCTTGATCCAAGAAAGGCCGCTGAACAGCGTGAGGCCGATAGCGATCAGCGTCAACAGAACTAGCGTGCCCCCGACATATCCCAAGGCGGTGACTGCGGCCTTGCTGACCATGGCTCCAAGCATGCCCCCGGGCGCGAGAGGCAGATCTACCTTAATGCTTTGGAAACGCACCGCCTCTAACCCACTGCTGGCTAGAAGCAGCATCGCGAACCCGCAGGCGGCGACGATAAACGACCGACGATCGCTGATACCCACGCTGTCAATGCGTTTGTAGCCCCACCAAGTGGCAAACAGAAAGAACACGGCCCACCAATAGGCCGAAATTCCGAACAGATAGAGCAAAATGTCGGCCAACCAAGCGCCGAAATGCCCTCCCAGATTGTGCACGTCGGCCACGTGGCTGGATTGTGACCAGGCAGGATCAAGCTTATCGTAGCTCACCAGTACCAGCACCACGTACAGCGCTACCGCGACCAGCGCCAGCCACCACGATTCACGCAGCAACGCTGCGAGCTTGGGCGGCAGCGGCTTGCGCTCGTCCGATTTGGTTCTCTTGTAGGGGGAAAGCATCGTTGCTTCGCAAACTCAACTTGCAACTCTGATTATATCAAGCTGAACGCGAAACGTAGCCTAATTTATGCTTCGGCATTGGACGGAAAGCAGGTCTCGCCGTATTTCCGGAATGCCCAGACTAAAAAACCTCTCTTAACGACCCCGATGATGCGTAAGCATTGATATGCATCACGGTCTGGTTCGGGTCACAATTTCGAAGCGCTCGCGGTCTTTTCCGGCAGCCCCTCGTTGACAATGATTCTCCTAGCCTCGAAACGGATGTGTCCGGAGACTGCAAGGTCCTTCAATATCCGGCTCACCATCTCGCGCGAGGCGCCAATCATGTCGGCTAGGTCCTGTTGCGAAAGCTTCTCGCCCACTATCATTTTGCCGTTTTCCGGTTTGGCTAATTCAAGCAGGGTTCTCGCCACCCTGCCGTAAACATCCATCAATGCCAAGCTTTGAATTTTTCTATCGGCGCTGCGCAGCCTTTGTATCAGCCCTTGGATGATCTTGAACGCCATTTGTGGATTGTGTGCGAGACAGTTAACAAAGTCCGCCTTTGAAATCGCAAACAATTGGGTCGGCTCCATGGCAACCACATCGGCGGAACGAGGCTGTTGGTCCAAGAGTGCCATTTCCCCGAAAAACTCGCTTTTTCCCAAAATAGCCAGAATGACTTCTTTGCCCCCGCCGGTGCTCAATATGACTTTTACCTTTCCGGAGGCAATGACGTATAGCGCATCGGTTTTATCGCCCTCGTGCAAAATTATGGCGTGTTTGGCAAAATTCCGACCCACCGCTACGCGCCCCATCGCCGCGAGTTCTTCAGCCTGCAAGCCCGAAAACAGCGGAACATTTCCCAGCAAATCATTCATTGACGTTGTCATAAGATTAATCCACCAAGGTCTCTTTTATACCTGCATTTTAATACACAAAGACGATTCCAACATGGGCCATCTTGCTCCAGCTTGTTTCGCCGTCCCCCGGAGCGAGCACGTTGGCAAAATCGGCTCGCACGCTGAAATTCTTATGATACACACGGACGCCGAAGCCGGTGCTGGAGATAAACTCGTTCGTTTGCTCCCCTGGCAAGGCATGATTACGCCATACGTCGCCGTAATCATAAAAGAGAAGCAAACGCGTGTGCACGCTCGGCAGCTGCAACCAGCCGCCGAGGTCGGGCGAATAGGCTTCCACCGTTCCCTGGTATCCTGCATCGTTTATGATTGCGCGCTCGTGGAAACCGCGCACGCTATTGAAACCGCCAATGCCATACTGCACCCCGGGAACAAGTGCATCCTGGGTTAGCTGTGTGTTAATTGCCGCTCGGAACTGGAAATCATATGGCAAGGTTTGGAGTCCTGCCAAGCCAAGCGTGACGATGTGGTAAGTATCGGTAGCACCGAAGCGCGCTGCCTGAAAAGCCGCTTGGTCGCCATCGTCGCCCCAGGGAATATTCATCGAGTAGCCGGCATTAAACGCGATTTCGGTCGACGCAAGGTGCCAGTTACCGAAATAAGTTACGCTTGCAGGATGCACGGTGATGTTGGGAACCAGTGAAAGCGGACTTTCTGCTGTCCTAGTGGTGTTGTTGAACGCCTCGTAACTCATCCCGAAGACCAGTTTTTGCTCGTATATTTCCGCGACCCTGGGCAATAAATAATTATAGCGCAGCAAAACGATTGTGCCGCTGCCGCTCACGTTGAACAGATTTTGGACGGTACCGGAGTTTACGTCGGAATAACCTGCAATGAGATCGATGGAATCGCCCGCCCGATATAGCGGAACGTGGTAACTGCCACCGAAGATTTTTACGCTATCCGCATGATCGGGGGATGTCTGGGCCTGGAAAGTAAAAACGTGATCCATATTGAACAGGTTCGAGAGCTGGAAGCCAGCCCCGACGCGGTAAATTCCCGTTTGACTGTCGCCGGTGTTGTCGCCGTACGCATATATCTTCCACGGTTTTTCGTCGACTACTTTAATGGTGGCATCCAGTTCTTCCGGCTGATTACTGGGTTTGAACAGCACCGTGGTCTGCTTCGAAGGATTTTCATTTGCCACACGGAGTTCGGCGGCAATATCGCGTGCGTTCGGCGGGGAACCTTGCTTTAGGCTCGGGAGACTACCACGTACATTCGCGTCGTCATGATACTCATTGCCCTCTATGGTAATTCTCCCGGTGCGCGCTTCGATGACTTTCAAGCGCACTATCCCCTGACTCACCACCTGCTCGGGAAGAATGACCTGTACCCCGCGATAACCCTTTTTTTGGTAGGCGTCTTGTAAAGCTTGTTGCGCCCGCTGCACGTCTGCAATATCTTTTTGCTTGCCGGTATAGCGCGAAACGATTTCCTCGATTTCGCTGGGCTTGAGCAAGGAGTTGCCTTCGACAACGAAACGCGTGATATCAAAACGAGGCGCGGGCGGAGTCTTGACCTCCTGCGCTGCAGCGCTGGCTACCATTACAGCGAACCCCAGGCAAGTTTGCATTATTATTAGCTTCGGCGCCACTAGTCTCCTTGAGCCAAGTTAATATAGCGTAGCGATTATAGGTCAATAAACGGCAAAAAACATAGTTCTTTAATTGCGGCATAACTCGACAGTCTTGTTTGTTGCTGCTAAATTCGCGCCAACCATTTTAAGGGCTCTTGAATGCCGCTCCCTTGAAAACCGGCGTGGCGCCGCAAACTCGGTGTCTTATTGTTCAATGCAAGACTAGAATCACTATACGTTATGAGTCCCAAACATTGCCGATTACTGATACTGGGGTCGGGACCTGCCGGGTATACGGCGGCAGTTTACGCTGCGCGCGCCAACCTCAAGCCGGCACTGATTACCGGGTTGGCGCAAGGGGGGCAACTCATGACCACAACCGATGTGGAAAACTGGCCCGCGGATCCCGCGGGTGTACAGGGCCCGGAGTTGATGGCGCGTTTTCTTAAGCACGCGCAACGCTTCGAGACGGAGGTCATTTTCGACCATATCCATACCGCGAAGCTCGGCACAAAACCATTCACGCTGGTCGGTGACGAAGCTAGCTACACCTGTGATGCCTTGATCATCGCTACCGGTGCGTCTGCCAAATATCTCGGCCTACCTTCGGAGCAAGCATTCATGGGCAAGGGTGTTTCCGGGTGCGCAACTTGCGACGGATTTTTCTATAAAGGGCAGGATGTTGCAGTAGTGGGCGGAGGCAATACCGCCGTGGAGGAGGCACTGTATTTATCGAATATCGCAAAAAAGGTGACCGTGATTCATCGACGCGACAAGTTCCGCGCAGAAAAAATCCTGATTGATAAGCTCATGGGAAAGACCCGCAGCGACAACGTGACTATTGCTTGGAATCATGTGCTCGAAGAAGTACTGGGCGATAACAGCGGCGTGACCGGGGTCCGTATCAAAAATGTGAAAAACAGCGAGGTCAGCCAACTCGATCTGCAAGGGGTATTTATCGCGATCGGTCATACGCCCAACACGGATATGTTCAAGGGGCAGCTGGAAATGGTGAACGGCTATATCGTCACGCGCGGCGGAAGCGAGGGGAACGCCATGGCAACCAGCATTCCCGGCGTATTTGCAGCGGGCGATGTTCAAGACCACGTCTACCGCCAGGCGGTAACCAGCGCGGGCTCGGGCTGTATGGCCGCGCTCGACGCGGAAAAATATCTGGACGAGCTTGGCCGATGAAATTCCGTAATGAATTCTCCCGTAAGCTGCCATCCCTTTCGGAAGAGGAAAGGAGATTGTTTCGCGAAG
>Ga0187773_10000779_pt1 | contig 12804 bp, 10 predicted proteins | sample 0216_BV02_MP05_1_FD_133133 | JGI IMG/M metagenome (GOLD analysis project Ga0187773, IMG submission 133133) | Tropical peat soil microbial communities from peatlands in Department of Meta, Colombia - 0216_BV02_MP05_10_MG | ecosystem: Environmental > Terrestrial > Soil > Wetlands > Peat | place...
CATCGGGTAGGGGTGCGGCCCCGCGACGGTGCCGATGATGTAGAAGGTATTGTCGACGTTCGTCACCCAGTCGCGCATCGCCTCGTTCAGCGCGTCCTTCAGCGTCTTCGAGCCCGACTCCACCGGCACTACGCTCGCCCCGAGAAGCTTCATGCGATAGACGTTGGCCGCCTGGCGCTTGACGTCCTCCGATCCCATGTACACGACGCATTGCATGCCGTAGCGCGCCGCGACCGTCGCCGCGGCCACGCCGTGCTGCCCCGCCCCCGTCTCCGCGATCACGCGCGGTTTGCCCATGCGCCGTGCCAGCAGCGCCTGGCCCACGGTGTTGTTGATCTTGTGCGCTCCGGTGTGATTCAGGTCTTCGCGCTTGAGGAAGATCTGCGCGCCGCCGTACTTCTGCGATAGGCGCTTCGCGTGGTACACGGGGCTCGGGCGGCCGACATAGTGTTTCAGCTCGTAGCGCAACTCCGCCTGAAATTCGGGGTCGGCGCGCGAGCGCTCGTACGCCGCGCGCAGTTCGTCGAGCGCGTGCATGAGCGTCTCTGCAACATAAACGCCGCCATAGGGGCCAAAGTGTCCCCGGGCGTCCGGTAACTCAACCATCTGCATTTCTGACCTCTTCGATGAACGCGGCGATCTTGCCGGCGTCCTTGATTCCCTTGGCCGATTCGACGCCGCTCGAAACATCTACGCCCCACGGACGCACAATGCGAATTGCGTCGCCGACATTGTCGCAGGTGAGTCCCCCCGAGAGGACCAGCGGCAGGGGTCGCTGCCTTGGCACGACCGACCAATCGAAGCTCGTCCCGGTGCCCCCGAAAGCCTCGACGTAGGCGTCTGCGAGCCAGCCGCTCGCGCCGCCGTAGGGGCGCAAGTATTCTAGCAAATCGACGCCTTGCCTCACCCGGCAAGCCTTGAGGTAGGGCACCCCGAAGCGCTCGCAGAATTCAGGGGGCTCTTCGCCGTGGAATTGTAGGGCGTCTGGCCGCAACGTATCGAGCACACGTTGCACCTCATCGACGGACGGATTGACGAACAGCGCAACGGCGGTGACGAAGGGTGGCAGCGACCGGCGCAGCGCACGTGCCTGTTCCAGGCCCACGAATCGCGGGCTCGGCCGATAGAACACCAGCCCAATCGCGTCGGCGCCGGCTCGCGCGGCCGCTTGCGCGTCGGGGACTCGCGTAATGCCGCAGATCTTCACTCTGGTACGCATCACTCAGTACCAAAGCGGCAAGGTCGCGTGTTCGCTGCGCTCAACATCCAGCCCCCACGCGGGCGCATAGTCGATTGCCTCGAGGTACAGGCCCTCGGCGGCGAACGTCGGCGCCGCGCGCGCCCGGTCGCGCGACTCGAGAACATCGCGCACCCATGCGGCCGGGTGCTTGCCCTTGCCTACATAGACGAGGCTGCCCACGAGGTTGCGCACCATGTGGTGCAGGAACGCATTCGCGCTGATGACGAAATCGATGCGCTCGCCGCGACGCTCGATGTCAAGCCGATGCACGCTGCGGCGTGGCGACTTCGCTTGGCATTCAGAGGACCTGAAGGCCGAGAAGTCGTGCTCGCCCAGCAGCAGCGCAGCGGCCTCGCGCATCGCGAAGGCATCGAGCGGCAGATGAAACCAGCCGACGTAGGCCGCGGCGAGCGCAGGGCGCACCGGTCTGTTCAGCAGCACGTAGCGGTACGTGCGTGACTGCGCGCTATAGCGTGCGTGGAAGCTCGCGGGCACAGGCCTGGCCCACCGTACGGCGACCGACCCCGGGAGCACCGCGTTGACTCCCCGCACCCAGGCCGCGAGCGGACGTTCGGCTGAAGTATCGAAATGCACCACCTGCTCGCGCGCGTGAACGCCGCGATCGGTGCGCCCGCCGCAGGTTACGCCGACGGGCTCCGCGGCGATCGTCGTCAGAGCAGCTTCCAGTGCGTCCTGCACGGTGCCGCCGCCCGGCTGAGTCTGCCAGCCCAGAAAGCGGCTCCCGTCATATTCGAGGCCGAGCGCGATTTTCATCCCGGAAAAAGTTTAGCCACGGAGCCCGCAGTTGTCGCGGCCGGTCCGTGGCTACGTGTGATTTTCGACGTCAGCCGAGGCTGGAGAGCATCTGCTGCGCCTGGCCTTTCTGCGCGGCGTCGCCTTCCTTCAATACCTCGTTAAGCAGCTCGCGGGCACCGTCCTTGTCCCCCATGTCCTCATAGGCCTTCGCCAAGTCGAGCTTCGTGGCGACCTCCTGCCACTTCGGATCGGTTTGCGTCGCAGGCGCCACGGACTCGCCAGCGCCCCCGAGATCCAGGCTGATGGAGGACAGGTCGATCGGCGCCTGTGCGGCGCCAGAAACTGATGCTTGCTTTGGTGCCTCGCTATCGAGATTGAGATCGAAATCGATGCTGCCGGCCTTGTCGGCCGCCTGACCCTTTGCGGCGGGCTGCTCCACGGCCTGAGTCACGGCTGGAAGCTCGAAGTCCAGGCCAACATCAGGCGGCATGGTCTTGTCGCCTCCCCCCAGATCGAAATCGAGCCCCCCGCTCGCGGTCCGCTCTTCCTCCTTGTCCATCTTCATCTTCAGCGTCCCGCCTGCCGAAAACGCGCTCTGCTCCGCAGGCAGTGCTTCGTGCGTTCCGGTATCCAAATCGAAGTCCACATCCGCCTTTGCGGCCTCGTTACTCTGAGCGGAGTCGAGATCGAAGTCGAGCGTCGGCGCCGCAGCGGGCGTCGGCCGCAAGGAGGTGTCCGTCTGCGCGGTTTCGGCAGCGCCGCCACCGTACAGGCCGTTCTGGGGATCGATCGAGCGACCGAGCGCGGCCGCCTTCTCCCAATCCGCGCCAGTGCCGCTCGTAAGTCCTTTCAGTTTGAGCGCAGTCTGCTCGAAAGCGTTCGTATCACGGCGCCCGGAATAGATCTCAAGCAGCTTGGCGTGCACGGCTACGCGGTTGGGATCCTTTTGCAGCGCTTCCTTGAGGATCTCCTCCGCTTGTGCGTCGCGCCCGTAGGCCATGTAGACGTCCGCCTCGGCGATCGGGTCGACCTCGTCGGCGCCCAATTCGCCAACGCCCGCCTGGCTCACCGAGACCTGTGACGGGATGCCCCCCGGCTGCTGTTCCGGGCCGCCCGGTGCCGCGCCCCCTTCGGGCCCCCCGGAACCGCCAGCCGCTACACTTTCCTGAAAGCTGGTGCGCGTTGACTTCTTGCGCTGCCATGCCCACGCGCCATACCCGAGCAGCAGGGCTACGACCGCACCTATGCCGCCCAGCGCAACCGGATTCTCCAGCACTTCATCGACTAGGCTAGGTTCCGGCGGTGGGGGCGGCGGCGCGACCTTCTTTGACTGCGGCTTGGGCTTCTGTGCCTCTGGGGGAGGAGCCGGGCGTGTGGGCGGCTGCGGCAGCGACGGCGCTGGCTGCGCGCCCTGCTGAGACGGTTGCGGCGCGGCTTGAGGGGCTTGCTGCGGCGGTGGGGGTTGGGGGGATTGCTGCTGCGCCGGTGCGGGCGTCGGGGCGGGACCTTGTTGCGCTGCCGCTTGCTTACGCAGTTCGGCCAGTTGCTCGTTCCTGACTTCAAGCAACTTCTGCAGATCGGACACATTTTTCTCGAGCTCGTGCACGCGCGATTGAGCCTCCGCCAACGCGCGCTCACGCGCAACCGCGTCGTCGCCGCGAGCTGCGAGGTTCGCGGCAGAACCCGCCTTTCCTGGCTCCGCCTTCGAAAGCTTGAGCTGATCCTGCGTCGCCTGCGGCGTCGGCTCGGCCGGCTTCTCGGTGATGTGGCCCGCAGCCGTCTGCTGTCCGGTCGATTCACCCTTCGCCAGCTGCGCGGCTGCGGCGGCGGCGGCGAGCTTGCGCCGATATTCGGCGAATTCGGCCATATTCGCGCGAACCTGCTCGCGCGCCTCTTCCGGATCCACTGCGGAAGCCTCGTCCTGGCCGGGGATCTTCAATATGCCGCCCGCCTTGACTAGGTTGACGTTGTCGCGAATGAATGCCTCTCGGTTAGCGCGGAACAACGCGATCAGCATCTGGTTATAGGTCACGCCCTTCAACATGTAGCGGTGCGCGATCTCGCCGAGCGTGTCACCCTTTTTGACCTCGTAGGTCTGCTCCTTCGCGGGCTCCTTGAGCGGCTCCTTCACCTCTTCCTGCGCAGGCGCCTTCGCGGGCTCCTTGATCGGCTCCGTCACTTCTTCCTTCGCGGGCGTCGGCGGCTGCGCAGTCGCCGCCGGCTCCGGCGCCGGCGCGATAGGCTTTTCCTCAACCGGCTGAGGCGCCGGCGCGGCCTGCTGCGTCGGACCCTGCGTGGGAAGCGAAACAGGCGGCGCCGGTGGTGGCGCAGCGGCGATCGGCTGCGGCCCCTTGTACTCCGCAGGATCCAGCAGGAAGGTGTACTCGCGCATCAGCTTGCCGCTCGACCACTGCAATTCCACCAGAATGTCGAGGAACGGCTCGTTTACTGGTTGCGTGGTGCGCAGGCGCAGCACGGCCTTGCCGTCAGCGCGCTCCACATCGAGCTTCATTCCAAGTAGCACGGGGTTGTATTCGATCCCCGCTTTCGCGAATGCGTCCTGCGACGCGACGTGCGCATTCAGGGAGTCGAGTTCTTCGCCCTGCTCCGAAACTACGGCGATCTCGGCGTTGAGCGGCTGCCCGAGAGCGGAGAGAACGGTGAGCTTGCCCAATCCGACGGCATGTGCGAGCAGCGGCGCGAGGAGCAGCGCTGCTGCGAGCATTCTTCCGGCGATGGATTTGCCCACTATCCCACCCTGAGTCTTTCTTGGATCGCCAAGTAACATAACATCATGGTGTTAGGCTTGCAAGCTGAGAGATTTTCTGCGGTTTTGCGCCTTCCAGCCGGAACTAGCTATGAATTTGTACCTCGAGTTCAGGATTCGCTCGTCAGCCTCCAAGTCCGCACGCCATCATGGCGTCAACCCTTCACGCCGCCCTCAAGGAGCAGCCGGAGCATGCGGCGCAGCGGCTCGGCCGCGCCCCACAAAAGCTGGTCGCCGACGGTAAAGCCGGTGAGATACTCGCCCCCCATGGGCAATTTGCGCAGACGACCGACAGGAACCGCAAGCTTGCCGCTTACCGCTGCGGGCGTCAGCTGCGCGAGGCTTTCCTCGCGGCGGTTGGGAACCACCTTGGCCCAGTCGTGTGCCTCGGCGAGCATGCCTTCGATTTCGTCGAGCGGCACGTCCTTGCGCAGCTTGATGGTCAGCGCCTGGCTGTGGCAGCGCATCGCGCCGATGCGCACACAGACACCATCCACTGGCACGGGCCGTCCGTTGCGGCCGAGTATCTTGTTCGTCTCCGCCTGACCCTTCCATTCCTCCCGACTTTGGCCGTTGCCAAGGTCTTTGTCGATCCACGGCAGCAAGCTCCCAGCGAGTGGATGCCCGAACTGGGCGCGCGGCAACGCCGGGTCGCGCAGCGTTTCCGTGACTCGCCGGTCAATGTCTAGCGCGCTCGAGCCGGGGTCCTCCAGCAAGCGCGTCGCGTCCTGGCCGATATGCGCGATCTGCTCGACGAGCTCGCGCATAGTCGCCGCTCCGGCACCTGACGCCGCCTGGTAGGTCATGCTGGTCATCCACTCGACGAGGTCGTGCTGGAACAGTCCTGCGATGCCCATCAACATGAGGCTGACGGTGCAGTTTCCACCGATAAAGTCCCTCTTGCCGCTGGCGAGTGCGTTTTTGATGAGGGGCATGTTTACCGGATCGAGCACGATCACCGCATCGTCGTTCATGCGCAGCGCACTCGCCGCGTCGATCCAGTAGCCTTTCCAGCCGGCCGCTCGCAGACGCGGATACACCTCGTTCGTATAGTCGCCGCCCTGACAAGACACGAGCACCGGCAGCGACCGCAAGGCATCGAGATCCTTCGCATCCTGCACCGGCTCAATTTCGCGGCCGATGGCGGGGCCTTTGCCGCCCACCTGAGAGGTGGAAAAGAACTCCGGCTCGAAGTGCGCGAAGTCATGCTCCTCGCACATGCGCCGCACGAGCACGGAGCCCACCATTCCGCGCCAGCCGATGATTCCGACCTTCAACATGGTTCGATTTCCACGACTCGATTCTTCCGCTAGCTTAGCGCCGCCAGCACTGCGTCCCCCATCGCGGCCGTCCCGACCTTCCGCGTCCCGGGAGTGTATATGTCGGCAGTGCGTACGCCCTGCTGCAGCGCCCTTTGTACGGCTCGCTCGACTCGGTCTGCCGCTTCTTCCTGCCCAAGAGAGTAGCGCAGCAGCATTGCCGCGGACAGGATCGTCGCCAACGGATTGGCCACGCCCTTGCCCGCGATGTCCGGCGCAGATCCGTGAATCGGTTCGTACAGTCCCTTGCCACGCTCGTCCAGAGAGGCGGACGGCAGCATGCCGATGGAGCCCGTCAACATCGATGCCTCGTCGGAAAGGATGTCGCCGAACATGTTGCCAGTAACGATCACGTCGAACTGCTTCGGATCGCGCACCAGTTGCATGGCGCAGTTATCCACATACATGTGCGATAGAGCTACGTCCGGATACTCCCCGGCGCAATCCGTCACGACCTGCTTCCACAGCTCAGTGGTCTCAAGAACGTTCGCCTTGTCGACCGAGCAAAGGCGCTTGGCGCGCTTGCGTGCGGCCAGGAACGCAACGCGGGCAATGCGCCGGATTTCGCTCTCCCGGTAGCGCATCGTATTGACGCCCTCGCGTTCGCCTCCCGCGAGAGTATTGATGCCGCGCGGTTCGCCGAAATAGATGTCTCCGGTGAGCTCGCGCACGATCAGGATGTCGAGGCCCGTGACCACCTCGGCCTTGAGCGACGATGCTGCCGCAAGCTCGGGGTACACGCGCGCCGGCCGAAGGTTCGCAAACAGTCCGAGCTCCTTGCGCAGGCGCAGTAGGCCGCGCTCTGGCCGCTTGTCGCGTGGCAGCGAGTCGTATTGCGGACCACCGATGGCGCCAAACAGTATCGCGTCGGCCTGGCGTGCCAGCGCAAGCGTGGACCCTGGCAAGGGATCGCCGGCAGCCTCGTAGCCGGCACCGCCGACCGGCGCTTCTTCGAGCTCCAAACGCAGGCCGTCCTCTCCCAGCCTTCGCAGGACGCGCAACGCCTGGGAAATGATCTCGCTGCCGATGCCGTCACCGGCGAGGACTGCGACTTTCATGGGGCGCCTAGCTGAAAATCCAAGGAAACTGATCGCGCCGCCGCGCTTCGAACACCCGGATCTTGTCGGCGTGACGCAGCGTGAGACCGATGTCGTCGAGGCCGTTCAGCAGGCAATATTTGCGAAACGCCTCGACGTCGAAGCGCGCCAGAAACGCTTCGTCCAGCGTAGCGACCGTTTGCCGCTCCAGGTCGACCGTCAGCTTGAATCCCGGGAACGAGGCCACCTCGTAAAACAGCCGGTCGACCTCTGCTTCCGTGAGCACGACTGGAAGCAGGCCATTCTTATAGCTGTTGTTGAAGAAGATGTCGCCGTACGAGGGAGCGATGACACAGCGGATGCCATAGTCGAGCAGCGCCCACGGCGCATGCTCGCGCGACGATCCGCAGCCGAAATTCTTTCGTGCAAGCAGGATCTGCGCGCCCTTGAAGCGTGGTTGATTGAGCGCGAAATCCTCCCTGAGCGGTCGCTTGCTGTGATCCATGCCGGGCTCGCCATGGTCGCTGTAGCGCCAGGCGTCGAACAGATTGGGCCCGTAGCCGGTCCGCTTGATCGACTTCAGGAACTGCTTCGGAATGATTGCGTCCGTGTCGACGTTCGCTCGGTCGAGCGGGACGACGATGCCTTCCAATCGGGTGAATTTCTGCATGCCTGCCAGCGCGTCTGCCGGTGTATTGACCTAAAAGCTCGAGCGCACGTCGACGAAGTGGCCCGCAATCGCCGCCGCCGCCGCCATCGCGGGGCTGACGAGGTGCGTCCTGCCCCCGTCGCCTTGCCTGCCCTCAAAATTGCGGTTCGAAGTCGAGGCGCAGCGCTCGCCCGCCTCAAGGCGGTCGGCATTCATCGCCAGGCACATCGAGCAACCTGGCTCGCGCCACTCGAATCCGGCGTCGCGGAAGATGCGATCCAGCCCTTCCCTCTCGGCCTGCGCCTTCACCAGCCCGGAGCCCGGCACGACCATCGCCAGTCGCACGTTAGGCGCCACGCGCCGGCCCTTGACCACGACCGCTGCGCTGCGCAAGTCCTCGATGCGCGAATTCGTGCAGGAGCCGATGAAGATCTTGTCCAGCTTAATGTCTGTAATGCGGGTGCGCGGCTTCAGCCCCATATAGGCCAGCGCGCGCTCCATCCCCTCGCGTTTAATGCCGTCCTTTTCACGCTCCGGATCCGGCACTAGGCCGTCGACCGGCACCACCATCTCGGGCGAAGTGCCCCAAGTCACCTGCGGCTTGATCTCGCGCGCGTCGAGTGCGACCTCGCGGTCAAAAACCGCGTCCGGGTCGCTGCGCAAGCTGCGCCAATAGGCTACTGCCTGACTCCAGTCGGGGCCGCTCGGCGAGAACGGCCTGCCCTTCAGGTATTCGATGGTCGCGTCGTCGACCGCGACCATTCCCGCGCGCGCGCCGGCCTCGATCGCCATATTGCACAGCGTCATGCGGCCTTCCATCGACAGCGCGCGGATCGCGCTTCCGGCGAACTCAATCGCACTGCCGGTGCCGCCGGCGGTCCCGATGCGGCCGATGATCGCGAGCGCAACGTCCTTTGCCGTCACGCCGCGCGCCAGCGGACCCTCCACCAGCACGCGCATATTGCGCATCTTCCTGGCGATCAGGCACTGCGTGGCCAGCACATGCTCGACCTCGGAGGTACCGATGCCATGCGCCAAGCAACCGAACGCGCCGTGCGTGCTCGTATGAGAGTCGCCGCACACCACTGTCATTCCAGGCAGCGTGGCGCCGTTCTCCGGTCCGATCACGTGCACGATCCCCTGGCGGCGGTCGAGAAACGGAAAATACGCCTTGGCGCCGAACTCGCGGATGTTCACGTCCAGAGTCTCGACCTGCAGGCGCGAAATCGGATCGCGAATTCCGTCTATGCCGCGCTCCCAGCCCGTCGTCGGCGTGTTGTGGTCGGCGGTCGCGACCACCGATCCCGTGCGCCAGGGCTTGCGCCCTGCCGCCTTGAGCCCCTCGTAGGCCTGCGGGCTGGTGACCTCGTGCACGAGGTGGCGATCGATGTAAAGCAGCGCGGTGCCGTCCTCCTCGACGTGCACCACGTGCGCGTTCCAGAGTTTGTCGTAGAGCGTCTGTCCCATACGAAGGGTGAAATTATGGCACACCGACGGCGCGCCACGACGCGCTCACCGCGCGCTGCGAGTCTGCTCGTAGAGCGGCACGACGCGGGCGGCGCAGACCCTCAGGTCGTCGATGCGCGAGGCGTAGGAGGGATACGTGAAGAGGAACTGCGGCGACTGTGGATCGCCAAGGCTGGTCATTTTCTGCCACAGGCTGATCGCAGCGTTCGGGTCGTAGCTCGCGCGACAGGTCCTGCGCGGCGCCCCGCACGCGCGGTGTGACAAGCGGCTATCGGCGCAGGCAGGCCGCAGCAAACGACGGTCGCCGCCGCTCGCTTCATGCGGAATCTTGGACGCTATTCTAGATCCGCGCGCGCTTGAGCTTGTGTGCTAGATAGGCCCCCGCCAGAGCGGCGGCCGCGGACAGCGAGAACGCCGCCGGAGCGCCGTACCACCCCCACGCCCAACCGGCGAGCAGCGTGCCGACGGCGCTTCCGGCGCCGTAGCTCAGGCTGGAAAACAGCGCTTGCCCGCGCGCCTGCGCGGAGCGGGGGAACAGCCGGTACACCGCAGCCACGGAAGCGGAGTGAAACGCGCCGAAGGTCGCCGCGTGCAGGAGCTGGGCCAGAATCAGCGCAGCCACATGCTCGGCCGCCCAAGCGATCGCCAGAAACCGTAGCACCGCGGCGAGAAGGCTCGCCTGCAGGATGGTAGACAGTGCAAAGCGCCTGAAGATCGCGGGCAGATACAGGAACACGCCAATCTCGGCCAACACGCCAAGCGTCCAGAGTGCGCCGATCGCCTTGCCGCTGTAGCCCAGGTGCTCCAGCTGCAGACTGAAGAACGCGTACAACGCGCCGTGCGCGACGGCCATGCAGAAGCCGGCGGCAAGCAGCGCCCGCACGCTGCCGTTCGCGAAGCGCCCGCGGTCCCCCTCGTCGGCTGGTGCCGGGGCGTGCGTGCTCGCGCCGGGCAGGGCGAGCGCCGCCGCCAGCGCAACGAGCGCGAGACCAAGCAGCACGGCGGGCAGCAGGCGCACCGCGGCAGCGTCCAGCCAGGCACCCGCGCCGAGTACCGCGCCGATGAAGCCGAATGATCCCCACAGCCGGATCGGCCCGTAACGCCCGCTCTGTCCGGCGAGCGACGCCAAGGTGATGGCCTCCACGAGCGGCATCGCGCCCGCGGACAACACGCTCATCAGCGCGATGAGAGCTGCGATGCCGGCGAACCCATGCGCGACCGGCAGCAGCGCGAGGCCCGCTGCGAGCGCGCTACAGGAAAGCACCACGACCGCGCGTTGCGCACGCCAGCGATCCGCGACCAAGCCCCAGAGTCCCGGGGCGAAGACGCGCGCCATCTGAGGAAGCGCGAGCACCACGGCGATTCTGCCGGCGTCTAGCCCGCGTTCAGCCAGATAAAGCGGAAAATACGCCATGAACGCGCCGGCGTAGGCGAAGTGCGCGAAGTAATAGATCGCGAGGCGTGCGGCGACTGGCATGGCGGCCCGGGTCGTGGCGCTACGCGGTAAGCCGAGAGGCGTGCGCGCGCAGGCTGAAGCGCAGCGCGCCGAGCACGTCGTCGACAAAGCGCTCGTCGGCGCTCCCGTCGCCCGTCGCTGCACCAAGGTGCCCGTCCAGCAGCAGTTGTGCGAGGCCGTGCACGAGGCTCCATGCGGCCGCCGCGGCGCGCTGTGCATCCTGCGCTTCCGCCAGATCCGAAAATGCGCGCGCAAAGGCGCGCGTCGTATCCTGCAGCGTGTCGCGCCAGGCCTCCGCGCGCCTGGCACCCGCCGCGAGCGCGAACATCAGGCGGAAGCGGTCCGGCTGGGCGAGCGCGAAATGGATGTAGGCCCGCGCCACCGCTCGCCCTCCGCGCGGCGCTGCCGCATTGAGCGCGGCCGCCAGGCGCGCGAACCCGTCGCGCGCAAGTTCCGCAAGCAGCGCCTCGCGGCCGGCGAAGTGCCGATACGGTGCGCCATGCGACACCCCGGCGCGCCGCGCCGCCTCACGCAACGTCACTCCGCGGACGCCGCGCTCCTCCAGCAGTGCGGCCGCCGCCTGCGTCAGAGCCGCGCGCAGGTCGCCATGGTGATATCGCTGCTTCTGACGGGGATATGTAGGCATCGACAACATTATGGCGCCAATCATGTTTCTGATGTCAACATAAACTCTCCGGAGTTAGCCCCGACGCGCTTGCCGGCGCCCGAGGAACGGGTTGCCGTGCGTACGGAACTCCACCGAAAGCGGCGTGCCGCGCAGGGAAAACGCCTTCCGAAACCTAGCCTCCAGGTAGCGTCGATAGCTGTCGGGCACAGCGTCGAGCGCGTTGCCATGAATGATGATGCGCGGTGGATTCATCCCGCCCTGATGCGCATAACGAAGCTTGGGCCGCACCAGGCCCTTGCGCGGAGGGGCCTGCTGCTGCACGGCGGCGATCAGCGCTCGGGTAAGCCGCGGCGTCGACAGCTTCGCCATCGCGGCAGCGTAGGCCGCGTCCACGGAGCGCATCAGCTCGCTCAATCCCCTGCCACCGCGCGCGGAAATGAAATGCGCATCGGCGAAGCCGAGAAACCCTAGCTTCCAGGCGAGTTCCTGCTTCACGCGATCGCGCTGCTCGCGGTCCGCCGCGTCCCATTTGTTCACTGCGATCACCACCGCGCGCCCCCGCTCGAGAATGTAGCCCGCGACATGCGCGTCCTGGTCGCTCACGCTCTCGAGCGCGTCCAGCATGAATATGGCTACGTTCGCGCCCTCGATCGCCTGCAGCGTCTTTACGATCGAGAAGCGCTCCACCGCTTCGCCCTGCTTGCCCCGCTTGCGCAGGCCGGCGGTATCCACCAGCGTGTAGCGCTTTCCGCCGCGCTCGAATGGCACGTCGATCGCGTCGCGGGTGGTGCCGGGCTGGTCGAAGGTGATGACCCGCTCTTCGCCCGCCAGCGCGTTGACCAGCGTCGATTTGCCGACGTTCGGCCGACCCACGATCGCGACGCGCGGATGCCGTTGCGCGCTTTCCTCGAGCTCGGCCTCCTGTGGCACGCCGGCGAGTACCGCTTCGAGCAGATCGCCCACGCCCTCGCCGTGCGCAGCGGAAATCGCGGCGGGCGCGCCGAGCCCGAGCTCGTGAAACTCGGCGGCCGCCGCCTCGGGCGCAAGTCCCTCGCACTTGTTTACCGCGACGTGCACGCGCTCCTTCAGCTTGCGCAGCCGCACCGCGATCTCACGATCGGCGGCGGTCAATCCTGTCCGGCCGTCGACCACGAGCACGACTGCGTCGGCCTCCGTGATCGCCTGCTCGGTCTGGCGTGCCATGGCCGCAAAGATCGCGTCGGCCGCTCCTGGCTCGAGGCCGCCGGTATCGATGACGATGAAGGAGCGGTCGTCGAGCCGGCCTTCGCCGTAATGCCGGTCGCGCGTCACCCCCGGGACATCGACCACGATTGCATCGCGGCTGCGGGTGATGCGGTTGAACAGCGTCGACTTGCCGACGTTCGGGCGCCCGACGAGGGCGATGACCGGCTTCACTTCAGGCTGAGCGCGTAGAGCCCGCCGTTGCGCGTCTGCAGCAGCACGCCGCCCGGAACGCGCAGCGGC